>Ga0181607_10001275_pt1 | contig 22614 bp, 18 predicted proteins | sample 041ome_9_FD_132420 | JGI IMG/M metagenome (GOLD analysis project Ga0181607, IMG submission 132420) | Coastal salt marsh microbial communities from the Groves Creek Marsh, Skidaway Island, Georgia - 041413US metaG (megahit assembly) | ecosystem: Environmental > Aquatic > Marine > Intertidal zone...
CCCCTACAAGGTGTGAAAGTCTTGTAGGGGTTCTTTGATACCTAGGTTACTTATTAGGCTACTACAGGTTGATTACCATGCCAAGCCCATTCCAACCCTCGTTGGAGCACCTTTTCCTCTTCGACCATTTCAGCGATAGCCTTACAGTGGCTATGTAGTTGGTCATCTTTCAGTTCTGTGATGAACTGTCTAAGATACTGTTTAGCATTTAACAATCTAGAACGAACCAGTTTGAGTTGTAATAATAATCCGAACCGTCTTCTAAGTTCGCTGTCATTCCAGTACAGTTCACTGTTCTCGATAATACCATTGTGTTCTGGCCAGATGTGCTCTTCAAACCATTCAATGTCCTCGAACTCAAACACGATCTCTGCTGTTTCAGAACAATCCTCGTCTTCGTACCAGTTCTCGATGTACATTGTATATCCTGCAACGTTGGGTTGCCAGTCATCTTTAGCGGAAAACAACGGTTGGTCATAAGAACCAGTTCCAGTATGTACGTACACTGGTAAGGTATTACAAGAGATTTCAACCAACCCTTGCTCTACAGCATTGTCAATATATTCCAGACAACGGTCCAAGTCGTAGTTGAACTCTTTCATCATTTCATTAAAGGTCATTTTATTAGTCATTGTTGTTTCTCCAAGTGGGTAAGTATGTAAAGGATTTTTTAATGTGGTTTCCTTCCACATATATGTATAGGAAACGAAATTCAAAAGGAGAGTATTACACTCTCCTTTTTTCTTTATTTTTATTGGCAAACAATGTCACCCCATACAGTCTCCGTATTTGTGTCTACAATAGAGGCTGATCTTGAAGTACGACTGAACACTCGAAGCTCTCCGTTAAGGCCTTGTGGAGCGTTTTGTACACATCCACTACCTGTATTACGCAAGTCGTGACAATGTACACCTGTGTTATCCTCGTAACACATAATCTCCTCGTTAGAGTCCATCTGTACAAGTCCTTGAATGTTCTCTACTAACAATCGTTGATTATCGTTTTCCCAACACTCTACAAAGTCTTGTCCCATACCACAGAACACACCTTGTCCGGTAAGAGTATCGAATACTCTATTACTTGTATAGTTAGCCCAGTATCCAAGTTGTGGGTCATTGTCGAAACATACAACAGAACTATCATCACTTTTAATGCCACATACTTCATGGTTATTAGCTCTAATAAAGTCATAAGTACCTTCCATAGGAAACTCTCGGCCTAACTTGTCCCAACAATCAACAGTACCGTCTTCTTCCAATCCACAAAGTAGATTTCTAGCGTTAGATACTTGTACGTATTCTTTGTTAGGAATGTGGTTAGCTGTCCCACCATCATATTGTTCACAGTCACCTTGTCCAACACATTCACATTCAATCATACTATCTACATTAAGACCACATACAAAGCGAGTCTCTTCTACAACAGTAGTCGGTAGTTGAATAAAGTTATCATACCAACCATGTGCTTCGTCGATCTGCGACCATCCGAAGTCTGTTGCATACAAGAACTCTGGGTTTCCTTGTATATTGGCTACAACAAAATCTTCGTCCATCTCCGTAGTCTCTTCTGTGGGTTGTTCTTGGTGTTCTAACACTGGGTCTTCCGACTCTACTGTTTCTTCGTAGTTTTCGTAAATCTCTTCGGGAGAGGCTGTTTCTTCTGTTTGCCATTGTCCACCATCTCCTTGGTGTGGTTTGTTTTCAGAGAAGTTGTAATCTGAACAAGCGAATGTAAGTAATAATGTAATCATGTTAATCTCCATATTTTCTAAGTTTTAATAATGTTTTCGAGGTATTTTTTAAAGGGGTTCCCCTTCCACATAAATGTATAGGAAGCTATATGTGAAAGGAGAGTAGGAAAATACTTTTTATGTATTTTCCCAATGTGCTGGCTGGTATCTTCCAAGTACACTATCGTCAAATTCAAACTCACCTGTAGTAAGTACTTGTTGTACCGCTTTCCACATAGGGGGCATATCCAAGTGTTCTACAGTAGCAAGGAAAGTAGCACCGATACTATGTTGTTTTATGTACTCATAGTTCCCAACGATAGTTCGTAATAACTTCTTAGTGTCCATATCAGATATACATACTTCAAGTATTGGACTGTAATTGTACATTACAATGTATTCCAACATAAGATCATAAAGTTCCATACACACTTGACTAGGCTCACCTTTTGGACTTACGATACGCTCAACCAGTTTTTTCAGACGATTTTTGTATCCATGAAAGTATGGAACCGACCCAAGTGCGTTGGCTGGATACTCGTCTGGTTCTTCATGTCCATCGTTGAAATTATCAGTCATAGTACTTTCAACCTTACGGATAAGTTCCCAGTCTTCCTTACTAAGTTCTGGGTAGTACTTAATAGTACTCATAGTTTCTAAGAGTACTGTCCACTTACCACACCACGCAACTTGCTCGTCTGTAAAAGAGAAGATGTCTTCTGGTTGGTCATTACCAATAGTGTCCAAGTAAAGGTTAGCACTGTCACGAAAGAGTTTAATTTGCCCACGAATAGCGAATGGGACTTCTTGAATACAAGGCATAGTATTTTCCAAGTTAGGGTTGTTTTGAGTTTTGTTATTAGTCATAGTATTTTCCGTTATGTTTTGAGTTAAGTTTTCAGTGTTGTTAGTAGTCATGTTTTCCTCCTGTATGCTTAGTAAACGTATCAAAGTCCTTGTTTCGTACAAAAAACATAAAGTTTTTTAAAAAACATTGTCTTTTAATAATTACTGTATCTGTTTGACACTTTATATATATGTATGAATACTCCTGTGCTAAAAACTCTAAACGGGAGGTTGTTTATGGGCTTTGTTATGGATTTCTTACAGTCACCTTTACAATCTAAAAAGTTTATCTTTGCTATGATAACCAATCTTCTGTGGTTGTTTATTCTGGCTTACTCTATTAGACAAAGTATGTCTGACAGTGTGTTAATGGCTATTATCTACACTGCGGGAGCAACACAATCCTTATACTTAGGTGGTCAAAGTGCTATTGACGCTTGGGTAAGAGGTGGAAAAACTATCTCTGAGACAGCACAAACAGCTGTACAAGAGAAACAAGTACAACAAGATAAGTATGAAAGTAAGATAAAACTACCTAGTAGAGACTAGATGTAAAGTATAGTGGTAAGACTAATGACATTCGAACAACAACAAAAATTAGATAAGATAAGACAAGTAATAAGTCAAAGGTCTATACCACATCTTTACTCTGAACAGGAAGACATACCAGAACCAGAAACAACAATAAGAAAATCCATAATCCCTTTATCCGATACAGCTTATATAGTAGTACAACAAGAGGGTCCTTATGTACAAATAGTAGCCTTCGAAGAGGGTATTGTATTGTTAGTAGAGGACATCGAAATAAAAGGATAACTATGTCTATAAGTAAAAGAGTAGCTTTAAGGTTTAAACAGGCAGGTGACTTTCTTGTAGAAGGTTATGCGGCACCTAATACTAGTCCGTTATCTGTATTACCTAACTATGGTGTGTCTAACGCTAATATACCTCGGGGTGAAGATGGGTATATAATGGAATACTTGGAGCGTAAAGCCTTACTTAAAGAGAGTGGTAAGTTAGACGAGCACGATTTAAAGTATTGGAACTTGAATAGGTTTCTACAAGGTGGGTGGACTACTTTGTATCACGGTACTGTAGCCAGTTTTGATAAGTTTGATATGTCTTATGTAAGACAAGAACTTGTAGATGGTTTTTATGGTGGGGGTATCTTTTTAACACCGAGTGAAGAAATTGCTTGGGAATACGCACAAGCCAATAGAAACTTTGGCTTACCAAAGACTATTATTCAAGACATAAGTAGACAACATGCAGAAGCAGGTGCGTTCTTAAGTCTTGTTTATAAGTTAGGGTATGAGAAAGGTTGGGAGGCTTTAATACAAAGTGGATACCAATATGGGGATACTTTAAATGGTTTTGACCCACAAGATATAAGCGATCTAGCCCCTTACATTATTGGTACCAAAGACCCAGTGTCTTTAACTAGTACTATCTTTGGGGGTGCTTTAATAATGCCAGATTACATATATGACTTTATAGACGATTTGGGCTTAGACAGTACTGTATATAAACCTAAGGTCTATGTTGTAGTGGGTAAAGCCAATAAAGTACTTATCACAGACAATATGAGTGAAGCCAAGAGAGCACCTACACAAGGTTATGATGGTGTTATATACTTTGGCAGTGCTACTGTAAGGGGTGTACCTGAAGTAGCTATACACAATCCTAAGAACATTCGTATTTTAAGGGTAATCACGGAGTAAACCCTGAGTAAAAAACTAACTACTATTAAACTTAAATCTTACGGGAGGATTAAATTATGAACGAAGCACAGTTTCGGAAAAAGTATAAACAAGTAGATCAAATTGCAGATCGTAATGGTGCTCCGAACGATCATTGGGTGTACCAACAACTTGCACAAGCAAACTTGGCTTTTGAAGAGGGTCGAGTTAGGGATGCTAAAAAGTGGTTAGATAAAGCCCTTGTTTCAGCCCAACAATACGGTACAAGCCCTCGTGACATAAGAGCAAAAGACTTACTTAAAGAAGTAAGAGAACTTAAAAGACTTGTAGCAAAGAAGAATAATTCTTTCTTTAGTTGATCAACTAAAGAAAGAAGAAAATTCAAATGGCTTTGAAAACTTATGGTATGTTAAGTGGTCAAGGTTTGTTTGTGGGAACACGTTTAATAGACATTAAAGTTTAACTTATCTTTTTAGGAAAGCACTAGCCACCTGCCAACCTTTACTTGTTGGCAGGTGGTTTCCTTTTTTACCTAGCCAACCTAAGGACAACATTTTATCTTTGTAGACTTGTGGAATGTCTTGGTATTCACCTGTACGGATAACTTGGTCGCAGATAGAAACCATTAGTTTACGACAATACTCACGCATGAACTTTTCTTGATTATCTGTTGATGACATAACTTACTCCTTTTATAACATTCTTTAATGTTTCTCTTTTACTGGTTTTCATAAAGTAGGGTCGTAGTACACACTCTATACTATTGTGTAATAAACACTCTAACAGAGTAGCTTCTCTTTTAGTAAAGTTAATACTTCTAGGGAAGTGTATATTCACTGTTAAACCGTCTTTTGTAATGTGTGTAGTGTATTGACACCCAGGTGTCAGACAAGTTGTTTTAAGAGCCATTGTGTACCTTTTTAAAGTAAAGAACCCACAGCCGAAACTATGGGTTCAAGGGTCATGGAGGTTCTTGTTTATTCGAAGGCGGGAAGCATTGTGTAAATATGACGATCCGACACATTATATCTTTGAGCCAATACTGTAGCAGAAGTACTAAGGATACAGGTTTCAATACCAATGTACTTTTCTGTGTACTGACAATAGTAATAACATTTAGCTGCTCTGTGTACTTGTTTTGCCCTTTTAAATGTTAAGTTATATTCGTCACGGTACTTAACTAAATCTGTTAAAGCCAGTCTTAACTCTTTTTTAGAGGTAGTATCCAAAATGTTATTAATTACTTCTCGTTCTTGTGTGTAAAGTTCTTTGGAAACATTGGGATACTTAATGTTGAATCTATTCCACTCAAAAGAGTACAAGTCTTTTAAAAACTTACCTGTTTGAGGTAGTTGACTTACTTTTGTAATAGTGGGGCTTGTGGTGTCAGAATAAGTGATAGGTGTTTGACGTACCTTACGAGTTACATAGTTTTGCACACCTACACTAGCGTTAGAGTACAATTGGTTATACAAAGTCATGTTTCGGTCACGGTAAGCGTCCAAGATATTTTTAGCTATTACAGACCAGTGTTGTTCTCCACTAGGTCTAGTAGAAGTTTCTTGTGCTTCTTCATATTCAGATTCTTCTTCGTAGTCTTGTTCCTCTGTTTCGGAATCTTCTTCTTGTACCATACTTTGAGTGGTAGTTAAAGTGATAAGGCTACCCAAGTTATTAAAAAGGTTTAGAAGAGTGTCTGGTACAGTGGATGGATCTAGTTCAATACTAATGTTTACTTTCATGTTTACCTCGTTGATATGTTTATAGGTATTGTTATATACAGACGGCACTATACCAATTATAGGGTAAGGGACTAAAAATGTCAGATTTTCCATATTCCATACAACAAAATCCATCCTCTAATCCAACAACAGAAGGATTAGAGTACAGTAAAACCAAACAAGAGTTAGTACAGAACATTATGGGAACCTTCCGAGAGATCCTACCTTCTAACTATGTAGCCATTACTAATGGTCCGTTTTATACATTACAGTTTCAGGCTATGGTAGAACAGTTAGCCGAAATACAAATTATGTACACAGAAGTGTATAAGGATTCTTTATGGGACTTTACAAGACCTGATTTCTTGTGGCAGGTGTTAGGTACACTTGTGTTTCCAAATAGTAATATACCCAAGATAGATGGGGATACAGAGTTAAGACAGTTTCTACAGGACATGGTACTTTACTTATTAAAAGGAAGTACAACAGAAGGTATACAACAAGGTTTAGAATCTTTACAAGACGGATTACTTGTAACTATTATAGAGAGGTACTTACAGACACCTCCAAGGGACCCTAAAGGTGAGTATACAATAGACGATCAGTTTATTATAGATGTGTTAATAGAGAATGGTTTTAACAGTGATCCTTTTACATTACAAGACAATGTAAAGTTAGTTATGTCGGCCTTAAAACCTGCTCATGTCTTATATAGTTTCTCTTACTTGTTTCAAGATGCTTTTGGAACAGTACCAAAAGAGGACACTTTTGTTTTAGACTTGGACAGTTATTACTATGATGATACAAGACAAAATTGGTATGGGGCTAAAGCTATTACCGGTATTGGAGATGTGTTAGAAAACAATTTATTTACAGATCCTGATGTGTCTTTTGAAAGTGTAACACCTAATATGAAAATAACATTACAAGGTAAACAGTACAGAGTACAACAAGTTTTATACCTAAAAGGTGGTATAGACACAACACCAAGATCTTACACTTTATCTTCTGGGGGTTCTGGTACTGTAGTAGCCACCTCTAATAATACTTTATATGACAGTACTTTGGATTGGGGAACATTACCAAGGGATACACAGATTACTATATTGGATGGTATTAATAGTGGTACTTATAGACTAGATCGTGTAACAGGAAACACTGGTGGGTTTATAGGAAACACTGGTGTAAGTGGAAACTATGTAAGAGTGTCTCCTAGTATATTAAAACTAGAGGGTACAATTATAAAAACACCTAATCTATCCTATACAGTTGAAGTAGATAGATTAGGTGTTTTAGAGCCTAATGAGATAAACGGAGAGGATGTAACCTCACAGTTTATATATTAGTTTTCGTCGTCTGTTTCTTCATCTACAGAAATTACTTCAGGGGCTTCTTCTTCAGAGTCTGTTTCTTCTACTTGTTGTTGAACGAAACCGTCTAACTCTTCTAAAGGAACTTCTACTAAGCCTTTACCTAAGTAAATAGGTAATAACTCTTCGTAGTTGTCTTGACCTTTTAACCAGCAAAGAACAATACCTGGTGCCAAGTAAGGTAAGAAACCTTTTTGTTTAGAGTAGTCGTTGTCAAAAGATAATCCACCATCAATAACACCGTCTACAATCTCTAATACAATTGTTTCAAACTCTTGTCCATCGAAACCTTCTACAACAATGTACTGCTTCATGTCAGGATGGTCTTCTAACTTAGCGTCTTCATTACCTTCTTCTTTTTGTTGTAAAACCCAAGCAATAGCTTCCTCTTGGATCTTGGCCATCTCTTCATGTGAACCTACTGTTACAGGAGGACATACAATTTTGGCTGTAACAAAAACATGAGTAAGGGTTTTATCTGAAACAATTTCTGATAAGTTTTGTTGTGCTGCTGTAGCAAGTACTTTCCAATGTTCTAATAAAGCGATCTCTTTGTATTCATAGTGAACAGGAAATACAAAGTTATCATCGAAACACATATAGTAAGCCAAGTCCTCGAAACCTTCTTCGTTAAACTTTTCTTTAGCGTAATTAGCAATAGTATGACTTAGAGGCATAATCCATCCTTAAAGTTAGGGGGTTAAAACAAATAATGTTTTTGTATAGACAGACTATTTAACAGTTTCGAAGCAACTGTACACCTCTCTAAGATTATCTGCAAAGATACCATTAAACTGGGCGTCCATAGGTTTTAAATCCCCGTATGATCTAACATTGTTTTCATCTATATCTATTTTTGTATACATACAGCTAAAACCTTTATTATGAAAGGCTATAACTAGACCATAATCTAAGATACCGGGGAACCCCTCAAAACTACCATTAAGTTGTTTCCACTTGTCTAAGTTCTCTTTTGTTTGTTTGTTTAGTTCTTCTCCAAAAGGTAAACAACGAGTTTCCATAATACAATAAACAGCCCTAAGACCTTGTTGTACTAATTGTTTAGGTTGTGTTTGTTTTATATACTCGGCTATAAGTTTACCGTGAATATGTTTAGGATACTGACCCATATCAGGACAAGCCAAAAAGTGTCCAAACTTACTTTCGATAAAATAAGTTATTGGTATTTCCATATCTGTACCATGAAAAGAAGTTATTACTTTCAATATAGTGTCATTCATTTTAAACATAAGTGTTCCTATTTTTAGTTTTACTTGTATAGTTATGTACTATTATGGAACATAGTTTTATAGGGATACAATAAATTACCTATCCCAACATTAAGTGTAAAAGGGTTTGTATGGGTTGTAATTGTAAGAAAGGTAAACAGAATTCTGTTGTTAATAGAAGAGTTATAGTTCAGAGTAGTTACACAAATAACAAAAAGAACAATAACAATAGTCCGAATCTTTCTAATGTAGAAAGAGTTGCTGTATACAAAAGATTACGCCCAGCTAGTAATGGAGAAGGCAAATGACCATTAAGCAGAAATACTATTCTGGAACTACTACATCAAGATACTTGTCCCCAACAGACGCCTCTTGGGATAGTACGGTTTACCAAAGTGGTAAACCTATTCTAGATTCAGAGTTAAATCTAAGTTCAGACATTAGTAAAGAGGTTCAAAGTTTATTACTTGATAAAACTTTACCTTCTGGCTTTATACTAAAAGGTAAGGACTTACTACCAAGGTTTTCGTTTCCTTTAACAACAGATCCAAACTTTACTGTAAACAGTTTCGTGATGGAGAAGGTTACCGCTATTGTGGCCAACAATCCTATTACTATTGAGTTTACTAATACAGACTTGGTTAGTGAAAACACTATTACTTTAGATAACGCCCCTGTTAATGGTGGAACAGCACCAGATGTGAAAAGAACAGACTTTGTTTTCTTAGAAGTGTTTAAGTCTATGGTAGCCCCTTCTCCTCATGGTAGTGGTTCTGTTCAAGTAGCCGATCCTGTTACAGTATTACCAGGTGATGTTTTATTTATTAATGGATTACCTCTTACGGCTACAGCCGGTGTACCTGTTGTAGACGAGTTTCAGATTGGAGTTTCTGCTGTCATTACCGCCGGTAATATACGAGACGCTATTAATAATCCTACAAACTCTTTTAGTACACTTGTAACAGCACAGTTATCTATTTCTAGTACAGACACAGTACTAATAAGATCTGTTGTAGGGGGTACAGCCGGTAACTATACTTTTACTACTACTAATCCAGCAGCTTTGATTTTAGACCCACTTACAGGAAACTTATCTGGAGGATCTGATAGACCTAATAAACCTAGTCAAGATACTATTTACAGATATGGTAATACACAAAGTTCGGTTAATGTAGCCTTACAAGATAACATTCAAGATCCTATCCTTAATACAGAATCTACACAACGAGTTCAAGTACAATATAGGATTCGTAAAACAGGACAAGTAGAGAATGTAAACTTTAAAACACAAAACGGTTTTAATAACGCTTCTGTGTTGGCTCAAGGGACACAAATAACAGGTGTACCTTACTTTATGTTTGTACCTGCAGATGGACAAACAGTAAAAGCCTTTATTGAAGTTATTAGTTCTCCTTTAACAGTAGGAGATACCATTACAATTAATGGTGTAACTCTTACGGGTGTAGCGGGTCCTAGAACACCAGGTAATGATGACTTCGATGTTACATTAGGTAGTACAAGTGCTTTGGCTACAGAAATCTTTAATGCTTTAAGTGATGGTGCTAACTCTTTTATTACTGTAGTTACACCTATTGTAAACTTAAACTCTGTAGAACTAATAAGTGTAAGCGGTGGGGACATTAACTTAACTACAACATCCACTGGTATTAATACTATTGTGTCTTCTGCTATTTCTTATGGTATTAAAGATAGTGGTTTATACATTGCGGGTAATGGAACACAAACTAGTGCTTCTTTATTAGGTACTGTAGACGGCTATGTGTACGCTATTCCAATGTGTTTTGTGTTTAGAAGAAATGATGCGAGTGGTACAGGTGGGTTTGATCCTTTAAACAACACCAACGGCGCGTTATCTTACTTACATGGTGGGTTTGCTAATTTACATGGTTTTGGGGCTATTCCAGCAGGTGTGTCGGACAGACCAGATCAAAAGTTTCACGATGTAATCACAGAACATGATGTACTTGACTTAAGAAGGTCTGTAAGTACAAACGGTGTAGATCTTAAAGCCGAACTTGAAAAACAAATGACTATGTTATTAGACGGTAACTTTAAGACATGGGCTATAGATGCTGCAGATAAGAACGAGTTGGGTGCTGGTTCTGGGGATGTGTCTTGGAGATACTTAGTGTGTAATGAGATAGGTCGAGATGGTGCCTCTGGTGGTATTGCTCCTATTTCTGGGGATACAACAAGAGGGGATACTGTAGGTAACTTTGACCACATCAGAAGAAGATTTAGTGATGAGGCTATAGTAGAAAGAGTTGTTCTTCCTATATTACCAACAGACGACAATGTAACTGAACCTGGTAAGTATGTAACTAAGGCTGGTTGGGCTGTAGGATATAGTGGTTGGGCTGAAGGTGATGTAATTAGTTTAGATGTAGACAGCCTAAATGCAAGTGGTTTAGGAGATTGGTCTAATGGTACAAGTAGTTTAGTTGGTGGTGTTGTGTCTAACTTCTTTCCACCGGGTACAAAGATTACTAATGTTTTAAGTGTGGAGTTGGACGATGGGGATTATGGTATTTCTGTAGACCAGACTGTACAGTTAACACAAGTGAGAGGTATTGGAACCACTCATGTAGAGATACAATTAATGCCAGATAGTACACAAGTTAATAGTGGTATTAGTGGTAATCCAACATATGATAAAGTAAGCCCACAAAGTGGTGGTGTGGATAATGGTTCACAAAGAAGAATGTTTGTTGAGTTGGAGATTACATATCCAGTAGGTAGTGGTACAACAGATACACCAGACGAGTTAGTAGAGCCTAGTACAAGTGTAACAGGATACTTTGGTGCTACTATTGAAAACGATAGTACACAAAGACCTTATGATTGGGAGAACTTACCTAGTCCAGAGTTTAGGGGTGGTAAAAGGGAAATTAACTTAGAGTATGTGGCTGGTGGAGATTACACACCAACAACAGGTAGTGGGGTACTTATTACAGACGAGGTAGTAAGTATTAGTGATACAGAGATTGTATTACCCAGAAGAATCTGGGGTGATGTTATTTACACTCCAATAGTAGAAGACTTATCTACAGGTGTTCCAGTTCCATACACTTTGGATGTTAATGTTAGTGAGTTTGGATCAAGTACTCGTAAGTTAGTTCTTAATGTAGGAACACCTTTACCAAGTACACATTGTTTAGTAAGAGTTCAATACTACGCTCAAGATGCTATACCAAACTTTGGTGGTGCGGGCGGTGGATACCAAGTAGCAACATACTTTAGAAGTAATGCCCCTCAAACATTGGCTGTACAAGCGGGTGTAGTACCTTTACCAAGTTCTTTAACTGTTAAGCCTTTGGTTATGTCTAGAGACTTATGGACAAGTAATGTGAGTGTTGGTTCTGTGGACTTACCTTATCCATACGCTAATCCTAATGATCAAATTGCTGTTAATGGTAACTTAGTAGGTACAGGAGAGTTTCCAGCAGAGTGGGTATTACAAGCACAAGGTAAGATTAGTTTATCCGACTTCGATGTAAGTAGTGGTTTATTAAACTTACATACACTTGTAGCCGTAGATGGAAATCAAGAGTTTACTTTTACAGACTTAGATAAAGACAGTGAGTTTAGATCCCATTATAAAGTAAGTGACATAAATGCTTACAGACCTACAGCGTTTGGAAGAAACTTAAGTGGATTAATGAAACATAAAGTTTGGTTGCCAATGTTGGCCACAAGTACAGTAGATACTGTATACTTTAGAAAAGGTGAAGTATTATTAGTAGTCTTTTCAAGGTTCGCTGTTTTGGACAATGAAAACTCTATCATATTTGAAGATGTAGATAACCAAAGTGCAGCGGCTATTTACAGAACATCAGGAATCGTTTTACAAGCCTCGGAGAGATAAAAGATGCCAAGAAAACTACAGAATGTTAAAAGGGGTGCTGGTTCTATTCAAAGTAGTGTTATAGAAGATACCGCCCTAAGATACTCTAAAAGAGACATTGATCCTTTAAAGGTACATATACACGATCCTAATAAGGCCCATATGGCTTCTACAATAGGTATTATAGATAGTGGGGACTATTACTCCTCGGACGAAGTCGAAGGGGCCTTACAAGAGATTGGAGCCGGTGGGTCTGCTACAAGATCTAACGGTTTAACAGAGGGTGGTACTTATACAAGTGCTTTTCCTAGTATTACTTTAGATACGCCTTCTAAGGCTTACATTAATGGAATCGAAAGAGACATTAGTGGTCTTACAATAGACATTGGTTCTTTACCTAATGGTAATTACTTTGTATATGTTGAAACGGATAGTTCAGATCCTAACTATTTACAGTTAGTGGCTACTACAACACAACCTTTATTGTCAGACGAAAAAGTATTAATCGCTTTTATTTGTCATAATGGTGCAAGTTTTGTTTATGAACAAGACGCTCGTTTCTTTGTTACAGACTTAGATCGTAAGGTTCAATACACTGTAAGACAAGGAGAGGATAAAGATGCTTGGTCAGAGGGTTGTTTCGCTACATTGGAAGCCGCTTTCTTTTATCTTTCCAAGTTCCACGATCAAGGAGCCGGTGTTACAGATGATTATCGTTCTACTTTGTTAGTGCGTGGTAATCATGTTATTAATCGTCCGTTGGAATTAAACAATGGTTATTTAAACACTACAGGTATCTACAGCCTTATTATTAAAGGGGATGGTCAGAACAGTATTACTACAAGTGGGTCTTTTACTGGTAGTTACATGATTAACGCTAATGTGGCTACGGATGATGTTAACTATCCAAGTCCAGGTATTGTTTTAGAAGACTTAGTATTTAAGAATAGTGGTGGTGTGGTTTTAACGGCTCTTGTGAGACTAAACTGTGAACAGATCTATATTAATAGATGTAAGGTTAGAGAGAGTACAGATATTTTCTTAACGGGTATTGGTACTTTTAATGTTTCTAACTGTGATATAGAATGTAGTCAGGTAGCGTTCATCGATACTATTTATACAACGACAAGATTACACTTTAGTAATACATTAATGCAAGGTGACCAGACAGCCCCAGCCTTTGTCTGTAATGCTTTAACTGTACAGAATTGTCGTGTTTATAACTTTACTGTAATGGCTGTACAACATATTGGTAATTGTGTTGTATCTGGTAGTGAGATTAACTGTAAGTCTTTGATAGATGGTAATGGTAATGTTCATGGTGCGTTAACTCATTTTATTGGTAATAAGATTTATCAACCCGGTACAGGTACTGCTCAGAATGAGGCTTTAATTAAGAACTATGGCCGTATTGGTGAGTTTCTATTCAACAATAATATTTGTGAAAGGAGTGCTTCTTTTAATAATGATTGGGATGTGTGGGTACATACAACAGGCTTTGATACTATTACAATGACAGACAATGTCTTTATTAACTATCAGTTGTTAAAAGTTGTAGGAGATACTTTAGAGTCTAGTTTTCACTTTAGAGGAAACACTTGTAAGTCTGTATCTTTAGAGGTAGAATCCACAGGTATTATTAATGTAAGTGATAACTTGTTATCTAGTGAAGGTGCTACTGCTACTAATTTCCCTAAGTTAAAAGTTACTAACTCAGACCCTTATTATAACTGCACAGTAGAAAATAATACTATAATATGTAACTCTAGTGTGGTTAACATTGTAGAGTTAACAGGTACAATGAGTCTAACTTTTAAAGGTAACTCTTTACATGGTGGGGCTACAACATTACTTACTAATCTTTATAAAGTTAGTTTCCAAGACAATCTGTTTGACGGCAAAGGTAACTCTAATGTTTACTACAATGTAGACTCTCTTGTTACAATAGTAGACGGTATTTTGTTGTCTTTTATAGATAATGTTTTCCAGCACGGATACGGCGGTATTAAGACTAATAAGGCTAGTGACTTAATTATTAAAGACAACCTATTTTCCCAATTAGGTGTAGGTCCAACCCCTTTGTATGTTATTGAAATCGAAACGACTACAATTACAAATACCATTATAGCCAATAATACTTTTAGTAGTTGTGGTGATGTAGGGCTTCCAGGTGCCACTTCTACACAGATAAGTCTTATTGCCGTTTATGCTACAGGTACAGCCAATGCGTTAAACATCAAAGAAAACATTGTTGAAAATACAAGTCCTACTTTTGGTGGTACTAACTTAACACTGGACATTGCTGTAGACACTTTAACAGACAGTGTGGTTTCAAACAATTTTATTAGAAACTATACCTTCCCTACAGTGGGTGGTGACATTTTCTCCATTGCTTGTAACCAACTTACAAGAACTAACATTGATGACAATAAGATTGGTGAAGATTTAACTTTCGGATATGATTTAGGTATTCACATTCAGAGTCTTGTAGTTACAGATGTTAGTGTAAGTCGTAATAGTATTAAGGCTTACAATCAGAATGCTATTTTCTTTGATCCTATCATTACCACATCTGCTTGTTCTTACACTAGAGTAGTGGTGGCAGATAACATTCTAACTAATACGACTACAGCAGTTATTGACAGTACAAGACTTGGATGTATTAGATTTGGTTTTGAGTATACAGACACAAATTGTTTTGTTAATGATGTGTTTGTTACTGGTAATACTATTATTGGTCCGAATGTCGGAATCATGTTTGAAATGACAGATCAGAGTGCTGTGTTTGGTGGTGACTTAAACAACATTGTAATTAGAAATAACCGTTATAAAGATAGTAGTACAGATGCAAGTTTGTATCGTTCGGGTATTAGTTTGTACCATACAGTTACAGATCTTGTAGCAAACTTTCAGTTCGAAGAAATTGTTATCTCAGACAATCTTTTGGACTTAAACAACGCACATGATAATGGTATTCATGTTTACTCACAGTACATTGATATGGAGCGTTTACAGATTAACAACAATCTAATTAATGGTACAGTAAACGCTATACATTTACAAGCGCCTACAACGGTTTCGTCTTGGAAGTTTGTGAGTGTTAATGGTAACACGATTGAACAGCGTAGTTCTACAGCAAATGCTTCTGGAATTAAGTTAGTATCTGCTACTGTACAATGGCAAAAGGTAACTATTTCAGACAACCATATTGATACAACAGGCTTAAATACTTATACAGCCACACCTTTAAGTATTAACTTAGTTCAAAGTGGCGATGTTGTAAAAGACTTCCTTATCACCAACAATGTGTTTAAAGGTTTAGGGGGTGCTACAAGTGTTGTGGCTAGTCGTTGTGACTTGTATATTATAAATGGGTATGTGGAAGGGTTTACATTCCAAGGTAATACAGTAGAAGCGGAACGAGGTTTAGATATACAATGGACTCATGCGGGTGTTAGTCAAAGATTAGATGTGTCTAACAATAACTTTAAAGGTAGACATGGTATTGTGTTTAGACCTAGTGGTACAGGATACTTTTCAAACTGTAAGTTTGATGGAAACTTGTTAGATGTAGATACTGTATCTAACAAGGACACTACTTACATATTTGGTTTTGTGTTAGACCTTAACGACATTGGATTTAATACCTCAAGTATTAACAATAACTCTATCCGTGGTCATTCCAATCTGGGTGGTATTTATGTTAGTCATGATTCTCTTGGAAGAGTTAGTATTGACGGCAACACTCACTTTGTACAAGACGGTGAAGTACCTTTTATCTATGTTGTGGGTAATCAAGATGGAGCGGCCATACAAGATACCAGTATTTCCAAGAATGTGGCTAATGGATATTTACTAGAAGGTTGGAGTGGTACATCCTTAGACGCTGTAATCTTATTGGAATATACAAGTGTTGGAACAGGTTACCTTTATAAGAACATTAAGATAGAAGACAATCAACTTTCTAACATTGCTTCCGATAACCATGTTATCTTAGTGATGGGTAAAGGTACTGGAACACAAGAGTTTGAAGGTATAAGTGGACTAAGTGTAAGTGGTAATGAGATAATTAACTTATCTTGTAGTTCCGCTATTTTCCTAAGTTTCCTAAAATGTGTGGATCAAGTTACCAACATTATGTGTAAGAATAATGTTATAGGTAAGGATACTAGTAATACTAGTTATGGTATCTTCTTTGTATGTCCGACACCAACAGGCTCCTCTACTATTAAAGTATCTGACATTCAGATAGACGGAAATAATGTTACACATACAGCGACTGGTGGACATTATGGTATCTACCTTACAAGTGATCACGATTACGATACTGGTGAGAGATATACTTTACAGAATGTAAGTGTTAATAACAATAGTGTTTATACGATTGTGGATAGTGAGTTGGCAAAAGGGATTTATTGTCTGTTAAATACGAATGTTAATGGTTTGTCTGTAGATGGAAATAAAGTAAGTTCTCAAACTACAGCCACATATCCAGCTAATGGTATTCTTATTTCACATACACTTACAACAGGTGCCGAGTTTGTACAACCTCCAGGTAGTAATGGTAATGACTTTACCATCCATTCTTTAACAGGTCAGGCTTATATTGCTGGATATACTAGCGCTGCCTTCCCAGACTTACAGGTTACACCAAACGGAGGGGCTCCGTTTTCTGATGTTGGTTTATACACTTGGGTTAACATAAGTGTAAGTAACAATAACATTAGTTACAAGAGTTTGTTTAAAGAGTATCCTGTAAGTGGAAACCCCGCAACAACACCGAATGAAAGGCTTAGATACCCTATACATAAAAACGCAGACCTATTTGTATGTCCTGTACATTACTCTGGTCTATCTAATGGTATTACATCTAATAGAAAACTTGTAGTAATGCCTGTGTACGGTTTAACTATTTCCAACAATACATTAAGAGGCTTGGAAACTACCACACCACTTTGTGGCTTGGTTATTCATACTTGTCCTGTATATGCTCGTTGGAATAGTGATGATCCAAATGGTAATACTGGTGGTGTTGGAGATCCACAATATAAGTACATCGCACAAAACTGGAACATTTCTAACAATATCTCTTCTGGTTATACTGTATACGAACATAATACAGGCACTAACTTTTACCAAAGAGGTATGGATACTTATTATTTGGCCGCCCTAAGAAGTACAGTAGACTTAACAACGGAGTTAAACTATACCGGTATTACTACAGGTAATGTGGCACAAGTAAGTGGTTTACAGTCCAGTGTAAGTTCCGCTGTACCTTCTGGTACTTGGAATGCTACAACACCGGGTACAAGTTTCACATTACAGTTTAAGTGGTTAGATATAAGTACATCCGCCTTAAACCAAGAAAATCCAGACGCCGCTAAAATGAGGACATAATAAATGAGAATACATAGTGATCTAGGAACACACGACTCTTCGGGTATTACCGGGGGTCGTATTATTAAAACAGAACAGACACCCGTATTAGGTGAGGAAACTGTACTTAATGGACAATATGTTTTACAGTTGCCAGAAGGTAGTAATGTAGACATTCATAGTAACTCTTATGTCTTACCTCAAGACAGTGGGTCTATCCCGTTCCAAGCGGCTAGTGACTTCCTACTTAGATACCCTATGTATGACCACATCCTTTATAACTTCTTTCTTGAAAGTAATGATGTGGACATCATAGATTTATCTAGTGTTGTACCTGCCCCTACTGTTTTAAGTATTACACCCCCTAATCCTGGTTTGTTAGATTCTTATGGAACAAGTAGATGTAAGACAGGTAGAGGTACTGGAGTTTTACCTTTAGGTGTTGTACCTAACAAAGTTTGTGTTCTTCCTAAGTCTGGAACTTACTATGGTTCTGTTATTACAAAGAATATAGACTTAACTGCTTACAATCCTACCAATCCAGGTATGGAAGAAGTAATGATGTGGTGGAAAGTTGCTAAGTTTCAAACAACAGAAGACATCTCTAGAGGGTATGGTGCTACATTAGGGGAGAACAAGTCCAGTCAATGTAAGTTAGTAGAAGTGGATCAGGAAGACTCTTTATTTAGTGTATATGTATCTAACGATAACGGTGTAAGTTGGTACGAGGTTAATCGACTAGAGCCTATTGACTTAGTTAACACAGGTACAGACTTACGGGTTGCCTTTCTTAATAGCAGTGACGAAGAAGTTTACTTGTTAGGCTTTTGTTTACTGTTCCCAGACTTACCTTAATATAAACTCTTAAACAAGAGGAAACTGTATAGTATGAACCACATATCTTATAAAGAGTTAAGTAATGTTGATTATAAGGTGTACTTGAATCAAAAGATTAAGTACTATAAAAAGGTAATCCGTAGTGGTAGTTTAAGTTCTGACCAACAACAAAGAACATTAGATAGAATTACTTTGATGTTAAAAGAACTACAACAGTTACAAGGACAATAATTATCCTATGGATATGTCTTTATGTAATATGGAGAAAATATGTCTGATTTAGGTACCGGTGTAAGTAGAACTTTAACAGCAAAAGATAATCAGTTCCAAGTGGTTGTGTGGCAAGCCAATAAACCACCTTTAGATTCTGAACTTAATCTTGTAGGACAAATAGAGTGGGAAAAGCAAGCCCAACAGGTAAGGGCTGTTACACACTCAGGTTGGTTACTTGACCCTTTGTGTTCAGATACCGACTTTGTTACTAACAAAGATTGGTCTAACTGGTTTAAGTTTGGCAGACAAGATAAACCAGTACAGGCTAATGTAAACGGTTGGATTATTCCTGTAAGTGGTACGGCTATTAACGAAGCCTCTAACCGTATTAACTTAAACCAACCTCCCTCTACAGATTCTCGTGTAGACTTTGTTTTCTTAGAAGTATGGGCAACACTGGTTGCGCCTAACCCTTCTATTGTAAATAAACCTAATGCACAAACTATATGGAAGTATGGTAATGTGGAGTTCGGAGGTACTAACATAGTAGACGACTTAGAGGATCCAAGTATTGGGTTTGAAACTACAAAAAGAGTACAGTTACAATATAGGATAAGAGTTGTAGACTCTTCTGTAGACATTAACCAATACCCAGATGGGTTAGACGATCCTAATGTTTTAGCCCAAGGAACTACTTCAAGTGCTATACCGGGTTTTACTTTTACTAACATGAAAGACGAGTTAGGAGATAGTGGGTTATGGAGAGCCGGTAATGGTGATCCTTCTAACACATTAGGTACTATTGATGGTTATGTTTATGCTATTCCATTATGTGCTGTATTTCGTAGAAACTCTTCTCCTTTTGTTGCTCGTATTAATAGTGGTAATGCTAATCAGATGGGTGGCCTTAACAGAAATCCAAAGTCCACTCCTATTGTAAATAGAGTAGATGGAACTCGTACATTTAGTAATGTTACTTTATCTACAGACTTACTACCAGGTGTTACAGGTGTTGTATTAGTAGATAATCTTGTAGGTTCAGGTTTAGACAATGTTGACTTAGATTGGACAAGTACTTTTCTAACGATTGGTAATGAGATTATTGGTATTAGTGGTGTCAATGTAGGGGATAGTACTATTACTATTACATCTAGAGGTAGATGGGGTACACAAGATACTTATCACGATGGTGGTTCCACATTACAGTTCTTTAACTTTAGACCAGACGGAAAGTTTTCGGACGAAATCGCACAAACAGACATCTTAGACTTGAGAAAAGGTATTACATTAGGTGAATGGGATTACCAAACATTGTTAAAACATAACTTAGATAAGTTATTAAAAGGACAGTTAAAGTCTAGCCATAAACAAGGTAATGGTACAGACACACAAGGTGTACAGTTTATAGAAGTAGATACTTTGTTGGGTGTGGGTGGTGGAACATTACCAAACCAAACAGAACAGTTAGATGGATTCGATGGTGTAAGAACACACTTTTCAGATAGTGTTGTAGTACAAAAAGGTATTACTAATTTACTTAATCCTGTATCTGGTGGAAGTATTAATCCAACAGTTGTTAATGACTTTACAGTAGGGGCCGGTTCTTGGGATGTAGCTCCAGACTTCGCTGTTAGTGGCTTCCAACCTCGTGGTGACCAAGGTTGGGTTCAAGGAACTGTTATTAGATTGTGGTTAGGAGGTACTTCTGGAAACTCCGGTACTAGAGGTACAACACAAAATAGCGACAATCGTTTTATGCGTTTTGTAAGTCCTAAAGAATACTGGTTAGAACAAGTACAAGGTAATAGAACATATAACACACCTAGCCTAGCTTCCAGTGTAGACTTACAGTTTGAGTGGTCTTTACCTCAATACGATTTTACTACAAGTCAAACCTCACAAAGAAATGTGGGTCCTGTAACACCTACTTTTGAAAATGACTTTGAACAACCTTTTATCTTTTTAGGTGGTGTTGTTAGTAGTAACTTACTAAGTACTAGTGCTGTTATACATACAGGATCGTCAGTAAGTGGGTTAGATGAAATCGAAATCCCAGGTTTAGACTTCGATACAGTAGGTGGTTGGTACAATGTGGATTACTTTGACACACAAGTATTAGCCACAAGTGGTATTACTAACTTAGTTGTACACAATACTAGAAACATCTTCGATCTTATTACTAATGGTGGTAAAGATCTTACAGGTATGTCTTCTGAGTTGTTTATTGTTTTAACAGATGACTTAGTTAATAGTGGAAACTGTGGTTGTTTTAGAGTTGTTGGTTTAGGTACTGTTGGTAATGTTTACTCTAACAGTATTGGATCTGCTAATAACAGACTTGTAATTGTTCCTGTAAGTACTGGTGGATCTACAGTAGATGGACAAGTAGTAAGGGCTGAGTGTAGATCTCCTTACACTAATACAGAGGATGGACCGGCTTCTTCTAGTATTAGTGCCGCTAGTGCTGTTATTGTATTAGGTGACTTAACAACAAGAGGGGACTATCCTGGTGGAAACAATACTTCTAGAATGGTATTAAGTACCTCAGTAGTATATGGACCTAGTAGAGGTGGAATGGCTCGAGTGGCTGATAGTTTAAATCGTTTTGCTGTTGTTAATCCTCCTAGTACACTTTTAAGATTACCTCCAAGTGCTATTGATCCTACTTTTGATAACGATTCGGGTGTACCTGAAAACGAAGTATACTTCCATACACAACACCCTAATACTTGGAGTGTTACACAGTCTTTAGGTTGTTATCCTCCTTATCCTGTAAACTTAGAAGATGGTACAAATAGAGTATTAATAGATGCTTGTAGAGAGTCCGAGTGTTTTGTAGACGAAGGGTCTAAGACAGTTATTTTCAGACCTTTCCAAAAGAAAGTAATGAGTATGTTCTTAAGTCAAGTAAGTGACAATAGAGTATCCGTACCTACTTTCTATGACGATGGTACTACATTAGTAGATGCTGCTAACATCAAAGCCCCACAACCAGCGGCTGGTCAGGAATATGTTTATCCAGTACCTTTAGGCTATATGCCAAAGTTTGGTAGACAAGATATACCTATAAGAAAACAAAGTTCAGACATCTTGTTTGGTATTAATCACTTGTTCTGTGACCAGATTGGAAACGCCCCTAATGGTTCTGATGTGTATGCTATTATAGGTGGTCGTAATGCAAGTACTCCTACAGATGGTGGTGTATTTCCAATGTTGTTAACAACAGAAGTAGCCACAACAAGACCTTATGGTGGGTATGGTTTAATTACAGGCTCTGTAAGTGCTTACCAAGGTAGAATGTACGAAGACTTGAATGGTAGATCGTCAGATAGTCAAAAGAAACTATATGGTATTCAGTTACCTCCGTTTATGGGTATTGCTCGTGTATATGGTATTTATGATGCTAGGGATTGGAACAATACAAACGGTTCAAGTGCTTGGCAACAAGACAGAGTAACTCGTAAGACTACAGGTACATATTGCACTAATCTTATTAATACAGATGCAGATAAACAAACTTTATGGATTCTTAAAGATGGTGCTAGTGATGTGTTAAGTGGTGGAGACGCTCATACATATATGATCCCACAAGACGCTGTTAATGTGAAACTAAGTCCGTTTTACAGTGTAGGAGAACAGTTCAAAGACATAGAGTATGTTGTAGAGATGGAAGTGTTCTTATTTGCACGAGGTTTTATTAATAAAAATAACTTTGTATTAGCCCGAGG
>Ga0181607_10001277_pt1 | contig 22613 bp, 21 predicted proteins | sample 041ome_9_FD_132420 | JGI IMG/M metagenome (GOLD analysis project Ga0181607, IMG submission 132420) | Coastal salt marsh microbial communities from the Groves Creek Marsh, Skidaway Island, Georgia - 041413US metaG (megahit assembly) | ecosystem: Environmental > Aquatic > Marine > Intertidal zone...
AATCCCGAGGAGCAGGCGGCTCAGCCCCCTCCCCTCGATAGCCTGCTGGACGAGGGCTATGGAGTCAGGGCCGCGGATGAGGCAGCAGAGAACGCCGTGGGCTTGCCTTTGATGATCGATGAATCGCTGCTGAGTGAGCTTGAAGAGCCCGAACCGGTGCCCGAGCCGATGCTCCCAACGCCGTTTGTAAGAGGCCCGTTACTCTCACTCGCCAGCGGCATAGCGGCGGTTCAACGAAAGACCGGCGACCACCTCGAATTGGCTGCGAGTTGGCTGCATGCTCCCGGTTCTTCTTTACCCATTGTGCTTGATAACTCGGGTGACACCCTCCCGCCGGCGCCGCTTCAAGGCTTTGTACAGCTTCGCCAAGGGGATCCCCTCAAGATCGGCGTTAACTTTTGGCGGGCGACTGAGGGCAATTACATGCCCGCCACCTTTGTGATGACGCCCCCTCCAAAAGCACCACAAAGTATTAGCTTCAAGATGGTTCCAGCGCAGACGAACCTGAGTCGCGAGGAGGCGCAGGAATTCCAACGGCGACTCACAACTCTCGAGGAATTTTTGGCCACCGGACAGCCACTGAGCACATTTTCAGGAACCCAAGGGCCAGCCCAAACCACAGCGGCAGAAAGGGTACAAGCCGCCTCTGCGTCAAGCTCAACCGACGACTCCTCGCCCGAATGGGGGTACCGACACATCATTCACGTGGCGGACACCCGTACCCTCGAGGACGGCGTGGTGCGCTATTTTGACCACCCCGTCATTAAGGTTGTTGTAACCCACAAAGAGCTCACCTGGGGCGAGGTGTACATGCTGGGATATGAAGAGCATGAGGCGCGACAGCGTGCCGAGGAAACAACGGATCCCGAAGGCCCAGCGGCCGTCAATCCCAAGGCTACAAATCAATAGGTCCCGCTACAGGGTTGCTCTCGGAAAGCGCCCGGAGGATATATAACGCTGTCCTTTGGCCTTGTGCGGGACCGGTAGCTTAGGCCGTCGGTTCAGGCTGAGACAGTGCGCCGACCGAGCCTTCATCCTCAGCCAGATGAATGGTACTGGTCGGGAACGCTACCTCTGCCCCGTGGGCCTCTATGATCTCGAGTAGGCGCAACAACACATCCTGCTTGATCCCGTGATAGGTTGCCCAATCGGTGGTCTTGGTAAAGGTATACACAAAAAAGTCCAGGGATGACGGTCCGCAACTGACAAAGTTGACCATCAGGGTCCTACTGAGATCGATCGCCTCATGCCCCTCCAGCATCGCCTTGACGTCAGCCACAATTCCGCTCATACAGCGGATATCCTGGTAGCGAATACCGATGGTTTCGTAGATGCGTCGATTGCGCATCCTCGAGGGATTTTCCAGGGCAACGCTAGAGAACACGGCGTTGGGAACATACAAAGGGCGCTGATCGAAGGTGCGAATCATGGTCATGCGCCATCCAATGCTCTCAACGGTCCCCTCTATCTCTCGGTCAGGAGACCGTATCCAATCCCCCACTGTAAACGGTCGGTCCAGATAGATACTCAATCCACCGAGGAAATTCGCCAGCAGATCCCGTGCGGCAAAACCCACGGCGATCCCGCCAATTCCCCCGAACGCCAGCAACCCCGATACCGATACCCCCACCGATTGAAGGATCATGAGGGACACGACAATCCACAGGGTAATGCGCAGCAACCGCAGTGTTGCACTGATCGTAGCTCGCGCGTCTGAATCCCGTGGACCGCGATGTTCGCCCAGAAGCTCAGCCTCTACACTTGCAAGGATGCGCTGTACAAACCACCCCAACAGCAGCACGAGTCCGGTGTCGGCCACTTGCCGCAACCATACCCGGACTTGTTCAGCGCCCTCGAGCAGACCCAGTGACAGGTACACTAACACCAGCCACATCAGCCACTCCCCGGGTTTTGCCAAGGCCGCGGCAATCACGTTATCCCACGGGTTGGCGCTCTTCTCCGCGGCTCGGTTTAATCGAGCCAAAATCAAGCCCAGCGCAACATGGCCGATCACCCCGACGAGGGCAAAGGCCACCAACAGCAACAGCGGCAGGGGCACCCCGGTAGTCTCTGCGATCGGCGCGAGCCAATGGCTCAGTAGCGCGGTTGATTGATCCATAGTCGGCTCAGCCCCATGTCAACGAAGGCCCGATGCTACCTTATCTCGCCAAATAAAGGCCAACGGGTCATGTCCGAAGCCAAGCTAATCAAGGGGTGACCTCGGGGATTTTTCTGTATAAAATCACAGGCTGTATAAATAACCATGATAAGGCTGGGCGCAGCATGATCAAACTAACGAATCGCCAGGAGCAAGTGCTTTCGATCATCCGTCGGAGTTTAGATGAAACTGGTTATCCGCCTACCCGGGCAGAAATAGCGCGAGAACTCTCTTTCAAAAGCGCCAACGCAGCGGAGGAGCATCTCAAAGCGCTGGCTAAAAAAGGCGCTATCGAGATGATACCTGGCGCTTCTCGGGGAATCAGACTGGTGGGCGAAGGCCCCAGTGGGCTCCCGATCATCGGGCGCGTCGCAGCAGGCAACCCCGTCCTTGCCGAGGAAAATATTGAGGATCATTGCAGCCTGGAAGCCAGTTTTTTCTCACCCCAGGCGGATTTCCTACTGAGAGTTACGGGCGACAGCATGATTAATGCCGGGATCTTCGACGGAGATCTTTTGGCGGTTCACAGCACCCCCGTTGCCCGCGAGAATCAGATTATCGTCGCGCGCATCAATGACGAAGTCACGGTAAAAAGGCTTACCCGACCCGCCGAGCACCAGGTTGCGCTGATCGCAGAAAATGATGATTTCGAGCCCATTTTTGTCGACCTCAGAGAACAGGAGTTCAGCATTGAGGGAATAAGCGTTGGAGTAATTCGGCGGACCCATTAATGGCTGGCGGTAACGAGTGGAAAGAGGCCAAGGCCTGAAAGAGAGGGAGGCTCTCCCCTCTCCTGGCTGGAGACGTTTGCTTTTAGTCGGCGCCGTAGCCGGATGCCCAGGCACCCGGCACTGAAAAACGCTAGTGTAGCGTTCTTCCCTCAGTGGAGCCTTCGTGCTCCTGCGCATCGACCTCGATGTTGGCGAGCTCCGCCAACTGTGCGGCTGCTTGAATACCGGCCTGAATCATTGCCTTCGCCACCTCGAGATTATTCTCAAGCAGATAAGCGGAGGTTTCTGACGAAAACTGGATGCTGACAAGCGGCTCGGAGCCCTCGTCGTCGGCTCGTTGGAGCACCACCTCGCCATCACCTAGGTCAACAATTTCCAGCAATGCTGTAGCCATGCGACTTCCCTTTGTGGACGGTTGTTTCACTCTAGCAGTCTGCCACCATGGTGCAAACCCAAATGGGAAAATAAATGCTCTTCACTCAATATTCCTCGGAAATGTCACCCATTCGCGTGAACAATTGCGCGAACGCCTCGATCCATATTTCATAATTCGCGTAGCCATGCCCCCGCTGTGCGGCCAGAACCCCCTTCTGCTGTTGGCGTACGCCGGCCGGGATGGGTGACTGCAGATCCGCAAGCCAACCCGAAAGCTCCAGGCGCGCGTACTCCTCAATCTCTGCTGACACAGCGAGTCCTTGATGCTGAGCTGGGAGTTCACTGACACGATGGGGTGGCGTTGCGGGGAGCGATGACACTCGAAGCATAGCGAGCAAAAACCAGCCATAAGCATCCAAAAGATGCAGCCTGACTGCCGGCGCGAAGGCCGCATCGATCACTGCATTATTGGAATCCGAGGTATCCTGTACTCGTTCTCGCCAAGCAGCCAACTGGAGCTGGGCCATGTAGAGCGAGTGATTGGCGAAGCCTCTGGCGCTCGCCACCGCGACTACTGATCCCCATCCACGACATGTCCTGGATCAACAGCCACGGGAGAGCCTTGCCCCGCGGAGGGCGCGGCTTTTTTAGGGGCGGCTTTAGCAGGCCGCTTTTTGGCAGCAGCCTTTTTCTTGGTTGCTGTCTTCTTCTTGGTTGCTGCCTTCTTTTTCACGACCTTGGCCGTGCCTTCTTCACGCCAACCCGCGTCACCGAAATAGGCTTTCCACCCCGTCGCTTTGCCTTCCACGTCGGTCATCAGATATTGCTCGCGGGTTTTTCGGCTATACCGTATTTGCGATCGATTCCCCACATCATCCACCAGTGGTCCATCGAATAAATAGTGATACTTGGGATCAATCTCGGCCTGATGCGGCAACAGCTCATCCAAAAATGGCGGACGGGTTTCCCGATTCTTGGGAAACTGACTTGCGGCCAAAAACAAACCCGACGCTCCGTCGCGCAACACGTAGTGATCGTCGACCTTTTGGCAAGCGAGTTCCGGCATCTGCACCGGGTCCATTTTGGGAGGCGCTACCTCGCCATTACGCAGCAGCTTACGCGTATTCTTGCACTCGACGTTTGTGCAGCCAAAATACTTGCCGAAACGCCCCGTGCGCAGCTGCATTTCCGCGGTGCATTTATCACACTCAATGACCGGACCGTCATAACCCTTGATACGAAACTTACCCGTCTCTACTTCGTATCCTGAGCAATCCGGATTGTTACCGCAAACATGTAGCTTGCGCGTCTCATCGATCAGATAACTATCCATCGCAGCATTGCAAAGCCCACATCGATGCTTGGTCAGTAGGAGCCTAGATTCCGCTTCATCATCTGCATTTTCGCTAATCACCTCATCACCGGGAATGAGATTGACCGTATTTTTGCACCGCTCCTTAGGCGGAAGGCTGTAGCCCGAGCAGCCGAGAAAGACGCCCGTGCTTGCCGTTCGAATCTGCATCGGGCGATCACACTGTGAACATGGTATTCCCGTAGGAGTCGGGTCATTGGCCTGCATACCTGAAGGCTCTGGCTGACCCGCTTGCTCTAAACGCTCTCGAAAATCACCATAGAACTGGTCCAGCAACACCTTCCAATCGAGCTTGCCCTCAGCGACATCATCAAGCTGCTCTTCCATCGAGGCCGTGAATCCATAATCCAACAGATCGCTGAAGGTTTTTTGTAGTCGCTGGGTCACGATGTCGCCCATCTTCTCCGCGTAAAAGCGGCGATTCTCCAACCGTACGTAGCCGCGATCTTGAATCGTTGAAATGATCGCCGCGTAGGTCGATGGCCGTCCAATCCCGCGCTTCTCCAGCTCCTTGACCAAGCTGGCCTCACCATAACGCGCAGGGGGTTTGGTGAAGTGCTGCTTGGGCTCTACTTGCTTCAGATCAAGCACATCCCCCTCTGAGAGCGCGGGAAGTTCCGTCTCCTCTGTCTTTCTGGTCATCGGCGGTTGCACGCGGGTAAAACCATCAAACTGAACCACGCGACCTCGCGCCGTCAGCTCATAGGAATCCGCGGCAACCGTAACCGTAGTCGACAAGTAACGGGCTGGCGTCATCTGACAGGCGACAAACTGACGCCAGATCAATTCATAGAGGCGCTCGGCATCTCGTTCCATACCCTGGAGGTGATGCTGCTGCACAGATACGTCAGAGGGCCGAATGGCCTCGTGAGCCTCTTGTGCACCCTCCTTCGAGGAATAGCGTATGGGCTGGTCCGGCAGATAATCCCCCGGAAAGTTCGCCTCAATGTGGCCTCGACAAGCGGCAATAGCATCGGCACTCAGGTTGGTCGAGTCGGTTCGCATGTAGGTGATGTAACCGGCTTCGTAAAGCCGCTGAGCAAGCGTCATTGTCTTCTTGACACTAAACCCCATGCGGGTACTGGCGGCCTGCTGCAGCGTTGAGGTAATAAAAGGTGCTGAAGGCTTAGAACTGGTTTTACGCGCATCAAGCCCCGCTACTTTGAACAAGGCGTTGTTGAGAACCGAGACTGCCGCAGCCGCCTCAGCTTCCGTCTTGGGGTCAAATTTCGCGCCCTGATGGCGCTTCACCTCAAACCACACGGGTTCATGCCCCTTACTCTCGAGAGACGCGTGTACCTCCCAGTACTCCTCCGGCAAAAACGCTCTGATTTCCCGCTCTCGCTCCACAATGAGACGAACCGCAACCGACTGCACTCGCCCGGCAGAAAGACCTCGAGCCACTTTCGCCCACAGGAGCGGTGAAACTTCGAAACCGACCACGCGATCGAGGAATCGACGAGCCTGCTGGGCATTTACGCGATTAGTGTCGAGCTCCGCCGGATGCTCGAAGGCTTCCTGAATTGCTTTCTTGGTGATTTCATTAAATACAACCCGTTGATAGCGATCGTCGTCGCCACCAATGATCTCTCTTAAGTGCCACGCGATGGCCTCACCCTCGCGATCCAAATCCGTCGCCAAATAAATGGCGTCGGATTTCGCGGCTAATTTCTTCAGCTCCGTGACGACCTTTTCTTTACCCGGAAGAATCTCATAGCGGGCGTTCCAATTTTTATCGGGGTCGACGCCCATGCGTCGAACCAGCTGTTCGCGCTTCTTCTTAGCCTGATATCGTTTCTTTTCCTCGGGCGCCATTTTTCGCGTGATAGCGGCTTGCGCGGCACGCTCTTTCGGATCGGTAGTCGCCCCATTTCCGGATGTCGGTAGATCACGAATATGACCGACACTCGACTTCACGATAAAGTCGTTGCCGAGATATTTGTTGATGGTTTTCGCCTTCGCGGGCGACTCAACGATGACTAGCGCTTTTCCCATAACGGAGTATCCAACTGTACTACCTACCCGAGCTGTTAAGTGTAGTAAGCCCGACAAAAGCGGGCATATATACGTGCCGAGAGCACCGCCGGTCAAGCGCAGGACGCAAATTGCTGCGACAAAATGGCCTCAATCCAAGGCGAGGTAAGCTAAGGATCACAATCTCAAAACGTCAGGATCTGAGCCGATCCAGTACCTGCAGTACCTGCTCAAGGTCGCCCTCGTCACCGCGCTCTGTCCAATAAACAAGGGCCTCCTGGGGTGACAAAGCCACGACCTCAATGGCTGGGCTAATTGATTCCAGCCAGTCAGGCAACAGGTCGTCCTCGCGACTCTGCCAGCCCACGACCGTACGCACCCACAGCGAAGAATTTTCAGGCGTAACCAATCCCTGCGTTAGGCTTTTTGCTTTACTGTGGTACCGCCGCGCCGCATAACAAACAAGACTATTGCCGGAAATACGCTGGAGCCTCGGGGGTATATCCGAAGGCTCCCGGAGCCGAACTTGATAACCAGCGCCTCGCGCCACATCGCGCCATCGAGCGATCTGTCGCTGTCGCTTGCTGGGTAGCGCCGACAGCAGCGGGCCGGCCACAGCTGCAAGTGCAATGAAGATGATCAGATAGACCATGATTACCCCGAGAGAGTATTTGGTGCCGGAGAATACGGGTGGTATGGTTGTTTTGTATAGACACTTGTCTGTATAGACACTTGGGGGATTTGCAGGTGGCGTATAACAAAGTATTGGTGGCCGTTGATCTCGGCAAAACCTCTTCGGCCGTGATTCGCAAAGCAGCCGCGCTGGCTACTGCGGGGGGCGCTGAGTTGCATGTATTGCATGCCGTAGAGCCCTTGAGCATTACCTATGGTGGCGATATCCCCATGGATTTTTCCTCCATTCAGGATGAAATCTACCAGCAAGCCACCGAGCAGCTGGCGGTATTCTGTGCTGATTTGGCGATTTCCGACGACCGGCAGCACTTAGTGATTGGCAGGCCGGAGGTGGAGATCGCCAATATGGCGGAAACCCTGGGCATTGATTTAATTGTTGTCGGCAGCCATGAGCGCTACGGCTTGGCCGTTCTATTGGGGTCTACAACCGACGGTGTCCTGCACAGCGCCGCCTGCGATGTTCTTGCGGTAAAAGTGGAGCCCGAAGGCTAGTCTTGTTCTAACCACGACCTCAGCTGGCCACCATCAAAGGGCCAACCCAGTTCTCTACCCCGCTGGTCCCTCACAACCGGAATGCGAAGACCGTATTTTTCGATGAGCGCGAGGTCTGTGTCGACATCCACCACTGTGAACCGCACGCCTGCAGCGTATAAAATATTCTCAGCCATCTCGCACAGGTGGCACCCCGCGGTGGTATAAAACACCAGCGCCGATGTCGCGTCGACTCGATCGAGATGATCTCCACTCAATGGTTGTCCCCTATGTCTAACAGTACTGGTGTAAAAAACGTCGACGTTCCTTCCAACCGCGACCAACTCATGACGGTTTATGGGAGAAAGCCGGTCCTGGAAGCACTCGAGACACCCAGCCTTCAGTGTCAAACACTTCACTGGTCCCGAAGTAATCGAGACCAAGGCAGCGCCAGCGCCATACTGAAACAGGCGCGCGCCCGAAACGTGGTTGTCCGCGAGCACTCCCGCGAGTCACTCGCGAGAATATCCCGAAATGGAAAACAAGACCAAGGCGTTGCTCTTGATATCCACTGCCCGCGCTTTGCATCACTCGACACCCTAGAGCAGCGCGCCGGTGAGCCGGGTTGCCGGGTATTAGCGCTAGACGGTATTACAAATCCCCAAAACGTGGGCATGATCTTACGCAGTGCTACCGCCGCAGGCATTGACGGCGTCCTTTATCCCAAAAAAGGAGTCGCTTCACTGGGCCCACTTGTTATCAAAGCCTCCGCTGGCACCGCATTTCATGCGCCCATTGTGACCTGTGGCGACCTGCAGGAAGCGTTAAAAAAACTCAAACTCGCTGGGTTTTGCGTCGCGACGTTAGATGGCGCTGCTGACAGGTCTGCATTTGATTACGCGCCTCAAACAGGCACCGTCTTTGTGTTGGGCGGTGAGACCGACGGCGTCTCCAAAGCCTCTTCGGAGCTGGCGACGGTCACGCTGAAAATCCCCATGGCGCCAGCGATCGAATCTCTGAACGTAGCGGTGACTGCCTCGCTGATAGCCTTCATGCCGCAACTGCGGCGCTGAGGCCAGCGGTCAACCAAATCTCCCGCTACTTTGCCAGAGCCCCCATGGCCTGCTCCAAGCCCCCTAGCGTTAAGGGAAACATAGCACCTTCCATGAGCTGATTGGTGATTCCGATCGACTGCGTGTACTGCCACTCGTCCTCCGGGACGGGGTTTAGCCACACGCACTTATCATAAGTTTGCCTGAGCCGGCGCAACCACATTTCCCCGGGCTCTTCATTCCAGTGCTCCACCGACCCACCAGGCTGAACGATTTCGTAGGGAGACATGGCGGCGTCACCTACGATGACGACCTTATAGTCATGGCCATACTTGTGCATCAAATCCAAGGTCGGTGTCCGCTGGTTATGGCGACGGATATTGTTTTTCCAAACGCTCTCGTAAACGAAGTTATGAAAGTAAAAATACTCGAGGTGCTTGAATTCGGTTCGGGCTGCTGAAAACAGCTCCTCACAAACTTTCACGTGAGGGTCCATCGAGCCTCCGACGTCTAAGAAGAGCAACACCTTCACCGCATTGTGGCGCTCGGGGACCATTTTTATATCGAGCAGTCCCGCATTACGCGCCGTCGAACTGATGGTGTCATCCAAGTCAAGCTCATCCGCCGACCCCGTGCGGGCAAACTTTCTGAGTCGGCGCAGCGCTACTTTGATGTTGCGGGTCCCAAGTTCGACGCCATCATCGTAATTCTTAAAATCACGGCGATCCCAGACCTTGACCGCACGCTTGTTTTTACTCTCACCCCCGACTCGAATTCCCTCAGGGTGAAAGCCATCATTACCAAAAGGCGAGGTGCCACCGGTACCCACCCACTTATTACCGCCTTCATGCCTCTTTTGTTGCTCTTCGAGGCGCTTTTTGAACTCCTCGATAAGCTTCTCAAGACCCCCTAAAGACTCAATCTTGGCTTTTTCCTCCTCGGACAGATTTTTTATAAATTCTGAACGTAGCCAATCATCGGGAATAAGGGCTTCAATCACATCATCTAGACCCTCGAGCTCGCGAAAATGCAGGCCGAATGCCCTATCGAATCGGTCGTAATACTTTTCGTCTTTAACCAGGATGGCGCGGGAAAGCTGGTAAAAACCATCAATATCCGCGAACACAAGTTGTCGCCGCATAGCTTCCAAAAGATCGAGCAACTCCCGGGTAGTGCATGGAACACCCGCATCCTTTAGCCCGTGAAAAAAATTGATCAGCATGGTCGCTGCACCTAACGGGTTTCTCGACGGTGCATGAATGCCAGCCGCTCCAGCAGCTGTACGTCCTGCTCGTTCTTCAGGAGTGCGCCATACAGAGGCGGGATAGCCTTACTGGGATCGCGGTTCTTCAGCACCTCATCGGGAATTTCATCTGCCATGAGGAGTTTGAGCCAATCGATTAGCTCCGACGTGCTGGGCTTTTTCTTCAACCCCGGAATGGAGCGCAACTCGAAAAATACCTCCAGCGCTTCGGCAACGAGGCTTTGCGTAATTTGCGGATGATGCACATCAACAATTTCGCGCATGGTATCGCGGTCCGGAAAACTGATGAAATGAAAGAAGCAGCGACGTAGGAACGCGTCGGGCAGTTCTTTTTCGTTGTTGGACGTGATGATGATGATCGGTCGGTGTCTTGCCTTGATCGTCTCACCTGTTTCATAGACGAAGAACTCCATTCGGTCGAGCTCAACCAGCAAATCATTGGGGAATTCGATGTCCGCCTTATCCACCTCGTCAATCAGCAGGACCACCTGCTCTTCGGCCTCAAACGCCTCCCACAACTTACCTTTCTTGATGTAATTGCGGATATCGTGAACCTTTTCATCCCCGAGCTGAGAATCTCGGAGTCGCGATACAGCATCGTATTCGTACAGACCCTGCTGCGCCTTGGTAGTCGACTTGATATGCCATTGGATTAAGGGCTTTCCAAGCCCAGCAGCCACCTCCTCCGCCAACATCGTCTTACCCGTTCCAGGCTCACCTTTGATTAACAGCGGCCGCTCAAGGTTCACCGCTGCATTAACTGCCATTCGCAGGTCATCTGTCGCAACGTAACGTTCTGTACCGGTAAACTTCATTTCATCGTCTCTATTTAGCAAGAATTAGTGTTAGCAAGAATTAGTGTGTGCGCCTCGAGGTAGCCACCAACGCCGACGCCGCGAAAAGCACCATACCGAAGGCACCAGCCATGGCAAGTACGGTAAAAGCGCCCTTTGCGGATGACCAGCCTCCGACAAATAACAGGTTAAACACCGCGACAATCAATGCTGGAGCCAGCGTTTCGGCCTCGGCAGAGGGATAAGCGGGTGCCAACAAAAGGCCGAACATAGCGCCCAAAACAAGGCGGCGGAGAAGAAGGCTTTGACCGCCGAGCCAGAAACGATAAACAAGCACAGAAGCCAGTAAGCCAGCCCCGAGGTAAAGTGCAAGCGCGATTGCGTATGACTGCGCTGTCAGCATGTGTCTTTGTCTCCCTCCGCCGGTGGCAACTGCAGAAAAAAACCGCGGTCGGCGATCTCTTGGAGGACATATTTTCCGTCATATCGAGCCAACTTGCGATCTGCCGTCAGGTTCAGACTCAGCGCAAGCTCGGGATGACCAAAACCCTGCCTCAATTCCGCGGGAAGCTCTTCAAATAGCGTGCCCTTGGGGACATAGAGATACATCAAGGCTTTTCTGCTGCTTCTGTAAACGTCGACTAGCATGCTGCACCCGCCAGTCTCGCCACAGTCTCTCGCATTGGGCCAACGACCACATCGGCACGCCATCCAGCCCAGGAGCTGGGCACCTCAATCGACTCGCCCAAGGCCTCTCGCGCCAGTAATTCGAGCTCTCTGCTAGGCATCAGAATTTCAACGTTCATCACGAGCTGATCGGCCAGTGTTTGCAGAGGCGCCGCGAGCTGCTTTGCCAGCGCCCTCACTGACGATGACGCTGGTTTAGGCAATGCCGGGGGCGGTGTTCGCTGCGCCTGCTCTCGAGCCTTGGAAATGACGTCCAGTAGCGCTTTGCCATGGCGCCGGATCATCGACGAAGGCATGCCATCAATGCCAGCCAATTGATGAGACGACTCAGGCATGCGCTGCGCCAATTCGAACAAAACTTTATCGGCCAAAATCCAGGACCTCGGCTTATCCTTCTGCCGCGCCTGACCTTCCCGCCAATCAATAAGCGCTTGCAACGTAGCCAGCTGTGTCGGCGGGAGCTTCCACGCCGACTTGAATTGTGCCAAGGGGCCTTTTCCACCGATTGTTTGCGCCGCGGATTCCAGATAAATCCAATCAAGAATCCCGCGCTGTTTGGCCATCTGCTCCATCACGGGCCAACACGACGCCAGAAAAGTCACATCCGCCGCCGCGTAGTCGCATTGCGAGGGGCTCAAGGGCCGAGCCAGCCAATCAGAGTTAGTTTCGTCCTTGGCCAGCTCGGTGCCAAGCAGCTGCTGAATGAGCGCCCTGTAACTCAGGCCGAAACCGAGGCTCAGCATGGCGGCTACTTTCTGTGTATCCACCCAGTGCGTCGGCCCCACACCCAACCAATGCGCAAACACCTCAAGATCTTCGCTCGCACTGTGTAAAACCTTAACCACATTGGGACTGACCAATAGTTGTTTAATAGGCGCCACATCCCTGATCACGAGCGGGTCAAGCAACCAGCAGTTCTTCGTTGTAGCCAACTGCAACAGCGCTACCTGAGGAAAAAAAGTATCTCGCCGCCGGAACTCGGTATCAACGGCAACCGCCCCATTAAAAGTGATCTCCTCGCACAGCTGCGTGACTTGATGATCGCTATCAACCCAGATCCAACGAGTTTTAGAGGGTTCCTGGACCATAACGGATTAACTGTTTCGGGGCAGTTCAGTTCTGCCGGACAGCGCATGCGCCAGCGTCGATGAGTCCAAATATTCCAACTCACCCCCCAGTGGCACACCGTGAGCAATACGGGTCACCCGTAAGCCGCGTTGCCTCGCCCGCTCAGCGATATAAAAGGCCGTGGCCTCGCCCTCAACGGTGGGATTGGTCGCGAGAATCACTTCTTCAATCTGCTCGTTGTCAAAACGCGCCTCGAGCTGATCCAAACCAATTTCCGCCGGACCAATACCGTCAATCGGGGACAAATGCCCCATCAAGACGTGATAAATACCTCGAAAACTTGCACTTTGCTCAACGGCAATGACGTCGGCAGGGGTTTCGACAACACACACGACGCTATGATCTCGCCGGAGATCACCACATAACTCACAGGTGGTTAGCTCAGTGAAATTGCGGCAGCGATCGCAGCGGGCTACTTTGGTCAAGGCCGTCGACAGGGCTTCCGCGAGCGCCGATCCGCCGGACCGATCGCGCTCTAGAAGATGGAGCGTCATCCGCTGCGCCGACTTTGGACCGACACCGGGCAGGCATCGAAGCGCTTCGATTAACGCTGTAATTGAGGGAGAAAATTTCATATTTCCAATAGCTTATCGTTCAAATGGAAAGCTAATAATAGATGCATATGGCTCACGCCGACGCGCCAACACGCTGGCCGCAAGTACGACTCCGATTGCTCTGATTGGACGGTTGCCACAATCACCTGCGCCCCATTTTTTGCCTTCATGGCGATTCTCCGAAATTGCGCGGAGGCCGAATCGAACCTTCCACCACCGTGGCGTCGTACTCGCCGAGGAATTGAGCGAGCAGCTGGTCATGCTGCAGGGCTTCCTCGGCTGCCCGCTGACGCTCCTCTAGTCGCCTCATGCGCAGCTCGTGTGGTGTGTTGGGGCCCACCTTGCCGGGAACCACCTCTATTTCTACCGCCTGCTCGAGGACCTGCTGAAAAGCCAGCTCCAGTGCCGCCACCTGACGTTCACGAAATAGCGATGCATTATTCTCATCAAGAACAAAAGACAGCTTTCTGCCGACAACCGCCACCAGCTCACAATGCAGCGCAATGTTCTGGGTGACACCGACCAAGCCCAAACTCTCAAAAAACTCCGGCCAGTTCTCGCGGGTGGGGAGGTCGTCTTCCCCTTGACCTCCGGCCATAGCCAGCGCTGATACCTCTGTCTTTGGCTTACTTTCGCCCTTAATCGGCCGCCCGACGACGCTGGGGATATCCGTGGAGTCGGCTGAAGCTACCAACACATCTTCGACCTGAGCTACAGGCGCGGTCTCGATGTGCGGCGACGCCACCGGCGCTACCGGTGGCCTAGACTTTTTTCCCGGGGGCGCCTCGTTCGATGGCGCCTGTTTCAAAGCGGGACCAGACTCCGAAGTAAACCCTCCCTGCCCCGCGGCGGCATCGATAGGAGCCGGCCGAAACGCCATCATCCTGAACAGCGTCATTTCCAGCGCAGCCCTAGGGTCGGGTGCTATCGGCAGGTCGCGCCTTCCGTTGATAGCAAACTGATAACACAGCTGGGTGTCTTCGAGGCTCATCTGTTCAGCAAAGTCGCGCATTCGCTCGGTCTCGCTCCACACACCATCCACCGAGTCGGGGACTAACTGTAATGTGGTCAGCTGATGAAAAACCCCGATGAGCTCGTCAAGCGTCGCCCCGTAATCGGGCGCGTGCTCCGCAATGCTAGCCACCCCCTCAAGCAGCTTCGTCGCATCACCCGACACGACCGCCTCGACCACATCTAATACGCGCCCCCTATCGACAGTACCGAGCATGTCCCGGACATCAGCCTCGATCAGTTTTCCCGAACCGAAAGCGATGGCTTGGTCGGTCAAACTCAGGGCATCACGCATCGAGCCTTCGGCACCTCGCGCTAACAGTTGCAAGGCGCCATCATCAAAGGCCACTGACTCTTCGCTTAGGATCTGCGCAAGGTGCTCAACAATTTGCTCAGGCACCATATTTTTTAGGTTGAACTGCAAACAACGCGAGAGAATGGTTGCGGGCAGCTTTTGCGGGTCTGTCGTCGCCAGCAGAAATTTCGCATGCGGCGGCGGCTCTTCCAGAGTCTTAAGCAGCGCGTTAAAGCTGTGGTTGGAGAGCATGTGCACTTCGTCAATGAGATAGATTTTGAAGCGCGAGCGTGTGGGGGCGTACTGCACGTTATCGAGCAGTTCGCGGGTATCCTCGACTTTGGTTCGAGATGCGGCGTCTACCTCGATCAGATCGACCGAACGCCCCTCCGCAATTTCTATGCACGAGGCACAGTCGCCACAGGGGGTTGCGGTGACGCCACCATCGCAATTTAGGCACTTGGCCAAAATTCTGGCGACCGTGGTCTTGCCAACGCCGCGGGTTCCTGTGAACAAATACGCGTGGTGAAGCCGATCATGTTCAAGCGCGTTCACCAGCGCTCTCAGTACGTGCTGTTGCCCAACCATCTCCTGAAAGGTGCTGGGTCGCCATTTGCGCGCAAGAACCTGATATCCCATAGCTGTTTCTGGCCCAATCCTGTGCGCGCATCAATAGGGAGGCAACCCGGGCAGCCACACCCCGGCACCCGACGCGATAGTTACCGTTGCTCCCTTCCGGGCCTGGCGGGGTTCACTATCTGTCGCTGCGAGGGGACCACCCGAGTCACCATAAGTCCCGCTTACGGCGGGGGGCATAGTGTCGCGAAATCATTAGCGTTCCGCAACTTTAGTTAACTCCCAAGCCCCCTCGATGACACCAAATGTAAAAGCTGTTAACATGCCGCCCTTTCCACTTATCCCGGACCATCAACGCCTTGGCTGCTAACCCCTCACCGCTGAAAGTGACACTCACCGCCGTGGCGGCTGCCGCAGTGATAACGGTCTCTGTTACGCAACTGCTCTATGCCACGAAACCCAATACACTCTCGGGGACGGCAGCGCCCCTGCCTGTCGCGGTGACACCCTTCATCACGCAGTCGGCCTACACGCGGCTGGGTCGCTTTATTGGGGTGGTAAGTGCTGAAAATGACAGCCTCGTTGCCTTTGAAGTGGCTGGCAGCGTGAGCTCCCTCCCCGCGTCGAACGGACTTCGTGTTAAGCGAGGAGACCATCTTGCGACGCTGGACACTGACAGAAGAAGAGCCGCGCTGGCCACCGCCGAAGCGGAAATACGCCGCGTAAAGGCCGATTTGAACCTCGCCCAGCTGCAGCAGCAGCGGGTCAGCGATCTACTGGAAAAAGAATTGGTATCCCAGCAAGCCGTGGACGAGGCTAACTACACCGTCGATGCGCTTCAAGCGACGCTGGACAGAGCAACATCAAACGCCGCCGGAGCTCGTCTCGACATCGAAAAAAGTACGCTAACCGCTCCCTTTTCTGGCGTCGTTGCCAAGCGACTGGTAGAGGTAGGCGCAGTGGTCAATGCGGGTACCCCGGTTCTTCAGTTGATTTCGGACGGGAAGCTCGAAGCGCGAATCGGGGTGCCCCAGCAGATTGCAGCCATCCTAAGCATCGGGGCAAGCTATACGATCACCGCCGGCAACCGCTACTTTAGCGGACGACTGCGAGCCATTAGGCAGGATGTTGACCCAGTCACCCTGACGGTTGGCGCCGTTTTCGATCTGCCTGAGGATTCGGCATTACTTGACGGGCAGTCTGTCACCCTCGAACTGGAGGAGTCCGTACCAATGGAGGGGGGCTGGCTGCCTCTCGATGCGCTCACTGAGGGCGATCGTGGCCTGTGGAACGTATTAGTGGTCAACGCGGAAATTGAGGGCCACATCGCCCGACGGGAGACGGTAGAGGTAATCTATAGCCGAGGTGATCAGGTCTTTGTCAGGGGCACGCTGGCCGAGCAGGCGCTGGTAATCAGTGGCGGGCTGCAACGCCTGAGTTCGGGCAGAATCGTGGAGCCTTTGGGGCTATAGGCCATGCTTGCCCGTCTGCTTTTCACCCACTCCCGCTATTTGAGCCTGATTATTCTCACGACGATAGTCGTGGGATACAGCTCATTTAATACCTTGGGGCGACAAGAAGACCCAACCATCACCCCCTTTATCGCCAAAATTGAGACCTTGTTCCCAGGCGCAAGCCCCAGCCGTGTCGAGTCGCTTGTCACCAAACCTCTTGAGGAGGCACTGCAAGAAATTCCCGAGCTCGAGGAAATAAAATCCACCTCCGCGAGCGGCATCTCGGTTATCGCCATCGAAACAGATTATCGCTTGTCGCTGAGTGAGATCGATCGAGTCTGGACGGAAATTCGAGATGTGGTGGCTAGTGAGGCTGAACGCTTTCCTGAGGGCGTTATGCCGCCGGTCGTAGACGATGACCTGATAACCGCGTTTGTAAAGATCATGGCGATTTCTAGTGCCGAGGGGCGCAACCTGCCCCCCTCTGTGCTCAGACGCGAGGCGGAGCTTTTTGCCGATAAGATTCGAACGATCCCACGAACCAAGCGGGTCATGTTTTTCGGCATGCCGGAAGAAGAAATTCGTATTGAGCTGGACGCCAGAAAACTCGCCCAGCTCGGTATGAGCGTCCGAGATGTAAGCGACATTGTGGGCGCCGCTGATGTGAAGGTGCCGGCAGGCAAGCTGACAGCCTCAGGGTCAGCGCTGACCATCGAACTCAGCGGCGACTTTGTCGATTTAGAAGCGATTAGAAATCTGCAACTCCGGACCCAGCCAGAGGGTGCCAGCCTTAGGCTGCAAGATATTGCCACTATCTCCCGGGGTGAGCGCCGACCGGCGAACAGTTATGCCCTCTCAAACGGACGCCGATCGGTCCTGCTCGGGGTTGAGATGGACCTTGGGTATCAGGTAGATCGCTACAGCGATCGGTTCGACGCGTTTCTTGAGGACTACCTTGCTGAGGCACCCGCGGGGCTCCTCATCGAGACAGCTTATGACCAGAGCCTGTACACGGAGGTGCGACTTCAGTCGGTCGCTAACAACCTCCTGATGGGCGTGGCATTGGTGATCTTGGTCTTGCTTTTTACTCTGGGCTGGCGCGCTGCCGCAGTCGTCGCCTTCGTTTTGCCCTTGTGCACGCTTTTGTCGATGATTCCGCTGCTTTATTTCGCCGTGCCCATCCACCAGATGTCGCTTACCGGCCTGGTGGTGGCATTAGGGCTACTTGTTGATGGCTCTATTGTTATGACGGATGAGGTGCGAAAGCGACTGATCGAGGGCCTCAAACCCATTGATGCAATGACCGGAGCTGTCTCTCGCCTGCGCGTCCCACTCTTTGCATCGACTCTGACGACGGTCCTTACCTTTCTTCCTATGGCCATTCTCGAGGGACCGGCGGGTGACTTTCTTGGGTCAATCGCTATCTCCGTCATCGTCATGCTGGTTTCTTCAATGGTGCTCGCGTTAACGTTGACTCCGGTGCTGGCGGCACGGCTCCTCCCAGACGGCTTGTCAGCGGCCAATCGCTGGTGGCAGTTCGGTGCTCACCTACCCGCAATGGCGCATCGTTTCCGACAGTCTCTGGATTGGTCTCTGAGGTTTCCCTTGGGTGCGATGGCCCTCGCCCTGTCACTGCCGCTCACCGGCTTTTTCAGCGCGGGCGCATTGACCAATCAGTTTTTTCCGGGCACGAGTCGGGATCAATTTTATCTACAGGTCACCCTCCCCGATAGCGCCTCAATTGAAGACTCCCTCGAACTGGCACTGGCGCTCAACAACGATCTAAGTAGCGAGCCTCTCGTTCGCCGGGTTGAGTGGTCCGTCGGCGAGAGCGCGCCGGCCTTTTACTACAATATGCGCTCGAACAAAAAATCCACCCCCAATTGGCTGGAAGCGCTGGTTCTAACTCACGACGACAAGAAGACCGACACGCTAATTCGACGGTTGCAGCGCGAATTGGATCGTCGCTACCCAGCCGCGCAAATCATAGTAAGGGGGATTGACCAGGGCCCGCCTGTGGAAGCGCCGATAGAGGTGCGCGTGCTCGGCCCTAACTCAAGCACCCTCAAAGCCCTTGGGGAGCAGTTCCGGCAGCGGCTTGAGAACCTTCCTGATGTCACTCACACCAAAATGAGCGTGACAGCCGCACCCCCCAAGCTCAGCTTCGACTTCGACGAGGGAAGCCTCAGCCGTCTTGGCTTAACCCGGAAGCAAGTCGCCGGTCACATCAACGATGCGCTCAGGGGGCGCAACAGCGGTGAGTTACTGGAAGACACCGAGCGCATTCCCGTAAGGACCAGTCTGAACGTCGACGAGTGGTCCTCGATTGAGAGGATCAGCAATCTGCAACTCCCGGTTCGCGGCAGCGGCTCGGCAGTTCCTGCCGTCCCACTAGGATCGCTGGGTGAGATACGACTCGAACCTAATGACAGTCCCATCTCGCGAAGAGACGGTGTGCGCAGCAACACAATTCAGGGATTCCTGACCCGGGGCGTGTTACCCGCAGAGGCCCTAAAATTACTGGAGCAGGACCTGATGGCAAACCCGGTAAGTTTGCCCCACGGTTACCGCTATATTTTTGGGGGTGATAGCGAAGAGCGAGCGGGCGTAGTCAACGATCTGATAGCTCCCCTCGGGATTATCCTGGCCGCCCTCATTGCTACTATTTTACTGACCTTCAATTCCTGGCGCCTCACCGGTGGCGCACTTTTGGTGTGCGCCTGTTCTTTCGGTTTAAGCCTGTTGGCTCTAGCGATCTCCGGCTTTCCCCTCGGGATCCAGGCGGTGATAGGAATCATCGGCTCGATAGGGGTGTCTATCAACGCCGCCATCATCATTCTTACCGCCTTGCAGCAAGATGCCGGAGCGGCGAGAGGCGACAAAGAGGCAATTCGAAACGTCGTCATTGATTCTAGTCGTCATATCGTCTCAACCACCGTCACCACTTTTGGCGGCTTCTTACCACTGATACTGGAGGGCGGAAAATTTTGGCCGCCCTTCGCCGTAGCGATTGCCGGTGGAGTGCTTTTGTCGACCGTGATTTCCTTTTATCTGGTGCCGCCACTCTTTCTGATGACACTCAAGCGCCGCGGCAACGAAGCCACCCTATCAACCGGAGTTGCTCTATGAGCACTTCTCCGCGCTCCTATCATCACGGCAACTTAAAGGACGCCCTAATCGTTGCGGCGGCGGAGCTAATCGATAGTCATGGGACAACCGAATTTAGTATCACGGACGCCGCAAATCGCGCTGGCGTAAGCAACGCGGCGCCCTATCGCCACTATAAAGACAAGCAAGATCTGCTTGAGCACGTTAGAGAACTCGCCTTCCTCGGCCTCTATGAGGCGCTTGATAAAGCGAGTCGTGAAAACAGCGAGCGGCCCGGGCCGGCGGATCAGATCATCGCCATCGGCCTTGCCTATCTCGCTTATGCCAGAGACAAAGAACGCTTTTTTTCACTCATGTGGGAGCAGGCACCACCCAATACTGATCAAGAGACCAAGATGTCGGGCTTTTATGTATTGGCTGACGCCGTATCGACGTACCTATCGAAAAACCTGCCGGAGGCTGTGCCCGAATATAAGAAGAAGGGAGACCAGCCTGAACAGGAGGTGCTGTATGAAGTATCGTCGCTAACGATTGCAACCCAGCTATGGGCGCTGGCTCATGGGCTCGCCACGCTGGAGCAGCATAATTTGTTGGCAAGATTTGATACAGCTGCGAAAGGAGCCGACTTGCTGACTAGATCCTCAGTGGCCCTGCTGCAAGCGGCCCTGCGCGAAGGATCCCAAGCACCCTAACAAATTCACCCCCGTGCAAACGTGAAAATCCCAGCGCCCGTTCTCTTGGGGCGGTCAACGGTTACTGGCATAATCCAACGCTTTAATCCGCAGTTATAACTTACGATGAAAAAGTCTTATCCGGAGCGCATCGCCGAAGACGATGTCCTTTTCTTTTTGCATATCCCGAAAACAGGCGGGACGTCTCTCACGGCGGCACTGTCTGAACATTGGGGTGAGGACCTAACCCTAACCCCTGCGCAGCTCAACACCGCAAAAGCGCAGCCCAAAGAAGTGCTGGCCAACGCAAAGTTTATTTACGGCCATTTTTCAAGAGCGGTTTGCCGAAGAAGACTACCAGCCCCTCCAAACTATACGATCACATTCCTCAGGGATCCTGTGGCGCACTTTATCTCCATATTTTATCACCTACGCAGAGACACTAATTTTGCCTACAGCACCCGAATTACACTCGGTGACAAGGAGAGAAGCGTGCATGTATCGAACCTGGCGCGGGAGCTCTCTTTGGAAGAATTCTTGAAATGCCCCGAAGCAGATTTGTTTAACAACTTCCAAATCAAATACCTTGTCAGGGGAATGCGCTTCGACCCAGATGTCAGCGATGGAAGCCGTCTTAGTGTTCTAGCCAAGAAATGCCTCAAAGAACTGGGCGCGTTTGGCATCACCGAGCGCTACGAGGAGAGTCTGCAGCTAATCGGCGAAGCCCTCGAACTAAGCGCTTCCTTAAAACATCTAACGACGAACGCCGCGCCCAATAAACCCGACGGAACCCAACTTGTTAGTGATACAATCCAAGCGATTGAGGACCGAACCCAATTAGATAGGGAGCTCTATGAGCACGCCTGCCAAATATTTGATCAGCGCCTCAAAGAAATCGCCCGCTGAAAACGCGACAGCCTTTACCCGCCCGTAGCACAACCGGATAGTGCAACGGCCTTCTAAGCCGTAGGTTGCAGGTTCGAATCCTGCCGGGCGGGCCCTAATCTGGCAGTATATAAGGGTTTCAGCGGGCTTCAGGACACCTGCCAACCCATTTCTACGACACTTTCTACGATACTTTTCAGCCCCCTAATTGCACTAAAGTCAGCACCATTTGCATGACTGCTGTGCACAGCAGCTCAAGGTACGTGCACTTGAGATTTGCTGCACGGAGCTTGTGTACAAGCTCTACAGCGTTGTATCGTTTTGCTGATACGGATTAGCTCTCCTCAATTTGCTGCTTATCAGTCTAGATTTAGCCCAAGAAATTCGGGATAAGCCAGTATAGTACAGTGGGGAAGCGGCCCCACGAAACCAGCCGCTGATAAAGGAACAGTGATCATTGGCAATCCGATACGGTCAGTACCTATTTTTGGCAACGCCTCGGACCGCGAGTAATTCTCTGTTTTATATGCTCAGAGCCAAAGGCGGTACCATGGTAGGCGATCATCATGACATCCCGAATGAGGTTCCCGCCCGCTTAACCGTGGTTGCGGTGGTAAGAAATCATTTCGATTGGTTTGTGACATCGTGGATCAAGGCGACCTGGCGAACCGATAATGTCGCCCTGCAGCGTATGCCGTTTCCAGAATGGCTTCGCCATGTTCACCAGCCAGATTCACCGCTCAAGCGATTCACTTTCCCTGGGTACGTGCGGTTGGCAGGCCCTCGGGGTCGCCTTTTCGGGCCACTGCACCGTAAGTGCGATGTCTTGCTTCGTTACGAGCAACTCGAGGCAGAACTTAAAGAGCTGCTGACTGATGAAGAGATCGCCCTGCCCCGCTGGAACACCACTCCGCACAAGCGCGACTACAAAAAGTACTACGACTCGAATACTCAAGCCCTTATTGAGAAATACTATGCCCCAGAAATGTTACGCTTCGGGTATAGCTTCGATAATGGCAGACCTTGGGAAGCAAGAGATGACGGCGACGCACTTCGCGGCGGCGGCCTCTTCACCCCCCAAAATCAGAGGCGGGGGCGCATTCGCGAGTATAGGAACTGGCCCAATCTGCCTAACAATCCAGACTAGGCGAGATATCTCCCCAGCGTATCCATCCACGACTCAGGAATGATGAAGCCCTTACTGTAGCGGTGAGCGTCAATTGATTTTACGGCATGCCAAAAAGGCAGATCCGGGCCGACTCGGAAGATGTTGATCTGACCGTCCTGATCCTCGACGGTTTTTATCTGCATGGTTGTAGGGCATACGTAACGAAAGTAAGATCGCCCTTCATCCTTGTGA
>Ga0181607_10001284_pt1 | contig 22559 bp, 17 predicted proteins | sample 041ome_9_FD_132420 | JGI IMG/M metagenome (GOLD analysis project Ga0181607, IMG submission 132420) | Coastal salt marsh microbial communities from the Groves Creek Marsh, Skidaway Island, Georgia - 041413US metaG (megahit assembly) | ecosystem: Environmental > Aquatic > Marine > Intertidal zone...
ACATGCGCTGGCGATTCGAGCGAAATTATGGCACGCGCAATCGCAAAACCGTAAATTACAATGGCAACTAGCCCAGCCTAGCTATGCTGAAGATCATAAAAACACCGCCGCGCTACCGCATAATTCAAAATAACTGGATACTGCAAAAATATTACGGCGGCCAGCGTAACCATAGCGACATGCCATAGCCCGCCCCCAGCATAAAAATTATAGAGATCTTAGAGACTATAGAGATCATAAAGATTATAGAGATCATAGAGCGATGCGGCATGTGAACGGTCGCACATAGCAGGACAACACGAATGACTGATGTGAAAATTTGCGGCATTTCCAATGCAGATGATTATCAGATTTGCCGGGCTGCCGGTGCCAGATGGATTGGCATGGTTAATTATCCCGGATCATCAAGGCATCTTGACTGCACCGCCCTTGCCGCCCTTGCCGCCGCCATTGACCAGCTGCCAGCTGAAAAACCTTCAAATAAAATGGCTGCAGGGCCACAAAGGGTGTTGCTTACAGTCGACCAGCATACCGACCAGCTAGCGCCGTTGGTGCGCGCTGCGCGTCCTGATCTTTTGCAGTTGCATGGGCGCGAGACAGTTGATGAGGCTGCCGCTATCAAAGCTGCATTTGGCCTGCCCATTATCAAAATGGTGCCGGTTGCCAGCGGTGCCGATATTGCCGCCTGCGCAACCTGGGACGGCGTTGCCGATTGGTTGATTTTTGACGCCAAAACCGAACAAGGCACCCAGCCCGGCGGCACCGGACATAGTTTTGATTGGACCTTGTTATCATCCTATCATGGCCGCACGCCGTGGATGCTGGCTGGCGGCTTGACCGCGTCAACCGTTCGCCGCGCCGTAGAGATTAGCGGCGCTGGCGCTGTTGATGTTTCAAGCGGTGTTGAGAGCAAACCCGGAAAAAAGGATGAAAACAAAATTCACGCCTTTATTAGCGCCGCCCAAATAGGCTAAAAGAAACTGTGGGGACTACATCTGCATGCATGTCATCGTGAATGCATTTTATCGGGTAAGAGACAAGTTATGAGCACAGCAAACGTAAACACCTATCGCAATCAGCCCGACGAAGCTGGCCGCTTTGGCATCCACGGCGGGCGGTTTGTTGCCGAAACATTGATGCCGCTTATCCTTAATGTGGAATCCGCCTATAAAGCGGCGCGTGCCGATGCAGATTTTGCCAAACAGCTTGCCTATTACCAAAAACATTATATCGGCCGGCCAAGCCCGCTTTATTTCGCCGAGCGGCTAACAGCCCATTTTGGCGGGGCAAAGCTCTATTTAAAGCGTGATGAACTGAACCATACCGGTGCCCATAAAATCAACAATGTCATTGGACAGGCGCTTCTTGCAAAACGCATGGGCAAGACCAAAATCATTGCCGAAACCGGCGCTGGACAGCATGGCGTTGCCACCGCTACCGCTTGTGCTTTGTTTGACATGGAATGCGAAGTCTTTATGGGCGCAGAAGATGTTGAACGGCAGCGCCCAAATGTAGAGCGCATGCGGTTGCTTGGTGCAAAAATCCACCCGGTAACCTCAGGCACCGGCACGTTGAAAGATGCGATGAACGAGGCCTTACGCTTTTGGGTGACGAATGCCGAAACACATTTTTATATTATCGGCACTGTGGCTGGCCCGCACCCCTATCCGCAGATGGTACGCGATTTTCAATCGGTCATCGGCATTGAAGCGCGTGAACAGATCCAAGACGCCGAAGGCCGCCTTCCCAATAAAATCGTGGCGTGCATTGGCGGTGGGTCAAATGCGATGGGCTTGTTCTATCCGTTTCTTGATGACAAGGATGTGGAAATTTTTGGTGTCGAAGCGGCCGGTAAAGGCATTCCAAGCGGCTTGCATGCCGCGTCACTCACCGGTGGCCAGCCCGGCATATTGCACGGCAACCGCACCTATTTACTGCAAAATGACGATGGGCAAATTACCGATGCGCATTCCATTTCAGCTGGGCTGGATTACCCGGGCATTGGGCCGGAACATTCCTGGCTGCATGATACCGGCCGGGTGAATTATGTAAGTGCAACAGATGACGAGGCGCTGGTGGCTTTTCAGCTGTGCGCCCGCCAAGAGGGCATCATCCCGGCGCTCGAACCATCGCACGCGCTGGCCTATGTAAGCACCATGATCGGCGATATGCCAGCCGACCAGATTGTGATTTTGAATATGTGCGGGCGTGGCGACAAGGACCTTGGCGCGGTATTGCCCATGCTCGAGAAACTTGGACGGCTATAAATATTTCCAATGGCCGTAATGGCGGCGATACTAATTTTAAGAGGCATCTATGACAGGCCGTATTGAAACCACATTTGCACAAGCCAAAAGCGCCAACCGGGGCACGCTTGGCGTTTTTATTACCGCTGGCGACCCAGATGCGGCCACCACATTGGCATTACTTGATGCGCTGGTCGATGCCGGGGTTGATTTTATTGAGCTTGGCATGCCGTTTTCTGATCCTATGGCCGATGGCCCGGCCATCCAAGCAGCGTCCTTGCGCGCCCTAAAAGGCGGTATGACATTGGCCGGAACATTGGCAATTGCCGCTGAATTTCGGCAACGTCACCCCGATATGCCATTGATTTTGATGGGCTATTACAACCCGATTTACATCTATGGTAACGACCGCTTCATCAAAGGCGCGCTAGCGGCGGGTGTTGACGGGCTGATTATTGTTGATCTGCCGCCTGAAGAAGATGGTGAACTATGCTTGCCTGCCAAAGCGGCAGGTTTGCGTTTTGTCCGTTTGGTGACCCCAACCAGCGATGACCAGCGCCTGCCAACAATTTTGGCTGAAGCCAGTGGTTTTGTGTATTACGTATCGGTGCTTGGCATCACCGGCACCAAGAGCGCTGCGGCCACATCAATTTCCGATGCCTACAAGCACATTCGGGAAAAAACTGATTTGCCTATCGTCGCCGGTTTTGGCATTCGCACCCCGGCACAAGCCGCCGAAGCTGCCAGCCTCACCGATGGCGCGGTAGTGGGATCGGCGGTTGTTGACATTATCGCCAGTAACATAGGTGATACGCCAGCAAATGGCGTTAATCAGGATATTGTGCAAAAAGTTGCCACATTCGTCGGCGAACTTGCCACAGCCATTCGCAAATAGAGGTGTAAGATGAACTGGATCACAAATTCTGTCCTACCCAAAATCAAAGCGTGGGTGCAATCTGACGATGTTCCTGAAAATCTATGGATAAAATGCAACGCCTGCAATCAAATGATTTTTCATCGGGAATATGAAACCGCCTATAATTGTTGTTCAACCTGTGGTCATCACGCCCCTTTATCACCTGAAAACCGCTTTGCGATGACCTTTGATGACGGCACTTTTGAACGCATCACGCTGGCCCCTATCGAAGATGATCCACTAAAATTCCGTGACAGCAAAAAATATAGTGACAGGCTGCGCGACACCCGCAACAAGACCGGGTTGAATGATGCGATTGCTGTTGCGGCTGGCAAGATTAACGGTTTTCCCACCGTTATTGCCGCATTTGATTTTCGGTTTATGGGTGGCTCTATGGGCCGCATGGTTGGCAATGGCATCATTGCCGCTGCGAATGCGGCGGTCGCCCGAAAAGCGGCCTTAGTTACCGTGCCCTCAACCGGTGGCGCGCGTATGCAAGAAGGGGTTTTATCCTTGATGCAATTGCCGCGCACGATCGCCGCTGTTGAACAGGTGCGCGATGCTGGCCTGCCCTATATCGTATTATTAGCGCACCCCACCACCGGCGGTGTTACCGCATCCTTTGCCATGCTTGGTGATATTCAGATCGCCGAACCGGGCGCTATTATTGGCTTTGCCGGGCGACGGGTGATTGAAGAAACTGTGCGTGAAAAATTACCCGAAGATTTCCAGACAGCCGAATATCTGATGGATCACGGCATGGTTGATGCGGTTGTCAAACGGGCTGATCAACCTGCTTATATTGGCAAAATTCTTGGCTTTTTGATGGGGCCAAAGGTCGCCTGATGCCAGCAGGACATGCCGCTGACGCCGCGAAACGGGCTGAAAACGCCCTACTGCGGCTTGCGAAACTTCACCCCAAACTAATTGATCTTGGCCTAGAGCGCAGCTTTGCCTTGCTGCAGCGTCTTGGCGATCCGCATCTTCACCTACCGCCAACCATTCATGTCGCTGGCACCAATGGCAAAGGTTCAGTAATTGCTTTTTTGCGGGCGCTTAGCGAGGCCGCTGGCCACAGCGCCCATGTCTATAGCTCGCCGCATCTATGCCGGTTTAATGAGCGTATTCGTCTGGCCGGCCAGCTCATTGACGATGCCGCATTGGCCGATTTGCTTGAAGAGGTCGAGACCGCCAATGGCGATCATCAGGTAACTTTCTTTGAAGTAACGACTGCAGCGGCGATGTTGGCGTTTTCACGGCAGCCGGCGACGTGGTTGTTTTTAGAAACCGGCCTTGGCGGCGCTTTGGATTCAACCAATGTGCTAACGGCGCCGGTCGCCACAATCATTACCCCTATCGCCCGCGACCATGAGCATTTTCTAGGCACCGATATTAGCGGCATAGCCGAACAAAAAGCTGGCATCATGCGTCCGCAGATACCCTGCTATAGCGCCGCCCAAACGCCTGAGGTGGCAAACACGCTACAGCGCTATGCCGACAAAATTGGCGCGCCGCTTTTCATCGCTGGCCGCGATTTTACCATCACTGCTCATGCCAACGGCACTGGCATGCTGGCACATGCCAACGGCCAAACAGGCTTTCCACAACCCGGGCTGGCGGGGCCGCACCAAATCGACAATGCCGGGTTGGCGCTTATGGCGTTGATGTCGGTAAAGCCAGTGCCAGCTGATGGCATTGCTACAGCGCACTGGCCGGGGCGCGTTCATAAACTGGATAAAGGCGCCTTGCAACAGGCGTGGCCACATCAACCAATTTGGTTAGATGGGGCGCATAACGCGCACGGAGCAGCCGCACTTGCCATCACCCTTGGCAACATTCATCGCGGTAAATGGAATATTATTTGTGGGGCACTTAACACGCGTGATCCGGCCGAATTTTTGGCGCCCCTATGTGAGCTTGCCGGCAAGGTTGCCTGCCTTAAAATTCCTGACCAAGATGCCAGCTTGTCGGCAGAGGAGATGAGCGCCGCCGCCGTCAAGCAAGGGCTTAACGCCGCCCCCGCCGCCAGCCTGCACGCCGCATTTGCTGGGCTTGAGCCAAATTTACCAGTGATTATTTGTGGGTCTTTGTATTTGGCAGGGCATATTCTGATAGAAAACAAAACGCTGCCGGTTTAAGGGCAGCGTTTCACGCATCATAAAATGAAAAATGGGCTACACGGATTGGTTGATCCAATCCTCCAGCTGTGACTTTGGCAAAGCCCCCATCTTTTCGGCGACAACTTCGCCACCTTTGAAAATCAGCAATGTCGGAATGCCGCGCACATTATATTTTTGCGGTGTCAGCGGGTTTTCGTCGATATTCAATTTCACAACCGAAATGCGGTCGGCATTATCATCTGAAATTTCTTCCAGAGCCGGACCAATAGCTTTGCAAGGGCCACACCATTCTGCCCAGAAATCAACCAAAACCGGTTTGTCGGAATGCAGAACATCTGCGCTAAAATCACTATCCGTTGTCTTTGAAGTCGCCATGGTTAACACATCCCATTTTTGGTTAAAGCACTGCGGTGTTCCACCGGGCAAAACCCAGGTTACCGCTTCGCGCCTTATGAATTTATGGGCTGGGTTGATTGCAGTCAAGCATGCACTGCGGCTTTATTTTTCAGCATCATTGGCAAAGAGCCGCGCCAATGCTTGCTGGCGTTGGGGCTGGCTGATTTCCTCAATATTTTGGGTATCGGTCCAAATCAGCCAACAGGTTATGGGACGATCTGGATAAATTTGCACAAGCAATGCGTCATATAATGCCATTTGTTCTAAATAAGATCGCGGCGTGGCGCCATCTGGCCGCTGTCCAGTCTTGAAATCTGCGAGAATGATATGATCATCACCAACATAAAGCCGGTCAATCTGGCCAGCCACCGCGACCTTCTTGACCATGCCATTGATCGGCGCTTCGGCCAACGCCTTATCACCAAACAAAGGCGCTAATTGCGGCAGGCTGATGATATCATTAAGCCGGTCAAGCAAGGCATCTTTTGCGGTGTCTGGCAAATCAAGCGCGGCTTTTAAGATGGGCTGCGCCACCGCATGGCGGCGGTTTGGCGGCACTAATGGCAAAATTTCCAAAAGCTGATGCACCACCCGCCCACAGGCAAGGCTGATCTGGCGGTTTGGGCTGCTATGCCCGCCTTTCGGGGCTGTTGGGGCATGGTCCAAGCCGGGTTGGGATGGCCGCAATGGCCTGCCATCAGGCAAATCTATCGGGGCTGGCATCGCTATCCAGTCGGCGGTTTTGCTGTCATCAGTGCGGCGCGGCACGCTGGTTTCGGCCGCATCTTCAGGGCTTGATAGCGGCCGCACCGCCGTGGTGTGCAGCACAAGATGCTGATCTGCGATTTCGGCGGTGCCGGGCAGGTCTGCCAAGGCGTGCTTTATAAGCTGGTAATCGCTATCTTCTAGCTGCCGTACCCCATGGGGTTTTTGCCAGCCAGCAATCACCAAGCCTTCGCGCGCCCGGGTCAGCGCAACATAAAGCAACCGGTTTGCCTCTTGGTCAGCCAAAACGCGGCTTGCGGTTTTTACGGCCGTGATAAAGTCTGGCTGGAAGGCCGGTCCCGGCGGTATCCAATAAACTGCATGATCATCACGGCCAAGCGTCTGACCCACCCGGCGCGGTTTTAGCATATCCGGCAAAATGACAATCGGCGCTTCCAACCCTTTTGCCCCATGGATTGTCATCACCCGCACTTCATCGGTGCCGGAACTGTCCATATCGCGTTTGACATCACCGCCGCTGCCCCGAATGGCAGTTAAAAATTGCAATAGTGACACGCCCTCGCCAAGCGCCATTGTTTGCGCCAATGTCAAAAAATGATCGAGCGATTCATGCACCGCATTGCCAAGACGACGGACAAAATTCTGCCGGCCACCATTCACCAAAACAGAGCTGAAAAACCCAAACACCGAATCGCGATCAGCCAGTAGCCGCCACGCTGCCAGCTGGTCAGCCGCCGCGCCAAACTTGGTGTCACCGCCCCGATGCGCCATCAACCGCGCATAAAGGCTAGCGCTGCCACGGTCATAAGCAAGCGTAAATAAATCATCATCATCTAGTCCGCACAACGGTGACTTTAACACAGCTGCAAGTTGCAAATCATCCTCAGGAAGCATCATCACATCGCCAAGCGCCAACAAATCCTGAATTTCAATTTGGTCCTCAAGCTTCATGCGGTCTGCACCAGCCACCGAAATACCGTTTTGTTGCAGAGATTTCAAAAGCTGTTCAAAAAATGCGCCGCGTTTTCTAAGCAAGATAAGGATATCGCCGGCCCCAACAGGCTTGCCAGATGATAATGTTTTATGCCCAATCCATGATTTCAGGGTTGCGGCAAGCTGGTTTGCTGCGTTGGTTTCTGCATCATTGCCAAACGCCATGTTTGGTGCGCCAAACACCGCTTGGGCGGCATTATCGTCATCACCACTGACAACCGGCCACAATTCGACAAACCCGTTCAGATCATCACGGACCAAATCATGCGTTACAAAATCTTCGATACCATCGAGCTGCGGTATCAACGCATTCACCAGCTGCAAAATCGGCGCACTAGAGCGAAATGACACCGACAAAGCCACATCTTCAAAATCTTTTTTGGCCTGCCGCGCCTTTAGGGCCAACGCGCCGCGGTTTTCATTCATGACCCGCGGGTCTGCGCCTTGAAAGGAATAGATTGATTGTTTGAAGTCACCAACAGCAAACAGGCTGCGCTTTGGTAACGGCGGTGCTTTTGGATCAGAATTTTTATGCGAAAGAAAATTATCAGCACTTTCTCCGGCAAAAAAATCGTCCACCAGACGCCGCAACAAATGCCATTGCGGCGGGCTGGTATCCTGCGCCTCGTCAATCAACAGGTGCTGCAACCCATTGTCCAATTTCCATGCGACCCATTGCGCAGCATCACTTTGCATCAAAAGCCGGTTGGTGTGGCTGATAAGGTCATTATAATCCAGCAGCCCACGCACCGTTTTAAGCCGTTCATATTCCCGCCAAAAAGCCGCCCCGTAGCGATATAGCGCCAGCGTCATCTGTTTACATTTTTGCGCATTTTCATCGCGTAAAATTGGTTCCAAACAGGCAATGGCATTTTGCTGTATGGCAACGCAGTCCGGCATCGCCTCACGGATTGCTTTATTAGAAAGCGACCGTTCTTTTAGCGCGCCAGTGGCTGAAAACAGCGCCTCTACCAAATGGGATAATTTATCGATCTTGTCGGATGCGGTTTGTGCCAGCCACAAATCCATTTTCGCGCCGCGACGTTTATGGCTTTCGACATCAGATAACTGCAACACCGCTGCCACCGCCCGCAAAGCGCTGGCATCTATGGCCGCAACCGCGGCGGCCTTTTGCTGGTTTGCCATAGCCACATCCAACACCTTTAACCGCCCTTCAAAATGCGCCGTTATTTTCGGCAAAATTTGCGGGTCGCCAAGGCGTGGTTCTTGATCCAAAAATCCCTGCAAAACACCATCAGCCCGATCTTCATTGGTGATTTCGGCAATCAGTTTTATCGCCTCAGACAAATCAGCATCAGCGGTACTAAGAATATGGTTACGTGCCAGTAATTTTAACTGGACCTGCTCGGCGTCATCGGCAAGCTTTGCATGCGGGGCAATGCCAGCTTCGATAGGAAAGCGGTGCAAGATAGCCTGACAAAATGAATGTACCGTTTCAACGCGCGGGCCATTATCATTGTCCAGAATTTCGGCAAACAGACTACGGGCGCGGTGGATCATGTCCTGACGCGGCATAGCGATGCCCATTTTCTGCAAATCATCTAGCAATTCTTGGGCGCCTATAATAGTCCAATCACCAAGCCGTTTATTTATGCGGTTGCGCATTTCTGCCGCCGCCGCGCGGGTGTATGTCACACATAAAATGCTATCTGCTGGGGCCCCAGCAAGCAGCAATCGCAGCACTCGGTCTGTCAATAATTTGGTCTTACCAGTGCCGGCATTTGCCGACACAAACACTGATGCTTTTGGATCAGAGGCGCGCGCCTGTGCGCGGCTGGCAAGTTCCACCATCTCAGCCATCGCCGCCCTCCGCGCGCCATTCGCTACAGCGCGCCAAATGTTTATAAGGCCGAAACGGCGGCACAAGGCGCGGCACCGGTTCAGAGGGGTATCTGGTTATTTCTGAATCATAGGCCGCTACCAGCGACTCTAAATTTGCGCGCATTGTCACGGCATCAAACCCGTCTTTGTGCATTGGCTTGATACTGGCAGGCTGGGTGCGGCCACCAGAAATTTGCCAATATTCCAGCTTTGACACCGGGCCAGCTGGGACGCGCTCAAAGCCGCCCTCTGACGCAATCAGCGCTTCTACTGACAATTGATTGCGAGCGCCTTCCTCAACCTCACTGGCCGATGGCACCGCCCCGGTTTTATAGTCAATAACGCACCAGCTATCATCCCGATGACGTTCAAGCCGATCAGCGCGCGCCGTCAGCTTTACCGGGCCTTGCGGTCCGTTGAGCGTAATCACACCCTTTATTTCAGCATAGATTTCTGCCACCCCTGCCAGTCGGCGGCGGCGATCTTCCTCGGTTACCCATGCCGCTATATTTTCAAATCGCGGCCACCAAAAATAGCGCACCGAAGGATGCCGAACATAGGAGGCAAAGGCCTCCTGCCCCATCTCTAACAGCTCTGCCAACGCATCATCGGGTAAATCTGACCCGGCAAAACTATGCACAAATTTAGCCAGCGCCGCATGCACCAAAGTGCCGCGTAACGCCGCATCCGGCGGGCGGTCAATAGGATCAAGTGGCGTTAACTTTAGAATTTTCTTGGCATACAGCGCATACGGGTCAGTGACCAAAATATCTATTTCGGTTGCTGAAAATTGGCGTGGCCGTGCGCCCAGCGGCGGGCGTGGCTGTGGCCGCAAAATGGGGTTTGGTTTTATCTCTGGATGCAGCTTTTTAAGCCACTCCATTTCACGCTCGCCGTGATCTATTATCGCGGCAACACCGGCGGCTTTGGTGACAACTTCGAGGCGTTGCAGCCAGCGGCTTTTTATTGTCGCTGTATTATCTTCTTTGGCGGCCCGGGTGACGATAACCTCGCCGCCGCAAATCGCCATATAGACATCATGCGCACTCAAGCTAGTACGCCAATTATGCGGTGGCAGACCAACTGCGGCGCGCATCGCGCTATTCATCCACGGGTCTGCGGCGGGTCGTGGCGGCCAATTACCCTCGTTAAAGCCAGCGATCACCAGCCGGTCAGCCGAATGCATGCGGGCTTCGACAGCCCCTAAAATTGCCAGCCGCGGGTGCGGCGTGCCATGTGGGTGCACCATTTCGCCTTCAAATATTTGCCGCAAAATTTGGGGAAGGTCAGCCACATCAATGGCGCAATCACGGCCGTCGATTTCGATATCGGCAAATAGCCGCGCCGCCACTTTTCCATCAGCGCCACCCCACAAACGCATCGCGCCACCATCGGCATCTGGCATTTTCACATCTGGCATTTCCGGCGCCAGCGTCTCCGCCGCTAGCATTTCTGCCGCTTCGGCTAGCGCCGCAAGCACGCCTGCCAAAGTCGGGTTTGGGGTCGCCCAAGCGCTGATCAGTGGCGCTAAAGGTCGCGCGATATTTTGCGTTACAAAGCCTTTTAGCGCGGCGGTTTTGGTGGCCGCTAGCAATCCATCTATCCCAGCCATAGCCGGCCGTGCCCCGCGCAAAACAGCACGTTCTAATCGGCCTACATGGTCTTTAAAATCAGCCGTGTTCATACCGCCAGCCGCATAAGGGTGTTTTAGCAATGCCAACAGCGCCAATGGTGCAAAGTCGCTAGCAACGGCGTTTGCCAGCAGTTGCAGAAACCGCCCGCTTGGGGTTAGCGCCAACGGCATGCCTGCCGAATCCTCGATGGTAATATGCCAGCGTTGCAATTCCGCGATCACTAGCTCTGCCAATTGACGGTCTGGGGTTATCACCGCCGCAGTTTTGGTCGGGGTTTCCAGCACCTCACGCAAACACAGTGCAATCAGGCTGGCTTCTTCGCGGCGGTCTCTTGCGGTGATGATTTTTAATGATTTTATAGCATCGCGCCCCGGCACAACATCGCCATCACCAAGCCGCTGCCACGCCGCTGTCAAGGCTGCCGGGCGAAACACCTCACGCATCAAATGACGGCGCGCCTCTTGACCGGATGTTGGGGCCGTCACAAAAGGCCAGTCTTGCACCTCATCCGGCGTCATTTTCAAAAACCCGAGCAAATCGGCAAGTGCATATTGCGGGTGGCTGCTGTCTTTGGCGATGTCGTGCCATTGCGCCGCGGCACCCCGATCAAGGCCCGGCAGCACAACATGCCCATTTGGTAGCCCCGCAATCGTGGCAATCAGATCACGCGTTGCCTTTATGGTGCCAGTCGAGCCAGCCACAACAATCAGATTTTTAGGCGGTGTCTGGCGCCATTTTTCGGCTTGCCAGCGAATCAAACGATTGCGCCGATCAACGGCATCCATAACCCCTTCATGCGCCAAAATCGCTGGCCAGCGGTCAATCAAAATGGTCAGTAATGTCAGAATATCCTGCCAATGGGCGGAAAAGGCTTCGGGCAAAAGATCGCGCAGTTCGGCGGCGGATGCATCGGCATTATAAAGCTGGTCAAGAAGCTGGCTTAAAGAATCAGCAAGTAGCATCGCTTGCGATTGACTGGGGTACTGATCCCCAAGCCGGAAATGCCGCAGCAATTGCGTCAATAGTAAGTGCCGCCGTATTTTGGTAATGGCTGGCGGCAAGTCTGGCGCTGCAGCATCATACAAAACACCTATCGGTTCGCCGATATGATGCTCGTCCCCGATATCACCAATTGGCAACATGCGTGGCAACAGCATGGCCATGCCATCACTCACCTGCAGAAACGCATCCTGCAAGGCCTTGGCTCCGCGGCGTGACGGCACCAGCACCACTGCCCGCGCCAGAATTTCCGGTGTTTCGGCAAGCCCCAATATGCCGCGCGCCACATGTTCCGCAAAAGGCAGGCCAGCGTCAATGCTATAAACGGATAGGGACGACATGCCGCCCATTATAATAGCAAAGCTACGCAAACGCGAGAGGCGTTCGCGCCGTTATGATTGATAAGATGCAAGGCAGATATGTACGCTGGCAGCCTAAGCCGGGGTAGCGGTGATACCTGCCACCAAATTTGTAATACGCTCGGCCCAATGCGGCGGCGCGGTAATATCGGCAAACCGCACTGATGACCCCATCTGTCCATCATCAGAAAGGCCCAAATCATCGGCATAAAGATGTATGGATAAATTGGTTTTGGGCAAAAACTTTTTCAAGCGATCCGGCCATTCGATCAAACAGGCAGCATCCACAAACGCATCATCAAGACCAAGCGCCATAGCCTCTTCCGGCCCATCCAGCCGATATAAATCTAAATGCCATAAGGGTGTGCCATCAGCCAGCGCATAGGTTTGAACAAGCGTAAAGGTCGGGCTTGGCACATCATCTTCAGCCGGATCAACGGCGCGAATGATGGCCCGCGCCAACGCCGATTTGCCCGCCCCTAAACCGCCGCTAAGCGCAATAACATCGCCGGCCATCAACGCACCAGCCAACATTGCGCCAAGACGGTTGGTGGCGTCCAAATCAGATAATTCTAAGCGGACGATCGGCATTAGCGTTAATAGCGATATTGTTCGCTTTTGAACGGGCCTTGTTGTTCGACACCAATGTAATCGGCCTGGTCGGGGCGTAATTTCGACAGGGTTGCCCCTACCTTTTCAAGATGCAGCGCCGCCACCTTCTCATCCAAATGGCGCGGCAAAGTATAGACTTTGTTTTCGTATTTTCCGCCTTCGTTCCACAATTCCATCTGCGCCAGAACCTGATTGGTGAAAGACGCCGACATCACAAATGATGGATGTCCGGTGGCACAGCCAAGATTCACCAGCCGTCCTTTTGCTAGCAAAATCATACGCTTGCCATCAGGAAATTCAATTTCATCAACCTGCGGCTTGACCTCAGACCATGTGAAATTGTTCAGCGCAGCGACTTGGATCTCATTATCAAAATGCCCGATGTTACAGACAATGGCGCGATCTTTCATCTCGCGCATATGATCAAGCGTAATAACGTCACGGTTGCCGGTGGCTGTTACAAAGATATCAGCCTTCGGTGCGGCCTGTTCCATAGTGACGACTTCATAGCCTTCCATGGCGGCCTGCAGCGCGCAAATCGGATCAACCTCGGTCACCATCACGCGGGCGCCGCCCTGGCGCAACGAGGCAGCCGAGCCTTTGCCAACATCGCCATAACCGGCAACAACGGCGACCTTTCCAGCCAACATCACGTCAGTGGCACGCCGAATGCCATCAACCAAAGATTCACGACAGCCATATAAATTGTCAAATTTAGACTTTGTGACCGAGTCATTAACGTTAATCGCCGGGAACGGCAAGCCGCCAGCCTCGGCAAGCTGATACAGCCGCAAAACACCTGTGGTGGTTTCTTCAGACACACCCTTTAGGGCATCGCGTTGCGCGGTGAACCAGCCCGGGCTGCTTTTGAGGCGTGTGTGAATTTGTGCTTTTAAAAATTCTTCTTCCTCAGATGCTGGCTTTGCCAAAACATCTTCACCAGCTTCGGCCCGCGCGCCTAACAAAATATACATTGTCGCATCGCCGCCATCGTCAAGAATGAGATTGGCTGTTTTGCCGTTTGACCAGTCAAAAATACGATCAACATACGCCCAATATTCGGCAAGTGTTTCGCCTTTTTTCGCAAAAACCGGAACCCCCGATGCGGCAATCGCCGCCGCCGCATGATCTTGCGTTGAGAAAATGTTGCATGATGACCAGCGCACATCTGCCCCAAGTGCCACAAGAGTTTCAATCAAAACAGCAGTCTGCACCGTCATATGAAGGCAGCCTGCAACGCGTGCGCCTTGCAAAGGTTTTGCCGCACCAAATTCATCACGAAGCGCCATAAGGCCGGGCATTTCGGTTTCGGCGATAGACAGTTCTTTGCGTCCCCATTCAGCCAAATTGATATCAGCGACAATATAATCTTGCGACATTGACGTTTCCTAGCTCTTAACATGATGATTTTTGAACAGACGCACTGATAGCAAATATAACCGGCCATGGAAAGCAGAACCGTAAGTTAGGGCAGTTTGGCTTGGTTAGCGTTTGCCAGCAAGTTCACGATGTATGATTTGCACCGGGTGACCTTCAGTGGCGACCCATTCTGCAATGCGTTCTGCCCCCCATACCGAACGGTGCTTGCCGCCGGTGCAGCCAAACCCGATGGTGACATGGGGACGCCCTTCAAGCCGCATGCGCCCCAGCGTTTGAGATAATATCATTTTGACATGATACAACACATTTTCGGCGGCTGGGTCAGCGGCGATATAAGCGGCCACATCCTCATCAAGACCACTATGCTCACGCAGCGCTTGGTCCCAATGCGGGTTTTTGGCAAACCGCATGTCGATGATCTGGTCGGCGGCTTCGGGCAGGCCATAGCGATATGAAAATGAAATGATATTCACCGGCATCGGCGTGTCGACGGCGAGCTGCAATTGTTCAAGTAAAAGGCGGCGCATTTCACTTGGCGCCATACCGGTTGAATCTATCCGCCCATCCGCCAAACATTCAATGCCATCCATACGCTCTCTGTCCGCAGTGATAGCGGCGTCAAGCGACATATCTTTGCCAAGCGGATGTTGACGCCGGGTGGCATTGTAACGGCGCATCAAATCAGCATGTCCGGCGGTGATAAACACCATACGAAACTGTGCCCCGAGGCGCTTGCGCAAATTGCGCGTCAAAGTTTCAAGCGCCTTTTTTGAAAAGCCGGTGGTACGGGCGTCAAGACCGACAGCAATGTCGCGCCCACCAGTTTCAACCTCTAGGGCAATCAAGGGGTCAACCAGTGCCAACGGCAAATTATCGACAGCCGCAAACCCATGATCTTCCAGAATTTTCAATGCCGTGGAATGGCCCGCCCCCGACAGGCCGGTAACCAAAACAAGCTTTATGTGATCGCTATCAACTGACATAGCCACAGTTTAATGCAAATTTTCGGCAAAAACAGCATTGTTTTCGGGCAAAAGTTTTTGCACCGCAACAGTGTCCAAAAAGGCAAGCTAGGCGCGCGGCAAGATCAGGGTGAAACAGGCCCCGCCAGTGGCGCGATTGCTGGCGTGCAGACTGCCCCCATGGCCTTCAATGATTTGCCGCGCAATTGACAAACCGAGACCGGAATGATCACCAAAGGATTCCTCTTTTGGGCGCTCAGAATAAAACCTGTCAAAAACAGTTTCCAAGCGGTTTTCTGGTATCCCTGGTCCCGCATCGAGAATAGATAGCACCGCCTGCTGCGCGGCAGTATTTTCGGTCAGCCGAAACATAATCTCGCTCTGCTGCGGGCTAAAGGATGCGGCGTTGCTCAACAAATTATCTAGCACCTGCACAATGCGGCTATCTTGTCCCCGAACCATGACCGGTGTGTCAGGCCGTTCGTATAGCAGCTTATAATCGGCAAAGCTTTGCTGGCGAAGCTGAATGAAATTTTCAAGCAACGCAGCAAAATCAAGAAGCTCGCCATCTTTGCCAATGATCTCGGTATCAACACGGCTAGCTTGTGAAATATCAGTAATCAACCGGTCCAGTCGGCTAACATCCTGCAAGATTACCTGCATCAGTTTTTGTTGTTGGGCCGGATCTTTTATCAGGCTGATGGTTTCTGCCGCACTGCGCAACGATGATAGCGGGTTTTTAATTTCATGTGCAACATCTGCAGCAAAGGCTGCGGTCGCTTGAATGCGGCGTTGCAATTCATCGGTCATTGCCATCAGCGAGTCAGACAAATGGCCAATTTCATCGGCGCGTTGTGGCAGGTTTTGCAGACGGCTTGACATATCGCCACTTCGCCGTAGCTGATCCGCTGCCACCGCAAGACGGGTGATTGGCGTTGTAATAGAGCGGGCCAGATACAAACTCAGACCAACTGTGACGGTTAGCACCAGTATAAATAACTGCAAAAAGGCAATATTCACATTGGCCAATTCGCGTTCAATTTTACCGCCACCAATCGACACCAACAACGCCCCACGCACCAAACGCAAATCCTGAATTGGCACAGCGACTGACAGCACCAATTCACCGCTTGGGTCTTGTCGCAGGGCACGGCGCGGCTCACCCGACAGGGCGGCCAAAACTTCGGCAAAATGGTCGGCATGTTGATGGCGGCGCTCTACATAGACCGGAAGATCATCTAACAAACTAAAAAACGCCGAGGCCTTGTTCATAGCGCGGTTCATATAGTCGCGTGCATGCATGCCAAATGAACGCTGTTGGCGGCGTTTGATATCCACTGGAATGCGCAAGCTGCCTTGGCGCGCGGTGTCAGCAAGCAGCCAGCCATTAGGTTGGAAGACGCGCGCCCGTAACGAGCTGCCAAGCCCCACCAATGGCAGCAAATGTGTCATAGTTTCCGGTGACAGCTGCCGCCGCGCAAATTGCCTGTCGCGGTCGGCCTCGGCAAGGGCTAGCGACCTTGCCAGTGTGAATCCCTGCCGTTCCAGAGCGATAAATTCAGATTGAATAAGGGTTGTCCGATATTGGTCAATAGACAGTAGCCCCACCAAAAATATGGTCAGGGGAAATACCATAATCACCATGATGCGGGTTGTTAGCCGGCTCATGCGGAACGGCGCCCGCAACATCGCCGCACAGCGTCTCAAAAGCTTTATAGTCGATGGCTTGCCAAACTTGCCGATGACCCCAGTCCCCTTATCGCCAATCAACCAGCCCAAAATTTATCGGGCACAGCGATGGTCTTTATCTCAGTCACTTCGCTTTATATTTATACCCGATACCATAAAGCGTTTCTATCTGATCAAATTCGGGGTCATGAGCGCGCATTTTGCGCCGCAGCCTTTTTATATGGCTGTCGATTGTGCGGTCATCAAGAAAAATGCTTTCACCATACGCCGCATCCATCAACTGGTCGCGGTTTTTCACAATGCCGGGGCGGGATGCCAAAGCCTGCAAAATTAAATATTCGGTAACGGTCAATTTGACCTCTTCATCTTTCCAGCTGCATAGATGTCGGTCCGGATCCATTAATAACTGGCCTTGCCGAATAATATTTGGCCCGCTGGTTTTTATCACATTATCACTGGCCCGGCGCAACACAGCGCGAATGCGGGCTAACAGCAAACGTTGTGAGAATGGCTTGGTGATATAATCATCAGCGCCCATGCCAAGGCCCAGCGCCTCGTCAAGCTCATCATCCTTACTGGTAAGAAAAATCACCGGCATCTGCGAGCTTTTGCGGATTTTTTGCAATAGCTCTATGCCATCCATTCTTGGCATTTTGATATCGAAAACCGCCAAATCAACCGGCCGTCGTGTCAAACCAGCCAGCGCCGCCTCGCTGTCATTATAGCTTTCAACATCAAACCCTTCTGACTCCAACGCCAGCGCAACAGATGTCAAAATATTCTGATCATCGTCAACCAATGCGATACGATCTGCCATGTTAGGTCTCCCACTTAGAAAACTGTGATCATGCCCGTTGAGTTCGCCGGAGCCGGTCAAAAGGGCTTATCAAGATAGCGCTACATTACCTCAAGATAGATGCACGCCAATCTTGGCCAATATAGGGCAAAATCCTGATCAAAAAGCCAAATTTTTGCCTTAATGCGCCTCCGCCCAACTATTGGCAACGCCGGCCTCAACAACCAGCGGCACGGCCAGGTCTAAAACCGGCGCCGCCGCCGTCTCCATAACCTCAATAATAATCGCTGTGGCATCGTCTACGCGCCCATCGGGCACTTCAAAGATCAGTTCATCATGTACCTGCAATAACATATCTGCTGGCACCGCTTTTTCGGCCATCTGTTGTGGCAAACGGATCATCGCGCGTTTAATGATATCCGCTGCGGTGCCCTGAATTGGGGCATTTATTGCCTGACGTTCCGCAAAGCCGCGCATCGCAGGATTGCTTGCGGTAAACCCGGAAATATGAATCCGGCGGCCAAACAAGGTTTCAACATAACCATCTTCACGCGCCTCGGTTTTGGTGCGTTCCATATAGGCTTTTATGTTCGGAAATTTTTCAAAATAAGCGTTTATATAATCGCGCGATTCGGCCTGCGGAATGCTGAGTTGGCGCGCCAAACCAAAGGCTGAAATGCCATAGATAATGCCAAAATTAATAGCCTTTGCACGCCGTCTGGTTTCGCTATCAAGATCATCAAGCGGTATCCCAAATACTTCTGAGGCAGTGCGGGCGTGAATATCCACCCCTGCCTTAAACGCGTCAATCATGCTGGCTTCGCCGGCGACATGCGCCACTAGGCGCAATTCAATTTGCGAATAATCGGCAGAAATTAACTTGCACCCCGGCGCTGCCACAAAGGCGGTGCGAATCTGCCGCCCTTCGGCGGTGCGGATAGGGATGTTTTGAATGTTGGGGTCAGACGATGACAAGCGACCAGTAGACGCCCCCACCATTGAAAATGATGTATGCACGCGGCCGGTTTCGGGCAAAATAGAGTCAACAAGCGCATCCGCATAGGTGGATTTCAGTTTTGCAAGCTGCCGCCATTCCAGCACCTTAGCAGCGATTTCAACACCGTTGGCAGCCAAATCCTCTAACACATCAGCCGATGTCGAATACGCCCCGGTTTTCGCTTTTTTGCCACCAGCAAGCCCCATTTTATCAAATAAAATCTCGCCAAGCTGTTTTGGCGAACCAATGTTAAACTCACCATCTGCCAGCGTATGGATTTCACTTTGATAGGCCGCCATCCGGCGCGCAAAATCATTCGACATCCGCGCCAAAATTGTGCTTTCGACACTGATGCCGCGCGATTCCATTTCCGCCAGAACCGGAATAAGCGGGCGTTCTAGACGTTCATAGACTGATGCCAAACCTGACCCCGCAAGCCGCGGCTTTAACATATGCCACAGCCGCAAGGTGATATCAGCATCCTCAGCCGCATACTGCAGCGCAGCATCCGGCGCAATTGATGCAAACGACACTTGTTTGGTGCCTTTGCCACAGACATCCTCATATTTTATGGTTTGGTAATCAAGCCAGTGCGCCGCCAAATAATCCATAGAGTGTCGATCGACCCGACCAGTATCCAAAACATACGACAGGCACATAGTGTCATCAACCGGCGCTAGCTTAATGCCGCCATTGTAGGGCCGCAAAAGCACATGCGAGTCATATTTCAAATTATGGCCGATTTTCAAAATGGCCGGATCTTCTAACACCGGGCGCAACAAGGCCATGGCGTCATCAAAAGGAATTTGCGGTGTTGGGCTGGCAGATTCTTGACCATCAAAATCAAGCCCGCCTTGTCCAGAGGCTGTCACCGCCGCCGCACCATGCCGCAACGGCACATAACACGCATGGCCTGGCGCCACTGCCATTGCCACCCCAACCAGATCTGCTGCCGCGGCATTCAGCCCGGTGGTTTCGGTATCGACTGCCAAAAATCCTTGCTGGCGGGCAATGTCCAAAAACGCGTGCAGCGCGGCGCTTTCGGTAATCAATTCATAACGAGTATCAACCGGCGGCGCACTGGTCTGGGGGGCTGTGCTTGCTGCTGCCACCGCGTCAGTCGGGGCCGGGCTGGCGGCCATTGACCGCACCGCACTGCCGGCGGCAGAGCGCGGCGATTCATCCGCAGCAGACGGCGCTGCATCTGCACCAACCCGCATCAACAAACGTTTGAAATCTTGAGCCTGCAAAAAGCTGATAAGCTGGTCTCTATCGCGCACCGGGGTTTTCAATGCGGCCAGGTCCAACGGCAACGGCACATCATCACGCAGCATCACAAGCTGTTTTGAGACACGCGCCTGATCGGCAAAATTAAGCAAATTTTCACGGCGTTTTGGCTGTTTGATCTCGCCCGCACGCGCCAGCAAAGTTTCAAGATCACCATAGATGTTGATCAATTCTGCAGCGGTTTTGATGCCAATACCCGGCACCCCAGGGACATTGTCTGTCGAATCGCCAGCCAACGCCTGAACATCAACCACTTTTTCGGGTGGCACACCAAATCGTTCGACAACTTCATCAGCACCGATACGGCGTTGCTTCATCGGGTCAAGCATGGTGATATCACCACGCACAAGTTGCATTAGGTCTTTGTCCGATGACACAATCGTCGTTGCCAAACCAGCATTTTCGCCAGCAGCAGCATAGGTGGCGATTAAGTCATCAGCCTCAAATCCGGCGAGTTCCAGCGCCGGCAATGACAGCGCCTCAGTGGCTTCGCGCACCAGCTCAAATTGTGGGATCAGCTCTTCCGGCGGGTCAGACCGGTTGGCTTTATAATCTGGGTAAATTTCAGACCGAAAGGTTTTGCGGGCCACATCAAACACCACAGCCACATGATCTGGCTGCATATCATCGATCAGCTTCATCAGCATGGCGGTAAACCCATAGACGGCATTGACCGGCGTACCATCACCGCGGGTCATTGGCGGTAAGGCATGAAAGGCCCGAAAAATATACCCAGACCCATCCACCAATAAAAGTTGTTGTTTGCCGCTCATGCCGGTGTCCTTTGGTATATATTTGTGGCGGTGTCAGACACCGCGCTTATGAATCATCAGCATCTGCGGCGGCTTTGACGAAATCGCGCGAACAATAAGGACAGGTGACCTGTCCATCACCGCCCAATGCAAGCCACACTTGCGGGTGCCCCAACGCCCCCCCATTCCCATTGCATGCCACCCGGGTCTCGGTGGTAAAAACCTTCTGCGATGATGGCTGTGTGGCGGCTTCGCCAATTTGTGCTTCGCTCATTATGTCCAATCCTTGGTATATCCACTTGAGTTAAAACGCATCTGAAATGACCGCTATTGCAATCTCTGGGCAAGTCAATAGGCCGCGGCCCAGCAGTTGGAAATGACGTAGAGGCCTAGCCTATAATGACATGACGGCTGATGCAATTAGAATGGCGCTGTATCGACCCGCTATTTTTGCTTTGCCCGGCAGCGTAGAAGCCGATATAAACGGCGCTAGCTCTCCCGACCGCATCATATAGAGCTATTTTTCGGGAGCGATTTTAAGGGCGTGATTTATGACCGCTGAAAGCTTTCATCCACAATTTAAAAATAGCCCGGCATCTGGCTTGGCGATTGAGGCCTGTGGTCTGTCGAAAACTTATGGTGGCAGCCGCGGCAAGCCGGCGCATCTAGCGCTTGATTCGGTAGATATAAAAGTGCCGGTGGGCTGTATTTATGGACTTTTGGGCCCGAATGGGGCTGGCAAATCCACCTTGATCAATATTTTGGCTGGCACGGTTGTAAAAACCGCTGGCAGCATTGCGGTGTGGGGCACTGATATCGACCAAAACCCGCGTCAAGCCCGCGCTAATATTGGCATTGTGCCGCAAGAGCTGAATTTTGATGCGTTTTTTACACCACGCCAGACCATTGATTTGATGGCTGGGCTGTTTGGGGTGCCCAAATCTGAACGCCAAACAGACGCTATTTTAGAAATGGTTGGATTGACCGAGCAGGCCGATATGTATTCACGGCGCCTTTCGGGCGGAATGCGGCGGCGCATGTTGGTGGGCAAGGCCATGGTGCACCAGCCGCCGATATTGATCCTTGACGAACCCACCGCCGGGGTCGATGTTGCCTTACGGCAACGCCTCTGGGACAATATCAAAACGTTGAATAAGGCTGGTGTAACGGTGGTGCTGACAACGCATTATCTGGAAGAGGCCGAGGCGCTGTGCGACCAGATTGCGATTGTCAATAAAGGCCAGATTATCACCGCCAAATCAAAAGCCGAGCTGATGGCATCTGCTGGCCAAAAAGCCCTGCATCTGACGCTGGCAAGCCCGCCGCTGACAACACTGCCTGCAACGCTAACAAAACTGGGCGCCGAATGGCGCGATGGACGCCTGACCATTGTTTTTGACCCGGCAGAAAGCACCGCATTAGCAATATTGGCCGAGGTCCAAAAGGCCGGTTTAGAGATTAGTGATATAAGTACCGCTGAGCCCGATCTGGAAGATGTGTTTTTGAGCCTGACCAAATAGATATTCACGAAAACCGGAGCATCATGGGCGCCCAAGGTGAGCTGGCAAGGTGAGCGGAGGCTATGGATAGATGCAGATCGCCAAATGGTTAAAAAATTATTTTGGCGGCTGGCTATTGGCTTTGTCCCCGCAAGGGTATAAAACACCGATTGTGATGTTGGCGCTGGCTGATGTCGTTTGGCTCTTTAGCACTCGTAGCTCAGCTGGATAGAGCGCTGCCCTCCGAAGGCAGAGGTCAGAGGTTCGAATCCTCTCGAGTGCGCCATTCCCTTGTTAAACATGTTAGACATCTTAAAGCTATCCTATTGAATCCTTGAGCGTTCTTGTGAACTG
>Ga0181607_10001291_pt1 | contig 22495 bp, 21 predicted proteins | sample 041ome_9_FD_132420 | JGI IMG/M metagenome (GOLD analysis project Ga0181607, IMG submission 132420) | Coastal salt marsh microbial communities from the Groves Creek Marsh, Skidaway Island, Georgia - 041413US metaG (megahit assembly) | ecosystem: Environmental > Aquatic > Marine > Intertidal zone...
ATAGGCGGAATACTAGTGCTTTACTGGATGGCTAAAAAGCCAGAACAGGAAATGAAAATACCTGACAATATCAAGCTGTAGCGTGATGGAAAAGACAATAGATTATTACGAAATACTGAGCGTTTCTAGAAATGCTGATTTATCTATTATCAAATCGGCGTATAGGACTCTCGCTAACAAGTATTATCCTGACAAATGCGAAGATAACTTAAAAGAAAATGCTGAAGAAAAAATTCGCCTTATAAATGAAGCATATGAAGTTCTATCTGATCCAATAAAAAAGAGCGAGTACGATCAGAAGATAAAGAACAGCAAATTTGCTAGACCAAGGACCTATAAACCATGTTTTTATCATGTTCAGGCCAAGTTATGCGAATCTACGAATGATGATGGCGATACAAGTCATGTACAAATATCCACCAGACCAACAAAAAGATCCTGTAGAGATGGATCTCTATTAAGAGGAGCTCGTTACATGGACACAGATTTTACAGTCATTGAAGGTTTGGTTTCTGAGTTTGAGTGTGGCGCACCCATTGATTCAGTTCTTGAGTTTATAAAGTTGGGAGGAACGATTTGTCATCGTACTTTTGGAGAAAATAATGCTATGGCGTTGTTTGCAGTGGCCAGTTTGTTTAATCAATTACTTGAGACCAATGGCAAGCTGAGTGATTTATTAGAAGCTTAGTGTGGAGGCTTGAATCGCCTCGTCTATCTTTACAGTAAATTGATAGACTTAATCCTAACTCCCAACAAAGAGTAGGTTTGGTACTGCAGGTATTTATGATGACCTATGATCAAGTTACTGCTGACATGGTTGAAGCCATACAAGAGGTGCACAAAGCTAATTTGAACCTGAGTGCCACAACCATAGGCGAACGTCTTGGTCTTAACTTGTCTCCAGTGACGATCGTCAGAGTCATTGAAGGTAAGTTCAATTACCTTGTTGAGCTGAACAAATGAAGCAAGGTACGATTTTTGCTTTGGCTGTTACTGTAGCAATGCTATCTCAGCTTTCATTCGGGCATGGCGGAAGAACTAACAGTGCTGGCTGCCACAACCAAACCAGTAACGGCACTTACCATTGTCACAATGGTTCAAGCAGTTCAAAGCCCAAACGCAGCTCATCTGCAAGAAACGAATTTAGAAACTACAACCCTTGCCCTGCTACTGGAAAAACGAAGGGGGCTTGTCCCGGCTGGCACGGAGATCACATTGTACCACTGGCCTGTGGAGGGGCTGACAAACCCTACAATATGCAATGGCTGACGGCCAAACAGAATCTATCCAAAGGTTCAATGGGCTGTAGTTACGATTAATGGTATTAATATGAAACGGTACTTGAAACTGCTGAGCCTTCTCTAAGAATCTTCACAGCCTTTGGAGCTTCTATGGGGGCGGTATAATCTCAAACCACACAGTCAGAGCTTCGCTATTCACTCTTTTTTGTATCTGGGGTGGTACTACTGGATCAAGGGGGATGGAATAGCCCCCCCCGGGGGGGGGGTACGATTAGCCACCAGATGTACCGTGTTATGCTGTCTGTTGGCGGGTAAAATGTATTAGATTGGTCAGCGTAGGCCGCAAGAGAAAAAGTGTCGTATCTCTTAACCATGAGCCTATAGTTGGTGCTACAAATGGTGCTACATATATTAAATTGAATTGTAATTATTACTATAATTCAATAGGTTATATATTTGTTTCAAGTCCGGCCTTGGCACCATCTTAAAAACCAGTTATTACTGGTATCCATAAGGCCCCTGTCACGGGGCTTTTTTTGTGCCCATTACCCTTTGGTGCTAAAGCGATAGAGAAGGTTTGGTTCGCTTAGAATGTAGAGTGTCCCATCGTTATCGAGGGTGATACCTTCTGCTTGCGGTATTGATGTGTTCAGTCCAGCATGCCCTGCCTTTAATTTTAACCGGCTGTTCATTTGGCCGTTTAAATTGACTTCGGTGAGCTGCTTGGATTCGTCACTTAATAACAATAGTGTTTGGTCTTCCGTATTGAAGTGGATGCCTGAGAAATCTTTATTTCCCATTGGTTTTTTTTCTAGGTCGAGTGGCATGGATACAGACAAATTGGGTTGATTGGAAGTGAAGCCATCTATTTGCACTAGTTGTCGAGGAGATTTTTCATTGACGATATATAGCCTCCCTGATCTTGGATCTGTAGTTAGTCCTTCAAAGCCATTGTTGTTGCGGTTCAAGGACGGTAGTGCCAGGCTGCGTTGGCTTGCTAATTCAATAGTTTCTGTTTGAGGGGTGATAGAGGTAAGAATGATGGCGCGGTTACGCTCTTCAATAATGGCATACTGCTGATTTCCCAAATATGCTAGCCCTTCTGTATCTTCAAATCCATTCAGTGCAATAGTGCGTAAAACCTCTCCATGCTTATTCAGCTCAATGAGCTGTTCGGGGTTGTTGATGATGGCGAAGAGAGTGTCTGTATCTGTGTTGAAGGTCAGGCCTGAGGCGTTATCTGTAACTCCAGGAAGAGTAATGGGGCTACCTATTAGTTTATAGCGGTTCAGCTGTAATCCGATGGTTGTATTTTTTTGGTCCGATAGAGTCAGTTCTGAAAAATCAAAAAACTGTGCTGCCAGCGTTGTAAAAATTGGAAAAACCAAGAGTAGTGTGGCCAATGAAAAGTGCCACTTATGTCTACCAAAGTATGAGCGAACAGTATTTTTTGGTTTTATGGGTTGGGTGTTTTTGTGGTTCATTTTTGAGCAGCCGTTTGAGTCGTCATAGTAAGTTTATTGTTAAGGGTGGACGCTCAATATGTAGGCCATATGACAGCATTGCTGCATCGGTTTTTTTAATGTGGAAAAGCTGCTGAATAAAGAGGGATTATCCTTGACCTTGGACTGCCTCAGCCCTATAATCCTCGGCCCTTGAAGTAGCTCCCTGTGGGCTGATTAGGGCCAAGCTAGAAGTTATGAGCTAGCTGGAAATAATGAAGACATGCTAAGTCTTCACGGCTTAATTAATTATTACTAAATTAAGTCGAAATGATTTGTTGCGGGGTGGAGCAGCCTGGTAGCTCGTCGGGCTCATAACCCGAAGGTCGTTGGTTCAAATCCAGCCCCCGCTACCAAATTTTGATATTGGTATTTTTGACCAATATCGTATGCGCTGAAAAAGTGCGCGTTCGAAAGGCCCCTTTTTAGGGGCTTTTTGTTAGGTGGCTTTCACCACCTGTTTAGAAGTGGGCCTTGTGCCCATTTTTTGATTGGGTTCATCAGGCAGGCAGCAAACAGTATGCTGCCAGGGCCAAAAAGAGAGATCGTCGAGGAAACCGTTGGCAACGAGGTTGGAAGCACTGAATGAGTTGGTTATTCCTGTGGTGGAAGCTATGGGGTGCGAATTCTGGGGCTTGGAATACTTGTCTTCTGGCCGCAGTGCTATGCTGCGGATCTATATCGATAATGATCCCATCACAGTGGAAGATTGTGAAAAAGTGAGTCGACAGGTCAGTAGTCTATTGGATGTAGAGGACCTCATTACTAGTGAATATACACTTGAGGTCTCGTCACCAGGTTTGGATAGGCCGTTATATACATTGGCTCAATACGAAAGATATATAGGCGAAGATGTGGCTTTAAGGTTGCGGCTTCCCTATGAAGGTAGGCGCAAGTTCAAGGGCCATCTAAATGGTGTAGAGGGTGAAGATGTTCTGTTGATCGTTGATGATCATGAATTTCTATTTCCCATAAGTAGCATTGAAAAAGCAAATATCGTTCCACGCTTTTAAGGGCGATTGCGAGGCTGAGAGATGAACAAAGAAATTTTGATGGTGGTAGAAGCCGTATCTAACGAGAAGGGTGTAGCCCCAGACGTTATTTTCGAGGCCATCGAGCAGGCCCTGGCGATGGCGACCAAAAAGCGTTACGACGAAGATGCAAATATTCGTGTGGTCATTGATCGTGAAACCGGTGACTACGAATCCTTCCGTTGGTGGGAGGTGATGGATGACGAGACTCTGGCTGAATTGGGGACCCAATTTACCCTTGAAGAAGCTCACGAAAAAGATACTGGTTTGAAGGCCGGTGACGTCTTTGAAGAACAAGTTGAAAATATTGGCTTTGGTCGTATCGCTGCACAAACAGCCAAGCAGGTTATTGTTCAGAAAGTACGTGATGCAGAGCGAGCTTTAGTTGTAGAGCAATATCGTGATCAGGTCGGTGAGCTGGTAAGTGGCACAGTTAAAAAAGTGACACGAGATAATATTATTGTTGATCTGGGCAATAATGCTGAAGCTGTGATGCCCCGCGAAGAGCTGGTAGGGCGTGAAGTTTTTCGTATTAATGATCGTGTTAGAGCAATTTTGCAGGAAATTAATCCTGAAAATCGTGGCCCACAGCTCTATTTGAGCCGTAAGTGTAACGAAATGCTGATAGAGCTATTTCGTATTGAAGTGCCAGAAATTTCAGAACAAGTGATTGAAATTCGTGGTGCTGCGCGAGACCAGGGATCAAGAGCAAAAATTGCGGTAAAAACCAATGATGGGCGTATTGACCCAGTTGGTGCTTGTGTCGGAATGCGTGGTGCACGTGTTCAAGCTGTTTCGAATGAGCTGGATGGTGAGCGTATCGATATTGTGCTCTGGGATGATAATCCCGCACAGCTTGTTATTAATGCCATGGCTCCTGCTGAAGTAGAGTCCATCATTGTTGATGAAGATTCACGTTCTATGGACGTTGCTGTTGCTGAAGTTTCTTTGGCAATGGCAATAGGTCGTAATGGCCAGAATGTTCGTTTAGCCTCTGAATTGACGGGATGGAAAATCAACGTCATGACAGTCGATGAAGCTGAAGGCAAACAGCAGGAAGAGTCTAGTAACCTGATCGAAACTTTCCAGGAAAAACTGGATGTTGATGAAGATGTGGCCATGGTTCTTGTAGAAGAAGGCTTTACTTCTATTGAAGAGGTGGCTTATGTGCCTCTCGAAGAAATGGCAGGCATTGAAGGTTTTGATGAAGATATTGCTGAAGAGTTACGCGCTAGAGCTAAAGATGCATTACTAACCATGGCTCTTGCCTCTGAAGAGGAAATTTCAGAGCCAGCGGAAGACCTGCTCTCAATGGATGGTATGGATGATGGGCTGGCTCGAGTGTTGGCGGCTCGCGGCATTATTTGCATGGAAGATTTAGCTGAACAAGCTGTAGATGAGTTGCTGGATATTGATGGCATAGATGAAAGTAGGGCTGCCGAGTTGATCATGACGGCTCGGGCACCCTGGTTCGCTGAAGAAGGCGACAATAATTAATTCCGAAGGCGGAAAATCGAGGAATACTGATGGCTGAAGTCACTGTAAGCGAACTTGCCAAGGTTGTCGGAGCATCCGTCGACCGCCTGCTGAGCCAAATGCGCGAAGCTGGTCTGTCGCATGATGCTGCTGATGCACCGGTTAGCGATGAAGAAAAACAAAAGTTGCTGGCGTATTTAAAAAGCCTGCATGGTGAAAAAGCGCGTGAGCCAAAACAAATCACGTTGAAGCGTAAAACGGTAAGTACACTAAAAACAGGTGCTGGGCGTAAAACTGTCAACGTTGAGGTGCGGAAAAAACGTACTTACGTGAAGCGTAACCCTGAAGAGCAAGAAGAGCAGGTTGATGTTGGTCAGCCTTTGGAATCTGTTGAGATCGCTGAAGTTGTATCTGATCGTTCTGATGATGTAGAAGCCCAACGGCAGGCTGCCATTGAAGCGCGAAGAAAAGCAGAAGGCGAAGCTGAACAGCAGTCTCAGGAAGAAGCTAAGCGTAAGGCAGAAGAGCAGCAACAAAAATTAGAAGAAGAGAAGAAACGATCAGAAGCTGAGCAGCAAACCACAGTAGACCCTGCCTCTGTTCCCGTTGAAGTTCCTGCTGAGCCAAGCAAGCATGTGAAAAAACATGCGAAACCGGATGTTGATGCGACAGTTGATGCGGAAGACGCACCTAAAAAACCGAAGAAGCGTGGCACGATTAAAGAGCCGAAACGGAAGAACGAAAATATATTGCAAGCGGTTGTTGATGAGGCTGATGATGAGAAAAAGCCTCGCCTTCGCACAGCGGCTAAAGTTGCCAAAATTGAAAACAAACACAAATTTAAGAAGCCTACAGATAAGGCTGTGTTTGATGTGGAAATCCCCGATGAAATTATTGTGAGTGATTTAGCACAACAAATGTCGGTTAAGGCAGCTGTTGTGATTAAAGCACTGATGAAACTGGGTACCATGGCATCCATTAATCAGGCCATTGATCAAGATACTGCTACCCTCGTGGTCGAAGAGCTAGGCCACAATCCAATTCCTGTTACCGGTGAAGAGGTTGAGCAAAGTCTAATCGACGCACTGCAAGCAAACATAGAAGAAGCATTGGAGCCACGAGCTCCAGTTGTGACTGTTATGGGTCACGTTGACCACGGTAAAACTTCTCTGTTGGATTATATTCGTGAGAGTCGTGTAGCCTCTGGCGAAGCTGGTGGTATTACTCAGCATATTGGTGCCTATCACGTTGACACGCCTAAGGGTATGGTCACCTTCCTTGATACACCTGGACACGCAGCATTTACGGCAATGCGAGCCCGTGGAGCCCAAAGTACCGACGTAGTTATTTTGGTTGTTGCTGCTGATGATGGTGTTATGCCTCAAACGGAAGAAGCGATACAGCATGCCCGTGCGGCAGGCGTTCCTCTTGTTGTTGCCATTAACAAAATTGATAAAGAAGCAGCGGACCCAGAGCGTGTCATTACTGAACTATCTGCTAAAGAAGTCATTCCTGAAGAGTGGGGCGGTGATACACAGTTTGTGAAAGTATCAGCACATTCCGGTGAGGGAGTGGATGATTTACTTGAAGCTGTATTGTTGCAGGCAGAGCTATTAGAACTGCAAGCGCCAAGCAATGTGGCGGGCAAGGGTGTTATTGTTGAATCCAGATTAGAGAAAGGTCGTGGTACCGTAGCGACTGCACTGGTTCAGGCGGGTACTTTGCGCAAAGGCGATCTGGTCTTGGCCGGGGAAAGTATTGGTCGCATCCGTGCGATGAATGATGAGGCCGGACGCCCAACACCAGAGGCGGGTCCTTCTATCCCTGTAGAAATTCTTGGACTGGATGTTCCACCTGCGGCAGGTGAAGAATTCCTGGTTGTTGAAGATGAGCGCAAGGCCAGAGAGTTGGCTGAGCTGCGTCAGGACAAAGCTCGCCAAGAAAAAGTTTCTCGCCAGAAAGCGGCAAAACTAGAAAATATGTTTGCTACCTTTGAAGGTAGTGAAGAGAAAGGCAAGTTGCCTGTACTGATTAAGGCAGATGTTCGTGGCTCTCTTGAAGCGATCTTGGCTTCCATAGCGGACATAGGCAATGAAGAAGTTGAAGTTGAAGTTATTGGCTCAGGTGTCGGTGGTATTAATGAGTCTGATATTAATCTGGCCCTGACATCAGGTGCTGCGGTTATTGGCTTTAATGTTCGTGCTGATGCGTCTGCGCGCCGTGTGGCAGAGGATGAAGAGGTTGATCTCCGTTACTACAGTGTGATTTATAACGTTCTTGATGATGTGAAGCAGGCTCTGAGTGGCTTGTTAGCACCGGAGAAAAGAGAAGAAATCGTTGGTATTGCGGAAGTACGAGACGTATTCCGTTCGCCGAAGTTTGGTGCCATTGCTGGTTGTATGGTGATTGAAGGTACTGTCTATCGTAATAAACCTATTCGGGTGCTTCGCGATAACGTTGTTATTTATGAGGGTGAGCTGGAATCACTGCGTCGCTTTAAAGACGATGCCAATGAAGTGCGGAATGGCATGGAGTGTGGTATTGGCGTGAAAGACTACAATGATGTCAAAGTCGGAGACCAGATTGAGGTTTACGATATAAAAGAAGTGGCACGCCAGCTGTAACGTTTGATTCAGATGCGAATGCCCTTCGAGCGAGAGCTGCACTATGCCTAGAGAATTTACCCGTAAAGACAGGGTGTCCGATGCGCTCCAGCGTGAGCTGGCGGAGCTGATTCGTGAGGAGGTGCGTGACCCACGTTTGGCGTTGGTTAATATTACTGCAGTTGAAGCCAATCGTGATTTGGCCCACGCTAAGGTGTATGTCACTTTTGTGGGTACCACCTCTGAAGAGGAAGGTAATCAGGCAACAGAAGTTTTAAATGGTGCGGCAGGCTTTTTGCGTTCCAGAATAGCGAAACGAATGCAAATGCGGACGACACCAAAGTTACGCTTTATCTATGATCACAGTGGTACCAGAGGGCAAGACCTCTCAGCACTGATTGAACATGCTGTGCACAGCGATAAGATGCGCCAGGTAGAATCGGATAGTTCTGGTAGTAGTTCCAGTAGCAGTACCAATTCTGAGGAAGACTGAGCTTTGGGTCGACGCCGTAAAGGCAGGCCGGTTAACGGTATTCTGCTATTAAATAAACCGTTGGGCATGTCTTCAAACGGGGCTCTGCAAAAAGTTAGATATTTATTCTCGGCTGCGAAAGCCGGGCATACGGGAAGTTTAGATCCGTTAGCATCGGGTGTTTTACCTATTTGTTTAGGCGAAGCGACTAAATTTACCCAGTTTTTATTGGATGCTGATAAGCACTACCGAGCAACATTTAGGTTTGGTATGGCAACAGCCAGCGGAGACGCTGATGGCGAAGTTGTTAGTGAGCAGGGCGCTGAAGGGCTGATACAACAGCAAGTAGAAAGTGTGTTGCCGGACTTTCGTGGTGATATTGAACAAGTGCCGTCTATGTATTCGGCATTGAAGCATCAAGGGCAGCCACTGTATAAGTTGGCTCGAAAGGGTGTAGAAATTGAGCGAAAAGCGCGCCCGGTAACTATTTATTCATTGGATATGATGGGTTTCCGGCCAGGGCAGTTTGCTGAGGCAGATGTAGATATCCACTGTAGTAAGGGTACCTATGTCCGTACCTTGGCTGAAGATGTTGGGCAGCAGCTTGGTTGTGGGGCCTATGTCTCTAAATTGCATCGTAGTGCAGCTGGCCCATTTGATGAGTCTGAGACTGTAACCCTAGAACAATTAGAAGAATTGCGTGAACAGCAGGGTGCAGAATTTTTGGATTCTTTGTTGAAACCGATGGATGCGGGTATTCAGCATATGATGTCGGTGGAATTGTCGGAAGATATGGCATTTTACTTTCGTCAGGGGCAACCAATGATGGTGCCACAGGCCTATCGCGAAGGCGAAGAAGGCGATATAGTGCGCGTCTTCGAAGCCAATGGCCCATTTTTGGGTGTTGGTGAAGTGACAGATGATGGTCGAGTAGCGCCTAAACGTTTAGTTGTTATGTAGCTACACTTAGTGTTTTTTTAAGTGAAATGATTTAAAAATTTTTATTAGGGTGTCTGTAAATATGCGCGGGTACCCCGGACTTTAACCCGCATATTGGAGAAATAAACCATGTTAACTGCAGTTGAAAAAGACGCTATCGTTAAAGATAACGCTCAATCAGAAGGCGATACGGGTTCACCCGAAGTTCAGGTAGCCCTGCTAACCGCCAACATTAATAAACTACAAGGCCACTTTGGCGATCACAAAAAAGATCACCACTCACGCCGTGGTTTGATTCGGATGGTAAACCAGCGTAGAAAATTGTTGGATTACTTGAAGAGTAAAGATGCAAGTCGCTATACACAGCTTATTGCCAAGCTTGGCCTGCGTCGTTAAGCGTATCATTGACGGCTCCTTCGGGAGCCGTTATTGGTTTGTAGTAGAAAGTAACTGAAGCCAGATAGAGTGCTTGCACACCTTGGCTGATCGAGTTTCCCATAACTATTTAATAAAAAGCTATCTAATAAAAATTATCTGATCGACATGATAGAGGTTGGGTAACCATTGATTAGATAGCTGTCTATTAGGTAACTACTTATGAGGTGGTTATGGGTAACCCGAGCAGCTGATGCCGGTGTCTGTTTTGAGCTTCAGATTAAATAAATAATCTGAATAGGATATATATATGAACCCTGTAACAAAAACATTCCAATATGGTAACCATACTGTAACTCTGGAAACTGGCCGTATCGCACGCCAAGCCACAGGCTCAGTGTTGTGCTCTATGGATAAAACTTCTGTACTTTGTACCGTTGTTGCTGCCAAAGATATGAGAGAAGGTCAGGACTTCTTCCCCCTTGGTGTACATTACATAGAAAAGACTTACGCTGCGGGAAAAATCCCTGGTGGTTACCTAAAGCGTGAAGCCCGCCCAAGTGAAAAAGAAACGCTGACGTCGCGTTTGATCGACCGTCCTATCCGTCCTCTTTTTCCCGATGGCTTTAAGAACGAAGTCCAGGTGATCTGTACCGTAATGTCTGCAGAAAAAGATGTAGATCCAGATATTGCCGCCATGATCGGTGCATCTGCTGCATTGTCTATTTCTGGTGTGCCGTTTAATGGTCCCGTTGGCGGCGCTCGCGTTGGCTACAGTGCTGAAAAAGGCTATATGCTAAATCCTCTATATTCTGAGTTGGCTGATTCCCAGCTTGATATGGTTGTCGCTGGGACTACAGACGCTGTACTGATGGTAGAGTCTGAAGCGAGCGAATTGCCTGAAGATATTATGTTGGGCGCGGTACTTTATGCGCACCAGGAACTGCAAGCAGTTATCCAGGTAATCGATGAGCTGGCTAAGGAAGTTGGCAAGCCTCGTTGGGCTTGGCAAGCGGCGCCAGAGAACACTTCACTTGCTGAGTCTTTGAAGGCCAAAGTTGGTGAAGGCCTGGACAACGCATACCGCACCATTGATAAACAAGAGCGTGTAGCTCAGCTGGAAAGCTTACGTACAGAAGCGCTGACTCTGGCTGATGATGAAGGCATTAGTGAAGAAGATGTTCGTGATGCCTTTAAAAAGCTGGAAAAGAAAATCGTTCGTGGTCGGATCATTCGTGGTGAACCACGAATTGATGGGCGCGATAGTAAAACCGTCCGTGCCATTGATGTTGAGGTGGGCATATTGGCGAAAGCACACGGTACTGCACTGTTTACCCGTGGAGAAACCCAGGCAATTGTTGCGGCAACCTTGGGCTCTATGCGCGACGCACAGATTATTGATGCCCTTGAAGGTAAGCGTGATGACCCCTTCATGTTGCACTATAACTTCCCTCCCTACTCTGTAGGTGAGTGTGGTCGTATGGGCTTTACTGGCCGTCGTGAAATTGGCCATGGTCGTCTGGCTCGCCGTGGTATTGCTGCGGTATTGCCTTCTCCGGAAGACTTCCCATATACCATGCGTGTGGTTTCAGAAATTACTGAATCTAACGGTTCCAGTTCTATGGCTTCTGTTTGTGGTTCCAGCTTGGCCTTGATGGACGCGGGTGTACCTCTAAAAGCACCTGTTGCTGGTATTGCCATGGGCTTGGTGAAAGAAGATGAAGGCTTTGCGGTATTAACTGATATCTTGGGTGACGAAGATCATCTGGGTGATATGGACTTTAAAGTAGCCGGTACTGCGCAAGGTGTGACTGCACTGCAGATGGATATCAAAATTGAAGGTATCACTGAAGAGATTATGGAAATCGCACTGGAGCAAGCACTCCATGCGCGTCTTCATATTCTTGGTGAAATGGGCAAAGTGATCGACAAATCCCGTGATGAAGTGTCCGAAACTGCACCTCGTTACCACACCATGAAAATTGATCCAGACAAAATCCGCGATGTTATCGGTAAAGGTGGTGCGACTATTAGGGCATTAACCGAAGAAACCGGTGCAACTATCGATATCAATGATGATGGTGTCATTCGTCTTTATAGTGATGATGCCGATGGTCTAAACGCGGCTATTTATCGCATTGAAGAGATCACGGCTGAAGCTGAAGTTGGTCGTATCTATGAGGGTACAGTTGCTCGTATAGTGGACTTTGGTGCATTTGTTACCATCATGCCTGGTACCGATGGCTTGTTGCACATTTCTCAAATTGCAAAAGAGCGTGTTGAGAAAGTGACTGATTACTTGCAGGAAGGACAGCAAATTCGCGTAAAAGTATTGGATGTTGACGCTCGTGGACGTATCAAGCTTTCCATGAAAGAAATTGATGCAGAAGAAGGCGGTGAACCAGCTGCTGAAGGACAGGCTGATGCAGCTGCGCCAGAGACAACAGAAGAGTAAATATCAGCACTGAAATTGTGCAGAGCTTTATTTGCAATACGTAAAAAGCGGGGTTTTTACCCCGCTTTTTTTATGCGTTGTAAATATAAAAAGCTCCTTAAAAACTACCTTCAAAAACCCCTATAAATAGAGCCTAGGTAAACATCCCGGCTTACCGTTACAATCCTCCCCCATGAATGATGATCACGCGCTAAAAAATCCACAGATGGAGTTCCGCCTTTTTGTTGGGCGGATGCTTTTTGCCATGCTAGTGGTATTGGTTATGGCGGGTGTTTTAGTGGGGCGTTATTACTATTTACAAGTCGTTCGATACGATGGTTTGACAACGTTGTCTGACCGTAACCGGGTATTGGTTGAGCCTGTGTCCCCAACCCGTGGTTTAATTTATGATCGTAACGGCGTGTTGTTGGCTGATAACCGTTCAAGTTTTAACCTTTCAATTGTGGTTGAGCGGGCGGGAGAGCTTGACGAGCTCATAGCAGAGTTGGATGAATTGATTGGTGTTTCTGCTAGTGAGAAAAAACGCTTTTATAAGCAATTAAACCGCCGTCGTCGCCCTTATGAGCCCGTGCCTTTACGGCTAGATTTGAACGAAAAAGAGCAGGGGGTTTTAGCAGTCAATGAATATCACCTACCCGGTGTAGAAGTAACGGTTCAGTTGCTGCGAGATTATCCGTTAGGGAAAGAAACAGCCCATGTGCTGGGTTATGTGGGGCGTATTAATGATCGAGAGATTCAAGAGCTTGATCCTGTTCGTTACAGTGGTATTTTGGTTACCGGAAAGACGGGGTTAGAAAAAAAATATGAAGATGAATTACTTGGTGAGGTGGGCTATCAAACGGTAGAAACCAATGCTCGTGGTCGAGTGATGCAACAGTTAGAGCGTACAGATCCAGTACCAGGAAAGGACCTCCACCTTTATCTGGATACCCGTCTTCAACAGTTAGCCTATGAAAACCTTGAGGGAGAGCGAGGAGCAGTTGTTGCTATAGAAATTGCAACAGGGGGTGTATTGGCGATGGCCAGTGCCCCAACTTTTGATGCCAATGAATTTGTCACAGGTATTAGCTTTGATCATTATGATGAATTGCTTAACTCCCCTGATCGACCACTGTTTGATCGGGTTTTACAGGGACAGTATCCGCCGGGTTCTACGGTAAAACCTATTTTTGGATTAGCCGCTTTGGAAAGCGGTGTTATACGCTCAAGTTATAGAATTTATGACCCAGGTTTTTACCGACTAAAAAATGAAGAAAGAAAATTTAGGGATTGGAAAAAAGGAGGGCATGGCAACAGTATCTCGTTGTATGACGCCATTGTTCAGTCCTGTGATACCTTCTTTTATGATGTGGGTGTCAAAATGACTATTGATACTCTGGCTCAGTATGGTTCATATTTCGGTTTGGGTGAGAAAACAGGTTTAGATATGCCGACAGAGCGTGCCGGAATTATGCCATCAAGAGCATGGAAGAAAGGTGCGAGGGGGCTTGCTTGGTATCCTGGTGACACGGTAAATGCCAGTATTGGTCAAGGTTTTTCCCTGGTAACACCTATGCAGTTGGCTGAGGCAACCGCTAGATTAGCTAGCCGTGGTAAAGTTAGACCTCCTCAATTGGTACGGAAACAGCATACGGTTATGCCCCCTGTTAATATTATTCAAGTATCAGAGGCTAATTGGGATTATGTACACAAAGCTATGCAGGATGTAGTGCATAACATCCGTGGTACCGCTCAAAAAATAAACCGTGGGCTCAACTACCATATTGCAGGTAAAACAGGTACAGCACAGGTAGTCGGTATTAAGCAGGATGAAGAATACGATGCTGAGCTGGTAGCAAAACGTAATCGAGATCATGCTCTATTTATTGCATTTGCACCTGTTGAAAACCCTAAAATTGCAGTTTCAGTGATTGTTGAAAATGGAGAGCACGGAAGTTCAGCAGCAGCACCAGTGGCACGTCAAATTATCGATGCCTATATGAAGTATTATCCCGAAGCTTTGGCAGACTTAACGGGGCAGCAAAGCCTTAGAGCTGGTGTACAAAGAGCAGGCGGACAAGAATGAGTCAGGGTGATTTTGTTCGACAGATGGATTCGGGGAGTTCGGCGATTTATGGTGCCCCCAGTCATTGGCATAAAATCCATATGGATTTGCCGTTACTATTGTTACTAATGGTCTTGGCTGGTGCGGGACTTTTTATCCTTTATAGCGCTAGTGGCCAAAGTGCACATTACGTCAATCGGCAGCTTTCCTATTATGGTGTGGGTTTGTTGGTGATGTTGATTACGGCCCAGGTTCCCCCCAGATTTCTGGAACGTTGGGCGACCATTCCCTATATAGGGGGAGTGGCATTGCTAGTCGGTGTGTTGTTCTTTGGTATTGGTGCCAAAGGTGCACAACGTTGGTTGGAAATAGGTGGTTTCCGTTTTCAACCCTCTGAAATTCTTAAAATAGCCGTGCCTCTCATGCTCGCCAGTTATCTGGCCCGACGTCCATTACCCCCAAATTTTAAACACGTATTCTTTTCTCTAGTCTTTATTGCTATTCCTCCATTATTGGTGGTTCTGCAGCCAGACTTGGGGACAGCAATTTTGATTGCTGTATCGGGGTTTTTTGTACTTTTTTTAGCAGGTTTGCCAAAACGTTATCTAGGGTTCGCTCTTTTAGCGGCCGTCGTTGTTTTACCGCTAATGTGGCTTTATGGGCTCCGCGATTACCAGCGTCAGCGCATTCTTACCATGTTTGACCCTGAAGCAGACAAGCTGGGGGCTGGCTGGAATATCATTCAATCTACTATTGCCATTGGCTCTGGTGGTATTGATGGTAAGGGTTGGATGCGGGGGACTCAGTCACAGTTGGATTTTCTGCCAGAGAGCCATACAGATTTTATTATTGCGGTTTTAGCAGAAGAATTTGGTCTTGTAGGTGTCTTATTATTAATGACATTATTTCTGCTAATTATTGTGCGATGCGTCATTATCAGTCTGCGAGCACAAAGTATGTTTGGGCGTTTATTGGCTGGAAGCCTTACACTAACATTCTTCGTCTATATTTTTGTGAATATGGGCATGGTGTCCGGTATTCTGCCCGTTGTTGGAGTGCCCCTCCCTTTTATGAGCTATGGGGGAACCTCCGTTGTGACCCTGATGTTGGGGTTTGGTATGCTGATGTCGGTGAGTACGGAGAGAAAACGTCCAGGTTAGGTCAAATGACGTTATATGACATTTTTTTGGTGGGAAAGTACTAGATGGAAAAGCACTTTATGAAATTAAACCTAATGAATTTGCGTTTAATGGCTTCGATTGCCACAACGCTTTTTGTGTTGCTACTACCTCTTTCTAGTTCAGCAAGTTATCTGGAACACCCAGACGCTAAAGTTTTTGCAGACCGAATGGTTTCAGAACATGGGTTTGATCGGGCTTATATCGATTCTCTGTTGAAGCAGGCGAGCAAGCAGCAATCAATCATTGATGCGATGAACAGGCCTGCAGAAAAAGTTAAGCCTTGGAAAGATTACCGCAAAATTTTTATTCAGGAAAAGCGAATTAATCAGGGCGTTGAATTCTGGCAAGAAAACAGAGAAACCTTAAGACGGGCATCAGAAAAATATGGTGTAGCATCAGAAGTGATTGTCGCCATTATTGGGGTAGAAACATTCTATGGCCGCATAAAGGGTAGTTACCGAGTGATTGATGCACTGACTACGCTTTCATTTGATTATCCAAAGCGCAGTAAATTTTTCACCAAGCAATTAGAGCACTTCTTATTGTTATCTAGAGAGCAACAGCAGGCGCCTCTTTCTCTTAAAGGGTCCTATGCAGGGGCCATGGGGTATGGCCAGTTTATTCCTAGTAGTTATCGAAGCTTTGCCGTCGATTTCGATGATGATGGTTTTTCAGATATTTGGAATAACACAACCGATGCTATTGGCAGCGTTGCTAATTATTTTGCACGACATGGTTGGGTCATGGGTGGCGAAGTAGTCTCCCGCGCTCGCGTAACAGAAAATTACGACGAAGCTTTGCTGGGTAGTGTGCTGAATAAGTTAAAACTTATCGCGACCCTAGATGAGGTGGGTGCTATGGGATTAGCACCGGTTAAAGACGAGGGTGCAAAACCGTTAGCTGGAGATATGAAAGCATTGCCGTTTCGCCTTGAAGCTGAACAGGGTGAAGAGTTTTGGTTGGGGCTAAATAACTTCTATGTGATGACCCGGTATAACCATAGCCGAATGTATGCCATGGCTGTACATGAATTGAGCCAAAAAATACTGGAGCGTGTCGGTGCCGCTGGTCAATAACTGTAGCGCTTCATCCTTTACGTTACTTTTTACATTCTTGACTGCCCTGTTACTTCAAGCCTGTGGAGGTAGCGGTAATTCTGGTGGCAGTTCTAATGGTAGCTCTAATGGCAAGTATGGTTATGGCGACGGGCCTCCTCCACGAGATATTGATGTTAGTAATTTGCCCGATGCTGTTCCTAAGGTGGAGCCTATTCGTAAAGCTGGGAATAAAAGTCCCTACACTGTCTTGGGCAAGACCTATCAGGTGCTCCCTTCCAGTCTAGGCTATCGTGAGCGTGGAATTGCTTCATGGTATGGCAACAAGTTTCATGGGCGTAAAACCTCCAACGGTGAAATTTACAGCATGTATGAAATGACGGCGGCTCATAAATCTTTGCCGATACCAAGTTATGTGAAAGTAACCAATCTTGATAATGGTCGCACTGTTGTTGTTCGTGTTAATGACCGTGGCCCCTTTCATGGTAGCCGTATTATTGATTTGTCTTATGCTGCCGCAAAAAAACTGGATTACTCCAATAAAGGTACGGCAAACGTAGAAGTTGTAGCAATTGATCCTAGGGCTCGCCAAGCAAACTCGCGGCAGACTAACTTAGCTAAGGTTGATTCAGTACAAGAAACCCCATTAAAGCCCACTCCTGTTGCAGGCCACGCTACAACTGCAAGCACAGTTAACTCTTCTTCATCTGAGCACTATAAATTACCAGGAAATACCTATCTTCAGGTCGGTGCATTTAATTCAGCATTGGCAGCTGAGAGTTTATCTAAGCGCATAGAAGGGTTGTCATCATATCCTGTTGTGGTTCGCCATCAAAAGAAACCAAAGACCATGTTTAAGGTGTTAATCGGACCTGTGAGGAATAATCTTAAATTACTTGATTTGAGAACATTACTTCGCCAAGCAGAGAATTTAAGTTCTTTTGTTGTTTATGAGTGAAGGTTCTTCATGAGTAAATACCTGCCCATAAGTAAATTTTGGGAAGGGGCACCAGAAGGATCAATAGCCATGCTAGAATTTGCCCCTTATTTTTATAGAACATACCATTGGCAATTGACGTCAATTCACTACCGCTAACTTATTTAAAAACGGTTCATTATGTTGAAAAAGTTTGTACCTACTTGGATCTTTGCACTGCTTATTATAGCTATGACCAGTGTTGCTCATGCAAAAGTGTTAATCCCTGCGCCGCCTCAATTGGCTGCCAGTGCCTGGATTCTATTGGATGCTAATACAGGTAAGGTGTTGGTTGAACACAATGCAGATGAGCAATTGCCCCCTGCCAGCCTGACTAAGATGATGACCAGCTATATTGTTGCCAGCGAGATACATAGCAACAAGGTCGCAGAGCAGGATCAGGTGCCTATTAGTGTGGCTGCTTGGAAAATGGGTGGTTCAAAAATGTTTGTGCGAGAAGGCACATCTGTTCCACTAATAGATCTACTGCGTGGCGTCATTATTCAGTCTGGCAATGATGCTTCCGTAGCCTTGGCTGAATACCTGGCCGGGAGTGAAGGTGCATTTGCCGATGTTATGAATCAACAGGCAACCTTGTTAGGTATGACCAATACTACCTATCACAATGCGACGGGGTGGCCTGCTGAAGGGCATTTGACCACAGCGCGGGATTTATCCCTTCTTGCTCGTGCATTAATTCAGGATTACCCCTCACACTACGGTATTTATTCTGAAAAGTATTTTGAATATAACGGAATCAATCAACCCAACCGAAACCGTCTATTATGGCGCGATAGTTCTGTTGATGGTTTAAAGACCGGCCATACAGAAGAAGCGGGTTATTGTTTAGTTGCTTCCGCCGTACGAAAGGGCATGCGGTTGGTTTCCGTGGTGATGGGAACCAGAAGTGAATCAGCTCGTGCACAGGAATCACAAAAATTATTGGCCTATGGCTTTCGTTATTACGAAACCGGCAAAGTTTATTCAGCCGGTGACGTGATTCAGGAAAATACACCGGTTTGGTATGGCAAAGAAAACAAAGTTAATTTGATTGTCCCCGAAGATGTATATGTCACCATTCCTCGAGGTGCCAAAGAAGATCTCGACGCCAAAATTTTGGTCGACGATATTATCAAAGCGCCGTTGTTGGATAAGCAGGAATTGGGTCGGTTATCAGTGAGCTATGAAGGAAAATCAGTATTGGATCTGCCTCTTGTAGCAGACCATGCTGTTGAAGAAGCGGGCTTATTTTCTCGTCTTTGGGATTTTATTTCCTTGTTCTTTAAAGGGTTGTTTAGCTAATGGCTAGTTCAGATAAGCCCAGCTCAGATATGTCCGGTTCAGAAAAGTCTAATGCGGACCCTGAAGCACCAAAAATTGAATTTCCCTGTGATTACCCCATCAAGGTTATGGGTAAGGCTGGAAATGAGCTGCATACGTTTGTATTAGAAGTTATGGAGTCTCACTCTCCAGGATTTGATCAAACACGAATTACCATTAGGGATAGTCGTAACGGTAATTTTCAGGCCATCACGGTCACTATTATTGCTACTGGAGAGCCACAGCTTCAGGCAATTTTTGCTGATTTAAAGGTGAGTCCACTGGTACAAATTGTTCTCTAACCTAGCATGATTCTTTAACATTCAAATGGCAGCTCCCGATCTTCCTCTCATTGTCCGATATTTAGGTTGTCGTCCTTACCTCGATACATTTGAGGCGATGAAGTCCTTTACCGATAATCGTGATGAAACATCCTCTGATGAAATCTGGTTGTTAGAGCATGAGTCTGTTTTTACCCAAGGGCAGGCGGGGAAAGAGGAATATATTCTAGAACCTGGCGATATTCCTGTGGTGCAGAGTGATAGGGGTGGCCATGTTACCTATCATGGCCCAGGGCAGATTACGGGTTACTTAATGATAGATATACGTCGATTGGGCATCGGTGTACGGGATTTAGTGGATCTTATCGAACTATCATTGGTAGAAACATTGGCACACTGGGGAATTGATGCAGCGCCAAGGCCCGATGCTCCGGGCGTGTATGTACAAAGTGGTAAAAAATCAGGTGCCAAAATAGGCTCTCTTGGCCTCAGAGTTCGTCGTGGTTGTAGTTATCACGGTTTTAATTTTAACGTGGATATGGATTTAAGCCCCTGGCAGCGAATCAACCCTTGTGGTCTGGGCGTTGAAATGACACAGATGAATGATCTGATGGTCAGACCAGCCGCTCTGGCTGATGTTGCTGAATATCTCGCTAAAATCCTGACGGCCAAACTGGGGTATAATGGCCACTGTGTTAAATAAAAGAATGTTAAATACAAATAGCGTTGAGTGAAGCCTGGTACTCCTATTTCTGAAAAGTAGTTTTCTGAAAGAATTATCTTCTGAATGAAGTCAGCCTTGCTAGCAAGGCTTTAATCTATCAGCAAACTAATTAAACACTACATTAATTAAACAATGCACCCTCAGAAATTTATCTACGTTACTTAGAGTAAAAGTTATACATGGCAGATTCTGATCTAATTCCACCGACTCGTACCACCCGGCTTAAACAGGGAGAAAAGCTGCGCAGTGCTGATAAAGTGGAACGTATCCCGGTCAAAGTAATACCCACAAAAGAAATCCAGCGCAAGCCAGACTGGATGAGAATCCGTATCTCATCGTCACCCAAAGTTCAGGAAATCAAAGATATTCTACGTAAGAACAAGCTGGCGACTGTCTGTGAAGAAGCCGCCTGCCCAAACCTCAGTGAGTGCTTTAGTCATGGCACGGCCACTTTTATGATCATGGGTGAAATCTGTACCCGTCGCTGTCCCTTTTGCGATGTCGGCCACGGTAAGCCCAATCCATTAGATCCAGAAGAGCCAAAAGGCTTGGCACAAGCCATCCATGAAATGCAACTTCGCTATGTGGTGATTACATCTGTTGATCGGGATGATCTGCGTGATGGGGGTGCCCAGCATTTTGCCGATTGTATTAGAGAGTCCAAACAATTAAGCCCAAATTTAAAGGTTGAGGTGTTGGTACCAGATTTTCGTGGCCGTATGGAACCAGCATTGGAAATTCTCACCGCCACGCCACCCGATGTGTTTAATCACAATATGGAAACAATTCCACGCCTGTATCGCGAAGCTCGCCCTGGTGCTAACTACAAGTGGTCTCTCAAGTTACTACAAGAATATAAGCGGTTGAATCCAACGGTACCCACAAAATCTGGGTTGATGGTGGGCCTGAGTGAATCCAAAGACGAACTGCTCAGAACCTTGGATGACCTCCGGGAACACGATGTAGATATGATTACGGTTGGGCAATATCTCCAGCCGTCAAAAAATCATTTACCGGTCGATCGTTTTGTACACCCGGATGAGTTTGATGAATACGCTGAGTATGGACAAAGCATAGGCTTTACTCAGGTGGCTTCGGGGCCTTTAGTGCGCTCTTCCTATCATGCAGATAAGCAGGCCATGGGTGAGGAGGTAAAATAATGACATCTGAGTCAATGTTACTGGATATCCACAATGCCACGGTTTTTCGTGACAACAAAAAAATCTTTGATGGTTTTTCACTCACTGTAGAGCCAGGGCAAAGCACAGCAATCATCGGCCCAAATGGTGCGGGTAAAAGTACGTTACTAAAACTGTTGTCTCGAGAGCTTTACCCAGTTGTTAAAGATAATTCACACGTAAGAATCCTGGACCAGGATCGACCAATTTTGTGGGGACTGAGAGAAAAAATTGGCCTGGTCTCCGCAGACTTACAGCAAGGCTTTGTGCCCGATGTCAGTGGGTTGGGAGTGGTAGTCTCAGGGCTGCACAATTCTATTGGCCTGTTCCATTATCAGGACGTAACAGAAGACCAGCTTAATCGAGGCAGGCAAGTGCTGGAGGAACTGGGTATTCAGGATCTGTACAACCGCCCTTATAAGCAAATGTCTACAGGCCAACAGAGACGCTGCCTGCTGGGACGTGCTTTAATCCATAATCCAGATCACCTGATTTTAGACGAGCCTACAAGCGGCCTTGATTTAAATGCCACTTACCATTATTTAAATACGATTAGGCAATTGCTACAGCAGGGTAAAACTATTTTACTGGCAACCCACCATATCCATGAAATTCCACCCGAAATTGAACGAGTGGTGTTTATTGAGGAAGGCAAAGTAGTTGCCGATGGCAAAAAAGAAGACATGCTTACCGATGAGTGGATGACAAAATTATTTAGAATGCCCTTAAAGGTCAGCATTTCGAATGGTTTCTACCAGGTCTTGCCAGCGTAGGTTGAGAACACCATAATTCGCGGCCTGCTATCAAATAGCGTTAACAGGCTCTAAATTGAGTAAAAGAATAGAACTTAAAAGTTAGGATATAGGTAGTTATGAAAGTTGATAAAAATGCTGTGGTTACTTTTCACTATGTGATGACAGATGATGAAACCGGCGAAGAGATTGAAAATTCCAACGGAAAGGAACCATCAGCCTTTGTATTTGGGCATAAAAATATGATCGAATCCTTAGAGCATTCGATGCTGGGCAAAGAGGCGGGCGAATCTTATACAGTGACACTACCGCCAGACATAGCTTACGGTCGTGTTCGTTCAAGCAGTGAGTTGAGAGTTTCCAAGAAGAACTTGCAGTTTGAGGGAGAATTAAAACCAGGAATGATGGTGCCCATTAAGACCAAAGAAGGTCTTCGCCCTGTTACTGTGGTCAAGGTTGGCAAATTTAATGTGGATATCGACTACAACCATCCACTGGCCGGAAAAACGCTTAAATTCGATGTAGAAATTGTCGATGTAAGAGAAGCGACAACTGATGAGTTATCTCAAGGGCAACCCATAAGCCAGCAACATTAATAAAACTGCAGCACAAGTCCCAGCGTTAATGTGTCGGTATCATTACCGGCATAGCCGCTGGCATTGGCATCGCCTGAGACAAAATTCAAATTAATGCTCATTTTATTGCCCAGAATGATGTAGTTGAGTCCCCATTCAGTGGCGTCACTTTGCGCGGCATCACTGGGTTGGTTTTCCGTATAGCGTATATAAGGCTGAAATTTACCCGGTCCAACAGGTTTTGGAAAAATATAACCCGCTGTGGCATAAAAAGATTCGCCATCAAACAGGCAAAAGCACTCACTGAGTCCATCG
>Ga0181607_10001292_pt1 | contig 22488 bp, 20 predicted proteins | sample 041ome_9_FD_132420 | JGI IMG/M metagenome (GOLD analysis project Ga0181607, IMG submission 132420) | Coastal salt marsh microbial communities from the Groves Creek Marsh, Skidaway Island, Georgia - 041413US metaG (megahit assembly) | ecosystem: Environmental > Aquatic > Marine > Intertidal zone...
AACCCTCTTCAGCGGGAACAAAGCGCCATTCGTTTTTGAGCGACCGAAAAGGCCCCTTGGCTTGGCGAACCGATATGGTGCCGCACTCGCGATTAAGAACAACGTCGCTGGTATAGGTCTCGTGGATCAGCTTATACCGGATCATCAGATCGGCGGTCATCACCTCGCCATCCGCCTCGGACTTGCGGCTGCGCACACGTGACCCCACACAATAGGGCAGAAATTCGTGATAGCGCCCCACATCGCCAATCAAATCAAACATTTGATCAGCCTGGTAGGGGCTTAACCGTTCCAGCGTGACGGTTTTCATTGGCGAGCGGAAGCCGCATGACGATCAAGCCGCGCGGCTTTCAGCTGTTCAAAATCCGCATCCGCATGATGCGATGAGCGCGTAAGTGGCGAAGCGGATACCATTAAAAAGCCCTTGGCGCGCGCAATGGTTGCCAATTGCTCAAATTCGTCTGGCGTCCAAAACCGATCAATCGGCGCATGCTTGCGTGTCGGCTGCAGATATTGTCCGATGGTGATAAAGTCGACATCGGCCGCCCGCATATCATCCATCACTTGCATGATCTCTTCACGTGTTTCACCAAGACCAACCATAATGCCGGATTTCGTAAAAATCGTTGGATTGACCTCTTTAACCCGTTGCAAAAGCCTCAAGGAATGGAAATAACGTGCGCCCGGACGGATCGGCAAGTAAAGCCGCGGCACCGTCTCTAAATTATGATTAAACACATCGGGCGCGGCCTCGATCACAACTTCCCACGCACCCTCTTTTCGCAAAAAATCAGGGGTCAAAATCTCGACCGTTGTTGCGGGAGAAACTTGGCGAATAGCGCGAATGGTCTGCGCGAAATGGTCTGCACCACCATCTGCTAAATCGTCACGATCCACCGAGGTAATCACCACATGTCGAAGCCCAAGCTGCGCCACAGCTTGCGCGGTTCGCGTTGGTTCATCGGCGTCGAGCGGCGCCGGCTGGCCCGTCGCGACATTGCAAAATGCGCAGGCACGCGTGCACACTTCGCCCATAATCATAAAAGTGGCATGACGCTCGGTCCAACATTCACCTATATTGGGACAGGCCGCTTCCTCGCACACAGTGACGAGATTGTGCTCTTTTACAATAGCGCGCGTTTCTTGATAGGCCTTGGATCCGGGCGCGCGTGTGCGCAACCAATCGGGTTTTCGCAAGACAGGTGTCTCGGCACGCTTTTCCTTTTCCGGATGGCGCGGGCGTTTTCCTGAAACCGTGTCAATAATTGTGGTCATGCGCTTTTATAGCGAGCCTGAGCCCGCCAAACAAGAATAGTTCGAGTTTAACGAAAAATACTAGTCTGTAGGCTTGACGGTCGGATCGACAAAAATGACACTCTCATCGGGCGCAACCATGCCTAAATCGGCACGGGCACGCTCCTCAAGATAATCCAAATCCAGTGTCGACAACTGCAAACGCTCAATGCGACCGCGAAGATCTTGATTATTATTTTTGATGCGCTCGAGATCCGCCACGCGCTGCGCATAGATTTCCTTCGACTGTAGCCAATTTTTAAGGCCCCGATCGCCCGTCCATGCCTGCATCAGCAAAGCGCAAAACAGAATCACCATAACGCATGGAAATATAAAGAGGCGCAAAGGCGTGCGGCGCTTGGTGTGAGCGAGAGTGAAATCGGTATGGGCGAGATCGCGAATCATATGTCAGCGAATCACAAACTGATTCGCTCCGTCAAGCGAAAAGAATGCACTATATGTTCAAACGATGTCCAAATTATCTCAAGATCGATCGGCCAGGGTAGATCGCTTGATCTCCAAGTGCCTCTTCGATGCGGATAAGCTGGTTATATTTTGCCAAGCGATCTGAGCGCGCCAATGAACCGGTCTTGATCTGACCACAATTGGTGGCCACCGCCAAATCAGCAATTGTTGCGTCTTCTGTTTCGCCCGAACGATGCGACATCACGGCCGTATAGCGCGCGCGTTGCGCCATCTCAACCGCGGTTAAGGTCTCCGATAATGACCCAATTTGATTAACCTTCACCAAAATCGAATTGGCGACACCGCGCGCAATTCCGTCGGCCAAGCGCACCGGATTGGTTACAAAAAGGTCGTCGCCAACTAATTGCACCCGATCTCCAAGGGCTTGGGTGAGCGCTTGCCACCCGTCCCAATCATTCTCATCCATCCCATCCTCAATCGAGACGATGGGATAGCGACCACATAGATCGACCCAATAGTCGACCATCTCGCCGGCTGATAAAACTTTGCCCTCACCCGTCAAATGATAGGCGCCATCTGAGTAAAACTCGGTCGAGGCCGCATCCAACGCCAGCACAATATCGTCGCCGAGCGCATAGCCGGCTTTTTCAATGGCGCGGCTGACATAAGATAAAGCGTCATCGGTCGACTTGACGGCGGGTGCAAACCCCCCTTCATCGCCCACACCCGTCGCCAATCCGTCGGCAGAAAGGAGCCCCTTCAGCGTGTGAAAAATCTCCGCGCCCATCCGCACGGCATGGGCGATATTATCGGCCGAGATCGGCATAATCATGAATTCTTGGACATCAACGGGATTATCTGCGTGCGCCCCGCCATTTAAGATATTCATCATCGGCACAGGCAAGGTGCGGGCATGAGCGCCGCCAATATAACGCCAAAGCGGGATCATATGGCTGTCAGCCGCCGCTTTCGCCACCGCTAGAGAAACACCCAAAATTGCATTGGCGCCCAATCGCTCTTTATTGGCGGTTCCATCGAGCGCTATTAGAGTTTGATCAATGTGGTTTTGTTCACTGGCATCGAGCCCGCTCAGGGCATCAAATATCTCGCCATTCACAGCATCGACGGCTTGCTGGACACCCTTGCCCAAATAACGCTTGGGATCGCCATCGCGCTTCTCGACAGCCTCATAGGCGCCTGTGGACGCACCCGACGGAACAGCGGCTCGGCCAAAGCTTCCATCTTCTAAAACCACATCGACCTCAACCGTTGGATTGCCGCGACTGTCCAAAATTTCGCGACCAATGATCTCCAAAATGCCCGTCATGTTTTATCCCACTTTCTTGGTTCAAAAGTCTCGTTGCAGACCTCTAGCGTTTACATAAAACAACTGACGCATTGAGGCAATCGCGGAAGCGGTGCCTTGCCCAGCTGTCACCAGTTCTTTCGCGGCCCCATCATGCCTGACCGCCTAGATTTCTATACGGAAGACGCGCTTTTGGATCAATTGCCCCTGTGTTACAAGACGCTATGACACATCACTCAGCACTCGTTCTGTTTTCGGGCGGCCAAGATTCAACCATATGCTTGGCAGACGCCCTATCGCGCTATCAGCATGTGGAAACCATTGGATTTAATTATGGTCAGCGACACAGCATCGAATTGACCTGCCGAGAAGATGTCTTGTCCAGCATGCAAGAGCTCATTATGGCCCGTGGATGGCCAGGACAATTGGCGGCAGATCATGTGTTGGACATTCCCGCTCTGGCGCAAATTGGTGGTAGCGCGCTCACCGAAACCCGTGCCATCCAAATGGCGGATGATGGCCTCCCCACCACTTTTGTGCCGGGACGAAATATCGTTTTTTTCACCTATGCCGCGGCTTTAGCCTATCGTCGTGATATTCGGGTTTTAATGGGAGGGATGTGCGAAACCGATTACTCGGGATATCCCGACTGTCGGCGCGCAACGCTGGATGCCGTCACCTCAGCGTTAAATTTGGGTATGGAGACGGCGTTCGAAATTGAAACCCCCCTTATGTATCTCGACAAAGCCGAAAGCTGGGCTTTTGCCGATCGTTTGGGCGGGCGTGACTTTATTGACCTGATTATTGAAAAGACCCATTCATGCTACCGAGGTGAGCGCACACATCGACATGCGTGGGGGTATGGCTGTGACGACTGCCCAGCATGCGACCTTCGAGCAAATGGCTACCATAAATGGGTGTCCTCATGACGACCTATTCCGTCAAGGAGTGTTTTTACACCCTACAAGGCGAAGGCGCACGCGCTGGGCGCCCTTCGGTTTTTTGTCGCTTTAGCGGCTGCAATTTGTGGTCGGGTCGGGCTGAGGATCGGGCAATAGCGGCCTGCCAATTTTGCGATACGGATTTTGTCGGAACCGATGGCGAGGGTGGCGGCAAATTTCGATCTGCCGATGCCCTTGCAGAGCATATTGCTTCGCATTGGCCCGGCGCGGGGGCTCCTTATGTTGTGTTCACGGGGGGAGAGCCCTGCTTACAGCTCGACCCTCCCTTAATTGAGGCGCTCAAGCGCAAGGGCTTTGAAATCGCAGTGGAAACCAACGGGTCGCTTCCGGTGCCGCAAGGTGTGGATTGGATTTGTGTCAGCCCTAAGCCGCAGACGCCGTTACAGCAAAAAACCGGAAATGAGCTGAAATTTGTCTATCCGCAAGAAACCCTGGCACCCGAAGACTTTGCCCAGCTTCAGTTCGACCATTTTTACCTCCAGCCGATGGATATGAATTTCACAGGTGACACGAATAACCCAGCGCAGCGGAATGCAGAGAATGTTAGCGCATGCGTGAGCTACTGCCTCGATCACCCGCAATGGTCGCTCAGTTTACAAACTCATAAATTGACCGGAATACCGTAATCGGGCATAAGCGGCGCATGAAATTACGGCAAGACTTCCATTTTGACGCGGCGCATCGGCTCGATAATTACGACGCCGATCATCAAAACCGGCGTATCCATGGGCACTCGTTTCGGGTGCGGGTGACCTTGCATGGAAATCCGGCCACCGCCACCGGTCAAATTCTCGATTTTGAGACCTTTAATGTCGCCATTGGGCGCGTACGCTCCAAGCTGGACCATCATCTTTTGAATGACATTGAGGGGCTCGAGAAGCCTACCCTTGAAGGCATAGCCAAATGGATTTGGGATCAGCTCTCCGAGGATTTAGCGCAGCTGGATGAAGTAGAGATTTTTAGAGATAGTCTCGGCCAATCCTGCAGCTATCAAGGTGCCGAGCATGGTTGAGGGCGCGAACCAACTGGGCAAAATGTCTGCCCTTCCGGCATCGCCTGATGACGCACAACTCGATCGGGTAGCCAACCCCCACCCTGACACGAATTACGTGGCCCGCTTTGCCATTCCGGAATTTACGTCCCTGTGTCCCGTTACTGGACAACCCGATTTTGGCCATTTGGTCATCGACTATGTTCCTGATCGCTTTTTGGTGGAAAGCAAAAGTCTGAAATTATTTATGGCCAGCTTCCGCAATCATGGCGCTTTTCATGAAGACTGCACAATTATGATTGCCAAGCGCTTGGTGGACACGCTATCGCCGCGTTGGTTACGCATTGGCGGCTATTGGTATCCACGCGGCGGCATTCCAATTGACATTTTCTGGCAGTCGGGCCCCCTTCCCGAGGGCGTGTTTATCCCCGATCAGGGCGTGCCCCCCTATCGCGGTCGATAGAAGATCAACACCTCGCAAACGCTCATTCGCTTAAATGGCCTTTACAGGCTGGCGCGGATGGCGGCCAGTTGGGCTAATAAAGGCTCGGCTTGATCAAGCGGCAGACAACTTGGCGCATCGCACAGCGCCTCATCTGGACGCGGATGAAATTCTAAAAACACGCCATCAGCTCCCGAAGCAATGGCCGCACGCGCCAAGATCGGAACCCCTTCCCGACGACCGCCGGTGGACGCCCCTTGGGTGCGGGGGTCGGCCCCGGGCAATTGAAAGGCATGAGTGGCATCCATGGTCACGGGCACACCCAGTTTTTGCATTTCATGAATGCCCAGCATATCAACGATCAGATTATTATAACCAAAGCTGGTACCGCGATCGCATAAAATGATTGGGCAATCGGGCGCAACTTCACGAATTTTATCAATAATATTCCGGCAGTCCCAAGGCGCTAGAAACTGAGCTTTTTTAATGTGCAACACCCCACCCGCGGCTTCCGTGGCCTTTGCCGCGGCGACAATCAAATCGGTCTGACGAACCAAAAAGGCCGGTATTTGAACAAAATCGGCAACGGCCGCAACGGCCTCCGCTTGATGCGGTTCGTGAAGATCTGTTGCAATGGGCACATTGAGGGTCTGTTTGACCTCAGACAGCATGGCGAGGCCTTTTTCTAAGCCAGGACCTCGATAGCTCTTAATGGATGAACGATTAGCTTTATCGAAACTAGCTTTGAAGACGAAGCCTAAACCCAATCGGTTGCAAACGGCCTGAAGATGCGTTCCCACGTCAATCGCGAGTTCTTGGTTCTCTAAAACATTGAGCCCCATAATACACAAAAGCGGTGACCCCTTGCCGACACTGAGATTCCATTTAGGCAAATGTACAGTACTCATAGGCCCTCCAGACCAAAATCCTCAAACAAGCCGACTTTGCGCAACGGCCGCTTCAATGAAGGATGAAAATAATGGATGTGGCGCAAATGGGCGCGACTTTAATTCAGGGTGAAACTGAACACCAATATACCAAGGATGATCGGTAATCTCGACAATTTCAGGAAGTAGTCCATCCGGCGACACCCCTGAAAAGCGCAGGCCAACATTCTCCAGAACATCGCGATAATTCATGTTCACTTCATAGCGATGGCGATGCCGTTCTGAAATGATCTGCGTGCCATAGATTTCCTCGACACGACTTCCTTTATCCAAAATGGCCTCAAAGGCGCCCAGCCGCATGGTGCCACCCAAATCGCCGCCGAGTTTACGTTTTTCGAGCTGATCGCCTTGCATCCACTCTTTCATCATGCCGACAACCGGTGTGCCATGCATACCAAACTCGGTCGAGCTCGCATCTTTGATCTGCGCGAGATGGCGCGCCGCCTCAACGACCGCCATTTGCATGCCAACACAAATGCCGAAATAGGGCACGTTGCGGGTGCGTGCAAAGCGAGCAGCGGCAATTTTGCCCTCCGCCCCTCTTTCGCCAAAACCACCTGGAACCAAAATCCCATTCACGTTTTCAAGATAAATGGCTGCATCCTCGCGCTCGAATATTTCTGCATCCATCCACTCTACGTTCACCCGCACGCGATTTGCGATCCCGCCATGATTCAGCGACTCGATGAGAGACTTATAAGCGTCTTTCAACTCGGTATATTTACCGACGACAGCAATGGTCACAGCACCTTCAGGTTCGCGCACGCTCTCCACCACCTCGTCCCACATCGACAAATCGGGCTCTGGCGCATCATGCATTCCAAAAGCGGCGAGCACCTCATCATCTAAACCATTTTCATGGTAGGTTTGAGGGACTGCGTAAATCGTATCGACATCTTGAGCCTCGATCACAGCCGAGTCCCGGACGTTACAGAAAAGAGCAATCTTACGCTTCTCCCCATCCGGAATGGGCCGATCACAGCGACATATCAAAATATCAGGTTGAACGCCGATCGATCGGAGTTCTTTCACAGAATGCTGGGTCGGCTTGGTCTTCATCTCTCCCGCCGTGCTGATATAAGGCAACAAAGTGAGATGGATATAAATCGATCGATTGCGCGGCAGCTCATTGCCAAGCTGGCGAATGGCTTCAAAAAACGGTAAGGCTTCGATGTCGCCCACAGTGCCACCAATTTCGCATAGCACAAAATCGACATCATCCGTATTCGCCAAAACGAAGGCTTTAATGGCGTCGGTTACATGAGGAATAACCTGCACGGTTCCGCCTAGAAAATCGCCGCGCCGTTCACGCATAATAATGCTTTGGTAAATTTGGCCCGTCGTGATGTTGTCGCCTCGACAGGCGGGCACCCCGGTAAATCGCTCATAGTGGCCTAAATCCAGGTCAGTCTCAGCCCCGTCATCCGTGACATACACTTCGCCATGTTGATAGGGGCTCATCGTCCCAGGATCGACGTTGAGATAGGGGTCAAGCTTACGCAAACGTACGGAGTAACCGCGCGCCTGCAACAAAGAGCCAAGTGCAGCTGAGGAAAGTCCTTTTCCGAGGGAGGAAACCACGCCGCCAGTGATAAAAATAAAACGCGCCATGGGAGTGCAGAATAGTGCCTCTTACTGATTCGCGCGACAGTTAAATCACGCTCAAGCGACATTTCACCAGATTTTTCATCCGGTGCAACGAAATACCCAAAAATCTAATAAAATTATTGGGTTGGAGGTGCGGGTAAATCAGGTTCAGGCAGCAAAGGTGCCGGAGCGAGGGGCACATCCGCTCCCTCGGTTTCAATCACACCATCGAGAATCGATTCGTTTCGATTAACTGTCCCGATCACTGTTAAGCCAATACTGGTTGCGAAAAAGATGGCCGCAAGGATGGCCGTTGTCCGCGTTAAGGCATTTCCGAGCGAACGCCCGCTCATCATGCCTCCACTACCGCCAATACCGAGCGCTCCACCTTCCGAGCGTTGAAGGAGAACCATAACGATCATGGCCACCGCGATGATCATATGTACTACCAGCAGAACCGTTGTCATAGCCTAAACCAGCCTTTTCCCTACATTGAATTTGACGCGGTTTTAGCGCATTCCCTCGACAAACACCAGACCTAGACCGCGGATTTGATGATCTTCATAAAATCCACGGCTTTAAGGCTGGCACCTCCCACCAAAGCACCATTGACATTAGCAAGCGCCAAAATTTCGCGGGCATTATCGGGCTTAACGGAACCGCCATATAAGATGCGGACGGCATTTCCTGTATTCCCTAAAATCTCGATCAGCCCTTTGCGCAAATGACCGTGCGCTTGCTCAATTTCGGCATGGGTTGGCGTTAAGCCCGACCCAATGGCCCAAATCGGCTCATAGGCAATCACAATTTGCGATGCCCGAGCCGCAGAGGGCATCGAATTTTTCAATTGGTGACCAATCACCCGCAGAGTCTGCTTTTTAGTGCGTTCGGCCAGCGTTTCTCCGAGGCAAATAATGGGTGTCAGACCGGTTTCAACTGCGATGGCAGCCTTGGCCGCAATTTGAGAATTACTCTCCCCATGATCTTGCCGGCGCTCCGAGTGACCGACGATCACATAACGCGCGCCTGCATTTTTTAACATAGGGGCGCTAATGTCGCCTGTATGCGCCCCCGATCCCTTTGGATGACAGTCCTGCCCCCCAAGTTTCACGCTTTTCAATGCCGCCCCGGCCGCTGTCATAATTAACGTGGCTGGCGGGCAGATCGCAACATCGGGGGCAAGGGGCATTCGGCTGACCTGTCGTTCAACTTGCGCGATTTGCGACAGATCGCGCTTCACACCATTCATTTTCCAATTGCCGGCAATTAAAGGGCGGATTGAAGCGGGTTGAGCCGCGATTTTTTGAGGTTTTTTTGTCAAAACAGATTTTTGTGTCGCTTTGGCCATATTGCTCTCCTGAGCCTTCTGTTTAAGACGTTTTGGAGAACGGATCAATCGTCAGCCCACCGCCAAAAAACTTGTGCCTGACCGCCCGCAACGCCCCTCAGCCGCTTGCCGAAAGAAGCCGCCCGCTCTATGATGCCTCCTCGCCTCCTAAGGGTTTCACTCCACGATTAAGGTTCAACGTTTCATGCTTCAAAAACTGCGCTCATCGGTCAGCGGTATTTTCGGTATCGGTCTTATTCTTCTCCTGGTTGTCGCCTTTGCCGTCTGGGGCATTGCCGACAGTTTTACCACCTTGTCCAACAATGTGATTGCGCGTGTGGGGAATGTGAATATCGAAGCGCAGGAATTCAGCCTCCGCTATGCTCAACAAATTCAAGCTTTGTCCCGCGAATTGGAGCAGCCGGTCACTCGTGAGCAAGCCCGTGCACTCGGCCTTGATCAGCAGGTGCTCGGCACCATGATCGGAATGGCCGCCTTAAACAATGCAACGCAAGATATGGGGCTGGCCATGAGCGATGATCGAATTGCTCAAGCCATTATTGCCGACCCAGCCTTTCGCGGAGCGAATGGTCAATTTGATGAAGCTATGTTTCGTTTTGTCCTGCGGCAGAATGGGTTGACGGAAAAGCTCTTTACCTCGGACCAGCGCAATTTTGCCTTGCGCGGACAATTGCTACAAGCGACCAGCGAAAAGGCACATGTGCCGGAAGCCCTGCTGTCGCGCATGTATAATTACATTCTCGAACAGCGGATCGTTCGATACACAATCATTTCGCCGGCTTCAATTGATGAGGTGGGTGAGCCGTCTGAGGAAGAATTAGTCGACTTTTATAATGGCGCGAAACTTCGCTTTGCCGACCGAGAACGCCGTTCGTCGACCCTCCTGATGATTTCTGCGGAGCGTTTCGCTGAAACCATTATTGTGACAGATGAGGATATTGCAGAAGAATACGCCTATCGGGAAGCCGAATTTACGGCCCCCGAGAAGCGCGAAATCGATCAGCTTGTGCTGACAGATGATGAAAGCATCGAGATTGCCCGTCGCCTGCGCGCCGAGAACACACCCTTCGCGGAAATTGTGGCGGCGGTCGATCAAAGCCTCGACAATACGGATCTTGGCCTAGTTACCCGTGATGAAATGATCTCGGCAGACCTCGCCGATGCTGCCTTCGCCCTTGATAAGGGAGGAATGAGCGAGGTTATCGAAGGGCCTTTGGGATCGGTGATTATGCGCGTTCGGAAAATTGAACCTGGCACCACAACGCCGCTCGCCGATGTGCGCGACCAACTTTCCAATGATGTTCGCAATCGTCGTGCAGCGGACGAGATTATCGTCTTCTCGGAACGCATTATTGACGAAATCGCTGCTGGCGAAATGCTTGAAGATATCGCTCAGAAATATGACCTTGAGCTGTTGAGCCTCAATGATATCGATCGCAATGGAACACTGCCTGATGGCTCAACGCCCGCATTGCTGAAAGATATTGATGGTTTGGTCGGACAGATTTTCGAAGCCCAGCCAGGCGACGAGCCCCCCATGCATGAAACAGCAATGGGCGGGGTTTATTGGCTCCGTGTGGACACCATAACCGAGAGTCAAAGCCGTCCCCTCGCCGATGTACGTGACCAAGCGATCGAGCAATGGCAAAAAAATGAGCGCAAGACGCTCCTCGAGTCGATGGCTCAGCATCTGGTAGACGAAGGTAATACGTCAAACAGCTTCCAATCGATCGAGGAAAGCCTAGATCAGAAATCGTTCACCTCCGAACCCATTTCGCGCCAGCTTCGCAGTGAGACCTTCTCTGCGGAGGGCGTCGAAGCGCTGTTTAATGCGGAGCAAGGCCAGTTCATCTGGGCGCCCGTTGGTTTTGGCCCAAGCCTCATTGTGATGCAGGTCACGCAGATTATTTCGCCGGATCCCAAGAATAATGCAGCAATGTCTAAAATCTACACGACCGAGACCGAACGTTATCGCATGGAAATGACCAATCAATTTGTGGGGGCCTTGCGTGACTCGATGGGCACCTCAGTCGACAATGCGGCATTGCGACGGGCCCTGCAGGCAAATTAATATGGCCAGCCCCTCTCCCGCCGCTGATGAATTCGTGGGGCGCTACAATCGTGGCGAGGCGCAATTAGTTTGGCTCGACACCATATCCGATCTGGAAACGCCGGTTGCCGCCTATCTAAAGCTCACCGATACGGCGCCCTATAGTTTTCTGCTCGAGTCGGTTGCAGATGGTGACATCAAGGGCCGATATTCGATCATTGGATGGGCCCCGGATCTTCTTTTTCGGGTGCGCGACCTCGTTGCAGAAATTAATAAAGACCCCGCTCACTCCGATAAGTTTGAGGCGGTTGACGATGCTCCCTTAGATGCTTTGCGGTCTCTGCTTCAAGAGTCCGCGATCGATATGCCGGAAGCACTGGCGAGCATGTCTGCGGGAATTTTTGGTTATCTCTCGTATGACATGGTGCGCGCCATGGAAAAGCTACCGGATGAAAACCCGCGCACCATTAATGTTCCCGATAGTATTTTCATGCGCCCCACAATGGTCGCTGTTTTTGATACGATAACCGACACGCTGAAGCTGGTGACAGCCGTTCGACCCAAAGCGGGCCTAGATGCGCAAGAGGCCTATGCGCGGGCCGAGCAGCGCCTCCGTGAAGCTGAAACCTCTTTGTTTGGCGCCATTCCAACGATGTCGAGTGTCGACACCTTGCATCCCGTTGAGCCCCGATCAAATATGCCGGAAGAGGCGTTTCACAACATGGTGAAGCGGGCGCGCGACTACATTGAAGCCGGCGATATTTTTCAAGTTGTCGTCAGCCAACGCTTCAGCATTGATTTTCCAATTCCAGCCTTTGACCTCTATCGATCCTTGCGTCGGATTAACCCATCGCCCTATCTCTTCTTCTTGAATTTTGATGGCTTTAGCGTGGTTGGCTCCAGTCCCGAAATATTGGTCGGCGTTAAACATCGGACGGTCAATATTCGCCCGATCGCTGGCACAAGACGGCGCGGCTCGTCAGTGGACGAAGATGCGGTCATCGCCGCTGACCTACTATCGGACGCAAAAGAAATTGCTGAACATTTGATGCTGCTCGACTTGGGGCGCAACGATGTTGGACGGGTGAGCGAGATTGGCAGTGTGGCGGTCGACACGGCTTTTGCCATTCAAAAAACCTCACATCTGATCCATATCGTCTCAAACATAACGGGGCGGCTGCGCGAGGATTGCGATACCATTGATGCCTTGCAAGCTGGCTTTCCAGCCGGAACTGTTTCCGGGGCCCCAAAAATTCGAGCCATGGAAATTATCGACGAATTAGAGCCCCATAAGCGCGAAATCTATTCGGGTTGCATCGGATATTTCTCGGCGAATGGCGATATGGACACCTGCATTGCCCTGCGCACGGGCGTCGTGAAAGACGGACAGCTTTATGTGCAAGCCGGTGGTGGCATAGTCTACGACTCGACACCTGAATATGAATTCACCGAGAGCGTGAATAAATGTTTGGCCGTTGTTCGCGCCGCCGAAGATGCCTTACGCGTTTCCTATGAGCGTGTTCGCCATAACCGCGATGGGCGCACCTCAGACAAGGAAGTATCATGATTACGGTCATCGATAATTATGACAGCTTCACCTTTAACCTGGTTCAGTTTTTAGGCGACCTCGGTCAAAGCTGCCAAGTGATCCGCAATGACGCGATGGTCGTCGACGCCATGCTCGCTCAACGCCATGACGCCATCATCCTCTCCCCGGGACCGTGCACCCCAAACGAAGCGGGTATTTGCCTGGATCTCGTTCAGGCTGCTCCGAAGGGCCTGCCGATATTGGGCGTGTGCTTGGGACATCAAACAATCGGCCAAGCCTTCGGCGCAACGATCATTCGTGCCAAAGAAATTATGCATGGCAAACGCAGCGCCATCACGCACACGCAAACGGGATTATTTGAAGGCCTGCCGCAACCGCTAACCGTTACCCGCTATCATTCTCTGGTTATCGAGCCGAGTTCTTTGCCAGACACGCTCGAAGTCACCGCGCAAACAGATGAGGGCGTCATCATGGCGGTCGCGCATCGCGATCGACCTATTATGGGCGTTCAATTTCATCCTGAGAGCATTGCCTCGCAAGCAGGGCATTATGTTCTTATGAATTTTTTAAAAATGGCGGGGCTGCCCTTCAAATCCCCTCCTCTAGGCTTGGGCCTTCCTTTTGATGGTAAAATTGAATAATCCCCCCGCGACGCTATACTGAGGGCGTCAATCATCAAAGTCGCGCTTAACCCTTACGGCCTTAAAGAAGTTTTATATGAGTAATGATCCAAACAACATTATGAAATCCCTGCTCGCTCAACTTGCTGAAGGGGGAGCCTTAAGTGAGGAGCAAGCCGAGGCGGCCTTCCGCTGTATTTTGGCCGGTGAAGCAAGCCAAGGACAGATCGGCGCTTTTTTAATGGGGCTACGCCAGCGCGGAGAAACGATTTCAGACATCACGGCAGGCGCACGCGTATTGCGCGATCAATTGGTTGCTGTTCCGACAGCGGCCGACGTGATTGACACATGCGGCACAGGCGGAGATGGCTCGGGAAGTTATAACATCTCAACCGCCGTCTCGTTTGTTGTCGCCGCGTGTGGCGTGCCCGTTGCCAAACATGGCAATCGCGCCCTCAGTTCAAAGTCAGGATCATCCCAAGTGCTGGAAGCGCTCGGCGTTGCCCTTGACCTCACGCCCGAGCAAATTGGTCAGTGTCTCGACACAACGCGTATGGGGTTTATGTTTGCCCCGCACCATCACGCCGCCATGCGCCATGTCGGCGCGGTTCGTCAAGAGATGGGAATTCGCACGATTTTCAATTTGCTCGGCCCGCTCGCCAATCCAGCGCGCGCAAAGCGCCAGCTTTTGGGGGTGTTTGACGAAAAATGGGTGGTGCCGCTGGCCGAGACCTTGAGAAATTTAGGCAGCATTCGAGCTTGGGTTGTCCATGGCAGTGATGGCATGGACGAGTTAACGACGACCGGTCCAAGTCAGATCGCTGAGCTCAAAGACGGTCACATTCAAACCTTCACACTTGACGCTCAGGACTATGGCCTGGCACGCGCCCGCGCCGACGAGCTGGCCGGTGGAACCCCTGAGGAAAACGCTGAGGCCATGCGTCAACTCTTTGCGGGGGCGCACGGGGCGTACCGTGATATTGTCGTGCTCAACAGCGCCGCGGCCCTTGTTGTTGCTGATCATGCGCAAGATATTGCTGAAGGACTTCAGCAGGCGGATCAGGCCTTGTCATCTGGGGCGGCGGCCAAAGTGCTCGACCAGCTGGCAGCGCTGACGCAAAGTTTGGCGGGAAAATAATCCGAAATAACAATCAAAGCGCGAGACGCTGACGAAAAGTAAATATGACAGATATTTTAAAACAAATCGAAACCTATAAGCGCGAAGAAATTGCGGCGGCCAAGCAATCCGTCGCCTTGTCCACGCTTGAAGATCAGGCGTCTCAACAAGCAGAACCCCGCGGGTTTCGCGCCGCGCTCGCACAGGCGAAAACAGATAAGCGTGCGGGATTGATTGCCGAGATTAAAAAGGCGAGCCCCTCCAAGGGGGTTATTCGTGCCGACTTTGCCCCCCCTGCCTTGGCGCGCGCCTATGAAGCGGGCGGGGCCACTTGCTTGTCTGTGTTAACCGACCGCCCCTCTTTCCAAGGGGATGCCCAGTATTTGCGCGATGCCCGCGCGGCTTGCTCGCTGCCTGTTATTCGAAAAGATTTCATGTTCGACCCCTATCAATGTGCCGAAGCCCGCGCATGGGGCGCCGATGCAATCTTGATTATTATGAGTGCGGTGGATGATGTGTGCGCAGCCGAATTACATGCGGCCGCAAAAAATTATGGCATGGACGTGCTCTGCGAGGTTCATGATCGAGCCGAGCTCGATCGCGCGCACGACTTACACATGGATTTAATTGGCATTAATAATCGCAATCTAAAAACTTTTGAGACGAATTTGCGGGTCAGTGCCGACCTTCTTCCTCATTTCGCAACAGATGTGATCTCAGTGAGCGAGAGTGGTATCTCAACAGCCGCCGACATTGCAGAACTGCGTGGCCATGGTGCGGATGCTTTCTTGGTTGGCGAGAGCCTGATGCGCCACACGGACGTTGCCGCCGCAACCCGAGCGCTTTTGAAAACTTAATTTTTTTCAATCTCCCACTTGTCGCTCCAGGCGAATGAAAGTAGAACATAAAAGTTACTGATTCGTTCTCATTGGGGGGTTGCGCGTGCTCACAAAAAAACAATATGAACTTTTGATGTTTATCAACGAGCGCGTTAAAGAGGCCGGGGTTCCCCCTAGCTTTGACGAGATGAAGGAAGCATTGAACCTCAAATCAAAGTCCGGCATTCATCGTCTCATTACCGCCTTAGAAGAAAGAGGGTTTATCCGCCGCATGCCGCATCGGGCGCGGGCCTTGGATATTCTGAAATTACCAGACAGCCTCGCCGGTGGTCTTAAAAAATCGTCGCGCCGTTCGGCCCCGCCTCTGCCCCGTCCATCTAATGATGAATTGAGCACAAGCATTGCGGTCATGGGACGAATTGCAGCTGGGACGCCGATTGAAGCATTGCAATCGGAATCACATCAAATCGCCATCCCCATCGAGCTGATGCGGTCGGGAGAGCATTATGCGCTCGAAGTTGTTGGCGACTCGATGATTGACGCGGGCATATTTGATGGAGACACTGCCATCATTCAGCGCTGCGACACGGCCGACAATGGCGAAATCATTGTTGCTCTGGTCGAAGGACATGAGGCAACATTGAAACGGTTACGTCGCAAGGGCGATATGATTGCGCTCGAGGCGGCAAACCCTGCATATGAAACGCGTATCTTTAGAGGCGAACAAATACGCGTTCAGGGCCGCCTCGTTGGTCTCATTCGCAAATATTAGCATTTTGGTGCGGCAGGACGGCGCCCGTATCTTTGAGATTGCTTGCGTTTACCTCAAACTGTTTGGCATACACCCATCTATGCCATGGCCTCTTACCCCAGCGCATCATCGATTGACAGGAAACAAAGGGCGTCAGCGTGACGATGTGAACATCATTGCGCTTGAAATCAGCCATCGAAATCAGATGGTCACGACATCCTTTGACGGGCCAATCCCCTTGCTTTAAGGGGGTTAGAACAAGATCCGCTTGTCGGCAGGCGATCCGCAAGCTGGTGTCAGTAAAAGCAATTTGCACGCGCAAACCCGAAGCCGATGTCATCGCACAATAGCCTTTTGGACACGCCCAAACCGGAAGTTTTTCTTGACCTTCGGCGCGCCGCCATTGATCCACAATATAGGACGACGACGCCTTGTCCATCAGCCATAGCTGCCCCTGAGGATCGCGCATAGCCATATGACGACCGCGTCCAAAAATATAAATATCGGCCCGTTGAGGCGCATAAATCACCACAAGGACCAGTAATCCGATCAAGACCGCATTGAGTTTCAGCCCGACCCGACCCAGCGGGCTTGCGATCACACCCAAGCAGATGAGGACCAAGAAAATCGGGCTCTGGCGAGGCAGGTGAAAAACCGTTCCCGGTAATCCGCTGATCGTGGCCGCAATATGGTCGATCAGCTGAAGCCCAATATTCGCAAGCGACAACATCGGCCCACTGATTGGGGTGCCGATTGTCACAGTCCCAATTGCCAAACTGGGCATCACCACGAAGGAGAATATTGGTACAGCCAAGAGGTTCGCGAGCAAACCATATCGGGCGGCTTGATGAAAATAATATAGACCGATGAGACCGGTAACTGTTCCGGCCACCAAGCTGGTGAGAAACAATAACACAAAAAAGCGACGAATTTTGTGCCGATCAAGTGGGGCCCGCCCCAAAGCCGCGGCCAATGATATCAGGCAAATCACTGCCGAGAAGGACATTAAAAACCCAGGCGATCGAATGGCGGCCGGATTGCTGACCATCACCACTAAAGCCGCACTGCCAACATTATGCAAAGAGAGCACGGGTCGGTGAAACGCTGCCGCGCATAAGGCCGCGCATAACATGACAAAAGCCCTTTGGGTTGCAAATCCGGCCCCTGATATAAACAGGTAAGCGGCCCCAGCGAGGATGGCAATCACCAAAGCGGGCAAGCGTGCATCGCGCAAGCGCACCTCAGTGAACAGCATTACGCATAACAGCCGACACAAAAAATAGACGCTTCCGGCGAACAACGCCATGTGCAATCCCGATATGGCCAACAAATGTGCAAGCCCACTCGCTCGGTAATTCTCGATGCGATCGAGGGGCACGAGGTGACGGGTGCCAAAAATTAGGGCCATCATGACGCCCTTCGACTGGGGAGGCAAAGCCTGCGCCACCTGTGCGATCGCCTTAAAGCGCCAGCGCATTAGTCGCCACGGCCACTCATCGGAACACGATTGGACAGAGATTGGCTGGCTCCGAATAATAACGGCCTGCTGCCACTCTTGCTCAAAAAAGCTCCGCGCACGCGGATCGTAAGAATCAGGATAGGCCGGCGATGATGGTTCAAGAATGCGCGCAGTCACCGACAGAGTGCACCCCAATAGCTTTCCTGAAAGTTGCCCTGCGCGGTCGACAAGGTGAAGCCTGTTTCCTGGTTCCATATCGATTTGGGCCCGATAGCCACGTTTGGAAAACTGAAGTTGCACCAATCGCCCCGAGATAACAGACGGAGGTGCGGCGTCTGCTTTCGATATAGAAGCCAATGGTCCGTCTATCTTTTTCGGCAAAGTGGGTAGACGAAAATCCGCCCAAGCGAAGCCGCACAGGACGCCGATAGCGATAAACATAATCGCAAAATTTTGGGTTATCTTTTGAACCCAGATCACCGCAGGCCCAGCCACGAGGATCACACCCAACACTGGAGCGAGGCTTGGCGTGGACGGAAGTGCATAAAACACCGCCGCGCCCGCCGTGAACCCAAGGGCGCTAAACGGCAAAATAAGCCGCTTCAAATCCATCTAGATGTAAATTCGACTCATGCGCCTGATCGTCCTATGTTTCATCGCCGAGCCTGTGTTAAGATGGACGCCACCATCCTTGCGATCAAGACAGATATCGCCAAAGTTTTCGTTTAAGAGGAGCCTATGGGACACGCACCCCACTCGGACATTGTCACACGTTTCGCACCGTCTCCGACGGGGTATCTCCATATTGGCGGGGCGCGAACCGCCTTATTTAATTGGGCCTTTGCCCGCCATTATGGGGGTCAATTTTTAATTCGAATAGAAGATACTGATCGTGCACGCTCCACCCAAGCTGCTGTTGACGCAATTTTTGATGGATTAAACTGGCTCGGCCTCACAAGCGATGCCCCTGCACTCTTTCAACACGAGCATCTAGACCGCCATATGGCAGTCGCCCATGAATTAAGGGCGAATGGGCACGCTTATGTGTGCACCTGCTCGAGTGAAGATATTGAGGCCATGCGCGAAAAGGCGCGCGCTGAGGGTCGTCCACCGCGCTATGACGGGCGATGCCGCGAGGCCGGCCACGAGGATCTCCCAGGCCAAAGCGTCATTCGTTTTAAATCTCCTCAAACAGGATCCACCGTCATTCACGACATCGTTCAGGGCGATGTCTCTGTTGACCATGAACAACTGGATGATTTGATCCTTGTTCGTTCCGATGGGACACCCACTTATATGTTGTCGGTTGTTGTCGACGATCACGATATGGGGATTACCCATGTTATTCGGGGTGACGACCATCTGACCAATGCATTCCGTCAAACCCAACTTTATCAGGCCATGGATTGGGCCCTGCCCGTTTTTGCGCATATCCCGCTCATTCATGGAAGCGATGGCGCCAAGCTCTCCAAACGTCATGGCGCACTCGGAGCGGACGCTTATCGGGATATGGGTATTTTGCCCGAAGCAATGCGAAATTATCTAGCACGTCTCGGCTGGAGCCACGGAGATGACGAAATTTTCTCAACAGAGCAGCTCGTCGATTGGTTTTCATTGGAGGCGATTGGCCGGTCTCCGGCGCGCCTTGATCTCGATAAGTTGATGCACATCAATGCTCAACACCTGCGCCAATGTGACAACCAGACCGTTTTATCGTATATCATCGACCGCCGCCCCGACGCAGAACCGCACTCACAAGCCCTCCTTCGTGGCATGGACAGCCTGAAGGAGCGCGCTCAAACCCTGAATGAATTGGTCGACGGGATCGACTTTATCATCTCCCCCACCCCCATTGCCATCGACGACAAAGCGAAAAAGTTGATGACGGAGGAACGGATGGGCTATCTCGCCGAGCTTTTACCCGATTTAGAAGCCCTGACCGATTGGACACGCCCATCCTGCGAGGCCTGCTTGCAGCAGTTTATGGAGAGGCGCTCAATTAAGTTGGGGCAAATTGGTCCAGCTTTGAGGGCTGTCCTGACCGGAACCCCGAATTCGCCCAGTTTATACGATATATTGCTAATTTTAGGGCAAAAAGAGACCTTGGCGCGAATTCGCGTGCATGTGAATTAATCGTTCAAGATCTGGCGATTTTACAGCGTACATGCTATAAATCGCCGAGTTTCAGAGGCCGCGTTCAGCGCGCTTCTTTCTTAAGTTTTATTTTTCGTTGGAGATAGGTAATGACAAAAAACGCGGATGTTTCGAGCGCCACGCTCAATACACATGGCAAGGACTATAGCCTTGCGGTCGAAGCGGGATCGATCGGTCCAGACGTCATCGATGTGTCCAAGCTCTATGGCGAAACAGGCTGCTTTACCTATGATCCCGGCTTCACCTCGACAGCGAGTTGCAAATCGAGCATCACCTATATCGATGGAGAGAAGGGTATTTTGCTGCATCGCGGTTACCCGATCGAGCAGCTGGCTGAAAAAGGAAATTTTGTGGAGACCTGTTATTTATTGATGAATGGTGAGCTTCCAACAAAAGATCAATTGACCGAATTTGAAACAGCGATCACGCGCCATACCATGCTCCATGAGCAACTATACAAGTTTTCTTCAGGCTTCCGGCGCGATGCCCACCCCATGGCGGTCATGGTCGGTGTCGTGGGAGCGCTGTCTGCTTTTTATCATGACAGCACTGATATTAATGATCCTGAGCAAAGGAAAATTGCGAGCCGACGGTTAATTGCAAAAATCCCAACCATTGCTGCGATGGCCTATAAATATTCGGTCGGACAACCGTTTATCTATCCGCGCAACGACTTGGATTATGCATCCAACTTCTTGCACATGTGCTTTGCTGTTCCCTGTGAGGAATATCATGTGAGCCCCACATTGGCGCGCGCCATGGATCGCATTTTCATTTTGCATGCTGACCACGAACAAAACGCCTCAACGTCAACCGTTCGTTTGGCCGGATCCTCCGGGGCCAACCCGTTTGCGTGTATTGCTGCGGGCATTGCCTGCTTGTGGGGTCCATCGCACGGTGGAGCCAACGAGGCCGCACTCGATATGTTAAATGAAATTGGCTCAGTGGATCGTATTCCCGAGTTTATCGCTCGCGCCAAAGATAAGAATGATCCTTTCCGGCTCATGGGCTTTGGTCACCGTGTATATAAAAACTATGATCCGCGCGCACGCGTGATGCAAAAAACCTGTCACGAAGTGCTGAACGAGCTTGGCATTTCCGATGACCCGCTTCTCGATGTCGCGATGGAGCTGGAAAAAATTGCGCTGAATGATCCTTATTTTGTAGAGAAGAAACTTTACCCAAATATCGATTTCTACTCAGGGATCACCCTTAAAGCGATGGGCTTCCCCACCACCATGTTTACGGTTCTATTTGCGCTGGCCCGCACCGTGGGCTGGGTGTCGCAATGGAATGAGATGATCGAAGATCCAAGCCAACGCATTGGTCGTCCGCGCCAGCTTTATGTCGGCGCCACCGAACGTGACTATGTTCCAATGAACAAACGCTAAAAGTTCTGTGCTCTGATTTAAACGGCGCCTCTTCGAGGCGCCGTTTTTGTTTTACGGCAATAGGCCAAGGTTCAAAATTAGGTCCGCCGCATTATGGTCAGGCGATGGCCCCGCCGATCGCATGATATCGCAAAATCGCCCAAGCGCGGCTTGGGTCGCCGCTCTGAGGTGCTCGTCTGAAAGATATTGGCTCGCCAAACGGGTTAAGTTATCGACCGTCAGTCGGTCATACAGCAATTCGGGGATGATGGGTTCGTCCAAAACGAGATTAACCAAATTCACCGAGGGTGTTCGGCTCAAATATTTTCCAATAATTTCGTAAAACACCCCGTTAGAAGAATATCCAATAATCATCGGTGTTTGAGCTAACCCCAATTCAAGGGCCACGGTTCCAGATGTGGCCAGCGCCAAATCCGCCCGTCGAAACAGCGCCGCCTTCTCATCCTCACGATCAACCAGTGTCACCTCATTCGTCCCCAATTGACGGATAAGGTGATCACGCACATGCGGAACGGTCGGGATAAACAGATCGAGCTTCTCACCCGATTGCTGGAGCCGACGCGCTGTCTCTAAAAACATGGGTAACATATCGCGAATTTCGCTGCGCCGACTGCCAGGAATGAGCGCCACCACCTTTTTGTCCGGCGTCACCTCATAGCGTTGTGTAAAAGCGGCCACATCGTCATCTGATGCGACCATCTGTGTCGCGCGATGTCCTACATAGGCGCATGGCGGACCGCCCAGCTTGGCCATGACCTCCGGTTCAAACGGAAGCAAGCATAATCCGTAATCAAAATAATGCGCCATTTTTGCCGCCCGCCCAGGACGCCAGAACCATACAGATGGAGTTACGTAATCGATGATGGGAATACGCGACCCGCGCGAACGCAGCTTCTGGGCAACACGATGGTTAAAGTCCGGCGCATCAATGCATATGACCAAATTGGGCTGACGCTCCACAATATGCTCAACGACGTCATCCCGCTTTCCAAACAAATAAGGCAGTTGGCGCAGCACGTCGACCAGCCCCATAACGGCAATATCTGACATTGGAAAAATAGAGTGGACACCCGCCGAGGCCATTTGGGGGCCACAAACGCCCGAGAATTCAAGATCAGGCCGTTTTTGCAACAGCGCCCGAACCAGCCCGCCGCCGAGCACATCTCCCGAGGCCTCCCCTGCAATGACCACAATGTGGGGCCTCTCGCGCATGATCCTCATAGACCCAGTAAAAATAAGTGATGCCGATTTGCGAG
>Ga0181607_10001298_pt1 | contig 22411 bp, 17 predicted proteins | sample 041ome_9_FD_132420 | JGI IMG/M metagenome (GOLD analysis project Ga0181607, IMG submission 132420) | Coastal salt marsh microbial communities from the Groves Creek Marsh, Skidaway Island, Georgia - 041413US metaG (megahit assembly) | ecosystem: Environmental > Aquatic > Marine > Intertidal zone...
CACGACGTACGTCCCGCAGACGTCACCGCGGCGCGTCAGCGCGAGGATCTTATACGTCGGGTTCGACTGTCCGTGCGCAAACTGGTCGACGTCGAGCGACGCGCACGCGCGAGGGAACCCGGGTACGCGCGCGCGACAGAAGCGCAGAAGCGCGGTCTCGTCGATCGGGTGGCGACATTTCCCCATCGCGCGCGTCGAAGTGTGGGAACCGCGTTGGAGCGTGGTTTGGTTTTGCTTGTTATTACTCGCGACGGCGACGGCCGCTACGAAAGTCTTGGTTGGCGCGCGAGCGGCGTGCATAGATAAGTGTGAAGAGATATCAATCGTCTTCTTCTTGGAGCAAGAGATAGTAGGCGAACGCGCACAAGCCGATGAAGGCGAACGGCGCGGCGCCGGCGCCGTATTCTTGCTTTTTGACGTTGCGGAACGAGTTGCGATCGAGCGCGCCAGAATACTTCTTGCGCTGCGCCGGCGCCGCCGCGGGCTTGGGCTTTGCGGTAGCCTTCACCTTGGACCCGGATTTCTTCGCCGCGTACGATTTCTTCGCCGTCGATCGCTTGCTCTTGGCGGCGTACGGAGACGGCGCGTCGCGGTTGCGGAACGCTTCGAGTTCAGCCTCCTTCTCCTCGGGCGTCTTTGATCGAAGCGCCTCCATGCGCTCACGCTGCGCGTCACGTCTCGCGCGCGCCGCCGCGGTCTCTTCTTTCGCTTGGCGCGCTCTGGTTTGAAACAGTTCGCGTTGCGCCGCCCGTCGAGCCTCCACCGCCGCCATCGCCGCGGCGTCTCTCTCCTTAATCTGCGCCCGCAACTTCGCTTGCCTCTCGGAATCTCTCGATTGCACCTCCGCTTGTACCTTGGCCAACCGCGCCGCGTTTTCCTCGCGCTTCTGTTGCGCCCTCAACGTCGCGTCGCTCGGCCCGTTCGCGCTCGGCGCGCTCGTCTTCGTCTTCGTCTTCGTCTTCGTCTTCGTCGATCCCCCATCGTTCGCGTCCGCGCCCGCCCCGACGAGCGCGCGCCAATTCCACGATTCAAACTCCTTCAAATCCTTATCGTCCTCAAGCGCCGGCGCGACGGATTCTTCCGAGTCCTCCACCGCCCTCGCGTACAGCGTCGCCGCGTCGAGCGTCTCCGCGCTCGCGTCCCCCCCCGCCTCCTCCGCGCGCGCGTCCCCGACGCTCGACATCGCCAGCGCCGCGCTCGCGACGACCGCCGCGACGTCCCGCATCGTCCATCGCGCCTTTTCGTCCTCCCACCGTCCCGCGCGCGTCACCGCGCGTCGCGTCTCGTCGGCATTCGCATTCGCGTTCGCGTTCGATCGATGCATCCGACGCGTCGATCTCGTCGTTCGTCGCGCGCCGCGCGCGCGTCCCGCGCCCGCGACGCCGCGCGTCGTCGCGCGCGTCGTCGCCCGCATCCCGATCGTCGCTCGAGATTCGCGCGTCGCGACGCGTCGGCCGATGTCGTCACCGGACGCGATCGTTCGCCGTTCGAGCCGCGGTCGGTCGGTCGTTCGGTCGCGCGGTCGCGCGCGCGCGTCGCGTCGCGTCGTCCGTCGCGCGCGCGGGCGATCGCGCGCGGCGATCGTCGCGACGCGACGCGCGCGACCGCTCGCGATCACGCGTCGCGCGTCGCGCGCCGCGCGCGAATCTCGAGCCGGCGCCGTCGCGCCGTCGCGGCGTCCGGCGCGCGCGCGCGTCGCGACGACGCGACGTACGCGACGTTGGCGCACGCGAGGAGGGCGAGCGCGGCGTACGCGGCGCCCTTGCCCGGCGGGCGCGCCCGCGCGAGGACGTACCCGAACGTCGCGCCGTCCGTCGCGCGCGCGCGACGACGTGACGACGCGACGACGCGACGACCGACGACGCGACGCGACGACGCGACGCGCGATGGCGACGGCGCGCGCGCGACGCGCGAGCGCGTCCGCGTGGCGCGTCGCGGCGCTCGCGTGCGCGCTCGCGTGCGCGGCGTGCGGCGCGTACGCGGCGAGCGCGCGCGACGCGAGTTCGTTGTTCGACGGCGTCGCGAGGCGACGGCGCGGACGACGCGGGACGGCGCGCGACGGCGACGGCGCGGACGACGACGACGCGCGAGTTCCCGCGTCGTCGACGGTGTGGACGCGGCGCGCGCTGTCGGTGCTGGTGCCGCTGCGCGGCGTCGCGCGGCGGTGGTTGTTGGGCGAGGGCGCGCGCGCGAGCGGCGCGTTCGTCGATCCGTCGCTGCCGATATACGTCGCGGGCGCGACGTCGTGCCGAGCGCTGGAGCGAAGGCTGGGGAAAGAGCTGTGGGTGTGGTTCGTCGACGCGATCGGGATCGGGCGGGCGAGCGCGGGGCGGGCGAGGTTGACGAGCGTGCTGCGAGACGCGAGGACGACGGAGGCGTTGGACGAGACGTTCGATGAATTAGCGAAGAGGTACCCGCGAGGACGATGCGAGGATGACGACGATGAGGGCGACGCGCGCGCGGTGAGCCTGAGCGCGGAGGGGCTGATTAAGTTTAGCGACGGGATACGCGGGTCGATTCGGAACGTCATGGCGCTTCGACCGGAAGCCGTGGCGATTCAGCCCGCGAGCGCGAGCGAGCACGCCTTCTTGCGGGATAACTTTGATTTATTGTTCCCGTCCACCGATCCCTTGGATCGGTCGACGTTTCACGCGCTGGCGAAGCTCATTTTAGTGCGCCGCATCGTCAAGGCGTTGGTCACGGATTTCGGCGGCGTCGAACGCATTCGACGCGGACTCGCCGAGCCGCTCGTCATCGACGTCCAAGTCGTCGTCGAGGGCGACGTGGTGTTTCGCGTGCACACGGTCGCGCCGAAAAGTGACGCCGTGAGCGGCGTGGGACAGCGTTTAGGGGTAATTTCCGAATAGCCGAGCGTCGCGCTCGACGCGGCGAAGTAGAAAAAAGTTGTGATGAGTCCGTCGCGCGCGCCATCCGCCGCCGCGCGCGACCGCGCGCGCGAGGCGCGCGACGCGTCCATCGGCGCGCGCGTCGCGTCGCGCATCTCGGATCTCGACGCCAGGACGTCGCGCGGTGTCTCGTCCGCGTCGAGTGTTTGTTTAGTGTTGCGACGCCGCACGCGCCGCGGACGCGCGCGATGTCGCCGAGCAAGCTCAGGGTGAACACGCAGCGTCTACATCGCGCGTATTCGAGCGGAGATTTAGGCCGCCGGCCGAAATTCGCCACCAACGTCGCGGTGCTGCTGCTGACAAACGTCGGGCTTTTGTCATTCTTCTTGGGCGGCGTGTACTTTGTGCTGTCGGGATGGGACCAAACCGCGACGCTGTGCGTCGTCGGGTACGTGTGCTGTGGTTTGGCGTTGGCGATACCGTCGATGACATTCTCGAAGTCGTTGGATGACGAGAAGGTGGCGTGCGACGACGATGAGGCCAAGCGCGACGAAGACTCGAGGGTGTTGTACCGCGTCTTCGCGGGCGTGCTCAACGTCGCGGGTTTAATTTTAGGAATTCTCGGGTCGTTACTGTACAGTCCTGGATTTTGTAAGTGGGCAACGAGTGGGCGATTCGATCCGTACGTGAATGATGCTGATTTCGAGACGTTGACCGATCGAGCGAACGTGATTTGGGCGATTTCATTTCTGCTGTTCCCAATCGGCAGCGGGCTCTTCTTGTACGACAGAAAACGGACGTTGGAAAAGAGAGCTGCGTTGAAGCAGCGCCGCGCGCCTGGATATTTTTCGCAAGAGCTGTATTTATACACGTGGATTGAGATCGCGTTCGTCATATTCGCCGTCGGCGGCATGCTGTTTTGCTTTGACGACAACGAAGGCCTCCTCGTGGGCTCGCTCGTCCTCTTTTTTATAGGAGGCGGGATCAAGGCTGGTTTGATGTTCCACGAATTGAGGATGTTCTTTGGTGGCACGTGCGATGCAATGCGTGAAGTTCGCGACTCCGACGATTCAGACGAGCGATCGCCGCTGATTGGGGATAGGGATAACATGTCGGACACGTCGTCCTTGCTCGGCGACGCCTGATTTATTTAAGAGCTAGAGTATCCATTAGACGACTTGAAGTAAGATTCTAGTACGATTTAGGCTACAAACGGACGACTATTCTTGTTTCGAGCCGTCAGCACCTCGACCCCATCGGACGTGATGAGCAGCGTGTGCTCGTACTGCGCGCTTCGCGCTCCGTTCGTCGTCACCGCCGTCCATCCATCCGGCCAGTGCACGACTTTGTGCGACGATGACTCGTTAAACATGGGCTCGATCGTGAACGTCATTCCTTCCTTCATCACACCGATCGCCTTATTGCGAGCGTAGTGTGGAACGTTCGGGGCGCAGTGGAAAAGCTGGCCGATGCCGTGCCCGCAAAAGTCCTTCACGCTCGCGTATCCGCCTCGGGAAGCTTCCTCGGCGATGATTTCGCCAAGGTCTCTGAATCGTCGACCGGGTCGGCAGTACGCGATGGCCTTTTCCAGGGCTTTGCGCGTGCAGTCCATGAGCTTCTGCGCCGCTTTCGACTTGGCTCCGCCCTTGCCGACGTAATACGTTTCATTCAAATCGCCGTGGTATCCGTTCAGGTGAACCGTGATGTCCAAATTGACGATGTCGCCGTCCTCGAGAGGGCGCGCGTCGGGAATGCCGTGACACACGACCTCGTTCACGGATGTGCACAGCGACTTTGGAAAACCCATGTAGTTGAGCGGCGACGGATACGCGCCGTTTCCAACCGTCACCGCGTGACATATACGATCGAGCTCCTCCGTCGTGACGCCGGGCTCGAGCGCCCACGCCACTGTATCCATCACGTGTCGCGCCAAAGAACACGCCGCGCGCATCGCCTGTCGAGCCTCATGCGGCTTTACCTCTACGGTGCTTTGGAATCGTGACCCAAACTCCTCTTCCGGCCATCCTGAACTGGCGTAATCGGGAGGATTCAACCCGCTCGGGTACGATCGTTTCGCGGTCGTCTTTCGCGGTCGTAGCTTCCCCGTCCACGCGAACGTGGGCATCTTCCCTGACCTCGAGCTTCGCTTCGCGCCCGCGCTTTGCACGTGAAACGCAAAATCATTTTTGTCCCCGTCCCACCAATCCATCGTTTTTCGCACTTCATCCAACGTTCGCCACTTCCCCGTCCGCGCCGCCTCGAGTCGAGCCGCCGTCTCCCTCGCGCGCGCGTCCTCGTTTCCACCCGCCGTCTCCGCGACCTCCCTCGACGCCTCCACGTCCGACCCCCAGGACTCATCGCTGTCGCATCCTTCGTCGTCGCTCGAGTCCACCGCGCGGATTTCGTGCTCCGTCGTTCCGCGCAGCTCGACCGAGCCGCCGCGCGCGCTAAAGCGCGCGTCCTCGCCCTCGAACACGTGCACGAACGACACGCTCTCGTGGACGTCGGGAATCAACCGCGCGATGACGAACGAAGGTCCGGAGTCGCATCGCGCGCGCACGGTGACGCGCTTCGCGCCCTCGCGCGCGGAGAGCAGCGTCACGCCCGTGCACTCGAAGGACGTCTCGCACGCGCCGCCGAGCGTGCGGTGACGGAAATACCGCGGCGCGTCGTCGTCGACTCGAAGCGCGAACGACATGATCGAACGTCGACTCGCGGACGCGACGTTCGCGCGGCGTCCAGGCGTCGATCGAGCGCGTCGACGTTCGCGACGGCGCGGGACGCGGAGTGTCGCCTCGAACCTCTCTCTACTCACACAAAAACGCTACGCTACGCGCCCGCGCGACGCCCGCGCGACGCCCCACCGTCGAACGACGCGCACCTCGTTCGTCACCGCGCCCCGTTCGAGGCGCGTCGTCACGACGTCGCCTCGCGCGTCGTCTCCGGCGCGTCGCCGTTCCACCTCGCCCACCGTTGAAAATTATACGCCTGCACGTTCGCGTTCGCCGTGTGACACGCGAGCAGGATGTGATTCCTCGGCTGCACCCTCCACGCGAACCGCATGAACAGCCCGGAGTACACCACCAGCGCGCCCGTCATCGGTCCGCTGATCATCGACTCCGGCTTCTTCGTGTCCGCCAAGCCCTGCGCCCGTCGCGCGGCGTCGCGCCGCCGTCGTCAGTCGCCGCGTCCGTCGCGTCGCGTCCGTCGCTTCGCGTCGTCGTCGTCGTCGTCGTCGTCCCGGTCGTCGTCGTCGTCCCGGTCGTCGTCGTCGTCCCGGTCGTCGTTCGACGCGCGTCGTCCGTCGTTCGACGCGCGTCGCGCCGTCGATTCGTCGCGCGTCTGTTGACGCACCGCGAGCACGAACCCCCAGTTCGCGACGGGCCCCCAGAAGTGGGTCGTCCTCGGCCCCGTGGGGCTGTTGATGAAGGCGCGCACGCTCATGGCGCGGCACTGTGCGGCGATGCCGACGCCGGCGAACGACCGCGACGTCGTGCGCGTGCGCGCGACGCCGCGCTCGAGCGGACGCGACGTCGTCCGGTGGAGCGCGTGCGGAGACATCGCGTGCGCGGCGCGGCGCGGCGCGGTGGTCGCGGTGCGCGCGACGCGACGCTCGAGCGGGAACCCGAACGCACCGAATCGACCAAAGACTGACGACGCGCGCCGACGACGACGACGCGCAGCGGGATGGATTCGACGCGACGGAGCCGGGGATGGAGTGCGCGACGTTCGATGCGTCGCGCGAGGGAAACGCGCGCGCGACGGAGGCGCTGAGACACGGATTGGAGGCGGCGAAGAGCGCGCGGCGGTTGGACGCGAGCGGGACGACGACGCACCGGTTCGGGGAGACGCGCGCGGGAGGAAACGATGGCGCGAACGCGGAGAAAAGCGCGCGGGCGCTCGATTGGTCCGCGGTGGGGGCGATGGGGAGCGGCGAACGGTGCGCGCTGGCGATGTGCGCGACGGATGGGACGTGCGAGGCGTTCGCGCCGCCGGAGACGGAGGCGACGAGCGCGTGGAGGCGAGCGGTTCGTTTGAGCGACGCGTGGGGCGACGCGTGCGCGAGCGATGGGTACGCGCGAGCGCGCGATGACGTCGTGGGCGTCATCGCCGAGGTAGGGCTAGAGGTGAAGCGGGATGAGGATTGTTTCGAGCGCGCGGCGGAAGTCGCCGCGAGACGCGCCGCTGAAGACGCGAGCGGCTCGGATGCGAAGCGAGTGAAGGAAGAAGATCCGAAACCGATGGATTCGACGACGGTCGACGGCGACGAAATTTACGTATACGGCGCGCTTCGTCAGGGCGTGGGCGTGGAAGTGTCTTCTAGCGCGGACGTGGCGCCAGAGCTTTGGCGCGTCGGCTCCGTCGTTTCGGCAAACTTCAACGCCGCGCCGCGAGCGCGCGTAGAATACGACGACGACAAGGTGCGCGGGGAGTTTTTAGTATGGGCAAATGAAGACGTCTGGGGGAGTGGTGTCGCAACGATTCCCGCGCAGGATCGATTCGCCGTGCGCAAGGTGCGACCGACGAGGATGACGTGCGTCGCGCGGCCGGTTCCGCCTCGCGACGATTTGCGAGCGAGCGATTTACGCGCCGGCGAAATCATCGAGGTCATGCACGAAATTCCGTCCACATGGCGGTTAGCGCAGGTGATCAAGGTTGGGAAGGACGTCACGGTGAAGTTTAGTCTCGCGAAAAATTCCGCCGAAGCGCTCGTGCCCGTGAGCGCGTGTCGTCGTCGGCGAACGTGGACCGGCGTTCGCGGCGGATGGATCGCCGCGAAGGACGACGTACGCTTACCGCTGCGCGCATTCGAGTACGAAAAGAATGACGAGACGGCGACGGGAGGCGATGAAGTCGAAATGGTCGATACACCGCAGGTTGCCATAGGCGACGACGCAAAGCAAACGCGCGTGGCGATGGATGAGTTTTTTCGTTTGCGAACTTCGGAAAAGACGTATAACGGATCCGCGAAATTTGACGACGAAGACGCTCGCTTGTGCGAACGGATTTTCGACTCGGTGGGTTTATCGACACGCGCGCGACGCGACGCAAAGGCGGAAATACGTAAGCTCTTGACGACGACTCCTGAGGTCGACCCCGGGTTTGAACTGCCGAAATCATCGAAGACGCACGTGCAGTTGACGTACGACGACGCTCCGATGCTCAAAGCCGAGCTTTTGCAGTTCATGTCTTGCGCGTGGATGGCGATACCGTGCGCCGATGGTGCCACGCTAACGTACCATCACATGCTCGCGTGCGGTACAAAAAGTGGCCATGTCGTCATTTTTCTCGTCGGCGACGACGCGACGGTGCGCATCGTCGCGACGCGGCGAGTCGCGGCAAAAGCCTGGATCACGAGTTTGGCGTGCAGTAAAGATGATTCAACGAAAGAAATCACGCTTTTCATCGGATGCAGCGACGGCGCGATCGTACGCGCCACAGGTGACGTCACCGCCGCGCAAATCGCGCTGGCGCGCACCCCAGTCGTCGACGAATGCGACTTGTTTGCGACGTTCGCCGTGCTCGATCCCGCCGACGGCTGTGCGGTGACGTGCATGTCTGCTTCTGGCGGCTGTCTCATCGCGGGTAAGACGAATGGTGACATCTTCGCGTGCGATTTCAGGCGACCGAATAGAGCGCGGAAACGCCGTGTGTCGCTCGAACCAATCGCCGGCGCGTGCTGGTCGCGCGACGCCGCCACCGGCGCCTCGCTCGCGCACGTCGTGAGCGGCGCCACCCATCTCATCCTCGACGTTTTTCACGACAGCCGAGACGACGCGAACGCGGTTTTCATCGCCACTCGCGCCGACCTTCCCTCGCAGTCCAGCGTCGGCGATCGTCGCAAGCGCGTCGACGCCGTCCGCGCCGTGGAAGCTTCCTTCGGCGCCGCCGCGTCGCCCGCCGCCGATGCCGTCGCTCGATGCGACGCCTACGTTCGCGTCGACGCTCTTCGCACGAAGGACAGTTTTTTTGAAGCGAAATTCTGGCGAGGCGAAATCGTGCGCACGCGCGGCGGCGCGGCGGCGTAGCGAATGTTAGACACTCGGCGCTCTGTAGAGAAACAGAAATGTTCCACCGCACACGCCCGCGCGCGCGCGCCGCGACCGCGCGCGATGCCGCGCGAAAACGACGACGTCAACACCGCCGACGCCTCGCCGAGCGCGGCCGCGTTCTTCGCCGACGACGAGCGCTACGTCCCGCGCGCGGCGTTGCTTCGCGCGTCACGAATTGGCGAGCGTTTGCGCGCCACGTGGAGCGCGCGGCGCATCGCGGGCGACGCCGCGCCCGAAACCATCGTCGTCGTCACCTCCGGTGGCACCACCGCGCCGCTGGAGCGGGCGCAGGTGCGGTGCGTGGATAATTTCAGCAGCGGCGCGCGCGGGGCGAGGTTGGTGGAGGAACTGTTGCGAAGAGGCGACTGCGACGTGGTGATGCTGCAGCGCGAGGGATCGTGCGCGCCGCACGAGCGCATGGTGAATGAATCATTGGTGAATGATGCGCGTGCGCGCGAAATTGGGCGCGCGCCGCACGCGTTGGATGCGTTTGAGATGGTGAAAGATGGCGCCGCCGACGAATTTCTGGGCGCGACGCGCATTCGCGCTCGGGACGCGGGCGGGACGAATAGTTGTGGTGTGTTGACTCAAGCGCTTCGTGGTGTCGAGGCAGAGTCCGAGAGGTTGATCGTGGTGCGATTTAAGACGTTATATGAGTATTTAACTTCGCTTAAGGCGACGTGCGAGGCGGTCGGGGACGAGGCGAAGGCGCGCGGCGGACGCGCCGTCGTCGTCCTCGCGGCGGCGGTGAGCGATTTTTACGTTCCGTGGTGCGATTTACCCGAACATAAGATTCAAAGCTCGGCGCACAGTGCGGCTGGGTTAGAGCTGACGCTGAAACCGGTGCCCAAGATGCTCGGGATGATCAAACACGAGTGGTGTCCCGAGGCTTTCGCCGTAGGCTTCAAGCTCGAAACCGACGTCGATTTACTCGCCGACAAGGCGCGCAAATCCCTCGAACGCTACCGTCTGGACGCCGTCGTCGCCAACGAGCTCACGACACGTTACGACTACGTCACCGTATTCGCCGCCGACGGTTCGTCCAAGAAACTCGAGCGCGACCCGAATCCGCGACCGCCGACTTTGGGTCTCGGCTACGGCGCCGCGTCGCTCGACGGTCAAATCGTCGACGAACTCTTGCGTTTAGCCACCGCGCGACATCCGTAAAACGACGTCCACGGCGCGTTTCAAACATTCCGGTCACGCGTCGTTCCATCCTTCCGCTCGATCGCCGTCATCGACCCCCATCGTCGCTCGCTCGCCTCGCCGCTCGCCGCGCCGCGTCCGCACAAACCGTCGCCCGTTCGCGACGATCGCGATGACCGCGTCGAGCATGGACGTCGACGCCGACGCGTCGACCAAAGAAAACGTCGAACCGAGCGACGCGAACGCGCGTCGCGCGGACGTCGCGCACCGGGTACGCGTCGTCGACGGTGCACGCGACGCGACGTCGCGTCGTCGAGATCGATCGCGACGCGCGGCGCGTCGTCGTCGAACGCTTTTCGATCGAGCGCGCGCGATGACGGCGGACTGACGACGCGTTCGACGGACACAGCTCGCGGGATGCGTGCGCGACGTGCAGAAATCGGTAGAGGCGAAGGGCGAGGCGAGATTCGTCGCGAGAGCGCTGCGAGAGGTGCGAGACGGCGACGCGCGAGGCGAGGCGAGGCGAAGACGCGAGGCGGACGCGGAAGAAACGACCGAGCGATGACTGACGGTGCGCGCGCGCGCGGTGGATGACGTAGACGGCGATGGTGCGACGAGAGTTCACGAGCGAGAACGTGCGCGCGTTCGTGGGCGCGGTTTTGCCGGAGGAGAGCGCGGCGCGAGCGGCGCTCTTGGCTCGATGCGAGACCAAAGCGGCGGGAAGACAGACGAGAGGGAAGAGCGCGGGGACGAAGGGCAAGGGCGGCGAAAGCGATGATGCGGTGGTAGACTTAAGCGACGTTGCGCCGTGTGCGCTTCCAGAGGCGGAGGTGTACGCGTACTTGGTAGTTTTGATGCACTTGATTGACGGCGAGCGAGGCGAGGACGCGCTCGAGTGCGCGCGAGAGGCGGTCGATAGAATCAAGCAGTTTAACCGTCGATCGATGGATGTGCTCGCGGCGAGAGTGTACTTTTACTACTCACTCGCGTACGAGAGATTTGGATCGCTCGAAGACGCGCGCGCGACGCTTCTGGCGCTGTATCGGACGTCGGCGCTGCGCCTGGACGAAATCGGCCAAGAAACTTTGGTCAACTTGCTGTTGCGCAACTACTTGCACTACAACCTTTACGACCACGCGGAAAAGCTTCGATCGAGAGTGACGCTGCCGCAATCGCGATCGATTCAACAGCAGTGCCGTTACGCGTACTACCTCGGTCGCATTCGCGCCGTGCAGTTGGAATACAGCGAGGCGAAGGAGTACCTGACGCAGGCGTACCAAAAAGCGCCGACGGGGGCGAAGGGGTTCCGTCTCGAGCTGTTGAAGTGGATCACCATCGTTCGAATGCTTTTGGGAGAGATTCCCGAGCGAAAGGAGCTGACTCAGCCGGAGATGCGCGCGGCCTTGGCACCGTATTTCGATCTCGTCCAGGCGGTGCGCATGGGCGACTTGACCGCGTTTCAACGCGCGGCGGAGACGCACGGGACGACGTTTACCGAAGACAAGTTGTCCAACTTGATCAACCGCTTGCGCGCGAACGTCATTCGAACCGGACTCACGCGTATTAACACTGCGTACTCCAAGATTTCCCTCGCCGACGTGGCCGAGAAGCTCGGTTTGCCGAGCGTGGAGGACGCGGAATCCGTCGTCGCGAAGGCGATTCGCGACGGCAACGTCGACGCCGTCATCGATCATTCGGCCAAGGTGATGTATAGTAAGGAGACCACAGACGTCTACAGCACGCAAGAACCGCAAAGTGCGTTCCACGTGCGCATCGCGTTTTGCTTGGACACGCACAACGAAGCCGTCAAGGCGATGCGTTACCCGCCCAAGGAGAAGGCGAAAACCGCCGACGCGCTCGCGTCGCGCGGCGTCGACAACGACGCCTCAGGATTAGATCTCGCGGATTTCGACGACGACTACGACGATATGGACTTCTTCTAGACTCTCTAACGATTTAATTACCAACACCGACGCGCGACGTGCGAAAAAACGCCCTCACTTCCGTCCCTTCTTCCCCTTCTTGCCGGAGCGCGCCTTCTCCGCTTTCTTCCCCTGCCCCGGCGCCGGCCCCGCCGCGCCCGCCACCTGCTTCAGGTATTCCTCGAACACCCTGTGTTGCGTCATAAACCTCGGATTCGTCCCCGGCTTCCCGTTTTCTCCTCGCTCCGGGTGCGCCTTGACCGCCGCCGCGATCGCCCGCAGCAGCTTCCCTCGCGTGTTCAGTTCCTCCCTCACGAAGCTCCCGTCGTCTCGCTTCCACTCCACGCGCACGCGTCCGCGGCACCAAAAATCTCTCGAGTACGCCTTATCCTCCAGCTCGCACCGCATCCCGAGCGCGCGCTCGCACGCGTCCGCCACCTCGAGCGCGTGCGGGTGCTCGACCGCGTCCTCGAGCGCGATGCGCCGTCCCTTCGCCACCGACCGCGCGGCGTCGATGTACGGCGGGTACACGACGACGCGCTCGTCGTGCTTCCAGATCATCGGCGCCTTGCTCGCCATGGCGTCGCGCGCGGGCGTTCGGAGCGCGCCGCACTGTGCGGCCGGGACGCCGACCGGATGGCGCCCGCGTCGCGCGCGAGCCGTCGATGACGCGCGCGTCCGACGCGCCGGACGCGTCGGCGCCTCGGCGCTCGCGCGCGGACGACGCCGTCGCCGGCTTCGTCGCCGGCGCGGCGTGCGTCGCGGCGGGACATCCGTTCGACACGGTGAAAGTGTTCGTGCAAAAGAACCGCGGACACACGACTGGAAGCGCCATCGCGGCGCTGTACCGCGCGCGAGGCGCGCGAGGACTGTACGCGGGCGTCGCGGCGCCCCTGGTCGGGGCGTCGCTCGAGACGGGGGCGAACTACGCGTGCTTTCACGAGGCGCGCGAGGCGGCGCTCGCGGGCGCGAGCGGCGCGGGCGCGGGCGCGCGGTTGGCGGCGAGCGCGTTCGCGGGCGCCCTCGCGGGAGGGCTCATGACCCCGTTTCTGACGCCGTTCGAGCTGGTGAAGTGTCGAGCGCAGGTCGGGGACGGAGGCGGGAGCGCGCGGGCGGTGGCGCTCGACGTCTGGCGAACGCGCGGCGCGCTCGGATTGTTTCGCGGCGTCTCGCACACCGCGGCGCGCGAGATTCCGTCGGGAGCGGTGTATTTCGCGACGTATGAGATTTTCCGAACGATTTTCCCGCGCGCGCGCGGCGCGAGCGACGTCGGCGGCGACGTGACGCGCGCCGCGTTCGAGACGCGAGACGCGCGGGGCTTGCTCGTCGAGGCGCTCGCCGCGGCTTCGTGTGGCGGCGCCGCGGGCGTCGTCACCTGGCTCATCGTCCTTCCGTTGGATAACGCGAAGACTATTTACCAGTGCGAGCGTCCCGGCGGCGCGCGCGACTTACCGCCGCTGGCGCTCCTTCGCGCTTTGGTCGCCGAGCGCGGCGTCTCCGGCCTCTGGCGCGGCGCCGCGCCCGTCGTCGCGCGCGCGTTTCCCGCCAACGCCGCGCAGTGGCTCGCGTGGGAGTTCGCGTCTCGCGCTCTGCGCGCCGACCGGCTCGAGCGCTCGTAGCTCGCTCGCAGTTCCGATCGTCGCGCCGGATCGGGCGCCCGTCCTCGTCGCGCGCGCCGACCGCCGACTTTCGTTGGGGGAACTTAAATCGCCAATTCATCATTCGCCGCACACGTCGACGCCATGTCCGCGCCCTCGCCCGCGCGCGACGCCGACGACGCGCGCTCGCCCGTCGCCGTGACGCCCGAACCGACGACGACGTCGCGCGACGCCGCCGCCGCCGCCGACGACGACGCGCGCGCGCGAACGCCGACGACGCTCGCGGCGAGTTTCGACGCGATGACGCTGCGCGATCGCACGAACGACGCGACGACGAGGGAAACGAAACACGCGCGCGCGTCGTCGCTCGGCGGGAAGAGGTGCGCGATCGATCGCGACGGGACACGACGACGCGCGATGATTGATGATTGATGATTGATGATGAATGATGAATGAATGATTCGTCGACGACGCGCGCGGCGACTGACGACGACGCCCGAACGCCGGACAGATTCCACTCGCCCACGGACAGCGCGCTGAGCCCGGCGTCGAAATTCGTCGCGCGCAAGGCGCACCACGCGACGATCGCGATCGCGGATAAATCGCGCGCGGCGCCGCGTCCGGGCGTCGAAAACGCGAGCGAGGCGCCGCCGCGGTCGCGCTTCGCGCCCTCGTGATCGAACCGCCGCGACGGGCGCGGTCATTCTTTCCGACGCGTCGATCGATCGATCCGCGCGTCTTGTACATCACGCACACATTATCTTTTCACGAGATGGCGTGATCGCGCCGTCGTCGTCCCGCGCGTCGGCGCCGCGCGCGTCCTCGCGTCTTCGCGTCTCGTCCGCGTCGACGCCGCGGGTTCGCTGTTTCCCCCGACGCGTGTCGATGGCGCCATTCGATCGCGCGCGGCGCGTCGACGGCGAGCGTTCGGCGGACGCGCGCGCGGCGCGAACGCGAACGCGAACGCGAACGTCGAACGACGTCGACGTCGATCGCGACGTCGATCGCGACGCCGCGTCGCGCGCATTCGTTCAACGCGCGCGTGCATTCATTCATTCGACGCGCGCGTTGAATTCATTGAATTCATCGCGAACGCGAACGCGACGCGATGCCGTACCTGGGCGGCGCGGTGGCGGCGAACGTGAACGACGACGACGCGCTGGACGCGCGCCTGCACGCGAACGTCGCGATGCGACACGGCGGGGCGAGCCCGCTGAGGGTGGTGAAGTGCGTCGGCGAAGCGAAGCGCGCGAAGCGAAGGAAATCGAGCGAACGAAAGCGCGAAGCGACGCGACGACGCGAAGGGCGCGCGCGAGGTGACTGACGAGCGCACGTCGCGCGCGGTGTCGCAGGTTTCGAAGCGATCGGCGAGGGATGCGAGCGAGAGGGCTGTGGACCAAGGTGCGAGTGGTGGTGATTCTCAATCAATTGCTCGGACGCGTGCGGCGGGGCGAGAAGTTTGAAAAGCTGCACGATAAGGATAAGCTTCTGATCGAGTTCGTGGGGGTGACGGAGACGGATATTAGGGATGAGATTCGCCGCGTGCAGGAAAAGTTTAGCGCGCCGACGAAGAGAAAGACGCTGTTGGCTTTGACGCTCAGGCAAAAGGTTTATCTCGCGCTCACGGAGCCGTCGTCGGGAAGGCTGGCCTTGTCGATCAGTGCGTTGATGTTTACGTTGATTTTCGTGTCGATCAGCTCTTTCATCGCGAGTACAATGCCGGAGCACTCGGGGAAGGCGAGTTTGGACATCATAGAGATGGTGTGTCAGCTGATCTTTTCTCTCGAGTACGCGCTGAAGATATGTTGCGCGCCAAAGCGGTGGATGGCGGTGAAGGACCCGCTCAACTTGATCGACCTGGCGTCCATTATTCCGTGGTACGCCGAGATAGCGATTTCAGGCTTGCAATTTGGTTACGAGGGAGCGGAAAGCTCATCGTCGACTTCCAGTGCGCGAGTTTTGCGAATCTTTAGACTGTTTCGCGTCATCAAGGTGTTCCGACTCGGTAGTCGGGCGAAGAAAATCCAAGTGGTCTTGATCGCCGTGCAAGACAGCGCGGACATGTTCGTCGTGCTAGGGTTTCTACTTGTTTTAGGACTGGTGATGTTCAGTGCGTTGATGTACTTTGCCGAAAACGGACAAAGCCCGCCGACGAACGCGTGGGACGCCAACGAAGGCGACGAGTTTGATTCCATTCCGAGCGCGTTTTGGTGGTGCATGGTTACTTTGATGACCGTGGGCTACGGTGATGCCGTGCCGACGACGATTTGGGGTAAAGCTGTCGCGGCGATCACGATGTTAGGTTCCGTGGTGATCACCGCGCTCCCGATTTCTGTCATCGGCGCCAACTTCACGCAGCAGTGGCTCGCGTTCAAGGCGAAGGAGCATCGCAAAGTTGTCAGGCTGAACATCAAAGATCATTCAGAGCTGCTGCTCAAAGAGATGTACGCATACTCACAAGTGGTCAGCGCTTTGAGCGATCACATCAGCGCGATTCAGAACGCCATCATCCGCGAAGTTGGCGTCGTTCGCAAATTGCTCGACGGCGTTCTGCAGATGGCGCCAACGTCTTCACAGGAGGAGGTCACGATACTTGCTCGCACGGTGGATTATCGTTTCAGCAAAATAGAAGACATGAAGGAGGAGCTAGAAGAATTAGTTGAGACTTATGACCTGGTGTCACACACGGAGTTTTCAGTTTCACTGCAACAACTTAAGGCGATCGGGAACAAGATGCGAAAACTGGAGGAAACGGGCAGCTTGTTGGACGATGATGTAGAAGCATTGGTGCAATCCACGTCGGCATTGCGCTCGCAGCTTGCCCGCGTGAAAGAAATTTTGGATCACACGCGAAGCAACACTCCGATGACCAAGGCCGCGGAATTAGCGAGTGAGCCCGCACGGAGCGGGCTCTAGTCTAGGAAAGCGAGCGTGAGTGGCGTCGCCAGATGGTCCGCGAGTTGAGAGATTGTGATGATTATCTACTACTTATAGCTAAAAACGTGCGCCGATATCCACGCATGGACTAAGCCTAGGAAGAGGTCGCGTCGGCGTCTGCGAGATCGACCAAACCTAAGAAGTGTTCGCTTCCTCTCAGTAGCGGCGCGTCGACGAGTCTCATCGTAAATTTCATGGGACGCTTCTTCGTGTCGACATCCACCATCTTCAACCTACCGCAATAGACGTACTCGCACCCTTCCATGCGACAAAAAAGATGTAAAGGCCAGTCTACGTATTTTGGTGCCGCTTCTTCGCCGTTCTCTGCGCGTGTCATGGCGTCTTCCACGCTCTCCTCTTCTAGCGTCGACGTCTTCATAATCGACTTGATGACGGGTGAATCCTCATCTTGTCTCGGTTGCGCGCACCACGTGATTCGCGACCCCGCGCGAGTGAAGACGTTATCATACGCGTTCCCGTGCTTGTCTCCGACGTTCACGTATAGCGCGACGCAATTTTTCCATTCTTGTATTCCACTCATCTTGGAAAATTTTGGATTGCTCACCGGACTCAACGCGTGAACTACCGCCGCCTTCAACGCCCCCCGGTCGCTCTCAGGTGGATGGATCGGTTCACCTAGATAGTTTGCGTACACATCCCAGAGATTTGCGTTCAACGCACGCAGGGAGTTCGCGCTCGGCGCCTCGCGTTTGCTCGAAGAGAAATATTTCTTCGTCGTCGCACTCGAGGACGTTTGCGTCATCTTCGCGCGCTTGCGCGCCGAAACACCGTCGCCGAGATCATCGTTGACGTCGAAGGTCGTGTAAACCGGGGCTGGGAGCCGACGGACGCGCCCTGAGCGACGTAAATCAGCCTCGTTTGTGGGTTGCTTGGGACGAGGGCCGCGAGGCTTTGCCGGCGTCGGGCGCTCGGCGTGGAGCGCGGCGTGCGCGGGATTTGACGCGATCAGACGCTCGAGGATAGATTTATTGCGCGCGATGCGCGCCTCGCGCTGACGCTCGAATTCGTTCATCGCGCGCGTGCGTGTGTTGTTGCTGGCGCTCTCTCGCAGTGACAACGCCCTACGGGCTAGAGATATTTTGGTTGACCAAAATATTTTGGTTGACGCGGCCTAAGCCGCGGGTGTCGGAAGCGCGACGCAAGAGAGCATGCCGAATCGATCACCGTAGATATATCTGTTTCGAGATACTTCAATCACGGAGCACAGCGCGCTAGTGGAGCGCTTCAGAGGTGGCGCGCACATTGCGACAGGCGACCAGCTCGAGCGGCGTCCTTGTAGACGCGCTGTGGAGAGGTTCCAGCACGCGAATGAACAGTCTGTAGATGCTGAGAGTAATGGCTTCATCTCCATGTCTCTGACTCCCTTACCGGAGCTTCCCGCATTCACAGAATTCGTCCGTTTCGGTCTTCCACTCCCCTCGGTCGTCAGGCACGTCACCGCTCCGACGTGCGCTCGAGACTTGCTCACGCAGCGCCACGCCTGACGAACATCGTTCACGAGTTCGCCCCCGGACCAAAGGCACAGCTCGCCGTCGCTGGAACCAGATGCGATTATACCCACGGGCTCACGACCACGAGTTTCGTCCTGAAGTACGCAGAGCGAGGTGACGTCACCCAAGTGCCCGCTCAGACGAATGTCGCCCCCGGTGTCGCCATCGAGACGCAACACTCGCACTACACCGTCCGCACCCGCGCTGGCGGTAGAGTCTGACCCTCGCAAAGGTGCCAAATACGTCACTCTGCCTTGATGCGCGTGTGCCAGCGACACTGGCCCTGCTGTGGCGTAACGAGGATCCCAAGCGCGCACCACGCCCGCGGCATCGCCAGTGAGAATGCTGCCGACGGCACCGCCGCGCGCGTCGCGAGTGGCAAAGGCAGTGACGCCACCAACGTGGCCTTTAATCACGCTCACTGCACGCGTTGCATCGCTTTGTCTAGCGTCCCAGAGTTTCACGGTGCCATCGTTTCCCGCCGATGCGGTGAGCGGCGCAGACGATATTACTTGATTCACCACCGGAGACACGAAGGATACGGTTTCTCCTCTGTGCGCGTCCGGAACGATGGATATACGCGTGCCCGTCACCGAATCCCACGTCTCAATCACCCCATCACGGCGACCGCAGAACGCATGCGCGCTACGCGGTATAAACGTCAGCGCAGAGAGCGGTGATGCGTGAATTTGCGGACTGTGCGAACGCGTCGTGACGCCTGAATCCGGAGCGAAGAAAGCGACGTCACCTCGGCCACTTCCAAGAGCCACCAAGGACGAGACAACACCAGACTGCACAGTCATCGCCGTAATGGCTGATCGATCCCATATCTGTGCTTCAATAACGTCCGAAGGACAACAATCTTGCACGGGTGCGTACGAATGTAAGGCTCTGTCGTTTGCGCCAAAGTGGAATGCGCTCGATTGTCGCAACTTTTCCACCCAAGACTCGAATGAAATCGTGGAGTACGCCGACGCCGACAGAGCTCTGCCAACACTAACGTCGACTTCAACGGAACACATTTTCTCAAAATCAAATCTCACCATGACTTCGTTCAATAACGCAGAGGATTGGTCCGAAGTCAGTCCGACGAGGGCAAAGCACCGAACCAGATCACTTGTCCTGGTTTCGGCGTCGGTACCGTGTAACCATGCGACGTCTGTATTGACGGCAAATAAACCGCACCAAAGATTGACAGCATCCCATCGTGCGGCTCCCTTTAACCAAAGCGTGCGGGTATTCGAAGGCTGATAAGTGCGTACGATGCGGATGGCGTGCGCCAGCGACGTGGCATCGCCGGCAGCATCGGCGCGCAGAACGGCTGCGCTGATCGCGATTGAAACAATATTGAAACGCCTGGTACCGGAGATCAAATGCCTTTTGACACCAGTGAGAAGAGCGATGTAGTTGAGAGTTGCGGCGTGCTCCGCCAAGGCGGCCGCCACGACGTCGTCGTGATTGGTGAAAATTGGATACACGAGCGCCGTCGCCTCGTCGACGTCGTCATCGTCATTGGATGGCTGCAAATCTTGCGGGACCTCGACCGTATCGATCGCCTCATCGTCGTCAAGCACATCCAAATCATCACGGTGCGAACGGATGTAGTCAGCCAATGATGCCGCATCTTTCTTTGTCAGCGTGTTGTAATACCAGTCAAAGTTGACCGCCTTGTCAGCGTTCTCGGCGACTTGTATCGCTTTTGCTAGGGCGCGTTCTTCGGGCAACGCGTCGGACCCCATTCGACGTCGCACTCTATCTTTTAACCATCCCCATTTTGCTCGCTTTAGCGTCGAATTGGTTGACGATCGAGCATCTCGGACGGGAACATCGTTGAATTTGTCGACGTTTTCGCCGCCGAGCGAAGGAGAAGAGTCCATAAACTTTGCCTCGATCTTTTGATAAATCGAAAGCGAGCGCATAGACTTTGCGCTTTGCTGGGCGTCATCGAAATTCGAAATATGAAGACGCGGTATCAAAAGCGAGTCCGTCGACCGAGACTCGATAGAAGCGGGTAAAACCAACGAGTCGCCTGTCAGCTGTGTCGAACGAAATTTCGCGCGTCTCTTCCTGCCGATGTCTCCTGCTACAGATTTTCCAAGCCTGGACAGCGACGAAGCGTCGTCTAGCAAGGACAAGAACGCATTTGTTTCCAAAATCTGATCCGTGAACGCACCGCGCCAACGACTGATTTCGTGCCTATAATCGTGTTTCTTGAGTTGCGCCGCTCCGCTGGCGTCCTGCACGACGTAACGATGAAGAGAATCGAGCTGAAGTAACTCGTACCAAAAATCGGTGAAAACCGCAGTCACACGCATGTTGACGTCCGCATCCCAGTTGACGAACATGCTCGCATCGAGCTCGTCCGTATCAACGATACCAGGCTTGATTATCTTTCGCACGCGTTCGATGAAATCTCGCAACATGCTCTCTTGAGGCAGGAGAATTTGCTCGCCGCCGTCTCGCATCGATCCCGTGTCTAAATCTACCACCGTAACACCCTCGAGCGCGCGTTCATCCACGTCGACGTCGTGCGTGGCTCCCATGATAAACGGCATGGGCGCATCCAAGTAATCAACCATTGAAATCGGCAAGCAGGGAATGTACACGTGTCTCCACACGAGCGGATGCGCGAGCCCGCGCAGGGCTTCGGCGCACTTGACCAACAAGCTCACCTGCTTGCTTCGCAACAGCAACCGACGCTCGCACGCGATCGCCGCGACACACTTGAACACAGTTCGCACGGGCAAACACCGCATCAGCGGCTCTTTACCGTCCGCAAACGCCTCGCGCGCGCCGTGATCCGCCGCCCCCCGCGGCGGCACCGTCACCAACGCGCCGCCGATTGGAAACAAAACCGCGCGATCGCGTCGCCACATCAACCTATCCACCACCATCTCCGCGATCACGGACAGAACCGGTAGGTGCCCTCGCCCTGGCTTTCTAAAGTAAGCCTCGAACACGTGCTCCAACGCCTCCATCCACGCGTCCAGGCACGGCATTCGCGACACCAAACACACGCACGCCCGCGCGCGCGTCGCCCCCGCCGTCTCCCCGCTCATCGTCCTCAGGCTCCGCTCCGGCGTCGCCGCCACGAACGACACGCACGCGACGTATATCCTATCCCCGTTTTCATCCGTCAGTATCGTCGGGTACCGAGTCGGATGTTCGTCGTCCGCGCGTTCGTCGTCGCCGTACGCGTCGACGCCTCGCGGCAGCGCCAGCGTCGCCAACTGCGCCGGGTACCGCGCGCTCGCCCGCGGGCACTCATCGAGCACGCCGGCGTGATACACCGTCCGCGTCCACTCGCGCGCGTCCGCCGTCGCCGCCGCCGTCGTCGCCGTCGCCGTTCCGCTCGCGATACCGTTGCTCGACGTCCCGACCCCTCGCGCGCGCGCGCGCCGCATCGCGCGCGGGTTCGGCGGCAACCCGCACACGACGAACGCGTCCACGCACGCGCCCGTCGTCGCGCGCGCGCGCCGCGCGTCGCCGTCGCCGTCCTCGTCGCCGTCGTCGCTCGCGCGCGTCATTCGTCGACGCGTCGACGAATGACGACGCGCGCTCCAGACGACGGCGACGCGCGACGCGGTCGCTCGACGACGGGCGCGTCGTCGGACGCCTTCGTCGAGGGCGACGCGTTCGAGTACGCGCGCCGGACGACGGCGAACACGACGGGGCAGCTGACGTGGCCCGCCGCGCGCGCGCTCGCGGCGTTTCTCGACGCGAGCGACGCGCTGCGGCGCGCGCGCGAGGTGCTCGAACTCGGCAGCGGTAACGGTTGGCTCGGCCTCGCGGTGCTGCGCGCGCGCGGCGCGCGCGACGTGCGAGTGACGATGACGGAGACGACGGAAGGCGGCGCGCTGCGATGGCTCGAGGCGCGCGCGCGGGCGAACGCGGCGTGGGGACGGATCGAGGGCGACGACGGCGCGCGCGCGCGGTGTCGAGCGTTGGATTGGAACGCGTTTTCGTCCGACGCGGCGGCGAGCGACGCGGGCGACGCGGGCGACGGCGAGGAAGGCGCGAACGCGGACGCGAGGGGCTCGGCGAGGACGGAGGACGAGACGCCGCTCACGGCGGATTCGCCCGAACTCGCCGACGTCGACGTCGTGCTCGGCGCGGATTTAGTGTACGACGACGCCGGTGTCGTCGCGCTTCCGCGCGTCGTCAAGGCGTTGCTCTCGCGCGCGCGGTCGGGTGCGGTGTTTTATTACGCGCACACCAAGCACAGATACGACGGGATGGATTTGGATTTTTTCGCGAACGTCTCGGCGAACGGGTTGACGTGCGAAGAGGTTCGCCCGCGCGGCGCCCCGAGTCCACCGCCGAGCCCACCGCCGTTCGAGTCGTTATTTCCCGATCAGCGCATCGCTATTTATCGCATCGCGCTCGCGTAGTTTTGTA
>Ga0181607_10001312_pt1 | contig 22282 bp, 24 predicted proteins | sample 041ome_9_FD_132420 | JGI IMG/M metagenome (GOLD analysis project Ga0181607, IMG submission 132420) | Coastal salt marsh microbial communities from the Groves Creek Marsh, Skidaway Island, Georgia - 041413US metaG (megahit assembly) | ecosystem: Environmental > Aquatic > Marine > Intertidal zone...
ATTGTGTTTGAGGGTGACGTTAGCCAGCTTCAAGAAAATGAGATGGTTAAAAGCTTTTATCTTGGAGTTGCTTAGCGGACTTATTGTTTGTCTTAGTAATGATCCCTTGACGGGCAATGATTCTGCCTGATCGTTGAATTGTAGGTGGGTGTTGTACTTTTTTAAGGAGTGAGTAGGAAATGGTTGTCTCTCAGGCTGCAATAGATTCTTTGTTTCTTGACGCCCGTACAGCTAATGGCTATAAAGACCAGCCTGTTGGCGACGACTTACTCAGGCAGGCCTATGAGATAGCCTGCATGGGGCCTACTTCTATGAACACCCAGCCGGCCCGCTTTATCTTTTTGAGAACCCCCGAACAAAAAGAGCGTCTCATGCCTGCGCTACTTCCTGGAAATGTCGACAAAACTCGGTCGGCTCCAGTGACAGTCATTGTGGCGAGCGACTCGCGCTTCTATGAGCACTTACAAACAACCTGGCATGTACCGGATGCCGCGAAGATGTTCGAAAACAACGAGGCTCTTGCGGCTTCGACAGCGACAAGAAATTCCACCCTCACGGGGGCCTATTTCATCATTGCCTGCCGTGCCTTAGGCCTTGACTGCGGTCCAATGAGCGGGTTCGACCCCGCAAAGGTTAACCAGGAGTTCTTTCCCGATGGCCGCTTCCAGGTGAACTTTCTTCTTAACTTGGGTTATGCCGACAGGTCGAAGGAGTTTCCAAGGAACCCTCGTCTCAGCTTCGAACAGGCCTGCCAACTTCTCTAGACAAGTGGTTGGACTGGTCAGATAGCCCCTTTATCGCCGTTACTATTTAGGGAAGATCGTTATGGAAAACCCCCGGCGCGCTGGTGTTACAGCCATTCATTCAGCCTTTCAGTTTTGCTTTAGTGTTCCTGATCTCTCTGTCGCAGAGGTTTACTACAAGCAGTTTGGTTTGAAGGTCGACCGTCAGGGCGATCGGCTCGCACTCTCCACCTACCATGGCCCACACACCTGGGGATATGTGCTCGATGGACGGGGTCAAAAGAAGCGCTTAGAGTATTTAACACTCGGCGCCTATGCCGAGGATCTGGATGACCTTCAGCGTCAGGCCATGGCCAACGGAGCTAAGCCTGCAGATGCGCATCCCAGTGCTGTGACCAGCGATGGATTCTGGATTCGTGACCCAGACAACAATCTTCTCCAGATTGCTGTTCGCGAAAAAGTTACTCCAAACGAAAAGGCCAAAGGAAGCGCTATTCTTTACAAAGAAAACGCTATTAATGTTCCTATTGCGCACGCGCGTGGTGAGACGCCTCAGGTAAGACCCCAGAGGCTTTCACACATACTTTTGTTCTCAACCGACGTTGCGCGTTCGGTTGCCTTTTATTCGAATGCTTTAGGTCTGAGGCTTTCCGATAAGTCAGCCGATATCGTTGCCTTTACTCATGGCGCGCATTCCAGTGACCATCATTTGCTTGCCTTTCTGAAGTCCTCCGCCCCCGGTCTTCATCACACCAGTTGGGCTGTGGCCAACCTTGATGAAGTTGGTCTGGGTATGGAGCAGATGCTCGCGGCGGGACACAAAGAAGGCTGGGGTGTGGGCCGACATGTCATTGGATCAAATTATTTTTATTACGTGCGTGATCCCTGGGGAAGCTTCACAGAGTATTCCTATGACATCGATTTTATTGGTGTCGAAACGCAATGGCCCGCCGCAGACTATCTGCCCGAAAGCTCCTTGTACCTCTGGGGCCCCGGTGTACCTGAGTACTTTGGCGAAAACACAGAGGCCACCTCCGCTTAACTAGAAAGGCAACAAAATGAAATTCCTTAATTTTTTGCACGAAGACCAAAGCTCTCATCTTGGCGCGATCAAGGACGGTCAGGTGGTCGATCTAAGCGAGTTAGGCTTCCCCACGTCACTGGATGGGCTGCTTCAGGCTGGAGACACGTTAATGAACGTGCTTAAGGCTGACTGGGAGAATATGAAGCCTTCGCGATCCCTCGAAGACCTGAAATACCTTCCGCCCATTCTGAATCCATCCAAAGCCATTGCAGTCGGACTTAATTATGTCGATCATGCCGCCGAGAGCCCTTACAAAGACGCTCCAAAGTATCCGGTGCTTTTCCACCGTTTTACGTCGTCGTGGGTGGCTCATGGCCAAGACCTCGTGGCACCTAAGGTCTCCGCAGAGTTTGACTACGAGGGTGAGATTGCAGTCATCATTGGAAAGGAGGGACGTCACATATCCCGTGAACGAGCCCTTGATCATGTTTTTGGTTATTCACTGTTTAACGATGGCTCTCTTCGTGACTATCAGTTCAAGTCACACCAATGGATGATTGGTAAAAACTTTGATGCATCGGGAAGCTTTGGTCCTTACATCGTGACAGCGGACGAACTTCCAGATGGCGCAACGAACCTCACACTCCGTACGCGTTTGAATGGTCAGGAGCTTCAAAAAGCAAATACCAATGACATGATTTTCGATGTCGTTACGCTGATCTCCACCTGTTCTGAGATATTCAAGCTTGTTCCAGGTGACATTATTATTTCTGGAACGCCCTCGGGTGTGGGCTTTGCTCGAAAGCCTCCCATTTTCATGAAACCGGGTGATGTCGTTGAGGTTGAGGCAGACGGGCTCGGTATTCTTTCTAACGGAATCGTCGCCGAGGAATAGCGCTATGAAGGCAGCAGGTTTTCAATACGAGCGTCCGAACACGCTCTCTCAGGCAATACAACTTCTTGCGAGCTCGTCCGATGCCCGCGTACTCGCGGGCGGTCAAAGCCTCTTGCCCGCAATGAACATGCGGCTTGCCTCTCCCGAGTTGCTCGTTGATATTCAGGACATACCTGGCCTTAGGTCGATTGAAGAAACGGAGAAGGGTCTGCGCATTGGGGCTTTAGTCACCCATGGGGAGATTCAGGCAAGCGATCTGGTCAAGCGCAAGGCGCCTTTGCTTGCAAGAGCCGTTCCTTACGTCGCGCATGTTGGAATACGTAATCGAGGGACGATAGGAGGAAGCCTTTCGCTTGCAGACCCTGCTGCAGAATATCCTGCAGTTGTGGTGGCCTCAGATGCCGTTATTGAGATACAGGGACCAGAAGGTCTTCGTAAAACCAATGCCTCGAGCTTTTTCAAGGGCCTTTACGCAACCGATTTAGAAGCCAGCGACATTCTTACTGCGGTCGAATTTCAGCAACCCAGGCCGAACGAGATGTTTATTTTCGAGGAGTTTGCCCGCCGCAAGGGTGACTATGCCACGGTCGGGCTCGCTGGCTCTGTTATAGCCAGTGGCACCACTATTGAATCTGCTCGCATTGCTTTCTTCGCCGTGGGAAGCCAGCCCGTCCGTGCAGAGCATGCCGCTAAGGCGCTTACGGGCTGTGATATGACTGACAAGTTCAGCCTGGAAAAAGCCGCTCAGTTGCTCAATGAGGACCTTGACCCAATGCCCGATCTTCAAGCGAATCGCTATACGAAACTTCACCTCGCCAAAACTTTATTGGTTCGCGCACTTTTGAAGCAAGGATAAGCCCATGAATGAGACACGCTGCTTGGTGAACCTAACTGTAAATGGCCAGAGGGTCAGTAAAGATGTACCCGTTCGTATGCATCTGGTGGACTTTCTCCGTGAGGAGCTTGGCTTAACGGGGTCGCATCTCGGTTGTGAGCATGGCGTCTGCGGCGCCTGCTCATTGTTTGTAAACGGCAAGTTGATTCGAGGTTGCCTGGTTTTGGTTGCGCAGTTAGAAGGTGCAGAGGTGAGCACCATTGAGGGGTTGTCCGAATCGGGCGAACTTGATGTCCTGCAACAAGCGTTCTTAAAACATAATGCTCTTCAGTGCGGGTTTTGTACGCCGGGTATGTTGGCAACCGCCTACGATCTTATAAAGAATAATCCTAAGGCAGGCCGAGATGAGATACGGGAGTACATCTCTGGAAATTACTGCCGATGCACAGGCTATCAAGCCATTGTCGACGCGGTGGAGTCAGTCATCGCGGAGCAAGGCATTAAACAAGGAGTTCAGTAATATGAATGCCCGGTCTGAAATACCTTTCGACTTACCCACCGATCAAAAAACAGGCTATGTTGGAAAGTCTGTTCCTCGTTCGAACGCTAGGCGTCTTGTTCAAGGCCGGGGTTGTTATCTGGACGATATTCGCCTTCCACGTTTGGCTCATGTCGTCTTCTTTCGAAGCCCTCATGCGCATGCGCGAATCAAGTCCCTTAATCTCTCAAAGGCCAAGTCTGCCCCAGGTGTTATTGCTGTCTTCAATGGCATGGACCTGCAAGAGTTTTGTACGCCATGGGTGGGCGTGCTCGGCCATCTTAAGGGTATTAAATCTGCACCCCAACACCCCATTGCAATTGATCGGGTCTGTTGGCAAGGCGAGGCCGTTGCCGCAGTGGTAGCCGAGACAAGGCGTCAGGCCGAGGACGCGCTTGAATTTATTGAGGCAGATTTCGATATCCTTCCGGCGGTTGTAGATATGCGCAGCGCACTTGAGGCCAAGTACGTTATCCATCCCGATCTTCAGGACAACATCTGTTTTAGCCGAGAGCTAAAGACAGAAGGGTTCGATGAAGCCTGGGCTCAGGCTGATCGAGTTGTTGAGCGAACCTATCGTTTTTCAAGGCACACAGGCGTATGCCTTGAGCCAAGAGCCATCTTGGCCGATTACAACCCTGCCGACCACAGCCTCACTGTGCATCATGCAACTCAGGCACCACACATGATGCAAGATATTTTTTCAAAGCATCTAAATATTCCTGAGTCTAATGTTCGAATTATTTGCAAAGACATTGGGGGCTCTTTTGGTATTAAGGTCCACGTCTATGCCGACGAAATGGCCACTGCAGCGATTTCAGTTGCACTGAAGCGGCCGGTAAAGTTTCTTGCAGACCGAATGGAGTCTTTTTTAACAGATATCCATGCAAGAGAGCATGAGGCAACCGTTCGCATCGCCGTAAAGCAAAATGGGGAAATTGTCGGATTTGATCTCGACGATCTGACGGGTATAGGACCTTACTCGGTCTACCCGCGTACCAGTGGGATTGAGGGCAACCAGGTTGTAAATCTCACCGGAGGTCCATACCGCCATAAGCACTATCGTGCCAAGCTTAATGTCGTCTTTACTAACAAGAACGTGACTTGCCAGTACAGAGCGGTGGGGCATCCTATTGCAGTAGCCATTACCGAGGGCATTGTTGACGAGGCAGCCCGTGAACTCAACATGGATCCTGCCGAGTTTCGTCGTATTAATTTTATTCCCGACGATGCCTATCCTTACCTAAGCTTTCCCTCAGGCATCAAGTTTGAGTGCCTTTCTCATCAAAAGTCCCTTGAAAAGCTGCTTACCCTTATGGAGTACGACAAGCTGAGGGCTGAGCAGGCCGAGCTGAGAAAGAAAGGTATCTTCCGCGGTATTGGACTTGCTGCAATGATCGAAGTCACGAATCCATCGCCAGCATTCTACGGGGTGGGCGGGGCCCGTATTTCGGCTCAGGATGGTGCGACCATTAAGTTTGATCCTCAGGGCATGATTACCGTGACCTGCAGTGTGACAGAGCAAGGCCAGGGCAATGAGGCTGTGTTTGCCCAAGTTGCTGCTGATGCAGTGGGCGTGAGCATTGACAAAGTTAAAGTGTTTACCGGGGATACGTCCTTAATGCCCTACGGAGGTGGAACATGGGCCTCGCGTGGTGCGGGTATTGGTGGCGAGGCAGTTCTTCAGTCGGGCAAGGCCTTGAAGAGCAACTTGTTGGATGTTGCGGCTGCGATCTTGGCCGTAGAGAAAGCCACGCTTGATATTCACGACAATAATGTCGTTGACAGATTAACGTCCGAGGTGAAGATGCCTCTCTCTGAGGTTGGGCGAGTCGCCTATTTCCGACCCGATACCCTCCCTATGAACTTTCAGTCTGAACTTACTGTCACCAGGCACTACACGCCCCGGGAGTATGGGTTTACGTTTACCAATGGCATTCAAGCCTCTTATCTGGAAGTCGATGTCGAAACAGGCGAGATTAAATTGCTGAAACATTGGTGTGTCGAGGACTGCGGCACGGTGCTTAACCCAATGCTCGTCGATGAACAGATTCGAGGCGGTGTGGTTCAGGGCATTGGCGGAGCATTGCTCGAAGAGTGTCTTTACGATGAAAACGGGCAAATGATTAACGGCACCATGGCTGACTACCTTGTTCCTATGGCCGCCGAGATGCCCGATATTGTCGTTGGCCACATTCAGACCCCGACCAAACAGTCTGAGCTTGGCGCCAAGGGTGCGGGAGAGGCAGGAACAGCAGGCGCACCCGGCGCGCTCATGAATGCGCTTAACGATGCCCTGAGCCCCTTTAATGCCTCGTTGAATATGCAGCCTTTTACGCCGCAGCGCGTGCTTCAGGCTCTAGGTAAAGTTCCGGTAGACGGGTAAAAAAAGAACCCCGGCATCTTTCTTGATGACCGGGGCCAGAGGGAGGATTACTCGGCCTCTAGACTTTGATATGCACGTCCTGAAGCAAGGGGTCCCCGTCGCGGGCAACCTCGTTCTCAATTAACGACCCGCAACCCGGGCAGAAGAACTGCCTGAAGAAGGGCTCGTCATCCACATAGCGTGTCCAATCACCAATGTTGGGGTTAGAGGCGGCAATGGGGGCGTCGTGGCGTGCACAGCCCAATTTGTAGTTCTCCGAGGCTGGGCCGAGGTCAGTCTGGCAATGGCGGCAAGACCAACGAATTGTTGTTTTCGTTGTCTTACCGGCCTCCGCGTATTGAAGGCAAAGGTTTTCAGTGACTTCCTTAAAAATCTTTCCGCCAAGACGAAGCGCCTTGTGATCGCTTTTGCCATTAACCGGATAGGTCTTACGCTGGTTGAACATGGAAGTGCGCAGCGCGTTTGTCTTTGCTGTATCTACTTCGCCATTGGGTTGAAGCAGAACCCCATAAATGTTCTTTGCAGCTTCCACCGACACGGCGCGACTGTCATTGACGTCTTCTGCCACCTTTGCAGGGTCACGGCGCAGGGGGTCTCCAAAGCCACCGCCACCCGTCCAGACCACCGAGTAAACATCGGCGGGGTCTTGTTGGAAGTTTTGCTGCCGTAAGGCGAGCGTGACTTCTTCACCAGGCACTTCAGAGATATCCGAGGGCAGGTTGGCCGCCTTGAAGCGGTCGAGGATATCTGTGTTCTTTCGGAACTTGTAAATATTAACCGTCGCGGGGTAGCCACCCATCATGCCGGTTGATGTGGGCACCGCATTACCCGATGAAAGGGTGTCGTGGGTAATCGTGGGTGTGTTGTGTGGAATAAAGCAGGTCTCTGCTGACATCCCCCCACGGTGCAGGCCCGCACCCCCCGAATCGACAAGCTCCTTCCTGTAAAGGAACAAAACAGGGAAGGTTTGTTCCGTGTGCTCAATGTTGGGAAGCTTACAGATAGGGGTTCGTGACTGCCCCCCCGTTGAAATGCCATCGCCTGTAGAAAACGCTCCAATTGCCCCACCAATGGGATCGACCAGAATGTAGCCAAAGTTCTCACCCCACTGATCCTTGCCCCTGAAAATAGTTGCTGGCCATTGACTTGTTCCGCCAATGCACATAATGTCCTCGCGCATTTTTTTATCAGAAAAAATCATTTTGGCGAGCACGTTATAGGTGGGATAAAGCGAAATTTCCATGGCCTGAACAGGTGCCGTGGAAACCGATGCAGGAAAGTTGGCGCAGTTCATGGTGCCCGGGCTTGGATCAAACTTCACATGACGCAAAGCACCACCAATCGCAAAATACTGATCCCAACAGAGCAGCTGGTTTAGGGCGACCATAATGGAGCCCCGCCATCCAGAAAAAGTCGCGTTCATCGCGCCTTCTTGCTCGGCGGTTCCATCGTTCTCAAAAATAAGCGTATTGCCAGCCTTGCGCAGAGTGAGCTGCACGACATGTGTTTTTCTGTCTCCGGGACGCGAGCACTCCACATAGGTACGGTCACGCCAAACACCGTCCGGAAGTCGCGACATCTTGTCAAGGAAGGCCGCCTCGCCATCGTCTAGAATTTTTCGCATGACCGCCTTGACTGTATCGGCCCCGTACTTTTTCAGTAGGCTTTCCACCCGCTCCTTCGCAGTGGTATTACCAGCCAGCTGTGCACGGAAATCCAGGGCGACGGAGTCTGGCTTGCGCGAAGACCGAAGATAGAGATCCTCTATATCTTTGCGGATCTCACCGCCTTCCACAATCTTTACGGGTGGAATGAGAATACCTTCCTCGAAGGCATCTTTTGCTGACATGCAGAAACTGGATGGCGTGATGCCGCCAATATCGTATTGATGCAAACAATTGGTAACCCAACAGAAAAGTTCTCCCTCGTGGAAAACAGGGCATATCAACATAACGTCCTGTTGGTGGGCAGCACCTACCCAGGGGTCATTCGCCAGAAACATATCACCGTCTTTAATGCCAGGATTCTCTGAGCGATTTTCGAGAATCCATTTGACCTGGGTGTCCGTGACCCCTGACATGTACTGCATATACGGACCGAAGTAAACGAACTCGCCGTCTTCTGTAAGTATGGATGGGTTGAGGTCGAGCGCATACATGGCCACGGGAGATCCCGAGAGCCTTTGAATAGTTGCCCCATGCTCTTCGTTCACGTTCCAAAGGCTATGGCGAATCACCTCATAAGTAATTGGATCAAGTTTTTTACTTGCACGCGTGTGCAATTTGAGCTTCTTAGAAATACGAAGCTTCTCTGGGGGCACATAGCCTGTGTCACGGCCATTAAACGAAACATCCTTTAACTCACTTACTTTCAGCATGATTTATCTCCCGAGCTTCAATTCAAAGTTTCCGTAAGCATCCACAATGAGCTTTTGCTGTGGATGGACGACTATGGTCGTGTGGCTTGTTTCAACAATGGCAGGCCCTGTAACCGTGTTCCCGCAGGCAAGCGCTTCACCGTTATAAATTTGGGTGGGTAACTGCTTGCCAAGGTCCGTCCAGTAGACTTTGCGCTTTCCTGTCTTCGCAGACTCTTTAATTGCCGAGGCTGTTTTCTTGGCTTTTGGAAGCGTGACAGTTCGCGAGGCCCCCATAGCTCGAAGCCTAAAGGTCACCATTTCAAGTCTCGAATCCCGGTACGAAGAGCCGCGACCGTAAATAGCCTCGTATCGCTCGTAGAACCTTTCAATAAGACTTTCAAGGTCCTTGTCGGCGAGCTTAAGCCCAGCCTTGGATGGCGATTTTGTTAAGGGGACTTCCACCTCATTAATCTGCCCTCGGTGGCGCATATCAACAGAGAACTGAAACTGTTGACCCGAGGCGGGAATACCATCGGCCTTCATCTGGGCACTGGCAACCTTGTAGAGCTCGCCAATTACTTTATTCACCACTTTAAGATCGAAGGGCGATGAGATGATTTCAACACGCTCATGAATGTGAAGCAGACTTGCCGTTGCGGCTCCAAACGCGCACCATGTCGAGGCAACTCGATTCAGCGGAACGAGCACTTTCTGGGCACCGAGCTCTCTTGCAAAGATTCCGGCATGAACAGGCCCTGCGCCCCCAAAGGCAAAGAGCGAGAAATCGCGGGGATCCAGGCCTTTTTCAACCGTGGTTTTACGAATAATGTCGGCCATTTTGAATTCAGCAATCTTCGCAATACCTGCGGCTGTCTCATAGAGCCCGAGGCCCAGTTGATCTGCAACAGCCTGCACGGCCGCAACAGACTTCTCTTTGTCAAGAACGATTTTCCCACCAAGAAAATTATTGGGGTCAATGTAGCCGAGCACCAGATCAGCATCGGTGACGGTTGGCGTTGTGTTACCTTTTCCGTAACAGGCGGGCCCTGGGTTTGCACCTGCAGACTCGGGCCCCACTCTGAGCGTCTTGGTTAACTGATCCACGACCGCTAACGACCCGCCTCCGGATCCAATTGCCTGAATGTCGACCTTGGGAATGAAGTATTCGTACTGAGCGACATTTGCCATAAAGCTAAACGATGGCTGGCCTTCATGAATGATACCTACGTCAAATGATGTACCACCCATGTCGGTCGTAATAACGTTGTTCATGTTCAGGATGCGACCAAGGAATTGAGAGCCGGTAACACCTGACACAGGGCCGGAGTCAAGCGTAAGCAGCGGGGCCTCGATGGCTCTTTCAACGGAAATGGAGCCTCCTCCACATTGGGTGATTTGAAGTGGCTTTTTGTAGCCTGCGAGTTTCAGCCGCTTATCGAGCTTCCTTAGATAGTCTGAGGTAATGGGCCCAATGTAAGCGTTTAGGGCCGTTGCGGTCATCCGCTCGTATTCACCCCATTTGGGGGCCAGATCAACAGAGCAGCTAACAAAGACATGAGGCGCTCGCTTTAGGATGCGTTCTTTAACATAAAGCTCGTGCTCGGGCGTTTTGAAAGACCAAAGAAGACATACCGCAATGGCTTCAACCCCTTGCTCTAAAAGTTCCGTAATGGCCGTTTCGACACCTTCTTTGTTAATTGGAACGACAACAGCACCCATGCAGTCAACCCGCTCGGAAATGCCTCGTACCCATTTCTTAGGAACAATCGGAACCGGTTTTTGGCTCTCTGGAAAGTGAACCACTTGGTTGAGGTTTCTCGAGGTCACGCCCCGTGAGCCGCGCATGATGTGAATGGCATCTTCATGGCCCTTGGTGGTGATCAGTCCGACCTTAGCACCACGTCTTTGAATGAGAGCATTCGTACCCACTGTTGTCCCATGGGTAAGCACCGAAATTTTTTCGCAGAAATCGCTGAATTTCAGGTTCAGCTCTTTGCTGGCTGCCTCAAGCGCTGCAACCATACCGTCGGCGAAGTGCGGAGGTGTAGAGGGAGACTTTGTTGTGATCACCGACCCCTTCTCGTTAATCACAACGCAGTCTGTAAAAGTCCCCCCAATATCAACTCCAACATGTAGCCCTGCCATAAACAATCTCCTTTTTTAACAATTATTCGAATGCTGATGCTTCATCTTTTGTGACCACCCCTTCAAGCTCAACCGCGGTATCTCGAATGAGGTTCTCGGGTTGCGAGTAGTAGTTCTCCCAGTGCCCGCCGTCTTTTAGAAAGGGGCTAATGACAACGGGTGCACCCATCTGACGGGCGTGCTCCACCGCCATTCTCCCGACTGCCAGCCGTTCCTCCGAGAAAGACCGAAGGTTCGATGGAATTTTTTCCATGGCCGCTTCGCGCAAATGGCGATCCAGGCATAAGGCGTCACCCGCTGCTTTGGTCACGCCTTGACCCACGTGAGGGCGCGCAACGAAGGCTGAGTCACCAATAAAAGCCACTCGTCCCACACACATGGATTGAATTTCACTGTCAAAAATCGGTTGAAGAATAATGGACTCTGCCTGCCTTAAATGCTCAGCCCAGCAAGGATGAAACAGGTCGTCGGCAGACACCTGTATGTCAGCGATATGACTGCTTTGAATCTTTTGTGGTGGAATGCCATCGGCGTAGTGAATGCCATCGTGACCTGTCAGTAGATCTTTAAGCTTTTCTTCATTGGTCTTTCGATACCAGACAAGGTTAACTAAGACTTGGTCTGCGCTGTCTGGTCCCGCAATGGGATAGGCAAGAATTTGTTCGCCAGGGCGCTGCGAGAATAAGAATGTGTCTCCCATAAGAGTCTGTGACGCTTGCGATAGACGCGAAAGATCACAGACAGCACGCCATGCGACATACCCGGCATAGGCTTGGTGAGACTCCACCTCGAGGATTCGGCGGCAGGTTGATTTTAAGCCGTCGGCCGCGACAACAAGATCTGCAGACACAGAGCCTCCATCTGCAAACTGAACAGTTGCAAGCTCCTTCTGATCTCCTGGGTTAATACCTACTACTTCTTGATCGAGATGGTAGTTTTCTGAAGGAAACGCCGCTTTTAGGTAATCAAGCAACCGCGACCAAGAGGTAAGGACTTGTTGAAAGTCACACTGCGCGAGTCGGTCGCCTCCTTTTGCAATGGCAAGGCGTTTATGAATCTCCACTCCAAGCTGATTATCAACTTGAGCTCCACAGGTGGATAGCGCGTAGAGCAGGCCATCGTGGGTAACGATACCTGCTCCTCGGCCGGATAATTCAGACTTTGAGCGTTCAAAGACACGCACATCCCAGCCACTGCGGTTAAGCAGATTCGCTGCGAATAGTCCAGCCATGGAACCCCCAATAACCACTGCTTTTTTTATAGGCATTTTCTAAATTAAACTTCGTGAATCATGAAAAAAATAGAAAACCCGTCGCTTCGACGAATGACACCTGAAGATAGACGGGCTCAAATACTTCGCGCAGCCATTGAATATTTCTCGGAAGCCGGGTTTGCCAGCCAAACCAGAGAACTCTCTAAACGAATAGGCATCTCCCAGCCTTTGCTGTATCGCTACTTCAAATCTAAACAAGAACTTATTGATGAAGTCTTTCAGGTTGTTTTTCTCAACCAATGGGATCCCCTCTGGATTGACGCACTGAGGGCTCGGCAGGTTTCGCTTGAAGAAAGACTTGTTGACTTTTACAGGCGTTACGCCAAAGCAACTTATCGCCCTGAATGGATACGTATTTATATGTACGCGGGCTTGGCCGACATGCCCTTGAACAGGAAGTACCTTCAAATTGTTCGGGATAGGCTTTTGGTCGTGATGTGTGAGGAATTTCGGGAGGAGTTTTTGCGCGGTAATCCCCGAAGATCCAGGCTCATCGGAGCACCGATTTCTCCAAGAGAAATTGAAATGGCCTGGAATCTTCATGGGAGTATGTTTTATTGGGCGGTTCGAACAAATATTTTTAAGGCGGGCAGTCGGTTTAGTTTTGATCAGAAATCTCGAGACGCAATTAATCTTTTCCTAATGGGAGCCAAGTCTATTTATCCAGAGATTCTCTCGAGTGCATCAGAGGAAAAGAATGAGCTTTTACAAAACACAAGCGACTCGCCTTCGTACACCTCATAGTACTGAACGCTTGCTATAACAACGGAGTGATCTCCCGCCTGAATGAGCTGGTCTGTGGTGCACTTGAACCAGACGCAGACATCGGCAAGTCGGGGGGGATCAGAAGCGTTGGTGCTTGTTTGCACAGGAACACCTGTAAATTTGTCATCTCTTGGGGTGGCAAAGTGTTTTGCAAGCTCCGCCTGGGCCGAGTTCAAAACGTGAATGAAATGCGTTCTACCTACTGAAAAGGCAGAGAGATTGGGCGATTTATTTGAGATTGCCCACATCACAAGGGGCGGATTTAAGGACACAGAGTTAAAGCTGCTCACGGTCAAGCCAATTGGAAGATCGGTCTCGGGGGCGCGTGCCGTAATGACTGTGACTCCGGTGGGAAAACGGCTCAGCGCCCCACGAAACGCCTTTCCCTTGTCCCGCACGCCCGCCTTTAAGCTTTCTTGAGTCATGACTTCTCCTGTTTGCGAACGCGTTTCTTCGGACTTTGATTGGTCTTGCTTGGCTTTGACATTTTTTCAAGCACCTCGTATACAGCTGCCGTATCGTCCGCCTCCATACCCAAGGACATAGCGGCCGCGTAAATGGGTAGACCTGCTTGAAAGAGAGGCGCGGGAACGTCGAGTGCCTGAATTGCCGACTGGATAATCGTCATATCCTTTTTCCAAATACCAACCCGCATGGTGGCGGGCCTCCAGTTGCGGGAGACCATCATGGGTCCGCGGATCTGAAGCATTCGGGAGGCCCCCGCCCCATCGGCAAGAACTTCGACAATGGTTGACATGTCCAGCCCAAGTTTATTGGCGAACAGCAGGGCCTCGGCTGTCGAAATGTTATGGATTGCCACCAGAAGGTTGGCCACCCACTTGGTCTTAATGCCGTTGCCGAATTCACCTACATTAAATTGTGTTTTCGAGAAGCCCTTAAAAATGGGCATAAAGGTCTTGATTGCAGCCTGTGAACCGCTTGCAAAAACAGTAAGGTCCCTTTGGACGGCTTGAGCACCCGTACCTGAAAGGGGGCAGTCCAGCATTTCTATCCCGGCCCTCTCGAAACGGCGTCGCGCCTCTTGTTTGTCTTCAAGCGTAAGCGTACTGGTCTCGGCCACGATGGTTTTTGCTGCCTTTTTGGCCGCCTTGCTTGCCATGACTGCCTCGGCCAATTCGTCTGCGACGTCAAACAAGGCCTGGGCCGAGGGTAGGGACGTAATGAGCAGTGGGGAATGCCCTAATAGGTCGGCATTTCGGGCGGTAACGGCGGTGAGTTTATCTTTGAGAATGCGACGCTGACTGGCGCGTGGATCGCTTCCTGCCACTGAAAATCCAGCTTTTTGCAGGTTGACGCTCATCGCTGACCCCATAATACCCAGACCTACCATTCCGACCGTATTTTTATTGCGCTGCATTAGAATTCCTAAGAAATAAGGGATTTCGTTATTGATCTTTAGATCAACAGAGAATACGATGATTTCTTCAAGTTGTATATCGGGATTTCGCTAGGTAGGTGAGTCCTAACCGGAGACAATTTTTTTAAGGAGTAAAAAGCAATGAAGCTCGGAACCTTCATGATGCCGCTTCACCCACCTTCAAGAAAACCTTTCGAAACCCTGGCAGAAGACCGCGAGGCGATTATTCTTGCCGACCAACTTGGCTACAGCGAGGCGTACGTTGGAGAGCACGTCACAGACTTGGCCGAGAATGTAACCCATTGCCTTATGTTTTTAAGCAGTCTTGCTTACAGTACGAAACAGATCATGCTTGGAAGCGGGACCATTAATGTTCCTAATAGCCATCCGGCGGCCATCGCGGCACAGGTGGCAATGCTCGATCACATGCTTCAGGGCCGTTTTATTATGGGAATTAGCCCTGGGGGGCTGAAATCCGACATGGAAGTTTTTGGCAACTTAGATGTCGAGAATCGCCTTGAGATGTTTGTCGAAGGAATCAATATGGTTCTGAAGATCTGGGAGTCCGAGGCGCCCTACAAGCTCAAGGGGAAATATTTCAACGTTACAACGGAACGCACGATGATCCCTGAGATCGGTCAGGGATTCATTCTCAAGCCCTATCAAAAGCCGCATCCTCTTATTGTAGTTACCGCAGTTGCTCCTTTCTCGAAGGGGGTTGCAAGCGCAGCAGCACGCGGCTGGGAGCCCATTTCAGCAAACTTCCTTCTGCCAGAGTGGGTCAAGTCACACTGGCCAAGCTACGAAGAGGGCTGTAAGCAGGCAGGCCGCCCGGCGGACTCTGCCAATTGGCGTGTTGCTCGAAGCATCTTCGTGACGGAGAGCGATGACAAACTCGCCGAGCGTTATGGACACTCCTCCGAAGGCCCCTATCATTTCTATTTCAAGCAACTGACCAAGAAGTTGGTGGGCGGTGGTCGTTCAAACTTGTTTAAGCTCGATCAAAGTGAGCCTGACGAGAACATTACGCCCGAGCGAATGACCAAGGAGCTCGTGCTAACAGGTTCTGTTAACAGCGTCGTCGACCAGATTCTCGCCTTTCGCGAAAAGGTTGGTGACTTCGGCACCTTGCTCTACCCCTGCCACGATTGGCAGGACCCGGTTCTTGGCAGGAAGTCGATGCAGCTTATGGCCGAGCAGGTCATGCCTCGCGTTAATGCGGCAATTGCTAAAGAGAAGAAAGGTTCACCTGTGGCGCAAGCTGCTTAGTTGTTTCTTCGAGTGCTGACGTAAAAAAGGGCTTTGAAAACAAAGCCCTTTTTTTATGGCGATTAAGACCAAGCCATGTACTCCTACCAAGCTAGACCACCATTGGCCTGGTTTGGTAAAAGCCTACTTGTGGTTGATGAACCAGTTATAAATGGTTTCTCCAGTCATCACTTCCACGTCTTTTTCTTTAAGCACCGCATCAAGCAATTTTTCAAAGCCGGCAATTCGGTGAGGTACCCCGGTAAGGTAGGGGTGCACGCTAATGGCCATCACCCGGGTGGATTCTTGACTGTCCTTGATCATTCTTTCAAGTTGCAACAGCCCACGTTGATAAAACTCATCGGAGCTGTGATTTTGAAGAGCAAAGACGGGAATATCGTTGAGTTCCACTGTATAGGGTACCGAGACCATTTTCTGAGGTTGTGCATCAAGCCAGCACGGTTGGTCGTCAATGACCCAATCGGCAACGTAGCGAATTCCATTCGCAGACAAATAGTCCAGGGTTGAGTCGGTCTCGGTGAGTCCAGGACTCTCCCATCCAACAGGGCCTTTTCCTGTGATCGACTTAATGGCCTCGACGGTCTTTTCAATTTCACGATACTGATCTTCGAGTCGATGCATGGGGCCCTGCACGAAACCGTGGCCCATGAACTCCCAGTTTTCTTTGAATGCAGCCTGGGCAATGGCCGGGTAGCTTGAGCAGACGATCCCGTTGATGGCCATGGTGGGCGTGATCTTTCTTTCTTTAAGCGCGTCAAAAATTCGCCAGAATCCAACTCGCATTCCGTATTCATGCCAAGCCCAGTTCGCGAGATCCGGCATAAGGGGCTGGCCCATGGGCGGGGGAAGCACGGTGCGAGGCATGGCATTGGCAATGGTCCAATGCTCAACGTTCACGATCACCCAGACAGCAAGTTTCTTGCCGCTAGGCAGTTTGAGCGAGGACCTGCCTGCAATAGGGTTGTATGGGGCGCGATCGCTTAAAAGAGCACGTTTAGTATTCATGTTGTCTCCTGAGGAAAGCCGGCCTTTTGGGGCCATAAATTAGAAAAGGGAAAAACCTCTGTGCGTGCGTAAAGGCCCACCTTCGTAAATGGCTCATCCGCAAGCCATGTCTTAGCCTCAGATACAGAAGGAAAGTCAATGACAAGCAGACTGCCAATCATGGTGATGCCATCGTCGGCGTGGAGAGGGCCCGCAAAGGCAACCTGATTCGCCACTTGACCCAGGTAAAGCTTATGGGACGGCCGATGCTCTTGCCTTAAGGCACTTGAATTTGGTTTGTCGATAAGAATGCAGGCACAAAGCATGGGAGTTCTCCTGGGGGGTTAGAGCGTTCAAAAAGAGTCAGGACAGATCATTCTTCGTGAAGATCGAGCGCAACCAGAAATCGCGAGACCATGTTGTAAGTTGAGATCACACCGACAAGTTCAACGAATTTTCGTGGACCTAAGGCCTCAAGCAGTCGGGCTTTTAAGTTCAGTTCGACCTCGATGGCCTGGGTCATCTGCCGAGCCATAGCAATAACATCGGCTTCGAGAGGGCTGAAGAACTCCGGTAGATCGATGGTTTTATCGAGGCGAGGGAGGAAACGACATTTTTCATCGCTGCCCCCTTCTTTTTGATAGACCGGGAGGTGCTGTTCCATTTCGTAATGGGCCCGATTAAGAACCGCTACGACGCAGATGGCAAGTTCGCGTAACTGGCCATCGAGCTCGAGACCCTGCCTTACTTTTGCAAGGTGGCTATTCCAGCCTTCTGCAAAGGCGGGGCTATGTAAAAGCATACGGTCGAGCTTAAGCAGCCCGCCACCGCGACGAAGACGAATAGCATTAACCAGGTCGGTGGGTTCTGCGGTGTCCGCAGGAAGAGGCTCGAGCAAGGGCATGGATGTTATGGACTTTAAGAAGGGTTGGTCTCAATACTTTAACCCCTACTATAAATCCATATTGAGCAACTGCTCATTAGTACATGCCAGTAGCTTTCCTAGTGGCCAGTGACGACGGTGCAGAGCTCGCCATAGAATCCAAAGACACGGTTGTAATAGCGATCCACAGTGGTCACAGTCGCTATGCCAGCGCTGAGTTTTGCAGCTTCAATGGAGGCGTCGCCAAGCGTGGCTGCCCCGAGGTAATTCTTCGAACAACTCACGCCGCGCTTTGGCCCAGTTGGAAGTCCGGTGGCCGTGACAGCTTCAGCATTCGATTGGAAGAAAAGTGCAGCCCCTGTTTGAGATTGGATGCCGGTATTTGCACAGCCCGTAATGCCAGAGGCGGCCAGGCAAAGGGCCGCTGTGGCTAATGACCGATAAAGCGCCATGGGTAGACTCCCAAAATGAATAGTGTTTTAGGAGTCGGCTCGGACACAAAAAGCTTAATCGCTCTATTGCTAAGTTCTTTTAAATCAATGGTTTGTATGTTTCTTCATTGTCCTCGCCCACCATGGTCTTGTAGGCGGCCCACGTGGCGTGACCCACCCATGGTGCGGTAATAATGAGCAATGGCATAAAGAGGACGAGGCTGCCCCCAATAAGAACAACAATGCACAGCCCCCAGACCAGGCAGGTGCCTGGGTTCGCCCAGAGCGCACGGACACTGGCAAAAACGGCCATCATGGTGTCGACGTCGCGGTCGAGCAGTAAGGGGACCGAGACTACTGAAATGGCAAAGACTATGCTGGCAAATACAAAGCCAACGCCAGCCCAGACCAGCAAGAACTCTAAATTTTCAACCGAGACAATTTGCGCCAGTATGGACTGCAGCGTGGGGTAATCGTGGCTCGCAAAAAGAGCAAAAATAACGACCGACACCCGGGCCCAGATAATCATAAAAAAGGTCAGCATGGCGGCAAAAAATGCAATGGACTTCCAGTTGCGTGTCCAGCCGAACCAGCTTTTAACCAGGCTCTGGGGCTCCCCGCGCTCCCGCTGTCGAGAGAGGTCGTAGACGCCACAACAAATGAAGGGCCCCATAAGAAAGAAGCCCGCAGTAATACCCATGGTAGCCTGCCAAAAACTTCCGTAGATGTAACTAATTGCATAACCCATGAGTGCAAAGAAAGCCCCGTAATAAGCGCCGCGCATGCCGCTACACATAAATTCACTCCAGCCCTGCTTGAGCCAGCGAAAGGCAGAGGTTAGAGGAAGGTTCGCGCTTACAGCAATCATTGTGTCTTCTCCTTGGCCAGGGCCTCGCGCTCGGCATGCAAAAAGGCGCCGTAGGCATTTAGGCGGTTGGCGGCATCAAAGGCAGGTAGCTTTTTAAAGCTTGACCAATCGGCGCTGGCATAGGCCTCATCAAAGCTTTGTAAGTTTGCAACTGCCTCGGTCATGACCTTCCACAGGTGATCAAGGTAGCGCCGGGTAAGCTCAAGATCCTTCTCGGGCGCTGTCGAAATTTTTCCGTGCCCGGGCACAGCCACTTTGGGTGGCGTTTCTGCCATTCGGTTTAGGGCCTTGAGCCAAAGGCCTGGATGCGCATTACCGACAAAGGGAACACGGCCTGTAAAAAAAAGGTCACCCGCAAAGACAAGGCCAAGCTCATCGACGCGCATCATTAGGTCATCTGGGGCGTGGGCGCCCAGACCATCAATAAGCGTGAAGGTGTAGCGGCCAAGCTTAAAGCTTTCGTTCTGACTGGCTGACACCTTGGCCTGGCGGGCGGCGAGGACGAGCTTGGTATCCTCATTCACCCAAGGGAAAAGGTCGTTACGTCGTTGCTCAAGCCGAGCCTTTGTATTGGCGTCGTTAAAAACATTCTTTGCCATGGGGTGGGCAACGACTTCAATGCCGGGGCCCATAAAACTCTGAATGCCATAGAAATGATCGGCATGGTAGTGGGAAACCACCACCACCTTGACCTTCTCGCCACTGGCTTCTTCAATAAGCTTTCGAAACTTCGCGCCCAGGGCAGGGGTGCCCAGCGTGTCAAAGACTACAAGGCCTTCGCCCGTGGCGACTGCCCCCGCATTTGAAATAAAACCCGCATTCGCGGAACTGGCCTGTCCCGCTTGGCCCTGCACCACGTAGACGTGATCACCAAAGCGTTGAAGTTCCATTGCAGGGAGATCGTCGTTGGCACCGTGAACCGGTGCAACGGCCACCAATGCAAAAAGCCCCAAAAGGCTTCGGGCTCTCATTCGGCTAAGAACCTCCAACACAGCCCCCATTCTTGCGCGAGCCAACAAATTGTTCATACTGTGACCTCTCCCTTACGTTTCACTTTTTTGTGATTGCGCTCTCTGACTTGTCTGCTCTCAATTCTCTCGGCTGCCGCTTTCGAAACAGCTTGTCGATTGTCTTAAAGCTCGAGCGCTTTATAGCGCTTATTGTTCTCCTTTATGCGTCTCCTTGCATGTTGCAATGCAGAAGCCTCTAAAAGATCTTATTAACGAAGACGGGTTTCGCCATTGGTATGAGGGGGAACTGATTCGTGCCTTTGGGCTTATGGCGCTTGGTGTTCTGCTTTTGGTGCTGGGAGTGAGCGCACTGGAGGTGTTTTTTAATCTCGGCCCAGGCTGGCCCACGGATCGTCTGGCTGCCCTTGCCTCGAGCCTTCTGGGTGTATTTTTGGCGGGTCTCTGTTGGTTAAAGTTTTCAAGCCTAATCGCCCGTGCTGAGTTGCTGGCGAATCAGGCCGTATGCTCAAACTGCAACGCCTACGGAAGGTTGGTGGTGGATGAAGAACGTCTTAATACCGAAACCATGGATCGTATTTTGAAATGTAGCTGTCAGAAGTGCAGTCATAAGTTTGAGATGAACTGTGCCTAGTTCAGCCGAAACCTCAACCCGCGACATTGTTCAGGTGGCCTTGTTTGCTGCGCTTATTGCGTTGTTCGGGCTCGTGCCGCGTGTTGATTTACCTTTTCTTGCGGGTGTGCCTATTACGGTGCAGACCCTGGGCGTTATGCTGGCGGGGCTTCTTCTTGGGCCGCGTCTCGCAGCCATGGCGGTGCTTTTGTTTCTGTTTATGGTGCTGCTTGGTGCGCCATTTTTATCGGGCGGACGAGGTGGGCTGGGTGTGCTCTTTGGTCCCACAGTTGGCTTTTTATTGGGTTGGATTCCAGGCGCGCTAATAGTAGGTCTTGTCTATTCTTGGCTTACCCAAGTTTCTTCAACTAACCCAAAGTATCGAACGCCGCGCCGCGGCTTTTCTATTTTTCTTGCAGCAGCGCTTGCCAGTTTTCTAGGGGGTGTTCTTGTGGTTTATGGCTTAGGTATTCCTATGCTTGCCTGGCGGGCCAATATGGCCCTAGACCAGGCCGCCGCTGTAACACTTGCCTTTCTGCCAGGGGATATTCTTAAGTTGCTCGTCGCTGCAAGTATTGCTCGCGCCTTGCACAGTCAGCCTATGCATGCTGAAGAAGGTAAGGGTGAGTGAAGCTCCTTATTGTTGCCGTATCTGGTCGACAGCCTGCCTGGCTTGAAGACGGTGTGAAGGACTACCTTCATCGATTTCCCAAAGACTGGTCGGTCGAGATAAAAACCGTGAAGCCTGAGTCGCGACAGACGGGTAAAACGGTGGAGCAAATGATGCTACTGGAGGCCCAGCGCATTGAATCCGCCCTGCCTTCGGGCTGCTGGCGCGTTGTGCTGGATGAAAAAGGGCAGGGTCTATCCACAAAAGTCTTTGCCGAAAAGCTTCAGGCCTGGCAGCAGAGCCACCCAAGCATCGTATTTATTATTGGCGGGCCCGACGGCCTTGCAAGTTTGGTTAAGCAAACGGCGCATACCTGCCTGCGGTTGTCAGACATGACCCTGCCGCATGGCATGACCAAACTTATTCTTGCCGAGCAGTTGTATAGAGCCTATTCACTTCTTGCGGGGCATCCTTATCATCGGGAGTGAGTTATAGAAAAACGTAAGTCTTAGACCTGGATGACTGGAATGTCGTACTTAGACCAAATTCGGTCTGCTGTTAGTACTGATAAACCTTCGAGCGTAGCCTGGGCGATGATAAGTCTGTCAAAGGGATCTTGATGAATATCGGGAAGTTCTGCGGTTTGAATAACGTGTTTGTCGTTAATTCCTAAAAGCTGCCCGCCTGCGTTAAGGAACTCGTCGCGGAAGCGAGCGGGACTTATAGCAATTTTTCCCAGTCGATACTTAATAGCAACTTCCCAAATACTTGCTGTTGATAGCAGGCAGAGATTTTTTTCGATGCTTTCCGTTACCGAGGCTTTAAGTTTTGGGCTGTTGATGAACCACCAAATAACAATCTGAGTATCTAAAAGAAGCTTCATGGCGACTGGTTAAAGCTTTTTGAATAGCCGTGAGACCTCGTCGTCAACCTTTTCTGTAAAGGCTTCGTCTGCTTCCTTGAATTTTCCGGCCAAGATGCCTTTGTTTTTAAGGCCAGGCGCTGCTGTGCAAGGGACAAGCTTTACCTGAGGCTCACCATTGCTCGCAATGATGACCTCTTCCCCTGCAAGCGCTGACTTGACGAGCTTCGACAGCTGATTTTTTGCATCAAGCATATTGATTTGCATGCTGGACGAACTCCGCGGGTAATCTGGCTATAGGTGGGTCTTGCTAAGATTCTAACTAACTTGGCTAAATTAGCCAACCAATCAGGCCCCGCCCCCCACGCGTCGTCGGCTCTGCAGCATGGCCACGTTCATTTCAGGATTAAGCTCCGAGGCATAAAACTTCTCAATCATCTCAACCGAGGTACG
>Ga0181607_10001319_pt1 | contig 22243 bp, 15 predicted proteins | sample 041ome_9_FD_132420 | JGI IMG/M metagenome (GOLD analysis project Ga0181607, IMG submission 132420) | Coastal salt marsh microbial communities from the Groves Creek Marsh, Skidaway Island, Georgia - 041413US metaG (megahit assembly) | ecosystem: Environmental > Aquatic > Marine > Intertidal zone...
AGCTCCTCGTTTCGTTTCCGCTTCTCCTCATCGAGCCGCTGAATCGACTTCTCCAGATTGGCAACCTCCTTGCGGAGCGCCCGCTCCTGGCGGGCCTCTTCTTTGCCCCGCTGAGCGGCCGCCTTGCCTCGTGGAGGCGGAGCAGGGCGGTGTCGGCCAGCAGCCTGCTCGGCGGCGTCAATCTCGCTGTTGACCTTCTCTAGGTAGTCGCTGTAGCTGCCATGGTGATCCACAACGCGGCCATCTTTGACCTCCAGCACTGTGGTCGCGACAGCCGCCATAAAGGAGCGATCGTGGCTCGTAAAGATCACCGTGCCTTGGTAACTCACCAAGGCATTAGCCAGAGCTTCGAGCGTCTCCACGTCGAGATGATTGCCCGGCTCATCAAGCACCAGCACATTCGCGCTGCCCAGCAAGAGACCGGCGAGACAGAGACGCGCCCGCTCACCACCGGAGAGCACGCGAATCGGCTTCTCCAGGGCCGACTCCCGAAAAAGCATCGCAGCAGCGAGGTCAAGAATCTGCTGGTGCTTCGTCGTCGCAGCCGCCGCCCGCTCGAGATGTTCGATCACAGTCTGCCGCTCATCGAGGCTGGTGTAGACATGCTGGGCATAGGTACCGACCTCACAGCCGTGTCCCCACCGCACATCTCCAGCGACAGGATCGAGGGACCCGGTGAGCGTTCGCAGAAAGGTGGTCTTCCCCTGACCGTTATCGCCAACGATCGCGGCACGAGCTCCGTGCACGATCTCCAGTCCCACATCGCTTGCCACCGTATGGTCGGGATACCCGACGGAAAGCTCACGACACCGCACTGCTGCCCCACGGCCGGGCGACACCTCAGGACAGCGGATGGCAGCCGTTGGGGGATCAACCGCGATCTCCTCCAGCTCTTCTTCCAGTTTGGCAAGCTGTTTGGCCTTTGACTTCGCCTGTGAGGCGGTCGAGGCTCGTGCCCGATTGCGAGCAATAAACTCTTCCAGGTCTCGCTTCTTCGACAGAATCGAGGCGTTGGTCCGTTCGAGAGTCAGCTTTCGCTCCCGCTGATGCACGAGGTATTCGTCAACCGGCCCCGGGTGCAGCGTCAGCTTTCCATGCGCCAGGTCAAGCGTCTGATCACAGGTTGCTGCCAAGAAGGCCCGATCGTGCGAGACCACCAGGCAGGCCTCGCGATAGCCTCGCAGGAAATGCTCCAACAGGATCTGCGTGCGAAGGTCGAGAAAGTTGGTCGGCTCATCGAGCAGTAGTAGGTTCGGCTCATGCAGCAGCAGGGCCGCGAGTTTGACTCTGGTCTGCCAGCCTCCTGAGAGTTCTGAGACCGGCCCCTCCAGAAGCCGGCCTTTGATCTCAAAGTCACCGGCAACCTCGCCACACTTCCAGTCAGGCTTGCCACTGTCGCGGATCAGAAACTCGACCGCCGACTCCCCGGGCTCGAAGGGATCGTGCTGGCGGAGGTGCCCAAGCCTCAGCCGTGGATGCCGCACAATCTCGCCCGAGTCGAGTTCTTCCTCACCGAGAATCACACGGAGCAGCGTGCTCTTGCCGGCGCCGTTTCGACCAATGAAGCCGACACGCCCGTCATCTGTGATCGTTGCCGAGGCCTCATCGAGGAGCACCTGGTCGGCATACCGCTTACAGGCATTCTTAATCTCAAGCAGGACGGCCATACGACAACTGAAGTGGGGGACGAGTAGTCGCTGTGAGCGTACCGACCACGGCCGATTGACCCAAGCCTGCCGGCGGGAACGCGGCTACGAACTGAGCATCAGCCGCACAGCCGCCACTGCCGTGAACACCAGCAGGAGCGTGTCGAAAAGTTTCTGAGGAATCTTGCGAACCACCGCGCGACCAGTCACCAGTCCTGCCAGCACGCAGGGAGCGAGCATCACGTCGATCAACAACGACTTGGGGCTGATCAGCCCGAGACTCGCACTGAATGGAATCTTGGTCAGGTTGAGGATCAGAAAGAACCAGGCCGCCGTCGCCACGAGCCTGTTCTTCGGAAGGGCCACAGCCAAAAGATAGAGGGCCACGATCGGGCCGGCGGCGTTCGCGAGCATCGTGGCCACACCGGAGAGGATGCCAGTGCCCCAGGCAAACACCCGCGTGTGGGGCACCTGGGCATACAGATCGGCTCTCCACATTCGCAGCAGCTGGCCACCACAGAGTGCCAGCACAAGCCCGCCAATAAACGGCCGAAAGGCTGACTCATCCAGCCGTCCTAGCAACAGCCAGCCAATCACCACGCCGAGGAGCGTCGGTGGCAGCAGTTTCACCACGTAGCTCCAGACCACGTCACGGCCCACGAGCCAGACCGCGCAGCAGTCTCCCACAATGAGCAGAGGCAACAGCACTCCGGTCGACTGCTTCGCACCGAAGACGACCGCAAATGCCAGCACCTGCACCAGGCTCACACCCGCCAGGCCGCTCTTCGACATCCCCACGGCAAAGCCGCCGAGCAGGAGCAGGAGCCACGACGATGTGGGGAGGTCAAACATGGCGACGGATCGGAGCAACGGGCGGCGTCGGAAGCGACCAGTCGCATCCTTTCGCTCGCAAAGGTATCGTACAGGCCCTGGTTAAGGAGGTACGAAGAGATGAGTCGATGGCTTCTGGCGGCATGCGTCACCCTTGTGAGTGTGACGGCGAGTGTTGCGAACGCTCAGCAGAGCGAAGGTGAGTGGCGGTCGCTGTTCAACGGCAAGGACCTCTCGGGGTGGACACCCAAAATCCGCGGACACAAGTCGGGGGAAAACTTCGGCAACACGTTCCGCGTTGTCGATGGCCTGATCCAGGTCCGCTACGACGCCTACGACCGCTTTGAAGATCGCTTTGGGCATCTCTTCTTCGAGCAGCCGTTTAGCCACTACAAACTGCGAGTTGTCTACCGGTTTGTGGGCGACCAGTGCCCCGGCGCCCCCGGCTGGGCGATTCGCAACAGCGGCATCATGGCTCACGGCCAGACACCTGAATCGATGGCTGTTGACCAGGAGTTCCCTGTCTCTATCGAGGTGCAGATGCTTGGTGGTGACGGCGAACACCCGCGGCACACCGGCAATCTCTGCACACCGGGCACGCATGTGGTGATGCGTGATCTGCTCCACACCCCTCACTGCAAAAACAGTACAAGCCAGACCTATCATGGCGACCAGTGGGTCACAATTGAGCTTGAGGCCCACGGCAACGGTCTGATCCGGCACTACGTCAACGGGGAACCCGTGCTCGAATACGAGCGATCGCAGTACGACCCCGACGACGCCACAGCAAAACCTCTGATCCAGGCTGCGGGGGGCAACCTGGCCCTCAGCGGCGGCACAATCTCGCTGCAATCAGAAGGGCACCCGATCGACTTCAAGTCGGTCGAGATCATGGTGCTTGAGGACTAATAGCAACCGGCCCCACGCTTTTCACGCCCACTGACCACGAACTCTTCGAGAGGATCCGACCCGATGCGGAGTGCACTCTTCACGATTCAAGCCTTTGTGCTGACCGTCATGGCCCTGGTGCTCTCAGAGGCTGTCCGTCCTGCTGCGGCCACTGCTGCCCAGCCAAACATCCTCTTCATCTTCAGCGACGATCACGCCGAGCATGCCATTTCAGCCTACGGATCTCGCGTGAACACCACCCCGCACCTCGACCGACTCGCCGAGGAAGGGGCGCGATTCACCAACTCGTTTGTCACCAACTCGATCTGCACGCCGAGCCGAGCGACGCTCCTGACTGGTCAGTACTCCCACAAGAACGGCGTGCCTGTCTTCAACAGGTTTGATGGGTCGCGGGATACCGTAGCCAAGCATCTCCAGGCCGGCGGCTACCACACCGGCATGATCGGCAAGTGGCATCTTGGCAGCGACCCGACCGGCTTTGATCGCTGGGTGGTTCTGCCAGGGCAGGGGGCCTACTGGAATCCACAGTTCCTTGCTCCCGGTAAGAAACTGACGATCGAGGGCCACTGCACCGACATCATTGGCGACCTCGGCGTGGAGTTTCTGAGAACGCGGCCCGATGACAAGCCGTTCTTCCTGATGCTGCACCATAAGGCTCCCCACCGAGCCTGGGAACCAGACGAGCGAAATAAGGCCAAGTTCAAGAATGCCGTTATCCCCGAGCCTGAAACGCTCTGGGACGACTACGCCACCCGGCCGTATGCCCTTCCTGAAAACCAGCAGACAGTGGCCCGCGACCTGACCCGTCGCGACCTCAAGCTAACGCCGCCAGAAGGCCTCGAAGGCCGGGAACTCCGCAACTGGCTCGGCGTAAAACCAGAGAGCCTCGTTGTGGACGGCAAGGAACTCAGCGGGAAGGAACTGGTGAAGTGGAAGTATCAGCGGTACATGCAGGACTACCTCGCCTGTGTCCAGGGAGTGGACGACAACATCGGCAAGGTTCTCGACGAACTCGACCGCCTGGGAATTGCTGACAACACCGTTGTGATCTACTCCTCTGACAACGGCTGGTATCTCGGCGACCTCGGCATGTACGACAAGCGATTCATGTACGAGCCGGGCCTACGGGTGCCGCTGCTGGCACGTGGTCCCGGCATCACGACCGGGATCACCCCCGACGCCTTCGTGGCCAACATCGATCTCGCACCGACGTTTCTCGACATTGCCGGGCTCTCGATCCCCGACTCCATGCAGGGCCGCAGCCTGCTGCCGCTGCTCTCCGGAGAGAAGCCCAAGGACTGGCGAAAAACGGTCTACTACCGTTACTACCACGACCCTGGCCACCACAACACGCGGGCCCACTACGGCGTGCGAACAGCGACCCACAAGCTGATCCATTACTGGAAGAAGGATGCCTGGGAACTGTTCGACCTCAAGGCTGATCCGACTGAGCAGCACAACCTGCTCTACGACCGTGCCGATGAGCCCGCAGTGGCGGCCCTCTTCCAGGAGCTGAAGGCTGAGATCGCTCGGCTGCAGAACGAGTATGAGGATGACGGGCTCTACGCTGATCCTGAGACCTGGCCCAAGGGTGGCTCGGACGGTCCTTTCGTGCAGCCCGACATGATGGGCGTTCGCACGGTGAAAGAGGCAGTCGCTTTCTCCACACAGCCCTGACGTCGATGGCCCATCGTAAGCCTCAGCTTCCGTCGAAAGTCTGCGCGACCTGTGGACGTCCGTTTACGTGGCGAAAGAAGTGGGCCAGCTGCTGGGACCAGGTGAAATACTGCTCGCAGGCCTGCAAGAGCAAGCGGCCCAAGGTTGCAGGCGTGTGAAGTCTGCGACACCTGCGGGGCACCTTCTGGCTCAGGCGAGAATCTCGGTCGCCACGTCCCCGTAGACATCAGTCAGACGCATCTCTCGCCCCGCATACGGGAACGTGAGCCGGGTGTGATCGAGGCCGAGGAGATGCAGGATGGTGGCATGCCAGTCATGGATGTGCATCTTTCCTTCGACCGCCTCATACCCAAGATCGTCGGTGCGACCATAGGTAAACCCGGGTTTCACACCAGCGCCCGCAAGCCACATCGTGAAGCCACGGCTGTTGTGGTCGCGGCCATCGCCCTGAGCCCACGGCGATCTGCCAAACTCGCCTCCCCACATCACCAGCGTGTCCTCGAGAAGCCCACGCTGCCCAAGGTCTTCCAGCAGGGCAGCAATCGGGCGATCGACAGACTCGCAGCTCGCGGTGAGCGACTCCTCCAGAGTGCGATGATGATCCCAGCCTGAGGCGTTCACTTCGACAAACCGCACCCCCGACTCGATCAGCCGCCGTGCGAGAAGACACTGCCTGCCGAAAGTGTCTACCGAGGCGGTCGCCATGGGACCGGCAAAGCCGCCCGCAGCCGGCTCCGCATTTTCGTCGATGCCATACATCTCGAGCGTCTCCCGTCGCTCACCACGAAAGTCGAGTACCTCTGGAAACTCAGACTGCATCCGAAACGCCATCTCCCAGGAAGCCAGAAGATCTTCGACGACAGGATCATGGTGTGGATCGGCGGCAGAGAGCCTTCGCAGAAGGTCCATCTGCTGCTCCTGTTCCTGCGGTGTCCGACGTCGGTTCTCAAGATTGGCCATCATGCTCTGGCCTCCCCCGCGAACCTGAAGCCGGGTTCCCTGGCAGGTGGCGGGCAAGAACGAAGACGAATAGTTTGCCGTTCCTCCGTTCGCAGCCGAGGGATTAATCGTGACGTATCCCGGCAGGTTCTCATTGGCATTCCCCAAGCCATGCACCACCCAGGAGCCCATCGACGGACGCGGAAACTGGAAGATGCCGCAGTGCATCTGCAGGCAGGCCTGGGCGTGGTTTGGCCGATCGGTATGCATCCCCTTGAGCATGCAGAGGCTGTCGGCATGCCGAGCCACATGAGGAAACAGGGAGCTGATCCACTGCCCGCTCTCACCATGCTGCTGAAACGCAAACGGGGAGGCCTTGATGAGAGCCCCTCGACGTCCAGCGGGAGACGGCTCACCATCACGTGCGGTCAGTTCTGGCTTGTAGTCAAAGGTATCAAGATGGCTCGGCCCCCCCTCCATGCAGAGGAAGATCACCCGCTGAGCGCGGGCCAACGGAGCAGCCTCCTCAGCGAGTGCCGCTGATACCACGCCCTTCTGCTGACCCGCCAGCGCCGAAAAAGCGAGCCAGCCAAAGCCGGCAGACACATTCTCAAGCCATTCGCGACGTGTATTCATCGCAACTCCGTTGTGGTGCTACCACCGGTAGAGAAACTCACTGCTGGCAAACAGGCTCTGGCAGACCGCTGCCAGAGCGTATTGAGAGGCCGGGGCATGCTGAGCGTCTTCGGCCTGATCAAACGAATCAAGAAATGCCACCGACGCGGCACGTTCCTCTGCCGTCGGAGACCGCAGCCACACGCGACGGTAGAGCTGCTCCAGCCGCTGTTCGGTTGAAAGATCGTCCGGCAAGAGATCGATCAGCCGCTCCGCAGAACGCATCACCAGAGGGCTGTTGAGCAGATAGAGCCCCTGACCAGGGACGGTCGTCCGATCACGATCTGACCGAGGCATCGAAGGATCCGCGACATCGAACAGTTCCATCGCCTCCGGCAGGTTGTCCCGAAGCCATGGAAGGTAGATCGAGCGGTGGCGATGAAACGGATCGTTCACCGCCGAGAGCAGCCGCTGGGCCCCACGCCCCGCCACTGGCCCCTCACCGTACCTCGCCACGGCCGACCCGACCGGAGGCTCGACGATCAGGTGGCCGCTGACAAACAGGATGCGGTCGCGGATCTGTTCGGCATCAAGCCGTCGTGGTGGCATCCGCCAGAGCGTCACCGCCTCCGGATCCTCGGCATACGCCACCGGATCCATCACGCTCGCCAGCTGATAGGTGCGTGACCGCACGATCGAGCGGATCAGATCTTTCACTCTCCAGCCGTCCTCCACAAACTGCACTGCGAGCCGATCAAGCAGGGCAGGGTGCGATGGGGGCTGGCCCGCCATGCCAAAGTCGTCTGGCGTCGCCACAAGCCCCCGCCCAAACAGCTGCAGCCAGATGCGGTTCACCACCACACGGGCAGTCAATGGATTGCGATCACTGGCGATCCATTCAGCAAGTTGCAGCCGGCCGCTGGTGTCTTCGGGAATCTGCAACGGCTCATCAACGAGCGCCGGCAGCATTCCCCGTGGAACCAGATCGGCCTCAGCCTGATCCGACTCTCCCCGAGCGTAGAGCGGACTGTCGCCGATCGACTGCGTCATATCGCCATATGTGTAGTCACCAAACGTGCGTCTGGCGAAGCGTCGGCGAAACGGTGGTTCGACCGGTTTGTCGGTCACGCCCATCACCCACGGCACAGGCTCTCCATCCTCATCCCAGGCAGCTCGACGGGTCTCGAGTAACGCCAGTCTCCCGGTAGCCAGGAAGCGTCGCAGACGATCGTCCTCCGTACGGAGGGCATCGCGTGTGTTCCTGATCTGCATCGCCATCTGTCGCGCTGCCAAGGGCGGCAAGGGGGCAACCGCATCAGGCACCACAGCCTCTTCAGGAAGTCTGAGCAGCGGAGTTGGTCGGCGAGCGTTGACGAACACCGTCGTGCCATAGTGCGACTGCGTGCTGCGAAAGATCCCGGCCAACGCGTAGTAATCCCGCTGCGGAATCGGGTCATACTCGTGGTCATGGCAGCGGGCACACGCCACGGTGAGCCCAAGGAATCCGAGCGATGTCGCATTGATCTGCTCATCAACGGTGTCGAGCTCAAACTGCAGGCCGCTTGGCTCGTTGAGGGTGCGAGTCCCGATGGCCAAGAAGCCCGTGGCAATCTGCTGACGTGCCGCGTCCTGCGGTGAGCCGGCTGGCAGCAGATCACCAGCCAACTGTTCCCGAATGAACTGATCCCATGGCATTCCGCTGTTGAAGGCTTCGATCACGTAGTCGCGATATCTCCAGGCATGCGGGTAGGTGAAGTTCACCGCCCCCCCTGTACTCTCCGCATACCGAGCCACGTCGAGCCAGTGGCGGGCCCACTTCTCACCGAAACGAGGCGAGGCGAGGAGTTGATCAACGAGCCCTTCGTAGTGCTCCTGCGATGGCTGAGCGACAAATGCTTCGACCTGCTCCAGCGTCGGCGGGAGACCGGTCAGATCGAGATACAGTCGTCGCACAATGGTGGCTGGTGACGCGTCGGCCACTGGCGCGAGCCCCTTGGCTTCGAGGGCCGCGAGCACGTCGTAGTCGAGGTCGACACGCGGCCAGTTCACGTCTGACACGTCAGGCAGTGGCTGCCGCTGCGGAGTCAGATAGGCCCAATGGCTGCCGCGATCATCAGCGTCGTGGCGACTCGCTTCCGGCAGTTCGTCCGCCCAGACAGCAGTCGACAACGCCGCGACCGCAAAGACCAGTACCGCCTGGAGCGAGCAGAAACCACGCTGCCACCATCCCTGGCGAGCAGATCGCCAGCGGTTTTCACACGAGGACGGCATACCCGTTTCCCCACTGGCCGTCTCCGCCGGCCTGGCGGTGACAGCCTGCGTCGGCATGACCAACGCAGTCCGTCAAGAAAACCCTCGAGACCACTGATCACACTGCTACCAAAACCACCGCCGGGCACCTGCCCCAACCTGGTGACGCCTAGAGACCAGACGCGCCTGTTGTCTCTTGCTGCCGCTGCTCTTTCTTCGCCGTGAACTCCACGACCACAAGCTGTCGCGGCTCTTCGTCGTATGAGTATTCCTGGTAGTAGGGAAGCATCGCGAGTTCGATCCCATCCGGCTGTCCCGGCTTGATGATCCACTTCATAAACTCGTCGTAGTTCGCTGGCATCTCGCCATGCTCTGCCTGATAGAACTGCATCGCCTGCTGGACAGCGATGTTGCCCAGCTTGGCAACGCTGGAGCGATACGCGCCCGCAACCACGCCGAGCGCCCCGTCGTTCTCAGGCTTTCCTGCCAGCACACCACCGGCAGCGAGGGCTTCCTCCATCCGCATCACGTTCTGCGTTTTTTGGTTGATCGTCTTGCGGGTCTGCACCGGACCGCCAGTGCCCGCCGAAGAGCCACTCGCCGTTCCGGGCGACGCAGTCGCATTCGGATCCGCCGGCGGATCAACGCAGCCAACAAGGGCAACGAGACACACAACAGCACTCAGTCGAACCAAAGCCATGACAAGCGTCTCCAAGATTGTGCGGCCGTGCGCCAGATGATGCGTCATCCGCTCAGCAGCCCGCGAGTCTTCTCTGCAGCCCCGAACCCCACCGCGGCATCTCGCCCTCTGGAGGACGCCGTCGATTACGAACACCGCCCGACGTAGGGCGAGTTCTGGAGCCCTACTGCCGCGGCCTGATCGGCCATCCAGTGTACGCGACCGCCGGGAAGTTGTACCCGCTGGCTCGGCAACACGTCAGGCTGATACGGCCCCTCCAGGATTCGCTGGAGCACCTCGGCCTTGCCGGCTCCCTCAACGAGGAAGAGCACCTCGCCTGCCTGGTCGAGAAGTGCTGGCGTGAAGGTCACCCTCCATGACGCCATTTTGTCGACATACTGGGCCACCACGAGCCGGTCCTGCTCCCGCACCGCGGCCGTTCCCGGAAAAAGGGAGGCGGTGTGGCCGTCGCCTCCGATGCCCAGCAGCACGAGATCGATGGCGGGCCGCTCGCAGCGAAACAGCCGTTTGAGCTCCTGTTCGTAGGCGAGGGCCGCCAGTTCTGGCTCCACCTCCCCGAGCATCCTGTGGACGTGGGCCTCAGGCAGCGGCACACGCTCAAGCAGAGCCTCCCGGGCCATCCGAAAGTTGCTCTGCTCATCTGCCGGTGGCACACACCTCTCGTCACCGAAAAAGACATGCGTCTTGTCCCAGTCGATCCCGGCAGACACCTCGGGCCGCGCCAGCTGCTCATAGACAGGCTTTGGGGTCCCACCTCCTGCCAACGCGATCACAAATCGCCCACGCTTCTCAATCACGGCCTTGGCTCGTGAAACAATAAAATCAGCGGCATTTTTGGCAAAGTCTGCGGCCGAATCGACAACATGCACAGTGGGGGAGGTGTTCATGCCGTCTATAGTAATGGAGCGCCGACGGCTCACTCTGGTTTTTCGCTTCTAGCCTGCCACAACCCTCAGCCCGGCTGCAGCATGGGTCGTTCCCCAAACACCGACGGACATGCGGCCCACGGCAGTCACTGGGCTCGACTCGGGGCGATTCTCTACCTCGAGCGGCAGGATGTGTTCATGATCCTGGCCCTCGCTCTGGGGGTGGGGCTGCTTTCGATTGTCACGCCGGCTGCGATCGAGGCGCTCGTCAACGTGGTGGCGTTTGGCGTGTTGCTCTGGCCGGTGATCGTGCTGGCTCTCGTGATGCTCGGCTTTCTCTGCTTTTCCGCCCTGCTGCGGGCAATGCAGGTGCTGGCCATGGAATACATGCAGCGACGAATCTTTGCCCGCACGGCCAATGCATTCGCCACCCGTTTTGCCAAGGCTGAGATCGAGTCATTCGACGGCCGCAATCCCACCGACATCGTCAATCGCTTCTTTGAGGTCGCCTCCGAGCAGAAGGCCCTGGCAACCCTGCTCGTCGAGGGCACGAGCGTGGTCATGATCACGATCGTGGGCATGGCAGTGCTCTCCTTCTACCACCCGTATCTCCTCACCTTCGGGCTGGTGATGATCCTGTTGATCGCCTTCCTTCTCGGCGTGCTCGGGCTCAATGGCATCTCAACGGCCATCGACGAGAGCTACGCCAAGTTTGATGTGGCGGCCTGGCTCGAAGAGATCGCCAAGTGCCCGCACACCTTTCGCTTTGGCCGCGGGGGCAGTGTGGCGATCGACCGCGCCAATCAGCTGACCACCGAATACATTGACCTGCGGCGTGAACACTTTCGGGTGGTCTGGCGACAGACGCTTTTTGCCCTTCTTTTAGAGGCCATCGCGAGCACCGTGCTGCTCGGGCTTGGTGGGTGGCTTGTGATCAGCCAGCAGCTCAATCTTGGCCAACTGGTGGCCGGTGAGCTGATTGTCACCCTGGTGCTGTCTGCCCTCTCGAAGAGCGGTAAATACCTGGAGATCTTTTACGACCTGCAGGCCTCTCTCGACAAACTTGCGGTGATCGAAGAACTGCCCCTGGAGCCCTCTGGGGGCGAACTGCTGCCCGACAGCGCTGAGCCGATGCAGGTTCGGGCCGAGATCACGTTTAAGGCCGAGACGCCCAAGCTGCTCGAGGCGGCCCCAGGCGAGCGGATTGCGATTGTCGGGGAGCCTGGCTGTGGGAAGTCGTTTCTGCTGGAAACCTTGGCCCTCCTGCGGGTGCCCCACAGAGGCCTGCTCGAGTTTGACAGCATCGATGCCCGTTCACTTGACCGTGCGGCCGCCCGCCTACGAATCGCTCTGGTCGGTCAGGCAGAGACCTTTGCTGGCACGGTGGCGGAGAACATTCGCGTCGGACGCAACGAGTTGACCGCTAGCGACGTCCGTGAGGCGCTCGAGATGGTCGGCCTTGCCGAACAGATCGCACGTCTCCCCAAGGGCGTCTCCTCTCCGCTCGCATCTGACGGCCTCCCGCTCTCCACGAACGAACTGCTGCGACTCTCCGTCGCCCGGGCGATTGCAGGCAAGCCGAGGCTACTGCTCATCGACGGCCTGCTCGACGGCCTCGACGTGGCCGACTGCCCAAAGCTGATCGCCTCGCTCTTCGAACGTGACAATCCTTGGACACTGGTTATCGTCACGTCTCGAGAAGACATCACCAGCCGCTGCGACAGGACGGTGAACTGGTCATGAGTGAACCCCAGAGCTTTGCCGAGCTGATGCGCCGCACAGGCACGCCACGCCTCGTGCGGGTGCTGACTCGCCTAGTCTTTGCCGCCTTCCTGGCCACCCCATTCATCCTTGCCTTCGTGCCCTGGCAACAGACGGTGATGGGGCGCGGAACCGTCGTGGCCTATTCCCCAGTCGAGCGGATGCAGGTGATTACTGCCCGAGTGAGTGGGCAGGTGAAGCGTTGGCACGTCGTTGAAGGAAGTCGCGTGAAGATCAACGATCCGTTGGTCGATATCGAAGATAACGATTCGGAGCTTGAGGCAAGGCTTGCGGCCCAGAAGGCCTTCCTTGAGGAACGGCTCGCAGCGGCCAGGAAAGAAGTCGCAGAACAGCAGGCGGCTGCCGATGCCCAGGTGGCAGCGCGGGCAGCTGCGGTGAAAGCGGCAGAGGCGAGTCGAGATGCCGCGGTCCGTGGCATTGAGGTTGCCCAGCAGTCACTGGCCAACGCGGAGTTTGCCGAATCGTTCGAGCAGAGCCGCTCGGAGATGTTTGAGGATCTGTTCACCAACCCGACGTTTGGAGGCCTGGAAAGCAAAATCAACCGTGATGAGGCCAGGATGCGAGCAGATCGTGCCAGCACGGACACGGAACGGGCAGAAGCAGAGACCGAACAGGCTCGCGCACACCTGCTGACTCAAGAGTCGCTCGTCGTTCAGGCGGATGCAGCCGGACTCTCAGCGATCGCCGTGGCTCGGAGCAACCTGCGGAAGAGTGAACAAAACCTGTTTTCCATCGAGCGAGAACTTCAGGACATCGAAAACCGAATCGAGCGATTCAAGGCGCGACTGGTGGTCGCACCGTGCGACGGCGTTGTGTATCGCGTGGATGCCAACGTCAACCAAGGCGGACAATACGTACAAGAAGGCGATGAGCTGTGCACGATCGTCCCCGACACAGACGATCCCGTCGTAGAGCTGTTTCTCAACGGCTTCGACGCGCCGCTTGTGCTCGGCTTTGCGGAGCGAACCGGACAGATGCCACAGGTCCGCTTGCAGTTCGAGGGTTGGCCAGCAATCCAGTTCTCGGCCGCCCCCGAACTAGCGATCGGCACCTTTGGTGGAAAGGTTCGACAGGTCGATCCCGCCAGCACCGCATCCGGGCAGTTTCGCGTGTTGATCGAGCCGGATCAGATGCGGCCGGGCGAACAATGGCCCGACCCAGAGTTCCTCCGGCAGGGCAACCAGGCGATCGGCTGGGTGTTTCTCAACCGGGTGTCACTGGGCTACGAGCTCTGGCGACGGCTCAATGGCTTCCCACCAGAGGTCGCGCCCATCACCAAGGGCGACAAGGGAAGCAAGGCTCCCAAGATCAAAGTCAGGTAGTCCGCCGGCTCTCGCTGGCAATGCGGTCACTGCTGCTGCTTGCCTTGTGCGTTGTGCTGCCAGGCACCAGCCGGGCTGAGCCATGGAGCCTGTTTGCCGAACCTCCGGTGGAGAGTGATCCCGGCACCTTCGTTGGTGAGATACCTGGCGTGCTCTCAACAACCTACCGGCAAGCAGAGGTGCCACCGGCAGGTAGCGGTGTTGTGGTGACCGCTGCTGCACAACTGCCGTTGCCTGCCGAAGAAATGCCGGTACCACCCGGTCAGCCGCCCCCGATCGCCCGGCCTTTCGGTGATTTCCCTGCCGACAACATCGACAATCGTAATCAGCCGCTCACGCTTTCGGAGGTGCTCGAGAGTGTGCTGCGGCACTACCCGTTGCTGCTTGCAGTTGAGCAGGAACGCGGGGTGGCCAGTGGCGGCCTGACCAGTGCCATGGGGGCCTTCGACACCCAGCTCACCGGCATGGGCACATCGCTCGCGCCGAGCACGTACGAAAACTACGTCTCTGACTTCGGCGTTGAACAGCTGCTTTCCCAGCAGGGCATCTCGCTGTTTGGTGGATACCGCACCGGCTTTGGCGAGTTCCCTACCTACAAGCTCCACAACAAGACCGCGGTGGGAGGTGAGTTTCGCGGTGGCCTCTCGATTCCTCTGGCACGCGACCGCGACATCGACCGGGCTCGAGCTGGCAAGGCGCAGGCACAGCTCGACGTGGCGATCGCAGAGCCCGCCATTGCTCGCAGCCGGCTCGACTACATGCGGGAAGCCGCTCGTGCCTACTGGGCTTGGGCAGGCAGCGGAGAGCAACGGACCGCCACGCAGTCGCTCGTGCAGCTGGCCACTGATCGCGACCAGTTCCTTGCGGCCCGAGTCGATCGTGGAGCGACCGCCAACATTGAACGAGTCGATAATCAGCGTAATATCGCTCTTCGTGAGGGCATGGCCGTCAAGGCGGACCGGCTTGTGCAGCAGGCGGCCATCGACCTCTCGCTCTACTACCGGGATGAGGCTGGCAGGCCACTGTTGGTGGGAAAGCAGCGGCTCCGACGACTTCCCGAACCGATTCCTCCGACGCCCACGCTCTACCATGAGTCACTCTCGCGAGCCCTCGCCCAGCGGCCCGAGTTTCGCAAGCTCAGCCTGCAGCGGCAGAAGCTGCTCGTTGAGCGAAAACTCGCTGCCAATGAGACACTTCCGGGACTCGACGCGCAGATCGCCGCCAATCAAGACCTCGGATACGGCAAGAGCCCACTCTCAGGCCCCGAGGGACTGAACCGTCAGGTGCTCTCCGCAGCCCTCGTGTTTCAGCTACCCGCCCAGCGCCGGGGAGCTCGAGGCCGCCTCCAGGCCCTGGATGCCAAGATCTCGCAGCTCAACGAGCAGCTGCGGTATATGGAAGACAATGTGCAAGCACAGGTGCAAAACGCCTACTCCAAACTGGAACGGGCCTACACCTTTCACGAGAAGACTCTGGAGATGGTCACGCTCGCCGATACCGTCGCTCGAGCAGAACGCGAGCAGTTTCGGCTTGGCCGTAGCGATATCCTCCGCATCGCGCTCCGCGAACAGGCCAAGTTCGACGCCGACCTCTACGAGATTGTGGCTCGCCAGCAGTTCTGGACCGCAGAGAGCGACCTGCGAGCCTCCGACACATCACTCGGCCCTGGAGCCACCGGAGAAGTCGACACCGCCGAGGAGATTCCTCTCCCAACCGGGGCATGGACCGATACGCCGGCGATCCCGACAGCCACCGCCCCTCCCACGACTCAGCCACGCATTCTGCGGTAGCGACGAATCAGGGCGTTTGTCGAGCTGTCATGAGCCAACTCTGGCTCATCAGTCGCCTCCAGTTCTGGCACAATCTTGCCAGCCAGCTGCTTGCCAAGTTCAACACCCCACTGATCAAAGCAGTTGATGTTCCAGATCGCTCCCTGCACAAACACCGAGTGTTCGTAGAGCGCGATCAGACTGCCAAGCAAGGCAGGCGTAAGCCGATCCGCCAGGATCGTGCTCGAAGGCCGGTTGCCAGGAAACGTGCGATGCGGGATCAGCCACTCCGCACATCCTTCGGCCACCAGCTGCTCGCTCGACTTGCCGAAGGCCAGTGCTTCTGCCTGGGCAAACACATTCGCCATCAACAGATGATGATGGCGGCCGAGCGGATTGAGCGAGTTCGCGAAGGCAATGAAGTCACACGGGATCACCTCGGTGCCCTGGTGAATCAGCTGATAGAAGGAATGCTGACCATTGGTGCCAGGCTCACCCCAGTAGATCGGTCCCGTTGTGTAGCCCCCGTCAGCGGCCGGGTCGATCGGCTCGCCGGCAAGCGTGACCCGTTTGCCACACGACTCCATCGTCAGCTGCTGCAGGTAGGCGGGAAAGCGGGCGAGATACTGGTCGTACGGCAAGACTGCCAGAGTTCGACTGCCAAGGAACGTCGTGTTCCAGACCGCAAGCAGCCCCATCAGCACCGGCAGGTTTTCATCGAAGGGTGCCGAACGAAAGTGCTCATCCATCGCGTGGAAGCCGGCGAGCAGCTCGCGGAATCCATCCGGACCGATCGCGATCATCGTCGAAAGGCCGATTGCTGAGTCCATCGAGTAGCGGCCGCCAACCCAATCCCAGAAGCCAAACATGTTGGCGGTGTCGATCCCAAACGCGGCCACGGCGTCTGCATTGGTCGAGACCGCCACAAAGTGCCGAGCGATCGCCGCCTCGTCCTCCAACGCACCGAGCACCCAGTCGCGAGCCGAACCCGCATTGGCCATCGTCTCCTGCGTCGTGAACGTCTTCGACGAGACAATACACAGCGTTTCCGCAGGATCGAGATCACGAACCGCCTCGGCAAAGTCGGTGCCGTCGACGTTTGAGACAAAGCGGAGCGTGAGACTTCGGTCACTCACATGCCTCAAGGCCTGACAGGCCATCACTGGCCCCAGGTCTGAGCCACCAATCCCGATGTTGACGACATTCCGAATCGGTCTGCCTGTGTGGCCCGTCCAGCGTCCCTCGCGAACATCGTTCGCGAAGACACCCATCGCCTCCAGCACGGCGTGCACCCCCGGCACCACATCTTCGCCGTCAAAGAAGATCTGCTGCGACTTTGGGGCACGCAGGGCCACGTGCAAGACCGCCCGACGCTCCGTGACGTTGATCCGTTCGCCGCGAAACATCGCTTCGGCTCGCTCCGCGACACCGGCTGACCGGGCGAGTTTGACCAGCAGTTGCAGGGTCTCGTCGGTCACCCGCTGCTTCGAGAAGTCGAGGTAGAGGCCGCAGGCTTCCGCAGTCAGCCGGGTGCCGCGTGAGGCGTCGCTGTCGAAGAGAGCCCGCAGGGAGGTGTCGCTGACCGCAGCCGCGTGGGCCTCAAGCTCCTGCCAGGCTGGCAGCTGTGGTCGGGCCATTGCATCAAACGGGGTCTCACAGGCAGCCTGCGACGCAGCATCACCACTCACTCAACACCTCCTCTGGATGCGGCCGATTCGTCCCGGATCGACCAGTTCGGGGTGGGAGTATATCGCACCCTGCGATGCTTGCGGCTGACACTCAGCCGAGTTGTCACAAACCCTATGCCCCGGTAGCCTCCCACGTTTGTCCCGTGTTTGCCGTGAGACCTGTTTTTCTCGCGGCGGTCATGCCCGTCCGGAGTTGAGCAATGGAAGTCGGTATCGTTGGCCTGCCAAACGTTGGAAAATCGACGCTCTTCAACGCCCTGACGGACGCCGGAGCTCTGGCTGCCAACTATCCGTTCGCTACCATCGAGCCGAACGTGGGCGTCGTCGCCGTTCCAGACCCGCGACTGGCTGAAATCTCTGGCTACATCTCCACCCAGAAAATAATCCCCGCTTCGATCCGCGTGGTCGACATCGCCGGCATCGTCAAAGGCGCGAGCGAAGGGGAGGGGCTCGGCAACAAGTTCCTCAGCCACATCCGCGAAGTGGATGCCATCCTGCATGTGGTCCGCTGCTTTGAGAACAGCGGCGACGTGGAGATCACGCACTTCGACGGCACGGTCGACCCGATTCGCGACATCGAAACGATCGAACTCGAACTGATCCTCGCCGACCTGCAGACCGTGGAGCAGGCGACCGAGAAGGCGAAGAAGGCCGCCCGCGGCGGTGACAAGGAAGCCAAGGCCAGGCTCGCGTTGCTCGAGAAGCTCGCCCCGGTGTTGGCCGAAGGCAAGCCGGCTCGGGGCGTGATCGCCGGGCTGACAGATCCCGATGAGCAGAAGGCTGCCAAGAGCCTCGGCATGATCTCCGCCAAACGCGTGCTCTATGTGGCCAACGTCGACGAGAGCGACCTGCTCGGCCAAGGCCCGCTGGCCTCCAAGGTTCGCGAACGGGCGGCAGCAGAAGGCATGGAGGTGGTGCCTGTGTGTGCCAAGATCGAGAGCGAACTTGCTGGACTCGACGATGCCGAGCGTGACGAGATGCTTGAGGCCTACGGACTCCAAGAGCCTGCCTTGGCAACCCTCGCTCGTGGTGCCTACACGTTGCTCGGCCTCCAGAGCTTCTACACCGCGGGAGAAAAAGAGGTGCGAGCCTGGACGGTCTCGCAAGGTGCCACCGCCCCGCAGGCAGCAGGCGTGATCCACTCCGACTTCGAGCGAGGCTTCATCCGTGCTGAGATCTACTCCGTAGCGGACCTTGCCGAGTTGAAGAACGAGAAAGCGATCCGCGAAGCCGGCAGGCTCCGGGTCGAAGGCAAGGCCTACGTGATGCAGGACGGCGACGTGTGCCACTTCCTGTTCAACGTGTGAGCACCGCCGCTTCGTACGACAGCGTGTCGGGTGTGAACGGAGGCTCATCGCTGTCGAGTGCGGTGAGCACCCGCAGCAGGATTCCGGTGACCGGGTCATCGACCTGGCCGATCTCTCGATTGATCGTGCCATGCGTTTTGCCGCGGGCAGAGACGACTGCCGCCTCTCCACCGGAGGCTCTCACGGCCTCCGCAAGACGCTGCGACTGCAGTCGCGACGCCTCGCGATTGGCCACGTGAAAGATGAGATAGTACGGCAGGTCCGTCGCCGTCTTGGCATGCACAACTGGGGACGCATCGTTCCACGCCTCCTCGCTCTCACCAAACGCGGTGCGATACATGGCTCCAGCGACGTCGCCACCAAGTTCGGTCACCTGCCAGGCAACGTCATAACCTGCTCCATCCAGGCAGACCACGGCTTCAATGTCAGCTGGCTTCAGCCCAACAGCCTGGAGACGATCGGTGTCGACGCCTGCCAGAGCCGCCAGATGGGCTCCGGCGCTGTGTCCCATCAAGGACACCCGCTGGGGATCCCCACCGTACGCAGCGATCTCTGCCTTGACCCATGCGATCGCACGGGCCACGTCTTCAACATGCACCGGATGCTGCACGGTCGGTGAGAGCCGGTAGTTCACGCTAACGAGCAGATAGCCGTGCTCCGAAAAAAACCGTCCCTTCTCAGCCGCCTGCCCCTTGTCACCCTGCCGCCAGCCCCCGCCATGAATAAACAGCATCACTGGGAGCTGCTCAGCGTCTACAGGGGCATAGATGTCGAGACTCAGCAGACGAGGATCAACTCCCTCCTCGTTGTGGTAGAGGACGTCCCGTGTCACACGGACCGAATCATCAGAGTCCACCAGCCCGCGGCCACGAACTGCGGCAAACGCTTCCTGTTGTTCGTCAGAGAGCAGTTTCTCAAAGGCCTCACGAAATGCTGACGAACGGAGCTTCCCGCGGTATTCGACGACCAGTCGTCGCAGGTCTGCACGCTGAGAGTCACTCAGTTTCAGGGCGTCGGCTCGCTGCCGGAGAAGCTCGCCAAGTTGTCCACGGTCGGCTGCCGGCCGCGGACGTTCCGGCTGCTGTGCAGAGGCCACGGGCAGGGACGCCGCCAACAAGCCACCGGTAAACAGAACGGTTCGGATCAGCCTGAAGGGGCGTCGCATCCTCAGCTCCTTTGTCACAGTTCAGTCAATGCCGAGCACGTCTCGCATGGAATACGTGCCAGCAGCCTTGCCAACCAAAAAGACCGCAGCAGCAACGGCACCATGAGCGTAGCAGTCTCGGCCTGAGGCTCGCACGTTCACCGACAGACTCTCACCTTCCATACCGAAGAGGATCGTGTGTTCGCCCGGGTTGTCACCGGAACGAACAGCGTGGTAGCCGATTTCACCGACGGGCCGAGCCCCCACACGCCCCTCGCGACCGTGGGCCACCTGAGCCGGCTCGCCCCCATCAGTCAGATGCATCGCCTCGCCCACGATCTGCCCAAACTTCAGCGCGGTGCCACTGGGTGCATCTTCTTTATGGTGATGGTGGCACTCGATGATCTCGACATCGGTGCGGCCTCCCACACTGCTGAGCAAACGCCCCGCCCGTGCCACGAGATCCATCGCCACGTTCACTGCCAGTGACATACTGGGCGATACAAGCACGGGGATCGATTTTCGTGCGTCTTCGATTCCTGCGAGGTCGTCCGCATTCATGCCAGTCGTCGCCACCACCAGCGGCACCTTCCGCGCCACGGCTTTGCGAGCGATCGCAGCCACCGCCCCGGGGAGTGAGAAGTCGATGATCACATCGGCCACACAGTCCCAGTCAGAGGTCACGGGCACATCAATCGTGCCTACACCAGCGAGCTGACCAGCGTCGTCTCCAAGCTGTGGGCACTGCTCCCAATCGATCGCTGCGACGACCTCAACACGGGCGTCTGCCACGGCTGCCGCCACGACCCTTCGGCCCATGCGTCCGGCAGCTCCATGAACAACAAGGCGTAACGGCGAAGAGGCAGACATCAGCAAGGCTCCCACAAATCAAGGAAAACAACTCCTGTCAACCTACCCGCCGCCCGCCAGGCGACAACCGCTTTCGCAGATCTGCGGCAGTCACTCACCTTCGCATCAGGCAGCGTGGCTTTCGCGTGAGAACACGCTGCCAAACGAGACATGCTGCCAAATAAAACGGGCGGGCCATCCGAGGATGCCCGCCCGCCTTTTGTGGGAAAATCGCTCTTCAGAGTCGGCTTCGACCTACTTTCGCCAGTGACGGAAAGGCTCGTAGAGCCGTAGGCCCACCATCACCTCGCTCGAGCTGAACTGATTTGGAGTGACGAAACTCGACTGCTGAATCGTGTCGAGCTCGTAGTATCGATAGCTGACGTCGACAGTCAGCCGATCCGTCAGCTCATAGATCAGTCCTGCTCCCACCTGCCAGGCGAAGGCCCCCTTCGCGTCGACGTAGATGGTGTCTCCTGTGGCAATAGTTCGTTCGCCGAGCTTGTAGCCACCACCGCCGAGGCCACCACCGGCGTAGACACCGAAGCGATCGGTAAACATGAAGTCCCGCCAGAGATTGGCCGTGACCGACCAGTTGTTGGTCAAAATTACTTCGGTTCTGGGATCGTTGACAAAGGGCTCCGCATACACATCTCGGCCAAGGCCTTCGACCTCAAGCCGCAGTCGCCCACGCTGCCGCTCCAGTGACATGCCAACAGCCGCCCCGGCGGCGAACACCGTGCCCTCGGTGTCGATCCCGAGCGCGGGATCATTCGGTGCTGTGAAACTTGCGAAGGACGCTCCGGTCAGGCCGGTAATGTAGAACCGCCGACATGGCTTTTCGGACAGACACCCCACGTCGCAGTAGGGCGATTCCGTTACCTCAGGAAGCGCTTCGATCTCCTGTTCAAAACTGCTCAGATCGATTCCGGAATAGACCTCTTCCCCATGAGCGACACCGGCGACAGCGAGCACAGCCGCCGCGCACAACGCACCTATCCGCCTCATAGCACACCCTCCCTGGAGACCTCTGACGACACGTGGGGATTCCCACCCCCTTCTCGCATCGGCAGTTCCTACAGCAGCCACAGCTGTTGAACAGCGAGCCCCCCAGAACCGGCATCACCCGCTTGACCCGGCCTGTCTCGACTGTCACAAGCGTCACAACGCGACCACGCGTCGTCTCTTTCTGCCATCGAGCGGCTGTCTAGCGACAACTCCTCTCAGCAGATTCCGTTGAGGACTTACTAACCCTCTTGCCAGCCTTTTCGGTATTCACGCCGGAGAAACTGCTCGGCCTTAGGGCTGCCGGGAAACGTCATGCCTTCGGCATCCCAGATCAGCCGCTTCTGGGTCTGGCCTTCGCGGAGCTGGCCGCGAAGAGCGATGTTGCCCAGCAGCACGGTCTCGGTGAGCGGACCGGCGAAATCGAAACAGGCCCCGGCCGGATCACCACCTCGGCAGGCCTGTAGCCACTCTTCGAAATGGCCTGGCGAACGCGGTAGCACCTTTGGCGGTTCGCCGTAGGCCTTCGCCAGTTCGTCCGGCAGGAGCCACCAGTCGTCCCAGTCGCTCATCAGCAGGCCGTCGTCGCCCACGAGCATCAAGCCGTTGGGCCCGATCAGGTCCCCCTTCACAAACGCCGGTGGCCGAGATGGCCGCAGCCCACCGTCATACCAGGTGAGCGTGACCGCGGGCATCGAGCCGCGGGCAGGAAACTGGTAGGTGACGAGCGACCCCTGCGGATAGGTCTCTTCATTGACCCGCGTCGACGTCGCTTCCACGCTCGAAGGCGGACCGAGTTTCAACGCCCGAACCACCGGATCAAAGTAGTGGCAGCCCATATCACCGAGGGCTCCAGTGCCGAAGTCCCACCAGCCTCGCCAGGCAAACGGCACATAGGCGGGGTTGTAGGGCCGCTCAGGAGCAGGGCCTAGCCAGAGGTCCCA
>Ga0181607_10001321_pt1 | contig 22232 bp, 15 predicted proteins | sample 041ome_9_FD_132420 | JGI IMG/M metagenome (GOLD analysis project Ga0181607, IMG submission 132420) | Coastal salt marsh microbial communities from the Groves Creek Marsh, Skidaway Island, Georgia - 041413US metaG (megahit assembly) | ecosystem: Environmental > Aquatic > Marine > Intertidal zone...
ATTCAGTACGCTCGTCAGGCGCTCGCTTCGCCCGCAGCAGTGGGCACACGTCGACGTCCGACGGTCTCGCTCGCTCGTGATACCGTCATCAGCTAAGTGGCACAGCCCTTCTCGGCAGAAAAGAGTTACCGCTGGCGGACCGATTCGATCACCAACGGATCGCTCGATCGCGGGTCGCCGATGCGAAGGGCCGACCGCCCTTCCAGTAGGTCGTCGACGATGGTGCCCACCAGGTCGGCTCGCCAGCCGCGAGCCAGGACAGGCAACTCGTCTTCGTTGCGGTAGCCGAGTTTGTAGGCGAGCAGGTCTCGCATGTCAGACGCCGTGCCCACCAGTGATGGGGCGATGCTCATCTGACGGCAGAGGCCGGCGATGGCGGTGGCCAGAAACTGACCAAGCATTGACAGCTGAGGTGGTGGAGCACGATGCCGCTCGCCGCCCGGGCAGGCCTCATCAGGCACGCTGAGTCCCGTGGCGATGGCAGCTGAGATGTCGCCGATGATGTGCTTGAAGTCGCTCCGTTGCATGCCGCGGATCGCCTTGATCTGCCGCTCTTCCGGGCTCTTCCGTTTGGCCAGCTCCACGAGCAGGTCGTCCCGCAGCACCCGCTTGGGCGGCATGTTCCGCTGCTCAGCGAGCCGATCACGCCAGTGCCAGAGTTCGCGGGCAACAGCAAGCTCGCGGCGGGAAAGCCCGTTGAGTCCGGAGACCCGACGCCAGCGTTTCCGCTCAAATGATTCCGTGACATCGTCTTGCCAGGAAGCCATTTCCTCGACCATCCACTCTGAGCGGCCGAGTTTGGCGAGCTTGCTTTCGAGCAGTTTCCAGAGCCGTTCAAGGTGTCGAACATCGTCGAGGGCGTATTCAAGCTGCGCATCAGAAAGGGGCCGTTGCCGCCAGTCGGTGCGGGTCTCCCCCTTGGCCGTGTTCACCCCGAGCATGCGGCGGCAGATAGCGGCGTAGCCTGCGGGAAAATCGTGGTCGACGAGTCCGGATGCCACCTGAATGTCAAACAGTGACGAAGGGCGAGTGCCGATCGCATGCAGGATAAACCCAAACTCCTCACGCCCGGCGTGCACGACCGTCGTGCGGCCCTCTTCGGCGAGAAGCTGCCAGAACGGGACGAGGTTGGGCACCTCCAGGGTGTCGATCACCGCCAGGATTCCCGGAGCCGCGATCTGAACCAGGCAGAGATCGCTGCGGTAGGTGTTCTCCGACACAAACTCGGTGTCAAAGGCCAGGAACGGGTGAGCGGCGAGTTCGTCGACGAGCGTGTCGAGGTCCCGGTCAGTGGTGACGTGTCGGTAGGTGCCTGCGGGCATAATGTGACTGCGGTGACGTGAGCGAAAGCGGCGGAAAACCTAGGGAAGCAGAACAAGAAACAGGTAGGAGACCAGCACAAACACCGGCATCAAAACGCCGCCGCTGTATGCCAGATAGCCGAAGAAGCTCGGCATGCGAATGCCAGCCTTCTCCGCGATCGCCTTGACCATGAAGTTAGGGCCGTTCCCGATATAGGTCATCGCTCCTAAGAATACTGCCCCAAGACTGACGCCCGCCAGACGACTGACTTCCACACCAGCCATTACGTCACCGCCAGCAGGCAGCGTCTGAGCCGTCTTGAAGAACACCAGATACGTTGGCGCATTGTCCAGCACGCTGGAGAGCAGGCCAGTCGTCCAGAAGAACGCGAGCGGCGAGGAGATGCCGAGGCTGCCCCCTTGCTCCCCCAGGATTGCCAAGGCTGGCTGCATGCACACGAAGATTCCCACGAAGAGCGCGGCCACTTCAAGAATTGCACCGTAGGTGAAGCCGTTGTCGCGGCGGACCTGCTCTGAGCCGAGCGCCAACGAGAGAGCCACAATCGAGGCAAGCACCGCCTCCCGCAGGAACACCCAGGGATGCCAGTCTGTACCAGGCAATGCCTTTGATGGATCGAGCAGAGCGACCGCTGCAATCACTGCAAGCAGCAGTGGAGCATTGGGCCAGAGGCCTCGGATGCGGAGTGCCTGTGCGGTCGCGTGGTCGTGGCTGACGTCTCGGGAATGCTCCTGCGGATAGGCCAGAAACGTGTCCCAGGCCCAGTAGATCGCGATCAGCACGGCGTTAGCGACCGCCCATTCTCGCCACAGCGATAACGTCCAGAAGAAGTCGACACCTGCGAGATAGCCGAGGAACAGGGGAGGGTCGCCAATGGGAAGCAGGCAGCCTCCGCAGTTGCAGACCACAAAGATGAAAAAGACGACGGTGTGCACCACATTGCGGCGTTGCTTGTTTGTTTCCAGCAATGGCCGGATCAGGAGCATCGCGGCTCCGGTCGTGCCGATAAAGCTCGCCAGCAGGCCGCCGATGGTGATGAAGGTCGCATTCGTCCGCGGTGTGGCCGCGAGGTCCCCCTCAATTCGCACGCCGCCCGACACGCAGTAGAGGGAGAACAGCAGCATGATGAACGGCACGTACTCGCCCAGAAAGGCATTGCTCAGGATCGTGCCGGCAACGCCCCAGGAGATGCCTCCGTCGGCTGGCATGCGAATGTCGTGGGCGGGGAAATGCACCTCCACGGCATGCGGGTGCAGCAGTGCGTAGTAGAGAAGCGTGAGCAGGCCCAGGCCCGCTGCCACCATGAAGCGGCTGCTGTTGTGTTCCCACCAGTGCTCAATCGTGGGAATCAGCGGGAAGGCGGCGATTGCACCGAGCAACGCGAGGAACGGGATCACCGTCCATACTGGCGGTGCCGGGGTTGCCACGCTGTCGTGGTGGTCTGCGTGGTCTGCCTCTGCGTGGTCTGCCTCTGCGTGGTCTGCCTCTGCGTGGTCTGCAGAGCCGGAGGAGTTTGCATGCTCCGCCTCGTGCCCATGGCTGGCGGCCGCCACAATGGCGTCACGGCCTGCCTGGGGATAGCCCATCACCGCGGCAAGTCCGTAGAGTGCGACGACGACCACCAGGCCGATCAGGACCGGTCGTGACGAGGTGGCCTGCACGCTGGCGTCTGCGTGGGCGGTATGGCCCGCCTCGTTCTTCACGGAGTCGTCGTACGGTAAGTTCTCCATCACAATCCTTTGGGGATGCTCTCGGGCCTCAGGGGGTAGTCTCGAGACTGTCGGTCCACCTCGCAGCCACACAGTTCGGGCCCCGGTTGGGCCACCGGGAACTGTGGGTGAGACCAGACAGAACGATGCCGCGAACGGCAGCCGCCGTCGCAGAATCCTAAAAAACTCCCCTCTGGATTGAAACCTGAATGACGCAAGAACAGTCGGCTCCCGCTGCACACGCATCACCAGAGGTCTGGCTGCGGGGAAACATACGACCTGTGCTTGCGGCTGTTGCGGCGAGCCTGCTTTCGAGTGGGCTGATTCTCGGCGTGCTCGTCGCGATGCAGACACGCGGATGGGTGGTGGCGACCGTATCGGTCTTTTTGGCTGCCGGCTTTCTCACCACGCTCATGCTCGCCTACGAGTCGGCACGACCGCGGCTGACGCGACAGGGGGGGGTGGTGCATGTGCGGCTCGCGCCCTGGCAGCGGGAGGCCGTACCGCTGGAAGTGATGGAGTGTTTCTTCCTCGGCTCAAGCCCCGTCGGTAGGCATCCCGCCACGTCGAGTTGTGGCAGCTCAGCTGAAGAGGCGGAGGATGACAGCGTCGCCAGTACGAGCCGCCGTCGCGGCACCCTTGCGATTCGGCTCGCTGAACGAGCCACAGACTATTCCCAGCGGTCGGTGAGTCTGCCGTGGGGAGGATGGGCTCGCGGCACGATTGTAATTGACGGACTGTGGTGCGAGCCGCTCACGCCCTCGCTGGTGCGGACTCTCACGGGCCGCCTCGTGGCGGCGAAACGTGAGGCCTGATCACGATGCACTCCATAATCGAACTCCCCAGGCCCTCTTTACTCGTCAGTGTGCGTTCGTCGAAAGAGGCGGCCGATGCGGTTGCTGGTGGCGTCGATATTCTCGATGTCAAAGAGCCTTCCGCTGGATCGCTGGGAGCTGCCGCTGCGGCTGTGTGTTGCGAAGTGGCGACCGTTGTGGGGAATCAGCTGCCCTGGACAATGGCCTGTGGCGAGCTTGCGGATGGTGCAGACAAGCTGCACACACATCTGGCCATGACCTGGACCTGCCTCGAGGCAGCCTCAGACGCGGGCCAGCTGGCCCCATTGCCCGTCGCTGTCAAAGTTGGGCTCGCCGGCTGTGCTGGCACCATCTGGCGACACGATCTTGAAGCCGTTGCCGCGAGCCTTCCTGCGGGTGTTCGACAGGTGCTGGTGATCTACGCCGACGCCGCGAACTGCGGGGCTCCCGCCCCTGATGAGGTGCTCGATGCCGCAGGCGATCTCGCCGCCGCAGGGGTGCTCGTTGACACCTACGACAAGCAGGCGGCAGGCCTGCTCGGACTGCGGCGGGTTGCGGAACTCCAGGACTGGCAACAGCGGGCATCAGCGGCCGGATGTGCCTTTGCGGTGGCCGGAAAGCTGAAGATTGAGGAGTTTCCGGCGTTGCAGCCCGTGAATGCCGATATCATCGCTGTGCGATCCGCCGTATGCTCTCAGGAGCGGACGGGGCCGGTTGAGCCGATGCGTGTGCGTCAGGCTCGGCAGGCCCTTGTGCGTTCGCCAGTATCAGTTAGTTCGTTCTCGATCGATCGATTTGTCCCGGAGAAGCGTTCTCGATGAAGACCTTGGAAGTACGTGTGCCTTACGAAATCACTCGTGAGGAGATCAAGCGTCGCATGGACGAGGCTCTGGTGAAGGCTCGCGAGGAGTACGGCAGTCAGGTTGGCCCAATCAATGCCGCCTGGGAAGGCGATCAGCTGAAGGTGCAGCTGTCGGCCATGGGGATGAGTTTCAGCGGCACGATCGATATCGAAGACAAGGATCTGCTCGTGAAACTCGGCCTTCCTGGCATGGCGAGCCTGTTCTCGGGCAAGATTAAGGCTGGTATCGAAGAGCGGCTCGGCAGCCTGATTGCCGGCTGAGAGCGGTTTTTGTGAATCCCGATCGGTTTGGCAATAACTAACGGTTGCAGCCGCTCGTGCCGGAGGGTGTGATTAGGGAAGGAAGGGCCGGTAGCCGGTGTCCTGGTGAACCCTGTCGGCGAAATAAGCCGAAAGGGGGAGTGCAGGCGTTGGTGGCCGTGGATGATTCCCGGAGTTTACGTCCCCCTCGTCTCCGGTTCCTCGCGAGATGCTCAGATGCTCAACCGTTTGTTGTTTGCCGTAGCTATTGTTGCGACCAGCCTGCCATGGGCTGCGGGCCCTGCTTTGGCTCAGCCTGCAGGGCCGCCGCAAGAGGATCCGTTCGCTGACGAACTCAACCCGTTTGGTAGTGGTCAGCGAAAGACGCCGCAGCCAGAGATCTATCCCAACGATCCCGCGACACCGCAGCCTCGGGTCACGCAGCCGTTGGCGCCGACTCAGCCATCCAACAGTGGAGACCTCCAGCTGCCAGTTCCATTTCCTGATGTGACGGTGCCCGGTCCGGCGGCCGACCGACCAACTGCTCGCACGGGAAGCCTCTACGCCGAGTCGCCCGCCGCTCCACTGATCGCGCAGGCCCGCGAACTGGAGAAGGAAGGGAAGTGGGAAGAGGCGTTGGCCACTCTCAAGCAGGCTGTCGAGGCGGATCCTCAGGACCCCGAGGCATTTCTCGCGATGGGCATCGTGCTGCGGCAGCTCGACCGCCTTGAGCCAGCGATCGAGGCATTCTCCAAAGGCCTGCAGATCGATCGGCTCGAGCCGGAGCTCGCACTTCGCCGCGGGATCGCCTGGTTCCGACTGGGGCAGTACGGCATCGCGTTGAAGGATTTTGAAGACGCCTCTGGCATCGCCTATGACGATCCACGGCCGGAACTATGGCGTGGCCTGACACTGATGAAGCTCGACAGGCCTCTCGAGGCGATTAGCGCCTATGCCGGCGCCATCCGTCGTGACCGAACGTATATGGTGGCCTACCTCAATCGAGGGCTGGCGTATCTTGCCACCGATGAGCCGGGCAAGGCCGAACTTGATTTCGATCAGGCGATCCGACACGAGCCGAAGGATGCTCGAGCTTGGTTTAATCGGGGCGTGGCACAGGCGCGTCAGGAAGCCTACGGCGAGGCCATCAAGTCGTACGAGCTCTCGCTCCGCATTGATCCCACGTTCCGTGCCGCGGCGATCAATCTCGAGGCGGCTCGTCGCCTGCAGGCTCGCGACCAGATGGTGGCGAAGAAGCAGTAACGCCAAGAACCTTGCCGGTGACTGTCCACTGAATCCCGAGAGGTGTGGTCACCGCATCGAGCAGTTTGGGCAGTGACGCATCCTTCACGGCAACGCGGACGATCGTGGCCGGATCGATGCCGGCGTCTTTGAATGCTGCCGTGTCGAGCTGAAGCGTCAGCCCTGTCTGCATGGCGATCGCTGTGAGGAGCTGGTCGAGCGGTGCTGCTGCTTCAAGTGTGAAGCGGGTGCTGGCATTCTCGGGCATGCGGTCGCGCTGTGCCGAGGCGAGAGCAGGGAGCTGTGGCGGTTTCCGCGGCTGGGCCTGAGGGTCGAGCGGCACCACCTTGAGCCCTTCGGGGGTGATGGCAGACCGCAGGTCGTAACTGGCAAGCAGCAGGTCGAGCGCGGCGGCGGTGGTGATTTCTGGGAGGATTGTCTGTCTCAGGTGATCGTGGGGAACCTGTTCGAGGCCTGTGATGGTCGTGCCGGCGGCGATGGCCGCTTCCTTGAGAAGATCGCGAGGCGTTGCGGCGGCGGTCCAGGTGGGTGGCTCTCTTTTGGCCAGCGAACGGCGGAGGTCTCTAGGCGCGGAGCGAAGTTCCTCTGTTCGCTGTTCTTCCGCAGCCTGCAGCGATGCCCGCCGGCCCGCCGGCCCCAGTCGCACACTCTCACGCAAAACCACTACCTCTGCACCGGTCTGCTCTGCGAGGTCGTTTAGCAGTTGCTCTGGAGTGAGCCCATCTGCGACCAGCGTGATGGGGGTGGTGGGGTCCACTCGTGCGTCGAGGACCAGTGGCCGGCCGATGAGCGGGGACAGAGCGGCAGTTAGTTCACCGACTGCCAGCCCGCGCCAGGTGGCGACGATCCCCTGCCCGCTCGCGGTGGGTGTTGAGACGCCCGCAACTAGCAACAGCAGGGTGGAAACGAATGCCCGGGATCGCAGGAAGCCCGATGGCAGCGAGTGGATTCGCAGAGGCATAGGGGCGTTTGTCCTTGCAATGCGTGCACGTCAAGGTTGACCGTTGATTGCTTCTCACTCCAGCATACGTTGATTCAACCATGACGGCAGCTTCTCTCTCGGAGCGTCGGCCTCGGATTCACCCTCAGCTAAGGCATTCTTCATGAGGCAGACCCCGCCCACCGTCGCGATCATTGGGGCGGGCATCAATGGTGCTGCCTTGGCTCGCGAGCTCGCACTTTCGGGGGTGCACGTCGTCGTGATTGAGTCGCAAGACATCGGGTGTGGGGCAACCGCCTGGTCGACTCGGCTCGTTCACGGAGGGCTGCGGTATCTCGAGTATGGCGAGATCGATTTGGTGCGTGAGAGCCTGCGGGAGCGAGAGCGGCTCGTGCGGCTGGCGGGGCACCTGGTCGAGCCGTTGCCTTTCTACATCCCGCTTCAGAAACGTAGCGGAGGGCTGTTCGCGGCTGCCGCCCGTCTCGTCGGTGCAGGGCGGCTTGCTCGCTGGCTTGCGGCAGGGCGGCCCCGTGGCAGCTGGGCTGTTGGGATCGGGCTGTGGCTCTACGACCTGCTCAGTGGTGGGGAGTGGCCGCGGCACAGCATGCATCGCGGTGGTGCATCGGGACAGCCGGAGGTGGACATCCGGCGGTATCCCAGGGGAGCCAGCTATGTCGACGCACAGATGCGGTTTCCAGAACGATTTACCGTTGAACTCCTGCAAGACGCTCAGAATGTCGCTACGACGAACGGCACGCAGTTTCACGTGCATACGCATGTCGAACTCACCGCTGATTCGGATGGCACCCTGCATCTCACGCCGAATGCTGCTGCCGAGGCAGCCGGCGTAACGGGCCGAATCAGTCTTCGTCCTGACGCGATCGTGAACGCCAGCGGTGCCTGGGTGGATCGAACGCGGGCGAGCGTTCCGCTGGCCGCTGGTGGGCCGCCATTAATCGGCGGAACCAAGGGCAGCCATCTGGTCATCGATGCGGCAGACCTGCGACGGCGGTTGCACGACTCGGGCGTGTATGCCGAGGCTGGCGACGGGAGGCCGATGTTTGTGCTGCCCTTTGGTGAGCGGCTGGTCTTGGTGGGCACAACGGACCTCCCCTACGACGGAGATCCGGGCGACGCGATCGCCTCGGACGAGGAGATCACGTATCTCCTGTCCTGTTGCCAGCAGCTCTTTCCGGATGCTTCCCCGACACGTGAGAACGTGCTGCTGCACTACTGCGGTGTGCGGCCGTTGCCGAACGCCGGCAGTGGGCTTACACCGGCCGCGGTCACCAGGCGACATCTGCTGCTACGACATCCTTCAACGGCGGTTCCGAGCTGGTCGATCGTGGGGGGCAAGCTGACCACCTGTCGTAGCCTGGCAGAGACGGCAGCGGCCGAGGTACTGCCGGCGATCGACTGGTCTGTGCGGGGCAACTCGCAGTCACGGCCGCTGCCTGGTGCCGCTGCCGCCGACACGCCCCAGGCCCGCTGCGAGCTGCGCGAGCACCTGCAACGATGCGGGGTGGCCAGCGACACCGCCGTTCGCTTGGTGCAGCTCTACGGAGGGCAGGCGGAGGCAGTGGCTGGTCCCGCAGGCAGCGTTGGAGCGGCAGGCTGCGGAGTGACGGTAGAGGCGGTCCGGCGGGCGGTGGCCCGTGAGTGGGCTGTCACCTTAGACGACGTGGTTTCACGACGTCTGATGCTGGCGTTTGAGCCTGACTTTGACCTCGCCACGTTGCGTCAAATCGCAGAGATCCTTGCGTCGACAGGCCGACTCGCTGAGGATCGCGTGGAAGCAGAAGTGGCAGCTGTGGCGGCGATGCTGGAGCGGCGTCACGGTCGGCAGTTGGCTGCATCTGTCGCTGGGGATGGGGACTGCAGTTGAGTCTGTTGTGAGCAAACACGGGGTGACCAAACACCGTTAAAGGGGACAAGAGATGACGACGTCTGAACCGCTGTTTCTGGCGCTTGATCAGGGCACCACGTCGAGCCGAGCGATCCTGTTCGATACTGCCGGCCTGCCGGTTGCAACGGCGCAGCAGGAGTTCCGCCAGATCACGCCAGCGGCCGGCGTGGTGGAGCATGACGCTACCGAGATCTGGAGTTCCCAGCTGGCAACGGCGCGTCAGGTGATCGGCACCGCTGGGATCAGCCCGCAGGCCATTCAGGCCATCGGAATCACCAATCAACGTGAGACCACAATCCTTTGGGATCGCGTGACCGGAGAGCCGGTGGCTCCGGCGATTGTCTGGCAGAGCCGAGTGAGCGAGCCGATCTGCCAGCGGCTCAGGGAGGCCGGGCATGAAGACCTGATTCGTGAGCGGACCGGCCTGCGACTCGATCCCTATTTTTCGGCGACCAAGATTGTGCACCTGCTGGAGACGGTCGACGGCTTGGCCGCCCGCTGCCGGCGAGGTGAAGTGCTCTTCGGCACCGTTGACAGCTGGCTGGTCTGGAAGTTCACCGCAGGCCAAGTGCATGCCACAGACCCGTCGAATGCCGGTCGCACGCTGCTCTATGACATTCGCGAGGGACGCTGGAGCGAGAAACTCTGCGAGATCTTTGGGGTGCCGATGGAGATCCTGCCGGAGGTGCGTTCCTCTGCCGGAAACTTTGGGGTGGCGACTGCCGACATGCTTGGCTGTGAACTGCCGATCTGTGGGATCGCCGGCGATCAACAGTCGGCATCGTATGGTCAGGGATGCCTCCAGCCTGGTGATGCCAAGAACACCTACGGCACCGGGGCGTTCTTACTGTTTGCGACAGGACCTGAGGCGGTGGTGAGCCAGCATGGGCTGCTGACCACACCTGCAGCCGATGACGGCCGAGGCCCCAGCTTCTTCCTCGAAGGGGCCATCTTTATTGCCGGCGCGATTGTGAGCTGGTTGCGAGATGGCCTGGGCATCATCAAGCAGGCGAGTGAGATCGAGCCATTGGCGGCGAGTGTGCCCGACAGCGATGGTGTGGTGCTCGTGCCAGCTTTGGCTGGGCTGGGAACGCCTCACTGGGATCCGCATGCCCGAGGCCTGATCATAGGGCTCACGCGGGGGACAACCGCTGCTCACATTGCACGTGCGGCGCTTGAGTCGATCGCGCTGCAGGTGGCGGAGGTGGTGGAATGTATGAGGCGCGACTCGGGAATTGCCCTCGATCGGCTCCGGGTCGACGGCGGTGCTTCGAGCAATGACCTCTTGATGCAGATTCAGGCGGATGTGCTCGGTGTGCCGGTGGAGCGGCCCAGGGTGTTGGAGACCACAGCGCTCGGGGCAGCGCTGCTGGCCGCTCGCGGTGCGGGGCATGAAGCGGCTATCGACACCACGCTGGCCCGACAGACTGAGCGGGTCTTTGAGCCGACCACTGATGCAGCCAGCCGTGAGCGGATGCTCGAGGTGTGGCGCGAGGCGGTCGGCCGTTCCCGTGGCTGGGCGGTGCATACGGCGGCTCGGTAGCCGCCTTTCTTCTGTGGAGCCTAGCGGAGCATCGTGCCGCCGGCCGCACCGCGATTCTCGGCGAGGCGGACTCGCGAGGCGTAGGCCTGTGGGTTGGCGGCAAACCGACTCCGTGTTTCCAGTGACGAGAAGAGATAAATCCTCGCCTGGTAGGTCACGCCATACCGCCGCTGGCCAGGGATCTGCTTGCCCGCTTCAAAAGCGACTACCGGGTCATCACCAGAAAGGGCAGGGGCATAGCGATCTGGGTTGGCCAGGAACCGCTGCTGCTCATTGGCGCCAGCGAAGAGGTACGTGCGGCCGCGATGCTGCACGCCCCACTGAGCGCGGCCTTCCGTCCAGGATGCCTGCTCGGCCAAAGTCACTGGGCAGTAGCCGTCGAGACCCACTGGATAGGGAGTGGGGGCATTGGCGAGATCGGCTGCAGACTCCTCCTCTTCGTCCGGTTCGCTCTTGGGCATCATGAACGCGAACGGCTTCTGTAGCGTGCTGAGAAGGCTGTTGGTCTGCGGCTCTTCCTTCTTCTCCTCTGCGCGATCGGTGGCCATCGCAGCGCTGTCGACAGCAGCAGGGGGAGTGGGGTAGGGCGTCAGCGTCTGCGGGGGCATCGTCTGCGGAGGTGTGGCTGAGGCATAACTGCCCTGCGTAGCGTACGCTTGTGCCGCTGTTGACGGAGTGGCTGTCGATGGTGTGGTCGGGTAGAGGGAGTAGCCCTGCTGCGGTGCGAGTGAGGGTGCAGCTGTTGGGGCTGCTGGTGGCACCGCGGATTGTGGTGTGGCAGCCTGTGGCGTGGAGGTAGCCGGAGCAGCCGAGAGCCACGGAGGCGTCTGGGCTGGAGCTGCGGCAGTTGTTGCCGGAGAGATCGGCTGCCCTGCTGTTCCCGAAAAGGCCGCTGGAGGCTGCATCTGCGGAGTCGCCTGCTGTTGCGTGATGGGCTGCTGGGGAGCCTGCTGAGCAAACTGTGAACCTGCGGCGTAACGGCCGTCTGCTGGAGCCGCCGGAGCAGGTTGCGTCACCGCAGCAGAGGCTGCCAAAGCAGGCCGCTGCTCAGGCTGCACAACTGTGGCTGATGGCTGCGCCGCAATCGTTGTTGCTGGAGTGATCGCCGTCGCCGCGGTAGCGTGGAGGGCCTGGGCCGCCTGAGCCACAAAACCTGACGCCGTTGGCGGCAGATCAAACGTTGTCAGCAGGCGATCGTTGCCGTCCATCACGCAGGCGGAGGGAATGTGCGAAATCCCCAGCCGACGAGCGAGGGCAGGGTCGGAGTCCACATCCACGACAACCGGTTCATAGCAGGCACCAACCAACGCTGCCGCTTCAGGGTTCGCCCAGAGCCTGCTGTCGAGATGCTGGCAGGCTTCGCACCAGTTGGCGGTAAAAATCACCAGAATGGGCCGCTGGCTCGAGTGACTGGCCGATTGGGCTGCCTCGTACGATTCATGCCAGGCCACACCTGCCATCGCATCGGCAGTGTTCCATGCCAAACCCATGCAGGCGAGGATGGCAAAAATGGCGGCGAAACGGCGGGTCCAACGGTCGGTGGCGATCATGAGGAATGTCCTCGCGGTACTTCCAGCGGCTGCGTGTGACTCAAACGATGACAGGACCGCGTCGCAGAAGCGGCACGGTCACCTTCCTCTGGTATCGGCTGAACTGGTTGTGCGAGTTGCATCGAATCTTGCCCGGCTCTTGTGGGGGGAGGCTACGAGCCGGGGAAACGCCGATGTCAGGCGGCTGTTGGCGGGATAAACCCCAGTTTCCCGCGGAAAAGTCATGACTTGACAGTCTCCTGGGTGGTGCGGATACTGCTGCTGTTCGGTGACAGCCTTTTTCGTGCTGTCTTGTCGCACTCTCGGAGTGTTTGACCAGTTCTGGGGTAGTCACAGCAGGGCAGTTGTTGTCTTCAGTGTGGCGATCTCTCCCGGAATGTTGGTATTCCGCTGTGTGATGGGGCGTAACGCCCTGCGGGGGTCGATTCAGCGACCTGCCCGTTTCGAAAGAGGACGTGTGTTGGCTGTCGTAGGACATGCTCAGCAGCTGTAGGAAAGGCCCTCAAAACGCCTTGACTATGAGAAACTGCGGTTTTCATGGGTGCTGTGCACCCGCGATCTGTTGAGTGAGATCGAACGGGCCGTTGTGACGGCCTGAGAGGCATCGCTGCTGGCGTTCCCAGGGATGGACGTCGGTGCCTGCCTGGGGTTTGTAATGGGAGCGACTCGTGGCCTGGAAGGCTGCAGGGGGTTGTGATCCATCTGCCTAATTTCCTGACAAGAGTGAGATTTTCGTAGTTCGACGCCGGGCTTTGTCCGCTCGTTGAACCGGTGCCCACGACAGAACAGTGGGGTTCCATGGCGGGCCAGAAACCGCCGGATTTCAACGTTTTCGGTTTCGTGGCGACGGTCTGCCCGCAGGGCCGAGCGTTGCAGGCCTGACCGAACGTTTTCTCGAAGAGGACGGTTTTCTTTCATGGCGAAACGGAGACGAGCCCGTTCGCAGGGCAGGTCCGGCGGCCAAGATGGCGGCGGCGGAACCGGCGGTGGTGGCGGCGGCGGTGGCGGCGGTGGACGTCGCCGCGGCAGGTATCGGCGACGTGGCGGTGGCGGCGACCGTCCGGTGCCGGACGATCCAGCGATGCAGCCACCAGAGGAAGAGCCGGCTACCGAAAACGGCGAACCGGTACCGCTGGAGCCGGGTGAGGGTGTGCTGGAAATGCACCCCAACGGCTACGGCTTCCTCCGCAACCCATCCCAAAACCTGGCCCGCGAGCGGACCGATCCGTTTGTGCCAGGAACGATGGTGGAGCGGTATGGCCTGCGTGAAGGCGTGTTCGTCAAGGCGATGGTGCAGCCTGGTCGTCGGCAGCAAGGGCCGCGGGTGCGGGAAGTTCTCGAGGTTGAGGGTCTGCCTCCCGAGGAATACTCCAGCGTCAAGTCCTTCGATACGCTCACGCCGATCAATCCAGAGACGTGGCTACGGCTGGAGACCGGTCAACAGCCGGTCACCACGCGAGTCATGGACCTGCTCACACCGCTGGGCAAGGGACAGCGTGCTCTGATCGTGGCTCCACCACGCTCAGGGAAGACCGTGATGCTGCAGCAGATTTCGCAGGCGATCTCGGAGAATCATCCGGAGGTTGGGCTGGTCGTGCTGCTCGTTGACGAGCGACCTGAAGAGGTCACCGACATGCGTCGCAGCGTGAAGGGTGAAGTACTCGCGAGCAGCCTCGACTGTGACGTTGAGAGCCATGTGCGTCTGTCACAGCTCGTGGTTGAGCGGTGCAAGCGGATGGCCGAGGCCGGCAAGGATGTGTTCTTGCTGATGGACTCGATCACTCGTATGGCACGGGCCTTCAACAAATGGGTGGGCAACACCGGCCGCACGATGAGCGGTGGTGTCGACATCAAGGCGCTCGATATCCCGAAGAAGCTCTTCGCAACGGCACGCGTGTTTGAAGAGGGCGGATCGCTGACGATTGTGGCGACCGCGCTGATCGACACCGGTAGCCGCATGGACGAGCTGATTTTTCAGGAGTTTAAGGGCACCGGCAACATGGAGCTTGTGCTCGATCGTAAGCTCGCCGACCGTCGCGTGTGGCCAGCGATCGATATCTCGCAGTCGGGCACTCGACGCGAGGAGAAGCTGCTGGATCCCAACACGCTGCACGCTGTGAACATTCTGCGTCGGACGCTGTCGACCATGCACCACGTTGATGCGATGGAACAGCTCACGAAGCAGCTCAGCAAGTTTAAGAGCAACCGGGAGTTCATCACGTTGATCTCAAACTCGCGGGACGACTAGAGCCGAGAAGCTCTGGAAGAGAAGAGATGCGACGCCTGGACAGACGGGAAGGCCCTTCGGTCTGGCGTTGCGATCTCTCCACAGCGAGCTGATGGCCTTGGGTCGCATCCTCGGGAGCACGACGGCGGGGTTCCTGTGGCGGTGCTGCTGCGGCAGTGCTACGGCCGACATGCTTTGACTAGTCATGCCCGGCTGAGCTGCTTTTTACGGCGCTGTTTTTTACGGCGCTGCAGCCGGCCTGCTGGCCAGCAAGGCGTTCGAGCCAGTAGGCATACTGAGGGTCGCCGCAGCGAAAGGCAAAGACCGCATCGGGAAGTCGGTCGGGGCCCGTCCCTGCCGAATGCACACGCACAATCACCGCGCCATCGCTACGCTGTTCGAGCGAAACCCGATCGTCGGGGACAGCAGTGGGCCGTTCTTCTGGCCCTGCGGTGGCCTTTGAACGTCCGGCAGATTGTCGAATGGGCCTCATCTGTTCGAAGCACCGTTTGTTCGAAGCACCGGTGGTGGCACACGTGTCAGGGAGGGTGGCCAAGGCTGGCCAGCTGACACGAGAAGGTGGGAAAACCGACCAGCGGAGTATGCCAGGAATCCTCATCTGATGCCAACAAACGCTGTGTTTCAGTACAGGGGGTGGGTGTTGGCGATGAAAAACAGCTCGGGCTCTTCCGGTTATGCCGACACCGCGAGGACTGGCCGTGGGTCTGAAAGCCGTGGTTTTTGACACTCGAAAAAATGTCGCGCTATACTGCGTCAGAACGCCGTGCGAATCAGGTTTCTTCCGTTTGCAGCCGCGTTTGAGACCGGCTGTTGGCAATTGCGAAAGAGCGGAGACTGGAGAGCATGACGGATTTTGCGGGGCTCGCCGACGACTTCTACGTCAACATGAACCTGATGACGGAGATGGAACTGCCGGGGCAGCGGGACACGATCCTGCACTTCTTCGAGTGCCTGCAGAAGCACTATCCGACGATGCGGAAGTTCTACTGTCGGGACAAGCGGGACTTCGTGCTCGAGGAAGACAAAGACAACGGCCGGTATCGATGGACGGCCGTGGAAACACGAAGGCTTTCGTCTGGCGAAGTGAACCCGGCGTCTCCTGAGGAGGCGATGAAGCAGCACAAACTCGTGCTCGATCTCGCCCCAGCCCTGCTCTCGGTCAGTCCCCTCGACTGCGAGGCCCTGGACCTGCTGTTCGGCTTTGACTTTGCCTACCGCGGCAACCACAACGCGCTGTTGGCGGAGGCGCTTGGCGTGGGACCGTCACTTGAGCAGATGGGAGAGATTCCCGGAGCACGGGTGATCAACTTCGAGCCCTCAGTCACGCTCGCGGTTGACGAAGACTGTCGCACTCAGGTGCGGGTGAGCACGGAGTCGCGTACGAATGCCTTCCAGGTGCGAACGGGTGACTACGGTGAGGATCAGCTCAGCGTTTATGTCACCGCTCGCCAGTACGGAAGTCTTGATCCGACTGTGGGCTACGTCGAGGCAGTCGAGCGGCTCTTTGGACTTGCGATGGAGGTCATCGACAACTGCGTCGTCGATCAGATCCTGCGGCCTCTCGCCCGCACGATCGCCCTGAAGTAGTCGCTGCCCTGAAGGAGCCGCCGGTCTCGGGCCGCTTACGAGCGACCGGAGCGGCCTCGCGAGGAGCGACCGTTGTCTTTGGCGGGGGCCTTCGCACGGGCGTCGAGATTGCCCGCGATCACAATCCCAATCGCCTCAACCCAGCTTGGCACTTCACGAACTGCGTCGAGACCGCTCTCAGCGACAGCCTCGTCGGTGCTCGCATCGCTGCGGCGAGGAGTCGCTGGTGCATCGCTATCGTCACCGTCGTCGAGGCCGAGGTATTCAAGACCCTCGTCGTCCTGAGAGAACGAGCTGCTGACCGGCCGGAAGGCGGGCCGACCGCGACCTCGCGTGCCCGATTTCTCGTCACTGCCGCGTCCACGACGGCGTCGTCGCCGTCGGTCGTCGCCCGACTTCTCGCCGTCGGCGTCACCACGTCGTCGACTACCCTCAGGCTTGGCCTTTTTTGCGCCTGCCGTGACGTAGCCAGTGGGAGTGGGCTCATCTCCCGATTCTTCTTCACCATCGGTGCTGGTGGCATCGCCGCTGGAGTCCTCGTCAGTCCGCTTTGAGCGTCGGCGTCCACCACGGCGTCCTCGCCGGCGTCGCTTCTTGCGTGGCTCGCCATCTTCGCCAACGGCCTCGTCACCGGCCTCGATCGTCTCGCCAGATTCTGCGTCAGCAGGTTCGTCGTCTGAGCCGCGAGGTTCAGGAAGTTCGTCGCCCTCGTCGTCACGTCGTGGCCGCCGCTCTCCGTCAGCATCCGCTCCGCGTCGTGAACGCCGGCCTCTCCCTCTGCGGCCACGGCCACGTCGCGGCTCGTCCCGATCATCCGCCTCTGCTTCTTCGCGGGGCGTATCACCACCGTCGTCGCCAGTATCTCGCTCGTCTTCAGCTTGCTCGCCGAGGTCATCACTCAGCCGATCGGCATCTTCACCAGCGTCCTCGTCGCGTCCGGCCTCGTCACGACGCGAGCGGGATCGACCGCGTCCACCACGGCGGCCACGTCGGCGTCGGCGTGGGCGATCCTCGCCCTCACCTTCAGCGTCCGCGTCGCGGTCACGGATGCGATCCTCTCCCTCGCCCTCGGCAGCGTCGTGCTCGTTAGTCTCGTGCTCGGCAGCAGCTGGAACGCGGGCCTGACGGACGGGACGATCGAGAAAGCTACGATCTGAATCTGGTTCGCGTGTTTCCTCGCGAGCGGATTCGGCGACGCGACGCTCTTCCACGGGGCGTGCGGCGACCGGAGGAGCTGCAGGAGCTGCAGGAGCTGCAGGTGTCGGCTCGTCGTCCCAAAGGCGAGAACCGGAGGCCAGCTTCTTGGCGAGGTCGTCGTGATCGTCCCGTTTGGGGCGATCTGCCTGCGGGCTGCGGCCCCGTCGCTCGTTATCTCGACGATTGTCTGAGCGACGACGGTCTTCGCGAGGAGCGTCCTGGGATGTGGGAGTTGCCTCGGCGGCAGCAGGTTCCGCTGCGGGAGCGGCGGGTTCGGCGGCGGGTTCAAGCCCAAACTCGTTCGCGAGGGCTGTCCAATCGGCGGTCGGCGCGGGCCGTGGTTCACGACGTGGGGCTTCTGCCTTCGGGGCAGGATTCACTGGTGCCGGTGCCGGTTCAGGGGCTTTTTTCTCGACGGGAGGTTCCGGTGCGCTGCCGGCGGGCACGCCCAGTGAGTCAGCCAGAGAACCCCAAGGATCTTGGTTTTCAGGAGTGGTCATGAAAGGCGAATCCGTCTGAAAAGTGTGGTTTGTCTGGGAGCGTATCGAGTCGCTTCCCACCAAAATGACGGCTGCGTCGAGACGGAGACTGCGGGCATGCACAATCTTCCGGCGCGGCCAACGCCAATGGCAGGCCGCCGCAGCATATCAGCCGCCCCCTCAGGGTGGCAGATCGAGGCGTAAAAACCGCATCTTTTGCGTGTTTTTCACCTCCGAACCCCGCTGGCCGGGATGGGCTGCTGGGGCGGCCGTCGGATCAGTGCTTCACAGCCCGGATCAGGTTGCCGTTGTCAGCCACATCCATCAGCGGACGGTATGGGCTGGCCAGGGCCCGTCGTGACCGGCAGGCGGGGTAGAAGACGAGATTGATGGCCACGTTCCAGGCTGGCTCCGTGAACGATGCGTAGGCCGTGCCAGACTGGTTAAGTGGAAGGGTCGTGGACGGACCGGGCAGCATGTAGGTGAACGCACCTTCGAGTGCCAGGCTGCGATTCATCGGCGACCGTAGGTTGGCACCAAAGATTGTCTCCTGGGTGCCTGTGCCACCGCCCCAGACTCGCAGTTCATTGGCATCGCCAAAGTAGAGCCGATAGAAGCCGGCGTAGATGTCGACCGAATCGGCAGTGACTGCGTTCGGGTTGCGGCGGCTGAAAATACTATTGGAGTCGCGGACGTTGCCTGTGCCCCAGAAGCCTGCCTCCCAGGCTCCGAAGACGTAGCTGACCTCACCTCGCACCTGAGCGATGTCCACATTCTGCTGCCAGCTGTCAGTGAGGTAGTCCCAGACGACGCCGCCTTGGAGCCCCCGGCCTTCAAACGCGCGGGTAAACAGGCCTGTGGTCACGAAAACCTGGTTGCGGGCGTTGTTGTTGAGGAGGTTTTGGCCATCCACAACGAGCGACGTGCTGTTGAAGTTGGTGTGTACGCCGCGCACGCCGAGCTGCCATCCAATGCCAAACGCATTCCACAGCGGCATCGCCCAGTTGAGCGATTCGCTGAAACCGAAGTTCCCCGTTAAGCCAAGGTCGGGGGCACTCTGAAAGCCGACCGTGCCAACACTGGCTGTGAGGTCGCGGTACCACCGCCAGCCGTAGTAGGGCTTGCCGAACTGACGAAGCCAGTTGCACAGCCGACCGTGGTGGTGGCCTGGGAACCAAGGCAAGAATCCGCAGTCGTCCTGGCAGCCGTAGGGGTCATGGCCAGGGTATTCACCGAGCCACATGCCGCCGGCAACGCCAGGCTCACTCACCACAGTGCCACCCGGAAGCATCGCAGCTCCAGGAGGTGGCGATGGTCCAGGAGCAATCCGTTCCATCGCGGGATCATAATGCGGCTGCGTCCAGGGCATCTCGCCGTCGAACATCATGGAGTCGTCGACGAACGTCATGCTGTCATCTGCTGGAGCGGGAACCTCTTCGTAGGACGGGGCGGAGCCCGCGTCAGCGGAGTCGTCGGCCAGCGATGGACTCATCACCGAGGGCAGGTCGTCGGAGTTCATCGCGTAGCGATCGGGCCGAGCCGTCCGTGAGCCGCCAGGCATCGGCATAGCCTGCCGGGAAGCTGCCGCTTCCGCACCGTAGATCGTCGTTCGCATTTCACCCTGCGGTGTGCGGGTGAAGGGTGCGGACGACATCATCTGCGACATCAGCTCAGACACGTTGACCCCGGGGGCGGGCTGCGACACCGCCTGCTGGCGAGGCATCGGCTGTCGAATCTGCCCCTGGGGCACACTCGAAACCCGCATTGGTGGCGTGAACGGATTGCCTGGCTCCGCAACCACAGTGGCCACTGGCGGCCGAGGTGCAGTGCGTGCAGGAGTTGCTTCAGCGGCCTCGATGTCGCTGCTGTCTGGGCCGGGCGCAGCGGTGCCCGGGCGGGAGGCCATCGAAACTGGGGCCGGCGGCTCGCTGCGGCTCTGTCGATGGGCGGTCCACTTCAGATCGCTTCCAACAGCAGCGTCAGCGGCTATCACCTGGCAGCTGCTCACACTCAGCCATGCCGCGGTGACGCAGCAGACGAGGGCCACGTGTCGGGCCTGTGAGCGATTCCGCGAGGGGTTCGCAGCGTTCATTGCAGCCTGTCTCCTTCTCAATCCCAGCCACTCACCAGAGCGGCCGCGGAAATGGTCCGGAACAGTTATCGGAATCGGCAGGACCGAAACTTCCGTTAAAAACCTCTCGGTTTTTCGAGCCTGCGCAGCCCCCCTGTCTTTAGCGGTCGGGGCGTGATCTGCCGTCTGGCACGCTGCGGCGTCAGTCGGTGGCCAGTGCCTGAGCGAGGTCAGCGATCAAGTCGTCGGCGTCTTCAATGCCGCAGGCGATGCGAATCATCGAGTCTGGAATCCCAAACGCCGCCCGCTCAGCAGGGGAGTAGTTCCAGTAGCTCATCACCATTGGCTGTTCGATCAGCGACTCCACGCCGCCGAGGCTCGGGCCAATCCGCGGGATCCGGACCCGATCGATGACCGCTGAGGTCGCTTTCCAGTCGGCGTCGGCGAGCAGGAAGGTCACCAGCCCTCCGCAGCCCCGCATTGTGCGGCAGGCGACGTCATGGTGTGGGTGACTCTCAAGGCCCGGGTAGTAGACCCGCTCCACCCGCGGGTGCGACTCAAGGAAGCGGGCAACAGCAAGCCCGTTTGCGTTGTGTCGCTCCATCCGCAGCGGCAGGGTTTTGAGGCCTCGCTCCAGCAAATAGGCATTATGCGGTGAGTTGACACCCCCCATGATGCCTCGCAGCTTGCGGATCGGCTCCATCAGTTCGCGGCTGCCAACGACGACGCCGGCGAGCAGGTCGTTGTGGCCACCGAGATACTTGGTGGCTGAGTGGAGCACAAAGTCGACACCGGCATCGAGTGGCCGGAGGTTGAAGGGCGTGCACAGCGTGGCGTCGATCATTGTCAGCACGCCATGGCGTCGCCCGATCTCGGCAAACCGATCCACGTCGATGATGCTGAGGTGAGGATTGGTGGGCGACTCGCTGACGAGCATTTTGGTGGCAGGCGTAATCGCTGCCTCCATCGCGTCGTAATCGCAGGTCTTCACCTGTTTGAATCCCACACCGTAGCGAGTGAGATGCTTTGAGCAGAACTCGCGGCTGCGGTGGTAACACTCGTCGAAGAAGATCACCTCATCGCCACCGCTGAGGTGTGCCATCAGCAGGCCGACAAGGCCGCCCATGCCAGAGCCGAACAGCACAGCATCTTCGCCACCTTCGATCGCGGCAAGCTTGCGTTCGACAACCCGCTCTCCCGGGTTGCCATAACGGCCATACTCTTCCCGCTCGATGCCCTCCTCGAGGAAAGCAATGATCGCGTCGGTGTTGGCAAAGGTGTAGGTGCTCGCCAGAAACACGGCGTCTGTGATCGCGTCGCCCGGCTTCTGGCGAGCCTCGCCTGCGTGCACTGCCATCGTGGAAGGGCCAAGGCTTCCGGGTGAGGCCGTGGAGCGTGGCTCGTCGTGTGCGGTGGCATGGTCAGACGGGGAGATCGACATGGCGAGCCTTGGGAGAATCCGAGAAATCCGGCGTGGGTGACCTGGCACGGTGTGCCACAACTCAAGGTAGTCGAGCCGAGATTCAGCGACAAGAAACCCCTGACGTGATCGGGAGTGGCTCGGCTCATCGGCGTGGCTGGCTTTCGGCACGACCGCTAGACTCCACCGAAGCCGTCGTCCTCGCCGCGGTGATGCGAAAGGCCGCATCGTCAGGGTCGGCTCTTTCGTTCGCCTCCTCTGGGAGTTTTGCATGTCCTCTGAGAACGCTTCTGGTACTCCCAGCACGCCGGAGAATCGGCCGTCTGCGGCGTCGACGTCCGATCCGCGGAGCTCACAAGGCGGCCGGGTGCCAAACCGTCGTGTGATGATCACCGTGGCGTCGCTGGCCACTGCGATTGCGCTCGTCCGCGGCGGAGGGCTTGAGCGAGTGGTGGGGCCGGTCGTCGATCATGCGGTGATCAACATCATCACACTGATCCTGGGATTCTCGATTCTGGTGTCGCTGGTGCTCTGGCTCTGGCGGGAGAGCAGCTACGCAGCAGGGGTGAAACGGCGGGTGATCGGCGGACTCCTGCTGCTGGTGGTCGCTGGATTGGCCACGCTGCGGATCGAGAGAGTCACTGGCGACCTTGTGCCGGAGTTTGCCTGGCGATGGAGCCCGTCGCGAGACCAGCTCCTGCCAGGCTCAGGTGAGATCGAGACGCAGGCGGTCGCTTCGGCGTGGAAGGCCACGCCACAAGACTTCGCCCGTTTTCTTGGGCCAGCAGGCGATGCCACGGTCGACGGTGTGACGCTGGTCACCGATTGGGATGCCACGCCGCCGGAGCTGCTCTGGCGACAGCCGATCGGTGCTGGCTGGGGCGGCTTTGCCGTTGTGGGCGATCATGCCGTGACGCTTGAGCAGCGAGATACGGAAGAAATCGTGGCCTGCTACGACATCACCTCAGGTCGCTGCGAGTGGGCGGTGGGCGCCGCTGCGCGACATACGACGGTGCTCGGTGGAACCGGTCCACGGTCCACGCCAACGATTCACGAGGGTGTGGTTTACTCCACCGGAGCGA
>Ga0181607_10001325_pt1 | contig 22208 bp, 19 predicted proteins | sample 041ome_9_FD_132420 | JGI IMG/M metagenome (GOLD analysis project Ga0181607, IMG submission 132420) | Coastal salt marsh microbial communities from the Groves Creek Marsh, Skidaway Island, Georgia - 041413US metaG (megahit assembly) | ecosystem: Environmental > Aquatic > Marine > Intertidal zone...
ATAATTTATTATTAAACTAATTAATAAAAAATATCCGATATTTAATGTATTTAAACCATCAAAAAAATTAGACCCGTTTATTAAGATTAAAATACAAAAAATTACAAATAAATAATTAACATATTTTATACTCAAAAGATTATCTAAAAAATAAATCTTTGTATCAGTTATTTGCAAATTACTTAAAAAAATATAACTTAACACAATTAGAATTTGGATCGATAATCGCCTATTTGCAGAATTTATTAATTTAAGATCTGAAATAAATCCTAGCAATAAGATCAAGGTAGAAAATATATATAATAAAAAATCTAAATAATTGAAAAAAACAAATAAACTTAAATAAATAAATATACCTCCCGTAAGTGGAATTTTTGTATTAGATGAAAATTTTTGATGAGAATCACCAGTTTCACTCAAAAGATAATTATTTTTAAAACAGTATTGATTGAATAAACTGATTAAAATTACTAATGAAATTAGATATATAAAAATCATCATAAAAAATTATTTTTTTAAAACAGAATTTATAGACAGTATAATTAGTCTAAATATTGATTTAATCACACTATAGTTTAAATACAAATTATATACTTTATATCCATCAAAAATTTTTTGAATAGAAGATGAAGATAAAGAATTACTAAGTTTTCTCCAATAGCTATAATTTTTTTTGATACCTTTCATCTTAATACCATTCTGAGAAAGCTTTAACCACACAACATAATCTTCTTTTGTTTTAATGCTTGGAAAGTAAAAATTTTTATTATTAAATAATTTTTTTTTTAACATTACAGTTGATAATCCAATATCACATGAAAGAATAAGTTCATCAAAACTAATATTATCTTTTGCACTTCTTGATCCAATTATTTTACCTTCTTTATCAATAATTTGATAAGCTGTGAAACTAAAATCAATATTAAATTTCTTCATGAAATTTAATTGATCCTCTAGTTTAAACTTACTCCATAAATCATCACAATCACAAAAAGCTATGTATTCTCCAGTTGCCATCTCTATTCCTTTATTCCTTGAAAGACCGGCACCTAAATTTTTTTCATTTAACAAAATCTTTATTCTCTTATCTCTGTCACTCAGATTTTTTAAAACTTTACTGCTTTGCTCATTTAACTCATCATCTATAATTAATATTTCAATATCTTGATAAGTTTGATTTAAAATAGACTCTATAGTTTTATCAATAAAAACATCTTTCTTATAATAAGGCATTATAATACTTATTAATGACATTTTTTATTTATACATCCTTACCTACTAATAAATATAGAAATTCTAAATTGAAATTTTTCATTTATAAAATTAATTTAGTAAATTTTTTTATTTAAGTTATAAAATATTACAATTAAATAAAAAAAAAGTGATAATAAAAAAAACTTTAAATCAAAAAAAAAAACCATATTTTACGATTATTACTGTTGTTAAAAATGACCAATCAAATATTCAGAAAACTATTAAGTCTATAATATCACAAAGTTATAAAGATTTTGAATATATTATTATAGATGGTAAATCTGAAGACACGACCTTAAAAAAAATTAAAGTATATAAAAAAAAAATCTCTCTTATTTTGTCCGAAAGGGATAATGGTATCTATTTTGCTATGAATAAAGGGATCAAACTAGCAAAAGGAAAGGTATTACTGTTTGTAAATTCTGGAGATATTATAAAAAGAAATGCACTCTCTGTGGTTCGAAAACTTTTTATGAAAAATAATAAAATTGATTTTATTTTTGGAACTGTAAAACGACACTACACAACCTCTACTATAATTAAATCTGGATATAATAGAGATAGATTAAATTACAATTTCGATTTTGCCACTTCTCACTCAACTGGTTTTTTTATTAAATTAGCATCTTTAAAAAAAGTAGGAAAATTTAACACAAAATATAAATGTTCAGCAGATTATGATTTATATTTTAGGGCTATAATTAAAAAAAAATTAAAAGGTATATCCACAAATAAAAAAAATATTATCGGTATTATGAAAAGTGGTGGTTATTCAAGTAAATTTAGTTTTTTTCAACATTTGTTAGAAGAAACTAAAATTCGATATGATAATGGACAAAATATTATTTTTATTTTTCTAATATTTTTAAATGCAATATTAAAAAATTTATTTAAATAAAAATACTAAATAAATTTAATTTAAAACTTTTTTTTGTAAATAATCTTGAAATTTTTTTCTGAAAGTCAGGTCTTCTAAGGATTTTTTTATTAAAAATAATTCATAAAATAATCTTAATATTTCTAATTAATTTTTTCATTTATTGTTTTATTTCTTACCTCTAGAATTCTATTACAATATTTTAAAGAATTTGGTCTGTGAGAAATTGATATGATTGTTCTCTGATAAATATTATTAAATAAATTTTTTATAATTGAATCTTCAGTTTTTTCGTCTAAAGAACTTGTTGCCTCATCCATAATTAATATTGAAGGATTTTTATATAAGGCTCTTATTATGCCAATTCTTTGTTTTTGCCCTCCAGACAATTTGACTCCATTTTCACCAGCCAATTCGTAAAGTTTTTTAGGTAAGTTATAGACATGTTCAAATAAATTTACTTGTTTCAATAATTCATTAACTCTATTTAAATCAATCTTATCTGGGTTATCCTCTAAAACAATATTAAATAGTATACTTTCATCAATTATAGAAACATTTTGTGGAACATATCCAATTTCATTTTGCCATGCTTTTTCATTCTTTATTAAATCTTCTTTATTTATTTTGATAATTCCACTATTCGGATGTAATAAACCACATAATAAATTCACAAATGTAGATTTACCTGAGCCTGTTTGACCAATTATGCCTACTTTATCACCATCGCAAATTTCAATATTAATATTTTTTAAATTTTTTTCGTAACTATTAGGATATTGAAAATTAACATTATCAAAATTAATATTTTTAAACTCTATATTTTTTTTTACATCATTATTTTGAACACGGTTTTCTGAAGCAGTATTTTTTTTATTTTCTAAATTAGATAATTCTTTATAAACAACATTTATAACAGCACGATTATATTGAATTGATTGTATTGATTGAACAATTTTTGAGACTGCCGGTAACAATCTGATAGCTGCATAAAAAAAGACTCCAATTATCACAAATATTTCATTTATATTTTTCCCACTATTTAATAAAAACATTACTAGTGTTAAAAATGTAAACATCCCGATGAGCTCAAGAATTAATCGTGGCATTTGAGTAATTGTATCTTTATTAATCCCTACATGGGCATTTTTTAGATTGTGTTCATGAAATTTATTTAAGAATATTTTTTCCATACTGTTAATAATTACCTCACGTATACTCATAAAACCTTGTTGTAATTGTTTAAAAACTTCACCAGAATGATATTGTCTTTTTTCACCCCAAAACTTTAATTTATTATTAGTTCTTAAAAGAATGACATATCCAATTAATGAAAAAAAACTTATTGTTAGTATAGAGGCTTGCGTTTCATAAATTATCAAAAGAATGCAAATTGAAAAAAATACTATTAATTCTGAAGCTAGCCTGAGAAGAGGCATAACGACACTAAATGAGAATAAATTTCCTTCAGTTATAATATTTCTAATTAGTTTTGAAGAATTATTTTGTATATGAAAAAGATAATTTTTAAACAAATAATATTCAAAAAACTTTTTTGCCATCCTAGCATATAATTTATGGCTAAAATTAAATTGTTTTTTAAACAAAAATCTTAATAAAAAAAATTTTATTAAATATATTGATCCAAGTAAAAAAAGAATTATAACAAGAATTTCTTCCTTTGGTTTTTCTGTCAGAAAAAAGAAGTGTTTTGTATAATTTTCAAAATCAGTACCCACAAATATTTTAAGAATTGGAATAATCAATCCAATTCCCAGAAGTTCAAGTACAGCACTTATAAGTGTAAGTGAAAATATTATAAAGATTTGAATATAATCTTTTGACTCTAGAAGGTTTAAAACTTTTGTAAAAAGATTATTCAATTTTATTTCAATTTAAGTTAATTAATAATATTAATTACATGAAAAAAAATGTTTTTTATATGGCAAAATAAAAACATACAAGTATAAAACATTAAATTATGAATAAACCCTGGAAAACTATAAATCCGAAAAAATTTAAAGATATTAATCAATGTATTAAAAGCCTAAAAAGAAACAAATACAACGTAAGTGCTTGGATTGAAGATATTGCTAAAAACAAAAAAAATAAAATAGTTATTACTAACAAAAAGGTTTTTTTGTTTAAAGTGAAAGTGATATCGTTAGGTTTTTCTCGGCCAGTGACGCTTGATAAAATTTATAAAAAGTTAAAAAAAAAAGGCTATAAATGTGTTCCTCCTGATATAGCAATTCGCACGAGATTTTTTTATGATGAACAAAAAACTGGTGAATGGCTGAGATTTGCTACACCAATGAAATCAATGATAGATTCTGACAATGTTCCCCACTTACCAAAACTTGGTAAAGCCTTAGGCAAGTATTTTGTTAAAACATATTGGTCATATCCTGGGGCTGTTTTTCATCCACACAATGAATTTGTAGTAATGAAAAATGATATTTAAGAAATTAAAAATTAATAAAATTCAATTAAAGAACAGAATTGTTGTTTCACCAATGTGTCAAGATTCAGCAAAAAACGGTTGTCCAACTACTTGGCACTATAATCATTTATCAAAATTAGCTAACTCAGGAGCAGGAATGTTGATGCTTGAGTCCACAGCAGTTAATAATAATGGAAAAATTACCCATTTTGATCTTTGCCTTAATAATGATCATCAGGAAAAAAAATTTCTAAATTTAAAAAAATATATTAACAAATCAAGTGATGTCCCTATCGGTATTCAAATATCACATTCAGGAAGAAAGGGTTCTTCCTGGGTTCCATGGATAAAATCAAATATGCCTTTAAATAAAAATAATAATTCTTGGGAGACTTATTCTGCCTCATCTATAAAAAGAGATAAACATTGGCCCAAACCAAAGGAATTACAGAGAAAAAATTTAAATGATATATTTAATGATTTTAAGAATACCGCAAAAAGAGCAAAAAGAATCGGTTTCGAATGTCTAGAACTGCATATGGCTCATGGATATTTACTACATCAATTTTTATCACCTATTTCCAATAAAAGAAAAGATGAGTACGGTATAAAAAAAGAAATTAAATTAAATTACCCTTTAAAAATTGCAAAAGGAGTAAGAAAAATTTGGCCAAAAGATAAAATTTTAGGTGCCAGAATAACTGCAACTGACTGTTTGGAAGAAGGAATTAAGATTAAAGATTCAATTAAATTAGTTAAAGAATTAAAAAAAATAGGATTTGATTATGTTTGTGTTTCAAGTGGAGGCATACTGCCAATAACAAATATGAAAGTTGGTAAAGCTTTTAGAAGAAATCTAAGCAAAGAAATTAAAAAAAAGACATCCGTTCTAACAAGGGTAAGTGGTGAAATCGATAGTATAAAAATAGCAGAAAGTATGCTTATTAATAACCATGCTGATTTTGTTGCAGTTGGTAGAAAATTTATAAATGATCCGAATTGGTTAATTAATGAAGCAAAAAAAAGAAAAATAAAAGGTTACATAGCAAATCAATATCTAAGATGCATATAAATGAGTTTAAATTAATTGAGAATTAAAATGAAATTAATAAAATCAAGCGATTAAGCCTTTACTGTTCAATTAATGAACTATATATGTTAAACTAATGAATTCAGAAGGTACAGTTTTAGGAAAAAATCATGCATTAGCGTGGTCTAAAACTTATTCTTAAATAATTATGCGTAAAAAAACTCTAATTACTGGAGCTGGTAGAGGCATTGGAGAACAAATTGCCTTAAAATTTGGCTCTGAACAGCATGACCTGATTCTTTTAATTCAAAAAAAAGAACAATATCCAAACATAATGAAAAAATTAAAAAGATATAATATCAAAGTTGATTGTTTTATAGGTGATTTAAAAGATCAAAAATTCTTAAACTTTTTAAGTAAAAAAATTAATATAATCGACAATTTAATTAATAATGCTGCGCTTGCAAATACTAAACACTTTTTGGACGTAACAAATAAAGAATTAGATGATATTACAAATGTAAATTTAAAAACTATATTCAAACTATCTCAAATATTTTCAAAAAAAATGATTAAAAATAAAATAAAAGGTAATATCATCAATATCAGTTCTCAATTAGGTCATGTAGGTGGATATAATAGAACTGCTTATTGTATGACAAAATTTGGTCTAGAGGGATTGACAAAATCTATGGCAATGGATTTAGGTAAGCATGGTATTCGAGTAAATACCGTTGCCCCAACTAAGACTATAGTAAATCAAGAGGAAAGATTTAAAACAAAAAAAAGATTAAATTTAATTAGAAATAAAATTCCTCTAAGAAAATTTTCGACTACAAAAGAAATTGCTTCTATAGTTTATTTTTTAACTACAGAATCCTCTTCTTCAATAACAGGAACTTCCATAATTTCTGATGGTGGTTGGACTTCAGGAAAATAACTAAAAATACTCTTTTTTAATTGTATCTATAATTTTTTTATTTGATGTAATGTTTTTATCTGAACAAAGATTTGTTTTTATAAAATTATCATAGTAATTTATAGAATTTTTCATTTTTTCTAAAAATAATTTTTTTTCTATTTTTATATCGTCATCAATATTTACATTAAATAAATTTAAAGCATTTACATACTTAAGTCTAAAATTATTTAAATATTTTCCCAGATGTTTTGTTTCAATGTTGATAATTTTTTTTTTATACATTACTGAATTTAGGATTGCACTTGATAAAGTAAAAATAACAATATCAGCAGATGGTATTTCGTCCATTGTCGTATTAGTAGATATTTTGAAATTTTTAAAATAATTTTTTTCATCTTTATTTGATGGATGCAAACATATAATAATTTCCTTATTAAAAGTTATAGAAATATTCGTTAAAAAAACTGTAAGCTTTTCATAGAAACTTTTAATATCTTTCATATCTATTTTGCCTTCTCTTACTACTCTATCAGGATGACTTAAGGGAGTATCTATATACAATATTTTATCATTAGGATTTTCAAAATTTTTTTTATTTTTTACAAAATGATCATAAAAAATACTGTTCACTTGAATAATTTTCCTAAAATAAGAAATTTGAAAAAACGGAATTAGATTTTCTACTCTCCTACTTAAGCCTTTTTGAATATTTTTTATTATTTCGTTATTACATTCAAAAAGTATATCTACCTTTGGAAAAATATTTAATATTGTGAATATTCTAAATAAATAATAAAAACCTTTATGATAAAAATGTCCAAAAGCTTTAAAAACTTTAATATTATTCCACTCAATTGTTTGTTTATTTCCAAAATTACCTAAATTCATTATCATTATGTTTTTTATATTTGCTTTTTTTATCAAATAAAAAATTTTAAAAAAATCTGGATTCTTCGATAAGTATTGTAGAGCTATAAATTCTTTATCTTTAAAAAAATTTAAGAATTCTTTTGAATTATCAATTGTTTTACATATAAAATTTCTAGGAAATTTATTTTCATTCAATACTTCTTTATCTATTTGACGAAACTTGAGCTTAATTACATTTATCACATAAATATTTTTGAAATTTTTTGATAATTCCTCAATTAATAAACTATTTTGATTAATGAAAGATTGATAATTGTTTGTCTCAAGAATAATTCCAATAAATTTTTTCATTCTCTTTTTTTATTTGTATTTTTTTAACTAATCCTGTAATTTTAAATTTTCTCTTATATCTAGGTTATTGTTAGTGTAAAATTTAATTTTAATAAGTTCAATATTAATGAAAATATAATTAAATGAAAATAGCAGTTATTGGTGCAACTGGTTTTATTGGATCGAATTTAATTAAAGAATTTCCATTAAAATATAAAATTATTGCTACCTACAATAATAGATCTAAAATTGATAAAAAATCTTTAAATAAAAAAAATATTGAATGGAAATTTTTAGACATAAATAAAAAAAAAAATTATTTTAAGTATTTAGGCTTTCCAGATATTGTTATTCATTTAGCATGGTCCAAACTTCCAAATTATAAAATCATTTTTCATCAAAAAACAGAACTTCCAAATCAAAAAATTCTAATTTCTAATCTTGTTAAAAATGGTCTTAAAAATATTTTTATAGCAGGTAGTTGCTTAGAATATGGATATCAAGATGGTAAATTAGACGAAAATAAAAAAGAAGTTCCTAATAATAATTTTGCAAAAGCCAAATGTAGTCTTAAAAAATATGTTTTTAATTTACAAAAAAAATATGAATTTAATTTAACTTGGGGTAGAATTTTCTATATTTATGGTAAACATAACACTAGAGACACTCTTTATAATCAAGTACTCAAATCTGCAATAAAAAGAAATGATAAAATTACAGTTTCAGGAAATAAAATTAGAGATTATTTACATATAAAAGAAGTATGTAAAATTATAATGGGCCTTAGTTTAAAAAAATTAAACTTTGGCTTAGTTAATATTTGCTCTGGAAAAGGAATTTCATTAAAAAAATTAATTAATACGATTTGTAAATCAAAACAAATAAAAGCTAAAGTCAATTATATAAATGATTTAAGAAAAAATTTTGAACCAGAAAAATTTTGGGGATGTGATAAAAAACTAAAAATATGTTTACAGAGAAAGAAGTAATAGAACCTTTAATAAGTATTGGTATACCCGTTAAGAATGGGTTTCATAACAAAACTAGAGATAACATAGATTTAGAGAAAGCTTTAGATTCGGTATTAAAACAAAGCTATAAAAATATAGAGATAATTATATCTAATAACTGCTCAATTGATAAAACAAAGATTTTTTTAGATAAAATATCTAAGACTGATAAAAGAATAAAACTTTTTAATCAAAAAAAAGAAATTTCTGGAGGTGAAAATTTTCAATTTGTTTTAAATCAATCAAAAGGTAAGTATTTTAGGTGGAATGCTGCTGACGACTTTATGTCTATTAATTACATAAAAGATAATTTTAATTTTTTAGAAAATAATCAAGATTATGTTGCTTCTTCATCAAAATTTTTTTTTGAAAATGATAAAAATAATTATTATTCGCATAGTCTTAACGAAAATTTATATGGTAGATTAAAGCATTTTTTTAATATTAGATATCTTTCACACAATATTTTTTTTAGTTTGATAAGAAATGATACTTTAAAAAAGATTAGCAAAATGTCGAATGATTATTTAGCTAATGATTGGATTATTAATCTGGATTTATTGCTTAATGGAAAATTTAAAACTATTAAAGATAGCTACATTGTTCTTGGTGTAAAAGGTTTTTCAAAATCTAACACTTTTCTTAAAACAGAAAAATATTATAATAAAAAAATATACTATTTATTACCCTTATTTGAGCTTACTAAAGAATTTTTCTTAAAAACTATTTATACAAAACAACTAAAGATATCAGAAAAGATTTATTTATATTTTTTGTGCCTAAAAGCTAATTTATCCTTTCTAAAGAAAAGAGCTAAAAAATTATAAGATATTATTTTCTAATTAATTGATTTTTTTATTAAACTTTTATAGAGATTTTTGGTTTATTTAAAATTTTCCAAGGTTTTTTCATTTATAATTTTTTAATTAAATCTTTTAGTTGTTTGACAGTTAAATTATGATTATTTTCTCCACTATTATATGAAAAATTTTCTGGAACTTTTTTAACATTTTTTTTTGTTTTATAATACTTTAATACAATTCCATTTGATGGATTAACAATTGCAAAACAATGACCAAGATCAAATGTTGAGTTACTATCACTCTCGGTAATCATTTCCTCATGAATTTTTTCACCTGCTCTAATACCCACAACTTTTGTTTTACAATTTTCATTAATTGCTTTTGCAACATCTAAAATCTTATAGCTGGGAATTTTAGGCACAAAAATTTCACTTCCTTTTCCATTTGTTAATGCAAATAAAACTAACTTAATACTTTCGTTCATAGTAATATTGAATCTTGTCATTCTGGTATCAGTTATTGGAAATATATCTGATTTTTTAAGACTCATAAAATATGGGATAACAGATCCACGACTTCCCATAACATTGCCATAACGGACAACGCTAAATATTATTTTTCTATTTCCTATTTTATTATTTGCTGAAGTAAAAAGTTTATCTGAGCATAATTTTGTAGCCCCATATAAATTAATTGGAGCAGCTGCCTTGTCAGTTGAAAGAGCTGTTACTTTTTTTACATTGTTTGCAATACAAGCATCTATAACGTTTTGAGCTCCTATAATATTTGTTTTAACAAATTCATCAGGGTTATATTCTGCAGTAGGAACCTGTTTCAATGCAGCTGCATGTATTACATAATCCACTTTATACATTGCGTATTCTAGTCTTTTATAATCTCTAACATCACCAATGAAAAATCTCATTATTTTTTCATTTTTTTTGTAGATTTTCTCTTTACTCATTTGAAACTGCAAAAACTCATCTCTACTAAATATTATAATTTTTTTAGGTTTGTATGATTTTAAAAGAAAAGCTGAAAAGGCTCTCCCAAAACTTCCTGTTCCACCTGTTATTAAAAAAACTTTATTATTAAAATTCATATAAGTTTCTAGTTTAAATATATTTTTAAATATTCTTATCTATATATTTGTTTCCATGCGTTTGCATGTTTTTTTCCCAATATGGTTCCCTCAGCATTACACATTGTGCAAGGACTTTTAACTCTGTTTCCATTTATTAAATCTTTTCTATATTGGTTCATGATTTTACCATCCCAAATATCAAAAATATGCTCTTGCATCATATTTCCCATAGTTACTCTTCTTTGCCAATCTTGTGGGCATAAAAATATATCCCCATTCCAATCAATTAAAAATTGATAAGAGGGATAAAAACATTTTGTAAAAGTCCCTATCTCTTCTTGTTTTCCAATATTTATTGTTCCTGTTCTATTAGTCAATTTTAGTCCAAAATCTTTAGAAGAAGTATACCACCTATCTCTAAGTATAACAAAATCTTCAGGCACTTTTGCCTTTTCTTTCATTTTATTAAATTTTTCAATTTGATGATCTCCATCATACATACTAATTAATAATTTATTAACATTGTTGGCATAAAGATTATGTATCGCTTTTGAAGTCAAGGTGTCACCATTTGTAACAACTTCCACAAAAGCCACTTGAGATAATTTTTTACAAATTATATTAATCTCTTTATGAAGCATAGGCTCTCCATAACCACATAAAACTACAGATCCTTTATATTTAATTTCTCGAAGCTCATTACATAATTTATCAATTAAAGATAAGCTCATTCTTTGATAGGTATCTGGGGCAACTTTTGGATCTGATTTAGGACAGAAGGAACAACTTCTATTACAAACATCAATTATACTTAATTCAATCCAACTAGGTGTTGGTTTTCCTTTAAATTTGGATAAAACATCATTTACAATTACAGTTCTTCTCTTAATATTTACTTCGATAGTTTTAAAAAGTGGTTTAGTTCTAGTTTTATTTTCTTCTACTTCAAACTCACTTTCATCATCTATAATATGACTATTATGACCAATTAATGAACTTTTATTTGTAGAAATTTTTTCTTCAGATTTTAAACTATCATATTCCTTCATAATTCTTTTCATAAAATTAATAGCAAGCTTAGCTTTAACTGATATTCCGTGGGGAGTAAGTATATAAATATAGTTAATTTTTTTTTTATTTTTTTTAAAGTTTTTTATTTTAATTAAACCTTTTTTTTGCAATTCCTTTAAACAATAGTTGAGTTTACCTAAACTATAACCAAGTTCTTTTGAAAGCTCTCTCTGTGAGAAATTGGGGTTCTTAGCAATTTTTCTAAGGATCTCAAAATCTTCATTTTTATTTTTTTTTCCGTTCATGTTTTGAACACTATATATATATTTTATTTACTCAGTAAAGTTAATTTCATAACTTCAAATAGTTTTATTAAAAAATTAGGTATTTTATGATCTTTAATCCAATAATTTATTAAAAGTAATAATTTGAATCATTTTTTTTCAAATTAAAAAGTTTATCTTTTAAGTTTATTTTGTTGTTATTGAGATAAAGATAAAAGTTAATTATAAAATTTTACTTCCTTCATTATCTACTTCTAATTTAAAAGTTTTACTATTATTTATATTTATATTTTTTTTATTTCTTCCTTTAAAAACTAATAAAAAACCACCATTTCCAGCTCCAAGTAATTTTTGAACAATCAACCCCATTAAATGTAATTTTTTAGAGAGTTTTTCAATTTTTTTATTTGTAATATTTTTAGATAACTTTTTTTTCAATTCCCAGGATTGTTCGATAATTTCTACAAGATCTAAATTTTTTGATTTATTACTCAAAACTTTATTTTTAAAAGAATATACTAGTTTTTTAATTCTTATTAAGTTTTCAAAATTTTGAAATTTATTTTTTTTTTGGATTTTCAAAACATCATTTGCTAGTCTTGATAGTCCAGTATGAATTAAATAGTTGCTGCTTATAAATGATCTTAAATTTTTGGTAATTTTTATTTTTTTTACGTAGATTTTTTTTTTGTATTCAATAAATTTAATTCCTCCAAAAGCTGCAATATAATGATCTTGTTTTCCTATTGAATTATTTGTAATTTCTGACTCTATTTTAAAAGCTAATTCAGCTATTTTCTTTTTTGAAATTTTTTCATTTTTTAACTTTAGAAGTGCATGAATTAAACCAACAGTAAATGAACTTGAGGAACCAAGACCTGAATTAGAAGGAATATCAGAAAATGTGTTTACATAAATTGGCTTATTAATTTTCATTAACTTCAAAGCAAATTTTATTCTATCATTTTTTATTTCTGAGATTTTATTTACACTTTCAGTTTTAGAATAATTTAGTCTAAATTTTTCATTAAACGGATGTTTATATTTTACGGTTACATATACATATTTTTTTATTGCACAGCTTATAGTTGCTCCACCAAATTTTTCATAAAAATAAGGCATATCAGTGCCACCACCTATGAATGATACTCTTAGAGGAGTTCTGGTAATAATAACACTTTCATTCTTCATTTTTTAAAAGCCATAAATTTTAAATATTTTTTAAAAGTGTATATTCATATCTTTTTTTTAATTCTTTAGTAAGATTTTTTCTTCCTATATAGAAGCACTTGGTTTTAGCTCGAAAAGCGGCTTCTATGTCTCTTAAATCATCTCCAATATAAAAAGTTCTATCTAAAATAAATTTGTGATCTTCAGCTACTTTTAAAAAAAGACCATGATTTGGTTTACGGTAAAAACTATTAGATTTAAAATGGTCTTTACTTACATAAAATGCAAAAATATTAATCTTATTTCTTTTAAATTGTAATTTGATTTTATTATTAATCTTATTTAGATCTTTTAATTTAAGTTCTCCTGTAGCTATCCCTGCTTGATTTGTAATACAAATAATAGTTTTTTTTCTTAATTTTGTTTTATATTTTTGAATGAATTTAAAATTTATTTTTAATTCTCTTAACGACCTAACATAATAATGTTCTTTGCTTTTTTCATTGAGTACACCATCTCTATCTATTAATATGATATTTTTTTGAAAATATTTCTCTGTCTTTTTTAGTCTATTTGGATCTGATATGCTCAAATATCCTGTATCATTTATATAATAGTCAATTTTTTTTTTTTTTGATAGCGAGTACATTAAGCTACTAAGTGACTTATTTTCATCAAAATAATTAGATACAAGTATAGATTTATTAACTATCATATATCCTATATCAACGAATTTATTTTTTTGTTTTTTTGATAATGAATAAGATTTAATTTTACTACTTTTTTTAAAAATATTTATGTTTCCTTTGTCTTTTTTTACGACTGAAACAAGGAATTTACTTTTTGTTGCAATAAACCTATTTGTTAGATCTTTTAAATTTAGAGAACTATAATTATCAGAATAAAGTAGCAAAAAATTTTTATCAAATAGATGTCTAGCGTTGAATAGCCTTGAATAAGTATTTATAGAAGGGTGATCATAATAACATATTACTTCAAGCCCAAATTTTTTCTTTTTAAAATAATTTTCGATAATTTTGCTTTTATACCCACAAAGTAAAACAATCTTTCTAATGCCATTTTCTTTACATTGATTTACCAAATAATTAATAAATGGCTCTTTATTAACCTTAACCATTGGTTTTGGCTTATATTTTGTTAGTGGATATAATCTAGTCCCATATCCACCACACAATATGACAGCAGTTTTAATCATTTTTAAATATAACCTTTGATTTTTTAAAAGTTATCATTCTTTCACATCAAAGATGGTATCACTAATTTCATTAATAATTTTTTCTTCAATTAATTTTGTTTTATTTTCAAATAATCTCAATTTTGATTTTGAAATTGACCCCCTGCCTTTTATATAAAATTTTTTTTCATATTCCTCTGATGTTAATTTAAGATTTCTTATAATTATATTGTTATAGAAATCTTTATTATATGTGGATGAATAATAAAAAAACATACAATAAGCCAATTTTAATAGGTCCGATTTCTTTGGTCTTTCAAGCTCTAATGGATTTGTATTTAGTAATTCCAAATAGCTTTTCTCATCTTCCCACATATTTGATATTTTGAATTTTTTATTAAAAAAATTATGACTTGTACAAATTGACTTAAAATTCATATAAGCACTTTCAAGTATGGCAGTGCCAAATCCAGACAGCAAAACACAATCTTTACTCAATTTTTTTAATAACAGATAATTATGAATAGGGGTTTTTATAAAAAATAAGTTTTTATATTTTTTATATTTATTTAATACTATATCATAAATTTTTTTATCAAATATTGCCTCTTCGTTCATGGAACGATTGTAAAAATTTGGATGTGGTTTTATCAAAACTTTTTTATTAGTTTTAATTAAACTTTTTAGAGTAAACTCTAACCACTCTAATGTATTTTCAAATCCAGAATAACCATGCCATAGCTGCCCATCAGTAAATGAATGACAATAAATAACATAATCAAATGACTTATAGTCTAATTTTTTCAGCTTTTTATAATTAACTTTTATCATATAAGGAATAAAAGTTGCTTCTTTAACTAATTTCGAAATCTTAATTTCTGAGTTATTTTTTTGTTTAGAGTTAATACTTTTTTTAATATTTATTCTTAATGCATTCTCATATTTTAATAACTCTTTTTTATTACTTTTTTTGTAATCAACACAAAATATTCCATGTGGATAGTTATTAGAATATACAATTTTTTTTTTTATAGCAAAAAATGAAAATATTATGCCATTTAAATAACCACAGTGATCAACATAAACACCTCTAATTTTATATTCATCATTAAGTAATTTACAAGAATTTATTAAAGCTCCTGCTTTCAAAAAATTCTTAATTAAAGTCTTGTAAAATTTAAATTTATTTAGATAACATTCATAATTTCTAAATGTTTCAGCTAATACAAATCGTCCAATTTCTATATTATCATAGGTTATTCTAGCTCGATTTTTTTTAAAAATTTTTCCTGATAATAGAATATATAAAAAAAAAAATAAGAATTTAAATGAAAGTTTTTTTCCTGATCTAAATATCAATAAATCTAACTTTTTATTAACTTTATCTTCACAATTTTTTTTTGAAGACTTTACAATAAATTTATAATTATAATGATAATTTCTAGTAGATAAAAACATTGCTAGATGAATATATTTTTTTTTTAATTAAATATTGGAAATAAATACTCATAATTATTAAATTATTTTTTATTATTAAAAAAATTTTTGATTAATCTAATTACCTTATCTTGTTTTTGTAAATCTAAAGTATGAAAAATTGGAATACTCACAGAGTTTTTAAAGTATTCTTCAGATCCCTTTAAATTAATATTTTTATTCATATACAACGAAAATTTATAAATTGGAATATAATGAAATTGACACATTATATTTTTACTATTTAAATATTTTAAAAATGAATTCTTATTTTTTTTAATTTTATTAAAATCAATATTAATTATTACTAAGTGATAAGATGGATGATTTTTAATATCATAATTTGGAAAAGTAATAATATTTCTGTAAAGATTCAATTTAGATTTATAATAATTGTATACATTTTTTCTATGTCTGAGGAAAAAATTAAGCTTCTTCAACTGACTAATTCCAAGTGCAGAGTTAATATCACTTAATCTGTAGTTATAACCTGACTCAACAATATTATATTTCCAATGAAAATTTGGGTCTCTTATAATTCCATGAGACCGATAATTTTTTATTTTTTTTGCTAATCGATCATTATTTGTAGTTACGATGCCACCCTCTCCAGTAGTAATTGGTTTTAATGGATGTAGAGAAAAAGTTGAAATATCTGAGTGTTTACATGAACCTATTTTAATAAGTTTATTTTTATAATTATATTCTGCTCCAAAAGCGTGACATGCATCTTCGATTAATAAACAATTTAACTTTTTTTTAATTTTATAAAAATCCAATACATTTTCTGGATAGCCTCCCATGTACATAGTTAAAATTACTTTTAATTTTTTAATTTTATTTTTTTTTATACAATCTAAAAATAAATGAGGAGTCATTTGGCCTGTTTTTTTATCCACATCAGATAAATAAACTTTAGCACCAATTTTTTTACACATATTAAATGCAGAAATAAAATTTATTGCAGGCATAACTACTACATCATTTTTTTTTAAGCCTACTGCCATGAATGCAAGATGCAATGCAGCAGTACCGCTATTACATGTGATGGCATTTTTTACCTTTAAAAATTTAGAAACTTTTTCCTCAAATTTTTTTACATACTTCCCTGTAGTGATCAGATTTTCCTTTAAAGAATTTTTTACTACTTGTACATCAAGTTTATCAATGTGTTGTCTTCCGTATGGTATTTTATTCATTTTTTTTTTTTTAAATTATACTTATAAAGTGCGTTAGCAATATCTAAATCCTCTTTTGTGTCTATATCTATTGCATAATTTTTTTTTAATTCATAACCATAATAATTAACAATATTTTTTTTAAAAAGGTGATGCACTTTAAAAATTATAAAACTTGCAGATTCATAATAATTTTTTTTTAAGTCTTGGGACCTGACATTTAATGAATTTTTTGATATTGGTTTAAATATACCTTTATTTTTCTTAAAAGCCCAATTTATGGGCGCGTCATACTCGCGAAAGGACATCAGTGGAAATTTCTTCTGAGTTTTATTAAATTTTTTAGACGCTAATATTAAATCCTTATGAGAAATTAGAGGTGAACATGCATAAAGCAACCATACCTCATTAAAATAAATTTTTTTTTTTTTGAACTTATCTACAACATATTTTAATATTTTAGATATTGGAACCTTGTCTTTTGAAAGAGTTTTTGGCCTTTTAAACTCTGGTAATAATTTTTTTTTCTTAAGATAATTTAAAATTTTTTCACTGTCTGTAGATACGTGAATCTTGTCAAAAAGTTTTGATTTTTTTGCATTTTCAATCGTATATGAAATTATTGGTTTACCATTAAAATTAACTAAATTCTTATTTTTAATTCTTTTTGATCCACCTCTTGCGGGTATTATTGCAAGTCTTTTAAATTTTAACATATTAATTTAGCCTATTTATCTCAGTATGTGCAATTTCTCCTTTAATGCTTGATTTTATTTTTTTTAGATTATTTTTTGAAATATTATTAAAAATTAAGTCTAAATATTTAAAGTATTTATTTAATATATTTTGTTTATGTACAATGGACACGTAAACAGTATTACTTGCTAAAATATTTCTTTTTAACATTTCTTGAGTTAAGTAAGTTTTGTAGATTTGGTTAAAATTTTTAAATTTAAATTGTGGAATAGAATCTTTGCCAAATATTTCAATTTCAATATTATTCTTTTTTGCTATCTCAAACCATTTAGATTTAATTTTTTTTCCAATATCTTTAGTTTGTTTAAAAACATTTTTTGATTTCATCATATTTATTGTTGACAGAGCAGCGACAAAGCCGATTCTTTCAGACCAAAAAGTGCTACTCACAAAAGTATTTTCTGCTGCTTTTAAAAATTTCTTTCTTGCAACCACCGCTGTTAAAGCAAATCCATTTCCTATCGCTTTGCCATATGTAACAATATCAGGATAAACCTTATAATTGTGAAACACACCTCCTAAAGTTTCTCTAAACCCTGAAGTGCATTCATCAAATATTAAAACAGCTTTATATTTGTTAGCTAAATTTCTAACTTTTTGTAAAAATTTTATATCTGGCTTTATTGTTCTTTCTACTTCCATTTTAATTGTTCCTATCTTTTTATTTCTTAAAAGATACTCAAGCCTATTAATGTCATTATATCTAAACAAAAAAGTAGTGTTTTTGAGTTTATTATTTACACCAGCTGTTCTAACATTTTTTAAAAGATGATAATTCAAATTATTTCTATTAGACAAATTCGAAGCTAAGTACCAATCATGCCAACCATGATAACCACACGCAGCAATATTTGGTTTATTTTTTTGGAATGCTTTTGAAATTCTAACGGCAATAGAATTAGCTTCAGCGCCAGTTCTGGCATATTTAACCATGCCTGCCCATTTATCTATTTTTAACAACTCTTGTGTTAATTTAACTTCCTCATAACAATTTAGCGTCGACATATTTCCTTTTTTGACAGCTTTAATTATATCTTTTTCTAAAATAGGATTATTATAACCTAGGACATTAGTACCAACCGCAAATATCATGTCTATAAATTTATTACCATCAATATCCCAAACAAATGCATCCTTAGTTTTAGAAAAATATGTTGGCCAAAATTTTGGTAAAAAAAGTTCTGCTCTTTTTGAATAAAGCATGTTCCCACCTGGGATAATCTTAATTGCTTTTTCCCATTTTTTATTTTTTTTTAGTTTCACAGTTTACCAGAGATCAGGTCTGAGTAGTTTATTACTATCAGCTTGGTGATTAACAAAATTTTTAGGATATATATATTTTTCATTTTTGAAACTTAGAATTTCTTTATATTCATTAAAATTATCAAATCCAATTACAATATTTTTAATTTTATTGTCTAATATATAATTAATACAAAAATATTTATTATTCTTTATATTTTTTTTATTAAGCCATCTTTCATAGGAATTGAAAATTTTATTATATTTATTTAAAATTTTAGACTTTTCTCTAAATTTTTTATTTATCAAAGTGCCTTTTAAGAAAACAGATCTTACAAAAACGTCTATTTTTTTTTGTTTCAATTTTTTTAATAATTCTTTATTCAAAAATCTTCTATCAAATATATTTGCTGGTATTTGTACTAAATTTATATCAAATTTATTTATTATCAAATTTAAAGATTTTAAAGTATAAATCGACACTCCAATTTTATTAGAAATTTTATTGGCTCTTAGTAATGTAACAATTTTTTTATATTCTTCTATACTTTTGGCTAACAAATTTTTTTCATCATGAAAAAGAACACCATAAAATTTTTTTACTTTTATTTTTTTTTTTGATTTTATTAATTGAGGTATCACATTTTTATTAAAGTCTTTTATTTTGGTAATTACTTTAAATTTTTTTATATTTGTTTTTGAAAGTATCTTTTCAGAATTTTTATATCCTAAAGCAGTATCTATAAATAAATGATTATTTTTTTTTGATAAATTTATTATTTTTTTAAAACTTTTCTCATTTAAACCTGTGTTTGATAAACTGTATTTTTTATCAAGTTGAGCTGTGCCTAATACCAAATTAAATGATTTCTTTTTCATTAATAATATTTAAGATTTTTTAATTTTTCTCTGATAGAGTGTATCTTGAATATATATATAGTTTATTGCTTTATTATTATTTTTTAAAATTTCGTTAACTATATCTAGTGGTTGACATACAATTGGCTTATCATGAATATTTAGAGAAGTGTTTAGCAAACCGCCAATACCTGTTTTTTTATAAAATTTTTCAATTAACTCATAATAAACTGGACATGTTTTTTTGGTTACAATTTGTGGCCTAGCAGTAAAATCATAAGGGTGTATTGCTGCCTTTAGATGATCTTTTCCAATTTCAGTAGTATCATAGCAAGTGGTCATAAAATTAGATGAAATATTTTTTGGATTTACAATATATTTTTTTTCAAATTTTTTTAATATTGATGGTGTAAATGGCATCCAAAAGTCTCTTTTCTTAATAGTAGTATTAATTTTTTTAATTGATTCAAATTTTGATGGATCACAAAGTATAGACCTGTGCCCCAAAGCTCTTTGACCAAACTCCATTCTACCGTAGCAGAAAAATAAAATTTCTCCTTTTGCTAATATTGCACTTGTTTTGTTAAAGTTTTTATCTTTTATTTCTGTAAAGTTTTTTTTTATAAAAGAATTATTTTTAAATTTATCAATTTCTTTATCTTCTAATTTTGGTCCCCAATATGCGTTATGAATCTTTTTTGCTAATTTTGTGGTTTTTTCTAATCCTAATTTTGAAACCATAGCTGCATATGCTGCTCCTATTGACAAATTTTCATCACCTGGTCCAGGAGGGACATATAAACTTTTAACAAATTTTTGTTCTGACAAAACCTTATTAGCTTTTACATTATTAGCAACTCCGCCTGAAAAAATAAAATGATTACATTTTGTTTTTTTTGAAATATTTTTAAACCATTGAACCAATCTAATTTCAACAAAGTCTTGAACTCCGCCAGCAATACCATCAAATCTATAATGTTTTAGTTTTTTTTTAAAGTAAGTGAAATAATCCCTCATCTTTGGATTTCTATGAAATTTTATTCCTTTAATTGAAAAAGATTCAAGAAATATATTTCTAGGGCCTTTTTTATGATGATCGGCTGCGTAAGGAGCTAACCCCATAACTTTGTACAAGTGTTTTGCCGGATTCATTCCTAAAATTAGAGTTACAGATTCGTAGATTTGACCAATTAAACTTTTTGTTTCGTTAGAAACCAATTTTAATCTTCCTTTATGAATTGTAGATACACAATTATAAGTATTATCACCACCCGAGTCTAACGTAACTAAAGCTATTTTTTTATTTTTAATCTCTTTTGCAAAAACAAAATAGGCATATAATCCATGACACAAGTGGTGATCATAAAATTTTATGATTTTTTTATCAACTTTAAGAAAATTAGAAATATATTGTTCTCTTAAACTTCTTATTGATTTTAAATTTTTTTTTATAGTATCAGAATTTAATTCTAATTTAATTTTGTTAATTGGATAACCTAATTTTATTGATGGCTTATACTTAGGAAAAACAGATCTAAAAGAAATATTTTTTTTTTTATAAATTTTATTATAAAAAAATTCTTCTTGTAATTTAAGCCAATCTTTAATTGAAAAATCTGCAACGGTATTCCATAGCAAAGAACCTGGTAATGATTTAGTGGCCACTGCCACATGATCTAAGTCAGAACTAGTATAGCCAGAAAATTTTAACACATGTTCAATGGCCTTTTCTGGATAACTTCCAATCATTTTTACTCTTCTAAATCTCTCTTCAGCAGCTGCAACCAATAGCACACCATCTTTGATAATGCAGGCTGATGCATCATGGGTGTCATTAATTCCTAAAATTAGCATTTCTTAAAAATTGTATAATTTTGATTTAAAATTGAATTTTTTTAGTAAGTTTCAAGTTCTAATAATTTAATGTATATGATGTATAAAATCATTAATTATAGTGTCAACAAATATTTCAATAATAATACCCACATATAATTCTGAAAAATTTATTTTTGAGTGTATCTCAAATATATATAATCAGATTGATGAAAAAATCGAGCTAATTATCATCAATGATTGTTCAACTGATAAAACTGAAAAAATTTGTAATAAATTTGTTAGAAAAAATTCTTATATTAAATTAATTAATTTAAAAAAAAATTCTGGTGTATCTATAGCAAGAAATTTAGGAATTAAGAAATCCAAAGGTAAATATTTAATTTTTTTAGATAGCGATGATCTTTTAATTAATTCTACTTTATTAAAAATTAACAAATTAATTGAAAAATCTTGTGATAAAGATATCTTGTTTTTTTCAAGCTATGAACCCATTAACAAAGTAATAGATAATAATTCTTTAAAAAAAAAAATTAATAATAAAAATTTCTTTAAAAATATTTCAAATTTTAATAATTTTAG
>Ga0181607_10001332_pt1 | contig 22118 bp, 17 predicted proteins | sample 041ome_9_FD_132420 | JGI IMG/M metagenome (GOLD analysis project Ga0181607, IMG submission 132420) | Coastal salt marsh microbial communities from the Groves Creek Marsh, Skidaway Island, Georgia - 041413US metaG (megahit assembly) | ecosystem: Environmental > Aquatic > Marine > Intertidal zone...
AGCCACCAGCGACTATTGAGTGGGAATAATCCTGTTCCTCAAGAAAATGACGTGGCACGAAGTAGATTTATTTAATAATAAAGAAGTGGGGGGGGAGTTATAAAGATTTTATTTTAGAATTGGATTAAATTCTTTCACAGTGCCAAAGTCTTCATGTTCTTCTTGAAATCCAATAAGTGTTTTCTCTTCTATATAAATTGGCTTCTCATTTTTAAGACATCCTAAAACAAATCTAGTTGTATTAATGGGACCTAAATCATTTTTTAACCACTTATCACATTTTTTTGGTGATTTCACTGCATTTAAGATAGAAACCCTATTATCCACATCAACATTTTCAATCAAGTCTGAAGATTCTAACAACCAGATATCTGGATTAGTTTCTGGGCCATGGTCACTTTGAATTATTATCATTGCTGATGGATCATTTTTCTCTATATATGAAATAAAGTCCATAACCAATGAATTTACACATTTAACGCTTACTAAATAATCTTCGAAAGGGCCTTCGTCTTTGAGATTAACTGGTTTAACAGTCTTGCAATCATTTTCTAGATACGGAGGATGTGGAGATAAATGATGAAAAAAATGAAATTGTGAATCCCGTATTTTAATATTATGATCTTCTTGAAGAAAATTAGATATTGCATCATATTGATAATTGTAAGAATCGTTAAAAAAGTATTTCAAAGCAGTTTTTTGAAAAAAAACAAACGATTCATACGTAATAAAACCTTCAGACGGATTTCCGCATTTAACGTATAGTTTCATACATCCTGACCAGGTATTGCCATAGAATGTAAATTCGTAATTCAATTCTTCTAGCTTTTCTAATAATGGAGGAGCGTCATCTTTTTTTAATAAAAATGGGTAAAAATTAAGTCGGTTATTATAAAAATTACCCTCAACAACTGGATATGACAAATTATATATGCTGGCCAATGATAGGTAGCTCATATTGTATGCAGCCTTATCACCTAAAATTCTAAAATTATTGTTTTTAAGATATTTATAAAAATCATTATTATTAAAATATTGTCTAGTAAATGTCTTCTCTGATGCATAACCATCTAAAAGAATAAAATAGACATTTTCTTTTGCAATAGATTGATTATTACTAATATCTTGTTTTATCAGTAAATCATTTTCTGCTTTAGGCTCATTGTGAATATTGGTTTCTTTATTATCAAGATACTTCAGGCATAGCTCTAAAGCTGGAGTACCAAGTAAAAAAATACAATAAAATAAAAAAAAGTTTTTTAAAAAATTAATTCTTAATAAGTTAAAAAATATAAAAACACTAAGCAAATAAGCAAATAAGAACATTAATCTTGGATCAAGATAATCTCCTGCTGGAAATAATTTTCTTATCAAATCATAATAAACGTAATCAAAATTTATAAAAAATACAAGCAATACAATTGATGAAGAAAATATAAACTTGTCATATTTTGAGAAGATATTGACTAAACAGTAAAGAATAGCAAACATCAACAACACCAGAAGTGATAAAAATTTTAGGGGCTGTATAGTTTGATTAAAAGTGATTTGCTCAAAATTGCTATTATAAAATATTAAATAAGGTGCAAATGATATTAATAATATTGCAGCTATATAGTAAGAATATTTATTTAAGAAATTCACTGTTATTTTTAGTTTAAAGATTAGATCCCAAATTTTTTAGTAATTATTTTTACTTTAGATTTTTATTTATTTAAACCAATGAAGATATTATACATAACATATTTTATGTAAGGAGAAAGTTATATGAAATCTGGCTTTGTGCAAATAAACCATTGCTCTTTTAAGTTTTTAAACCCAAAGTTGAATGGGAATAAACAGTTACTAGTATAAGCCCTTACCTTAAAAGGTTTTATTTTTTGCATCGAATTAAATTCTGTTAAATTTAGGAATTCTTTATCTTCGTCTTGAAATCATATAAACCTTTTATTTAATTTTAGCTTTAATATAAAATATTTTATTGTAAAACATAAAATTTGATGAAATAGATAGGTCTAGTTCAGTTAAGCCGCTTATAAACTTATAAATAAGTATATAGAAACTTTCTGGCCTAATAATACTGCCTCCTTTTTTAAAAAATATATATGTTCAAAAAAATTGAAATATGGATTCTATATCTAGTAATGCTTTTAAGTATACTTTTTGCTATTGGATTTGGTGTTCTTGTGAGACAGGAATTAGTTGGGAGCACTAAAGCAGGGTGGATATCTAAAACTGCATTAAATCTTGCAGAGATTCCGATGAATCTTGCGAAGATCCTTGAGAATGATTCAATGATCCTCGACAGATTTCCAGATCTGGATGGTTTTAGTGGCACTCCTACAATTGAAAAATCCTATCTTCTCCTTTCAAGATACGATGGTGATTTGCAGGAAGGAGTTGCTGAGCTTGTTGATTTAACAAACTTTGAAGTATTGCATATTTGGAATCCCGATATTGATACACTTAATAATTTGGTATTACAGGAGGAAGATTTTATTTACCTTGATAGAGATAATAAAAATTCTAGATCCAGACTTTCACACCCAAAATTGACAAATGATGGAGGATTGCTTTTCCATAATGTTACCCCTTTTAGGAAAATTGATGCATGTTCTAATTTAGTATTTCAAAATACTCATGATCTATTCCATCACTCAATTGAAGCAGACTCCGATGGAAATATATGGGTTCCAAGCCATGTATACCCTCAGACTCTTCCCTCCGATAAAGTAGGACGAAATATAATTGATGATGGTGGTTTCTTTGATGATGCGATTGTTAAATTATCTTCTGATGGAGAAATTCTTTTCAAAAAATCTATCTCTCAAATCTTTATAGATAACGGTTTAGAATATTTGTTGTTTTCAGTTGGAGATAGAATATTTGATAATGACCCAATTCATTTGAACGATATACAGCCAGTTAATTATGATGCAGAGTTCTGGAAAAGTGGTGATGTATTTTTATCCTTAAGGAATCAGTCTATGGTTTTGTTATATAGACCGTCAACTAATAAGATTATATGGAAAGGAACTGGACCATTTTTTCATCAGCATGATGTAGATATTTTGGATGATCACAGAATATCTATTTTTAATAATAATTCTAAAGGTTTTATAGATGGTCATATTGTTGACGGCTTCAACGAGGTCATAATTTTTAATTTTCAATCTGATGAGTATTCCTCGTATCTTCAAGATAGTCTAGTTCAACATGATGTAAGAACAATAACTGGAGGAAGAAGTCAGATTCTTCCTAATGGTGATTTATTTGTCGAGGAAACTGATTATTCACGGACTCTTTACTTTAATTCTGATGGTTCTTTAAGATGGACTCATGTCAATCGGGCAAAAGATGGAAATGTCTATAGGGTAGGTTGGTCAAGAATTCTGTATACTCAAGAGGATATTCAAATGGTCAATAATTTTTTAACCAATAAAGGAATTTGTAATGAATAAATTAATTTTATTTCTATTTCTATTTTTGATATCTCTTCCTTCCTATGCATATATCGGTCCAGGTATGGGTGGGGGGGTGATTGCTGCTATCGTTGGTTTCTTTGCTGCAATTTTACTTGGACTATGGGCAATCTTATATTATCCAATTAAACGTGCATTGAAGAATAGAAAAGATAAGAAAATATCCTTAATAAATTCTAACGATGAATCTTAATGATTCACTTTCTCTTGTTACTAGTTTGCGTTTTATCTGTTGAAGTTTTTATAAGATTAAACTTTTTATCAATTCTAGAATCAATTTTAAACGTTATTACAAAAGTCACTTATGTCATTTTTCAAAATAAAATTAGTGACCATTGGAAGGAAAAGGTTATTCCTGTCTATGCATTCAGAATAATGATGCATTCCCTAAAAATATTATTGATTTTATTAATTATAATTTCCTTTGTTGGAGTTACAGCGCTTTACCTTAATAACTTCCTATCGTTAGTTATTTCATTAATTGGGGCCATAGAATCAACGATCTTTGTATTTGGATATGCCTATTTAAGAAAAGCATTTACCAAATGAATAACTATTCTTGGTTGCAACAAAAGCTACATCAACTTGCTCTCTCCTCTCAATTTATGCGACAAGCAATGTTTGATATTGAGAGTTCTGCAATCTCAATTAATCCAGCAGATGATAATCATGTTTTTGTTTCAGGTCTTGCACGTTCAGGAACCACTATTTTATTAAATGCACTTTATGAATCTGAGGAATTCGCATCACTTTCATACAAAGATATGCCTTTTGTGCTTGCTCCAAATCTTTGGTCAAAATTATCTTTTACTACAAAAGATATTAATCTAGTTGATAGAGCGCATGGTGACGGTATCAAAGTTTCTATTGAGTCTCCTGAGGCATTCGAAGAAGTTTTTTGGATGACTTTTAATGAGGGTGATAAAGATACAAAAGATAAGTTTAAAAATTATGTGCAACTTATAAATCATAAATATCAAAAGAAAAGGTATCTTAGTAAAAATAATCAAAATATCAGAAGACTAGAACTAATATCTAATACTTTTCCTAATTCAAAAATCCTGATTCCGTTTAGAAATCCAATACAGCATGCATACTCTTTATTTTATCAACATCAACGATTTAATGAAGACTCAAAAAAAGATAGCTTTATTTCAAACTATATGCAGTGGATTGGCCATACTGAGTTTGGCCCTAACTATACCCCTATTCATGATAGAAACTTATTTTATACAGATGATTTGAATATTAATCATTGGCTAGAACAATGGCACCTTACTTATCAAGCCAGTTATAAGAGCCTAAAAAACAACGGGAATGTATATTTCATTTGTTATGAAAAACTCTGCAACTCAAATGAATACTGGTTAAAGATATTGGAAATATTAAATTTAACTGAGGCATATAATTTTGAATTCAAAGAATCATACAAAGATATTTCAATTGAAATGAATGAAGAATTAGTTAGCAGAGGATTATCTTTGTACTCACAGTTATCTAGGCTTACATTGTGATTGCAATCAAATCTATTACTTGCTTCATGAAATACTGATCACCACATATATAGATATATCTATAATTTATGGAGTTTGGTTAAATGGTAAGCTTAAGAGGTTAAAACTAATTTAAAAAAAGCATTTGTACATGCATAAGAAAGAAGAATACTGCAAAAATATCTTATTTCAGATTTTCCTAAGTAAGAGACGAATTATTTACAAAAATCTTATCAAGAGAATATATTTAATACAGCATGGAATATAAAAAAAATAGGCATCTAATTCGCGTTGATCCTTTGGTGTGGAATAATAGACAGTTTGATTGTTGCTAATATTTTTTTAAAAAATTTATAACTGAACTAAGTATATGAAATATAGAGCAGAGATCGATGGCTTAAGAGCAGTAGCAGTACTGCCAGTGATATTATTTCATGCCGGATTTGATTTGTTTGGTGGAGGCTTTGTTGGAGTAGACGTTTTTTTTGTAATTAGTGGATATTTAATTACATCTATTATTATTACAAGACTAACAGAAAAGGACTTTAGCATATCCTATTTCTATGAAAGAAGAGCTAGAAGAATTCTACCAGCATTATTTTTTGTATCAATTGTATGTTTGCCTTTCGCTTGGTTTTGGCTTGCGCCAAGTGATTTAAAAGACTTTGGTCAGAGTTTGGTGGCAGTATCGACGTTTTCTTCGAATATTCTATTTTGGATGGAGAGTGATTACTTTGATCAGTCGTCAGAGCTTAAACCCCTTTTGCATACATGGAGTCTAGCGGTTGAAGAGCAATACTATATTATTTTTCCTATATTTCTTTTGCTCGCTTGGCGATTTGGCCAGACTTTTATTTTAATATTTCTTTTCATAATTTTTATTGCGAGTTTAGGGCTTGCGAGTTGGGCAGCACTTAATAAACCAGTTGCGGCATTTTACTTGCTTCCCACAAGAGGGTGGGAAATATTAATGGGAGTATTTGCAGCTTTTTACATTCAGCATAATGCACAAGTAAAACATTTCTTTATGAGCCAGTTATTAAGCATTCTTGGTTTTGGACTAATTATTATTTCTATTCTTGTCTTTGATCGCTCTACCCCTTTCCCTAGTTTATATACATTAATTCCAACTTTGGGCGCATTGTTAATTATAATTTCAGCTGTTCCTGGCACCATAATCCACAAATTACTTAGCTTAAATATTTTAGTTGGACTTGGATTAATTTCTTATAGTGCATATTTATGGCATCAGCCTATATTAGCTTTTGCTCGCCATAGATTTCTTGATGGTATATCGGATTTTCTCTTAATAGCGCTTTGTATATTGTCAGTTCTTTTGGCATGGCTCACTTGGTGTTTTATAGAAAAGCCTTTTAGAGACTCAAAAAAATTTACAAGAAGTAATATTTTTATATTTTCATTAATTGGCATAGTATTCCTTTCTTCTGTAGGAGTTGCTTTCTCTCACAAAGAATATTTTCCACATAGGCCACAATTCTCAAAAGAATTATCAGAATCACTCACCATGCCAGACAAAGAAAATTGTTTTGATATCCCTTTTAATTACTATGCTGAGGATTGGGGTTGTTTCCTGGGAGCTAAAAAGTCAGAAGTGGATTATATTTTATTCGGCGATTCACATACTTTGAGCTTAAAATCATTAATTGATGATCTGGCATTTAACAGGGACTTAAAGGTTTTCTATGTAGGATCAAGTAGCTGCATACCATTTTTAGAGCTGCAAACAAAAAGGGTAAATTATCATCAATTCAATTGTAATTTACTCAATAAGCGTGTTTTTAATTTTGCTCAAAAAAATAAATTAAAAGGAATTATTCTTTCTGCCAAGTGGTCACTTTACCTTCAAGGAAACTATAGTCATGAAAGAGCTCAATTGATTGCTAAAGAGAATATGAATGATTTTACATATAATAATATCGATGCTTTTCGAGAAGCTTTTCATAAAACAGTTGATAAGTATTCTTCAATAGAGCTTCCTATTCATTTAATTGCACAGCACCCTCTGCAAAAATATGATGCAGAATCCGCATATTTTTCAGTAGCAAATGGATATAAGGATTTAGAAAATTTATTCATAGAAAGATCAATAGTTGATGAATTTAATCAAATTCCATTATCGATATTTGCCGAAAGAGTTCTTGATATCAATTTATATGAGGTAACAGATTTATTTTGTGATCAAGAGCTTTGTTTTATTGGAGACAGTCATAAGAGTTATTATGTTGATAATAATCATTTGAGTACTTATGGTGCTATTAAGCTTTCAGATATAATTGAAGACATTTTTTCAATGCAATAAAATTTTAATATATTATTTACTGCTAAAGCCCAATGCTTGTTTAAGCTAAACTTACTTAATTACAAACTTTTAATAACTCACAACTTTTTTTAAAACTGTGAGAGTTTTAAAAAAGACTGATACCATCTTTATAAAATAGAGCATTATTTGAGATTCCATATTGCTCCATGGGTATGCCTAAAAATTTTTTTACTTATAGTATTGCCTAATAACAACATAACAATGTTATTTTGGTTTAGTAAGATTTTCTCCCTAAGCTGCTATTAATAAAAAGTGAAAAAATACTGCTTGTTAACCAATATAAAGTCATGCATGAGGGCATATTATAAATCAAGACACAAACAAAGAATGAGATTGCCAAATATTTTTTCTGCCCTGATTTAATCTCATAATATCGATAAGAAGAATCAATATAGTTAGTTATAAATATTAAAATAGGCAATAAGTTAAGAGCACCAAGCAGTTTGTCTGGTTGTGAGAGATTAATAGTATAAAATGCATTAACATCAAAAATACTTATATTGCTCAAAAAAAATAAATAAGCGCTGATCAGTATTGGCAAAATTGTATAAAAAGAAAGCCCAGTATAAATGTGTTGGATTGGGTGAAACTCATTATTTTTGTAAATTTCTTCAATGGCTCTAAAACGCTCTTCACCCTTAAGAGCAATTGGTATTTGTTTTAATTTTTCTTGAATATAATTAATCTTAACATTTGCATTGTCTTCATGCGCTCTTGCTATACGAAGAATCGGCATCAAGATGATCGATATTGAGAGACTTGTAATAACAATAGATAGAGCAGGAAAATTTAATATAGAGTCTATAAATAAAAAATAATTTTTTATAATGTAAATGAATGGACTTAAGATTGTCTCTAAAAAATCATACATTAAAATTTATTTTGGAATTAAGTAATAGAGCTGCCTCAAACCATTTTTAACTGGCTGCTTATCCTCGATTGAAAAGAACTTCAAAACGGAAGATTCAAAAGATTTTATATTGTAATCAGCGTACTGTTCTTTTTTATTAGTAAGCAATTTGATAACCATGTCATCATCTCTATCAACAAACTCAATTATGATATCTGCATCAAGTGTTCTTAAATATTTGAGAAAGATTTCACATGGAATATTTGAGGAAATTCTAATATGATGAATTACCGCAAGACACATAACAAGATCAGGGTTCGATCTTAATTCCAGCCTTAGCCTCTCATTAGAGTTAAAGCCTTGATTGGGAGACATATTTTCAATTTTTTGAACTAAAGGATGGATATTGGTATCTTGCTCTTTAAGCCTGTTGAACATTTTACCAATAGCAATGGAATCAGAATCCATTGCCAGCACATCACTTACATTTTTAGAAATATGCTCTGAAAACATACCTGTGTTTGCTCCACAATCCCAGACAGTAGCATACGATTTATTCAAAGTTATTTTATTTATAAAGTTTCTCTTTATATTGTTATCATTTTCTTCATAAGTATTTATGTGATCATAGTCTGCCCAAGCACTTATACTAGACTTTGATGAGAGTTTTTTTACTATATTAGTCATTGAATCTACAAGGCCAATTATAGAGATTCTAGAATGTTTAATTCTAGTTCTTTTTTTTGCAGTAGCAGTATCTCTTTCTTTTTTTAAGATATTGCTCTCTACAAGGTGTGGAAGCACAACGTGAGATAGCACTCCTTTTTTTAAAAGTTTATTAAATGATAAAGATTTATATAAGAATTCAGCACCTATACCATCAAGGTTGCTTCGTAAAATTAATCTAAAGTCTAAATCAAGATAAGCTCGAAGCATCAATGGATACAAAAACATCATACAAAATTGATGATATGAATCCCATCCTTCACCTTTTTCCCACTTGATAAAAGATGGAGTATCAATAAAAATAGGTTTATTGTTAACGAATTGGATATTATAAGGTGTTGAATCTTTTAGAATCCAATCATTTTCTAAAGAAGTTTTTAACAATTCCAAATGAAGCAAAGCAGCATCCTTTAATTGATAAAAACTCCACTCATAAGGATAAGAAATAAATTTAATATAATCATGCTGTAGGCAAAAAGGCCAATCCAAGTCTATCTTTTCTTCAAAGATTTTATTTTCATCAATTATATTAGTTGCTACTATTTTATTTTTTTTAACTAATTCTTGAAAAAAACTACTAGCCAAAAGTTCTTTTTGCTGTTGATATGTTTCCGCATTAATGCCTCTAATAATCCTAGGGTTTCCATGAGAAGGTTTTTTTATATATATCTGTCCTGAGGGGTCTCTAAATGAACCGCTATCACGAATATAAATATTTTCGTTTAGTTTTGTGCTCATAAAAGAGAGTAGCTTAATCCTTTTTTTTGGATTTAAATTTGGATTTTAAGTCGTAAAAAAATTTTTTAAATGAATAAACTATTGCCGCAAAAAAGCCTAAAATAGCAGTGATTAATGCACTCCCAGAACCTGGATCAATATATGCATAAAGATCAAGTGGATAAAATAGAATGAGGCTAAGGATCAATAGTTTCATAGTATAGGAATGTTAACATATGCATAAAAAAAGTTCGTATTAAAAAAAACTTTTTTATGGATTATACAATTTTTTTACTATGGAAGTTTCTGTATTCAATGATTAAATCCATCTCGCTCTAAGATGATAACTTGAAAATTCTGACTTAAATATTGTTTAGCTGTAGAGGCTGCAAAAAACAGCTTTTTGTTCAGCTTTTTGATAAATCTTATAGTAACTTATGTTGTACTAGTTATAAAATTCATTGTACCAATTAACAAAATTCTTAATCCCTTCCGAGATGGGTGTAAGTGGTTTATAGTTAAAATCTTCAACTAAATCGTCTACATTAGCAAATGTATCCGGGACGTCCCCAGGTTGAATAGGTAGCAATTCTTTATTTGCCTCTAACCCCAATGCTCCTTCAAGAGCGTTAATATAATCCAGCAGTTTTACTGGCGAATTGCTTCCAATATTATAAATCCTCCATGGGGCACTAGATGTTGCAGGATCTGGATTTTCTCCACTCCATTCAGGATCTTGTTTGGCAGGATTATCCAACACCCTCACCACTCCCTCAACAATATCATCGATATAGGTAAAGTCTCTTCGATGGTTTCCAAAATTATAAACCTTAATCTTTTCTTTGTTGATAATTGCTTTGGTAAATTTTTGCAAAGCCATATCAGGCCTATCCCAAGGACCATATACTGTAAAAAATCTAAGACCAGTGGTTGGGATTTTAAATAAATGACTGTAAGAGTGAGCCATAAGTTCATTAGCTTTTTTTGTTGCCGCATAGATGCTTAGAGGATGATCAACGTTATGATGAATTGAGAAGGGCATCTCAGTATTTGCGCCATACACTGAGCTGCTGGATGCGTAAACAAGATGAGAAATTTCATGATTCCTGCAACTTTCTAATATATTAGAAAAACCAACTATATTACTGTCAATATACGCTTTCGGGTTTTCAAGTGAGTATCTCACGCCTGCCTGCGCAGCAAGATTAATTACGCGATTAGGCTTATAATCTAAAAATAATTTTTCTACATTATCTCGATCTTGGATATCCATCCGAATGTGCGTATATTTTTCTTCGTTGAGATGTCTTGCAAGGCGAGCTTCTTTTAGCAAAGGATCATAGTAAGTATTGTGATTATCAACCCCAATTACCTCATCTCCTCTGGCAAGAAGGCGCATGGCTACAGCCGAACCAATAAAACCTGCTGCCCCTGTAACTAAAACTCTCATCATTATTTATTAGTCAGTGTTATATAGGTCACGCGTATATATTTTATCTTTAACATCAATGATTTCATTTGCCATACGATTTGCGATAATAATATCCGACATTTTCTTAAATTGATTTAGATCTTTAATAATTTTTGATTGAAAAAAATGATCCTCACTCATAATTGGTTCATAAACAACAACTGTAATTCCCTTAGCCTTAATTCGTTTCATAATGCCTTGAATAGATGATGTCCGGAAGTTATCAGAATTATTTTTCATAATTAGTCGATAAACACCAACAACCTTTGGTTCTTTTTTAATAATAGAGCTTGCAATAAAGTCTTTCCTGGTTGAATTAGCATCAACAATAGCGGTAATCAAGTTATTTGGAATATCTTTATAATTTGCCATGAGTTGCTTTGTATCCTTGGGAAGACAGTAACCACCATAGCCAAATGAAGGGTTGTTGTAATGTAGCCCAATTCTTGAATCAAGCCCAACACCTTCAATAATTTGTTTAGTATCAAGATTGTGTGTCTCGGCATATGAATCAAGCTCATTAAAGTAAGCTACTCTCATAGCTAGGTAGGTATTAGAAAATAACTTTATAGCTTCTGCTTCTGTTGGATTCGTTATGAGGATGTCAATATTTTCTTTGTGAGCTCCTTGAGCAAGGAGGTTTGCAAAAGATTCAGCGCTCTGCGCATCACCACCAACAATAATTCTAGAAGGGTGCAAGTTATCATAGAGAGCAGATCCCTCACGCAAAAATTCTGGGGAAAACAGTATTTTCTCAAAATTTAATTTTGCTTTTAGCTTTTCAGTGTAGCCGACTGGAACAGTTGATTTGATAACAATGGTTGCAGAGGAATTTTCTTTAATTACATCCCTTACTACTGTCTCTACTTTATCGGTGATAAAATAATTAGTCTCTACGTCATAATCCGTTGGCGTAGCCACAACAACATAATCTACATCTTTATAAGCTTCTTGTTTGTCTAAGGTCACTTTAAATTTAAGCTTCTTATTACCTAGGAACTCTTCAATTTCACGATCAACAATTGGTGACTGGCCCGAACCTAGCATTTCAATTTTTTCTTTAGATAAATCCAATGCAGTAACACTATTATGTTGCGCTAATAGCAAAGCATTAGAAAGACCTACATAGCCCATTCCAGTGACAGTAATTTTCATAAATTAATTTTTATTTAGTTAGTATTCTAACATTTTAATAATTTCGTCATGTGAAAAATTTTAAATTAAGTAAATAATCCATCACTTCACATTCATATGCTTTAAAATTTGAATTTAATAAAATAGTGCACAAACCAACAATATGATTAACAAACCAAAAGTCTTATTTATTATGTATGACGGTTTAACTGACCCCTTGGGTCAATCCCAGGTACTTTCATATTTAAGGCACCTTTCCAGGGATTATAGCTTTGATGTTATTGGATATGAAAAACCAGAAATATTTGAAGCTTTAAAAAATAAAATCAACAAAGAAATTACCAATTTAGACATAACCTGGTTTCCCATTAAGTATCATAAAAAACCACCGATTCTCTCAACAATTTATGATTTTTATGTAGGTTGGAAAGTAGCCAAAATCAAAGGGGATATAGTTCATTATGATGTTATTCACTGTCGAAGTAGCGCAATTGGCAGCATAGCCTTGCGCCTGAAAAAAAGATATCAGGCGAAGCTAATATTTGATATGAGGGGCTGGTGGGCTGATGAAAAGAGAGACAGCGGCGCATGGAGCTCAATAATTTTTAAACCTATTTATATATATTTTAAAAATTTGGAAAGGAAGCTCTTCCAAGATAGTGATCATGCTATCTCACTAACTAGTGCTGGTTATAATGAAATTCTTGACCAAAATCTAAAGTCATCTAATCAACTATCTATTATTCCTACATGTGTTGACTTTGAAATATTCAAGCCTTTTGACAAAAACATTAGAGAGGATTTAAGAAGTGAGCTTGATATCTCCTTGAATGATAAAGTCATTTTATATAGTGGCTCACTTGGAGGAAATTACAGTTTCAATACCATTGTTGATTCATACAAAGCATCCAAAGAGCTTCTACACGATACCAAAATTCTTATTATTTCTCATACTGATTCAAGCTATATTTTCTCAGAGCTAGAAAGATATAACATTCCAATAGACGATATTCGAATTAAAAAATGTAATTATAATGAGGTATTTCGTTATCTAATGGTCGGTGATGTAGGGGTTATTAATTATCATCAATGCTTCTCTTCCATTGGAAGAAGTCCAACCAAAATGGGTGAGTACTGGGCTTGCGGATTACCAGTAATATGCAAAAAAAATACTGGTGATGTGGATTATTTGATAGAAAAATATCCAAATTCTGGATATATGATTGATACAGATAATGCCAGGGCTTATGAAGATGCTTTGAAAAAAATTTATAGTAGCGGCAATCATAAAAATCTATTAAGGGATTATTCGCTTGATTGTTTTGATCTATTAAAAGGGGTAGAAGTATATAAAAGTGTATATTCTAATTTATTAAATACGGAAAACTCTTAAAACTCTTTTCAAATCTTTATTATTTTACATGGCTCAACGAGGCTTTCATTTTCTAGAATTTAAGATTTCAGCTAAAATAAAATTCATTATTTAAATTTTTTAAAAGATAAAAGAGCAACGCAACATAATGAATATTAGTGTGATCATTCCTACTCTGGATAATCCAGATGATGTTTTAGATGTAATTAAGTCATTAAATGAGCAATTACTTTTGCCCTCAGAGATTGTAATAGTTGATTCAAGCTCTAAAGATGATATCGATCACTTATCAAAAAATATCGATTCCGCAATTCCAATTACATATGCGAGATTTGGGAGAGCCTACAAAAATGATAGATTAATTATGATAATAAAAGCATTGCCAATTATTAAATATTTTTTTCAATCCAATCCAAAAGGGAGAGCTTATCCTTATGAAGCAACTAATTATGGCTCATTGATTGCTAAGAATGAGTGGCTTGCATTTCTAGATGCTACAACCATACCCAAAAAAAACTGGATTAAGGATTATGTTGAAATTATTAAGAGCAATAAAGCTGAGATAGTATTTGGAAGCACGCAATATTTAGCTCAAACATATTTTCAGAAAATTTTACGTGCATCGACATATGGAGCTAATAATATTGAAACTGCTCCAGGTTCTTTTATGAAAAGAAAAGATTTTCTTAATGGATTTCAAATTACTGAAGGAGTTCGGTCTGGTGGCGACGTTGATTGGAAAAATAGAGTTAGATCTCATTTTAAATCTTTTACACCAAAGGAAACTTATTTAGTTTATCCAAATTTACATAAGAACATATTTAGCTGCACTAAAAAGTTTTTTATCTATCAAATGCATACAGCTGTTCAGGATATTGCTCACTCTATTAAAGATATTTATTTTTTATTAACTCTTATATTTGGTCTTGTTTTAATACCAAAATGGAATGCAATTGTTGGATGGGAAGCTAGCCCTTATTACATGCCTCATATCACCAAAATATATCTTCTTTCGGTAACATTAATATTATTGTTTTCTCTTCTCTTCAATTGGATAATTGTAAAGCAATCCTCAAAACCCTTCTTTAAAAATGCATACAAAATCTCTTTTTTTATTCTGATTTCTTTTGGAGTATATAACTGGAATAGCTCTCTGGCAGGGTGGGTAGAAGAATCTATTTGGTACATTCCGCATATAACAAAAATATTTATTTTATCATTATGTTTTGCTTCTTTTGCATATCGCGGACTCTATTTTCCAATAAAAAATAATATTGCTTTTGATTTTATTTTTCCTATTAATTGGATTTGCATCGGTTTATTAGGACTATTTTTAGATATCGTGAAAGCACCTGGATATCTAATTGGAGCATTAATTTCTCCATTCGTAAAAGTAATTAGAAATCCTTCCAATTAATGATAAAGCCCTGCAATATATTGCCTCTACTAAGTGAGTGTTATTAATTTAACTAGGAGATAATCTCTAAAAATTGTTTTGTGATAGTTTCTATTGAAAATTTTTCTCTAGCAAATTTTGCAGACTCTTTACCCATTAATGCAATCAAACCTACATCATCTACGAAACATTTCATCGCATTATATAATTCATTTTCATCCATATAATTAACTAGCTTTCCCGACTTATTATTAATTACGCAATCTCTACATCCTGGAACGTTTGAAAGAATAAGTGGCATCCCTGTAGTTGCAGCCTCTGTAACTGCCTTAGGCAAACCTTCTCTTTCTGAGGGCAATACAAAAATATTATGTTTATGAAAACATTCTTCCATATTACTATGAGATATTTCACCTAAAAATTTTACATCAGCGTCAGTCTTTATTTTCTCAAAAAACTGCAGAGAAATAGATTCAGGATTATCTGAATCAAATATACCTGCTATTGAAAATTCTACATGCGGGTATTTAGCTTTAATTCTTTTGGCTGCAGTTATATAACACTCTATACCTTTTGATTGAATTAGTCGTGATGCAAGCAAAAACTTAGGAACAGAAGTATCTCTTTGAATATTTCTAAATTCTGAGCCATTTATTCCCTCTCCATGAATTACGCTGAAGTTATAGCTATTAATTTTATATATAGAAGTCAAAAGCTCTTTGTCGGCAGAATTCAAAAATATGAAATGAAAATTATTTCTTAAAATACCCTGCAGTCTAAAGCCGTACGTCTGCAACTTATTAAAAAACCTATACTTAAATTCTTTTTTAAAAAAAAATGGGCCTAAACCAGTAACTATAAATATAGATTTTTTAATTTTAAGAAAGTATGAAATTAATGATCCAAAAAAAGATATCTCCAGAGTGATATAAAGCACATAATCTGGTTTCATCGCCCTTAGCAACATTAAAAGCGAAAATATATATGAAGGGTATGAAAAAATATTTGTTGAATTCTTTTTTCTATTAAGAACATGTAATTTAATGCCCATTTTCTCTACTAAATCTAAATCCTTTTTAGAGCTTTTCGAAGCATCAGCAATCACTTCAACTTTATGAGTTTGGTTTATATTTCTTGCAAGGTTAAAGTGAGTTCTAACAAAGAAATCTAACTCATTAACAACAAATATAACCTTCATTAGGAGTGTGGGCTTTGTTTGGAGAGGTTGCTTGTCAAAAGATTGATATTTTCAAGGAATAAAATTGCGTGAATATGAATTATACTCATAATCATGATTAAAAACGGCACTAAAGTCAGACGCTTTATTTAAAAACTTATCAATGCTGACATTTATTAAATCAATACATTCCATAATATCAAAAAAAGATACGTCTTTGATTATAAGAATGTCTGTGATCTTGGTAATTATTTCATTTATTGAATTTTTTGGTCTTGCTATGATCTCATTCTTAATTATCAATATTGGTTCAATGGATACACTTGTTTCTAGGTTTCCTGTATTAAATTCTTTAGGTGTTGACCAGGATTTACTGCCATTAGTGCTTTCACTTTTTGTATGTGCATATGCATTATTTTCCATTAGCATTTCTATCTTATTCCTAAAGTTTGTAAGTATAAATAGTCAAATGATTGCTGGCCGCATAAAACTCAAGCTAATAGATTATTATTTATCATTGGGCTGGTTAGATCATATACAAAATTCAAGCGCTGAAAAAATATCTAGAATTCAAAATGATGCCACCTATGTTGGTCAGCAAATATTATTTGCAATGCATCTTTTTAGCCGTTTTGCATTGGCCTTAATAATTACGGCGGCATTACTTTTTTATAATTTAGCTGTAACTGGAATTATGGTTATTTCACTTACGTTAAGTTACTTTGTGATATTTAAGTATTTTAAGCCCAGAATTTCTAAGAATAGCTCAATAGTCGCGAAGGAAAGAGATCTTGCTCTAAGAACGCTTACCAACATGTTTGGATCTATAAAAGAAATAATTTTCTATAATTCTAGAAGCAGAGTTTTATCCAGTTTCGATGAAATGAACATAAAAGTTGCCTCCTCGGAGGGAATTAATATGTATCTTGCTCAGATTCCAAGATTTATTATTGATTCTTTATTATTGATAGCTTTGGTCTTATTTGCAGCTTTTTATAGCACACAAGAAATATCTACAAATAGTTTTCTTATGAATATATCCATTTATGGCGTCGCAGGCTTAAAACTTTTGCCAGCGTTTCAAAATATTTTTTATTTTGCCAGTGAAATACAAGCCAGATCTAAATATCTAAATAATATAACGCCACTAATTAATAAAATTACTACTCAAGAAAGCTCTAAATTATCAGAGAATAATTTTACATTTGAAAAATTAGTTGAATTTTCAAATGTCAGTTTTTCTTATGAGACTGGATTAAAAGAAGCTATAAGAGATCTTAATATAAAAATTGAAGCAGGCAAGAAGATAGCAATCATAGGTCCCAGCGGATCTGGAAAATCAACTTTTATAGATATTTTATTGGGATTCATTAACCCAGGCATTGGCGAGATTACAATTGATGCCAAGTCTTTAAAGAAACTTAACCAAATAAAATACAGAGAAAATTTTGCTTATGTTCCACAAAAACTTTTTTTATTAGAAGCAAGTTTAAGAGAGAATATAATCTTTGGTTCAAGGGAGTTAACTAACCACAAAGATAGGCTGAATTCAGCTCTGTCAGCTTCTAAGGCTAATAGTTTTATTGATCATTTATCTGATGGTATTGATACTCTTGTCTCAGATTCAAATCTTTCTTTATCTGGAGGTCAGAAGCAAACAATAGGAATTGCTAGAGCCATGTATCATGGTGGGAAGATTCTTGTTTTAGATGAAGCGACAAGCGCAATGGATTCTGGGCTTGAAGAAAAAATTATGAATGAGATAGCTCAATCTAATTTCAAAACCGTTATCGCTATTACCCATAAACCTTCAATGCTAAAGTACTTTGATAAGATATATATTTTCAATGAGGGCACAATAGAGGCTCATGGAACATATGAAGATCTTAAGAGCACTAATCAATTTTTATCTGAAATGATTGATGTCTCAAAGAGAGGAGTGAATTAAAGCATGAAAGTATCAGATGCGGTAGCGCAAAGAAAATCTATTAGAGAGTTTTTAGATACCCCTATCTCAAATGAATTGGTCAAAAGCTTGCTTATTAAAGCTTCTCGGGCTCCCTCTGGTGGGAATCTTCAACCCTGGAAGATATATGTTCTAAATGGAAGATCAATGGATGATTTTCTGATTTTTCAACAAGCTTGGGATGAGCCAGAACAACCTGCTTACGACATTTATCCTCCAAAATTAAAAGAACCGTATCGAACTTCACGATTTGAGCTTGGCGAGCAAATGTATGCTTTATTAGGTATTCCTCGTGAGGATAAAGACGCACGTATTGCTCAAGTTATGAAAAACTTTGAATTCTTTGGTGCTCCTTGCGCATTTTTTTGCTTTGTCGATCGTCAAATGGGACCCCCTCAGTGGTCAGATTTAGGGATGTTTTTACAAACTTTTATGTTGCTTGCTCAAGAGGCGGGTTTAGATACATGCGCGCAAGAAGCTTGGTCAATGAAACATGATAGCGTATCAAAATTTTTACAATCCGGTGATGAAGATATTTTATTTTGCGGCATGTGTATTGGTAAAAAAAATGAGAATGCTGTGGTAAATTCTCTTAATTCAGAGAGACGCCCATTGGATACCTGGGCCAAATTCGTCTAAAAATAATTATTTCTTAAATTTTAATGAGTATCGAGAATTTTATGATGCATGCTATGAATTTAGCAAAAATAGCTTTTCAAAAAAGCGAAGTTCCAGTAGGCGCAATAATAGTTAAAAATGGGGAAATTATTGGGGAGGGTTTTAATCAAGTTATAAGCACAAACTCTGTTGCATCACATGCTGAGATTAATGCAATTAATGATGCAAGTGAAACATTAGAAAATTATAGATTAAATGATTGTGATATGTATGTAACACTTGAGCCTTGTCATATGTGTGCTAAAGCAATAGTTGATGCAAGAATGAACCATGTATATTTTGCTGCTAGAGAACCAAAAACGGGAGCGTTAGAATCTATTGATAAATTTTTTGATAAATCCCATCTTAACCATAAAGTAAATTTTAGTGGCGGTTATCTGGAAGGTGAATCCTATAAATTGCTTAAAGAATTTTTTTACTTGAGAAGAAATTAGAGCCTACTTTAATTTAATCCAAATAGGGCAGTGATCAGAAGGTTTTTCCATTGCCCTTGCATCATAATCTATACCTGTATCTTCTATTGAAGCTTCTAGATTTTGTGATACCAAGATATGGTCTATTCTAAGCCCTCGTTTTGGAGAGTCGTCAAACATTCTAGAACGATAATCAAACCAAGAATAAATTGATCCCTCATCAGGATTATGTTTTCTCCATGAATCTATAAAACCCAAGTCTTTAATTTTATTCCACATATCAATTTCTTCTGGTAAAAATGCAGTCTTGCCATCTCGAAGCCATCTTTTTACGTTTTGTTCTCCTATGCCAATGTCTAAATCTGTTGGGGCAACATTAAAATCTCCCATAACAATTAAATTTTCTTCTATTTTTTTTAGTTTTTTTATATGTTTTTCTAAGTCATCATAAAATTTTATTTTTTTTGGAAATTTTGTTTCATGCGATCTATTTTCTCCTTGGGGAAAATATCCGTTCATGATGGTGATTTTTTGTTTTTTCCACTTAAAAGTAGCCTGTATAAATCTTTTTTGATCATCCTCCGAATCACCTACGAAGCCTTTTTGAACATTTTCAGGTTTTTTTTTACTTAAGATTGCCACCCCATAGTGACCTTTTTGACCCCAAAACTCAGGGTGATATCCAATTTCTTTAATTTCATCAATTGGAAACTCAGGATCGTTCACTTTAGTTTCTTGTATCCCAATAATGTCAGGATCAATGGTATTTCTTAGATGGATAAGTTGATGAGGGCGGGCTCTTATACTATTTATATTAAAAGATACTATTTTCATATTTTATGCAGCTTTAGAAAGATAAATATTTTGATTAAATATTGTATAGTCTGATAGTACTTGTGTGCCTTCATTAAGAAGATAGTCACTCTCTAGGTCTATATCAAATTCTTTTTCACCATCTTCAGTTTCTTTGGCATCATTGAAATCTTCCATAGCTTTGTATGAACCAAAAATCTCCAAATTAAGAGAGGCGCGCCTCTTGTTTTCTATGCCTAGGGCCCAAGATTGCCTTTCTTCTTTTTCAATTTTCCTACTAATTAAGTTTAAAGAGATTACTTCTTTGTTTTTTTGAAGCTCATATCTTTCTCTTACATCAAGGATATATTGTAGGTTTGGACTTTGGTTAACTCTTGTTAAATGCTCTTCATTTAATTGTGATATTAAAGATGGTTGCATAGAAAATTTCTTATAACGCACTGGATTAATTTCATCCCATGGAAGAGCTGTATCATATGAACTCTCACCAATTTTTTCAATATCCCAGGTAGTTGGCAAAGTAACATCCGGAAGTACGCCCTTGCTTTGCATCCCAGCTCCAGTGATTCTATAAAATTTTGATTCAGTAATTTTTATTTGCCCTGAGCTTAAGTTATCTAATCTTTGAACAGTTCCCTTGCCGAATGTCTTTTGCCCAATCACTATGCCTCTTTGATAATCTTGAATGGCTCCTGCAAAAATTTCTGATGCAGAAGCAGAGTATCTATCAACCATAACCGCCATTGGTTTTTTCCAAACCTGTTTAGCTCTTGGGTCTCCCCATGTTCTTACATTCCCATTGCTTTCTTTTACTTGCAGGGTAGCGCCAGAGGATACAAATAGTCCAGACAATTTATTTGCCTCATATAGTGAGCCGCCAGAATTACCCCTGAGATCTATCAAGACGGCATCAACTCTTTGATCATCAAATTTTCTGAGGATGCTTTCAACATCTTTTGAACTGCTTCGAAAATTAGGATCTCCATTTCGCCATGCATTGAAATCAATATAGAAGGTAGGTAAATCAATAATGCCAACTTTTATTATTTGCATATTTCTTTTGATTTCAATGATCCTAGATTTTGCTGCCTGCTCTTCGAGTTTAACTTCTTCGCGTGTAATGGTTACAAATTTTCTTTCACTAAAATCCTCTGTTTTTCCTGGAATGAGTTCCAACTTAACTTTAGTGCCAGCTTTTCCTCTGATTAGTTGAACCACCTCATCAATTCTCCATCCAACAACATCAGTTGGAGTTGCATCTGATTCCTCAACTTGAGATATCTTTACTATTTTGTCATCTGGAATAATTTTTCCTGTTTTCTCGGCTGGACCCCCAGGCACAACACTCACTATAGTTGGGTAATCATCCTCTGTTGTAAGCAAAGCCCCAATTCCCTCAAGCTTTAGACTCATCGTCATTTCAAAATCTTCGGCTGACTTTGGAGAGAAGTATGAGGAATGCGGATCAAAATAAGATGTCAAATTATTCATAGAAATTGAAAAGACATCCTCTTCATTTCTTTGCGATATTCTGCGGAGTCTATTTTTATATCTTTTTTCAATAGTTTCCGTTGCTTCGTTTAATTCTTGATCGGCAAGCATGGATGTTAAAACATCATTTTTAGCCATTTTTTTCCATATTTTTCTGAGTTCAAATTTACTCTTTTGCCATTTTCTCTGATCATCATCAATAGTGATGGTTTCCTCTTTTGTAAAATCAAAGTTCATTTTAGAAACTTCTTTGAGTTGATAATTAGTTGCTTCAATTAATCTATTAAAGTAGAGATTCACAAATTCAAATTTTGATTTAAGATCTATTGAGCAAAGTGGAGATTTTACATATTTTTTTTGATAGCTAATTGTGCGATCAAACTTAGAAAATTTTCTTTTAAATGAACTAATCTCATTTTCTGTGAAATATATTTTTTGGGTATCTAGCTGATCTACTAGCGCATCAAACACTTTGGCATTTATAGCGCTTAAGTTTTTGTCCTTAAAAAAATGCTCGCTGGTCATCCTTGAATAAATTTCCTGACAAAGCTTTTGATTTTCATCTGATACAGGTATGTTAATTTTAGCCTCAACACCA
>Ga0181607_10001337_pt1 | contig 22104 bp, 37 predicted proteins | sample 041ome_9_FD_132420 | JGI IMG/M metagenome (GOLD analysis project Ga0181607, IMG submission 132420) | Coastal salt marsh microbial communities from the Groves Creek Marsh, Skidaway Island, Georgia - 041413US metaG (megahit assembly) | ecosystem: Environmental > Aquatic > Marine > Intertidal zone...
ATACTTTAGCTTCTTCTCCATATTGGCTGATCTCAATATCAACTGACTTCCCAGAAGCAGTTTTAGAAATAATCTTAGCTCCAGTAACACCTCTCAAAGTCCAATCCCATCTAAGGTCAATACTACCTTTCTTTTCTTTATCGAACACTAATCCTTCTCCATTCAAAAGGTCAGAAGCAATATCTAAATAACTCTGCTCTTTTTCTTCTATCAATTTACTCACTTGAGATTCACACATCCATTTAGCTTTTTGGGCTTCTGAGTATTCATCTTTAAACGATTCTTTGATAAAATTAAACTTAGCAATAATATCGTCTTTATGATCAAGTAATACTTTAGCTACCTCTCCAGCAGTATATATTCTTTCTAGTTCCCATTGAGAGTTATCATTAGTAGAATACATACTAGTTTCGATATTAAGAAATTCTCCACTTGACCAATCATCTTTAATTCTAATAGTGATCATGTCTTTGTCATAGCTGTAGTCTTTATGAGGACGTTTAACTACGAAAGAAGTATCGTAATCGTGATGAAAATATACATCATCTAAAGTAAACTCTCCTCCGAAATATTCCTGAATAATCTCGAAGTACTTAGAGGCTCTTTCTTTTTCGATACTTGAATAAGAAGTAGTGAGTTCTGTTAACTCTTCTTGCTTTTTAGCAATAATCTGATCTAAAATCTGTGCTTTTGTCATAACCTTTATTATATCTTTTTAACTATACCTTAATATACGAAGAATAACGCAGGGAGGCAACTAAATCAATGTATTTTTTTCGATTAAATTACCTTTTTTTGTCCAAACAACTAAACAATTTCTATACCCTTCTTCAAGTAGAGTCAACTCATGAGGAACATTAGAACCAAATATTACAGTTGTACCAACTTCTTTACCTATTACTTTATCTCTAACGATTAAATCACCTCCTTTATAAGCTTCTTTAGGAGTTAATTGAATAATACAAGTCTTATGCCTTTCAGGACCATCTATGTGTTTAGTAAAAAAGCCTCCTTTGAAGTACCTTACGTAGTTTAAGAATGCTCCATCTAAATTTATAAATCCTAGAGGTTTTAACTTCTCTAAAAGAAATTCTGCTAATGGACCTTCTGGTTGCCCTAGTTCACATTGCTCTGATATTCTGTCTTTATCGCTCTTTACTCTAGTCAGTTCAGGTGTTCTCTCCCAATCGTATGAAATGGTACTTTCGTGATAATCTGTAGCATGATCTAATAACCAGTTACATTCCTCTTCTGTAAATAATACTAGTTCTTCCATTATCCAAATATTTCTACTCTTATGTCTTCCATCATTTTAAATCCTCTATCTGCTAAATGTTTTCTTCCTTCTGAAATCATTATATCCCATCCGCAGAAATAAACTAGAGGTTTAGTCTCCATTTCATCTATTAATTTTAGGTAATGTTCGTGAACATAACCATGAGCAAAACCTGGTTTATTTTCTCTAGACAAAGAAGGAATGTATTCAAAATTTGGTAACATTTCCTGAATATGTTCTAGCTCTTCTCTATATACTAAATCTTTCTCAGTTCTAGTTCCAAAGAATAACTTCATACTTTTAAATGGTACTTTGTTTAGAAAGGTATAATTCACCATAGATCTAAATGGGCTTATTCCTGAACCTGTAGATATAAAAAATATATCTCTGTCTTCTAAATTATCAGGAAGAGTAAACACTCCCATAGGTCCTCTATAAACTATTTCATCTCCTACTCTAGCATCATTAAATAAGTAATCACACATCTTACCTCCTATTAGGTTAGTAACGATTAACTCAAATTTATTAGTACCATTAGGCCAAGATGCTACTGAATAGTTTCTAGTAAGCCAAGGACCACCAGAGCCCCATTTGTCGTTCCAAGGTATACCTATTTGAACTAATTGACCTGGAATAAAATCTATCTTATCGTAAAGAGGATCTTCAAATATAAATCTCCAGTTTTTTTCTGTTTCTTTTATTATTTCTGTTATAACTGCTACGTTCATAGTTTTTTAAATATATCGTCCAGAAAGTTAAAAACAAAGATACCGACAAACACAGGCCAAAGTATCGTTTGAAAGAACTTTTCTTTATTAGAAAAAGGATTAGCTAACTTTCCGTCTAAGTTTCTCATACAGAAATATTCTAACCATTCTGTCCACATAATACCAATAAGAAAGTATATTAAAGCTTGAAAAATCATAATAGTTTAATTTTTTTAGTTAACCATCTGCCAAACAACTCTGAGCCTTTCCAGCTCCAATGTTCATCCCTTATCTTACCGTTAGTAGCCTGCCAAATAGTTTGATACCTACCTGCTTCTGTAGGGACACTCCAAAGGAAAGTACTAACTCCTAGACTTTGTATATGGTCTAAAAGTAATTCATAGTTAAGTGTATAATAACTCTCATAGTAACTCAAGAGAGGTACTTTCGTATTACCAATATGACTCATTAAACTGGTAAATACATCGTGAGGTGCTCTTGGTATGATTTCCTTTCTAAGATCTTCAGAGTCGGCAATTTCTTCAATCAAAGTATCATTAGTAGATCCTACTGGTTGGACCTTATTACACCACCATATATAATGATGATCATTATCAATATCCTCTTTGTATATGTTATTAGCCCAAAATTCTTCTCTTTCTCCGTAAGTCTGACCTACTATTACTAAATCTCCTTTTTTAAAATATTTTAAATCATTAAGTAGTCTTAAGAAGATTAGATTGTTGCTTAGCCCTCCTATACCCCTGTTGATTGTCTCCTCAACCTTATAGAACTCAGAAATATAATCTAACCAAAACTTTTTCTTGCCTGGGTTTGGACATACCCACTTGTGGTTTCTTAGTTTTGTTCCATCTCCAGCTGTAAAGCTGTCTCCATATGCCCAAATTTTCATATTATTTTACTTTCCAAAAAATCTGTATTGATATTAAAATTAAACACAGACCTAAACTAACCCATGTCTTAGTATTTATTCCTTCGCTAAAATGGTAATTCACCATTATTGCATATAAGAACATCCCGATACTAAATCCTATAAACCGAGCAGGCCATAGTAGTCCATCCATACCCTGTACAGTATACTTAGTTCCATAAATATAGAAGTAAGAAAGCAGAATTCCAGCAGCAGCTACTATAAACTCATTTTTTCTAAACCAGTCTGTACTCTTTAGAAACTGTCCGTTTAGTTGGTAGAATGTAAGTAGGTGAGCAAAGAAAAAAGCTACTATGCCGAGTAATAAGTCTGGTAATTTAAGCATAGATAATAAATCTTTCTTTAGTAGATTCGTTTAAAAGTTTTTTAAGAATAGATCTTCCTTTTGGTTTTCTACTAAGTTGTTCGTATTTGTAATTTTCGATGGTAATGTGGTTACCGGGGATTACTAACTCAGATGTTTTTGAGTTAATTTTTAATGCGGATAAGTAATAAGTTTCTATCATATAACATTTATTTAATTATAAATATACGAATTTTTATTCAGATTTCAAACTGTTTGCAATCATTTGTTTAAACTTTGTTGTTGACCATCCATGATCTCTATTTAGATAATGAATCGGAATTTTTAAATTATCTCCAGTAAATGGTTTACCTTTATAATCATCTCCTAAGAACCTTTTATCAAATTCTCCTACTTTCAATAAATCATACAGCTGCTCTTCGTAGGTGTACCTAATAACATCATCAACATACTTAAGAGAGAGTAACATCTCTTTTCTTTCATCTACTGATAATATAGGTTTTAGTTTATGTGGTCTTTCAATAGAAGGATCTGTATGAAGAAGTACTACAAGCACAGTACAGTTTGGTTTCATTTCCTTGAACATCTCTATATATCCAGGATGTAGTACGTCAAAATTACCTGCTATTACTCCTTTTATCATAATCTTCTATATAAAAATCCATCTACTAACTCCCATTTTAGATTAGTATAGTCTGTATTAGAATATAAATCTAATTCACCGTCATTATCTAAATCTGATACATTAAACCATTCTATCCATTCACTGTTAGGATTATAGTTAGCTTCAATTACTAGAGAGGTTATATCATATAAAGAAGAGCCGTTAAACTCTAATATCTGCAAGTACCATCCTCTATAATTACCGGGTTGGCCAGATGGATCTCCAGTTCTATTAACAATTATTTCATATCTACCATCGTAGTTAATATCTATAAAGTCTAGGTCTACTACTATACCGTAATTTTCAGGAACTGGAAAGGTAGCAATCTTACCGTTCACATTACCAACCCATGAATCATTTTCGGGGTTGAAGTCTGAGCTTCCATAGATAATTTCTAATGTTCCATCTCCATCTAAATCTATTATTTCTACAGCACCAGCTTGATCGGTAACTTGAAATGCTAAACTACCTTCAGAAAACTCTCCTCCATTATTCACCATCACAGTAGAAGGAGGAAGTAAAATATCTAAGTCCCCATCATTATCTAAATCTCCTGATGCTCCTCCATGCCAGAATCCCTGTATATTAGGATAAGTTTTATATTCATATCCTGTCTCGGTTGACATTAAAATAATAGGGTACTCTCCATTTATATCTGCCTGATCATTATCTGTGCCGTGTCCTATAAAGACCGGATCTGGGAATCCATCGTTATTAAAATCTCCTATGATACCTTTTCTTGCATGTACCGAGCCTTTCCAACCTTCTGAGTTGTACTCTGTATCTATAGATAAATTACCGTCACAATCTCCTTTTAAAAATAATAAATCTCTCCTAAACTGATCAGGGTTATTAAACGAATAAGTATAGTCTGAGTTAGAGGTGATAGCATCTAGCAAGCCATCTCTATCGTAATCTAAAACTACAATATCCATTGGCCATCCCCAAGGCTGTTCAACAGGATAGCCATTGTGAAATAAATGAGAAGAATTAAAAACAGAAGGTCTTGAGTAATCTACTTTAGGATCTTCCCCTAAACATACTTCTGGCTCTTCCGGAACTACTATTATAATTTCATCTTTACTACAGGCTACTGTGAGTAGAAGAATACTAAGAACTAAATATATACGCGCCATATCCTAATAGATTACATTTTTTCACAACCGTCTTTGTGTTTGTTAAACCAACCACCGCACTTACATTTAATCCAATAAACAGTAGTTGAAATTATAGGAGCAGAAGCAAAGGCAGTCCAAATGTTTGGGTGCCAATGCTCTCCACAGATTCCTATAGCATGTTTAATTACCTCTATCATTATACTAATGCAGTAGCCAACTTAAACAGCTCTTTATTTACTTTAAGATCTTTTTCGAATGATTTAATCTTTCTAACTTTTCTTACCTTAGCACCAGTTAAAGCAGCATGGAAGTCTCCTTGAGTAATCTTCTCCTGAACTACGTTGAATACTTTCCAAAGATTATCACCTTTATCAGCATCTCTTTTAGGATCTAAAATATCCTCAATAGTTTCAGCATCATAGTTAAACTCTTTTGCTTTATCGGAACCTGGTTCAATACCAGCTCTGATTAACATTGCATCTAAAGCAAGTTTATTCTTCTCCTCTTGAGTAAGAATTCTGTTCTTCATATCATTTAATACTTGAACTTTATTAGGAAGATCGTTAACAGCTTCGTTAACTACACTTCTTAACTCTTCAAAAGTATAACCTTTATGCTTGATTTTAAAGTCACTAAACTGCTCATCAGCAACTACTAGACCATTTGAACAAACTAATCTAAAAATACCTACGCTAAATTTAAACGCTTGCATTCCATCATGAGAGTTAGTCATAATAATTCTAGGAAAAGAATCATCACCATCTTTACCAGTAATCTTAATATCTGGGTTCTGGAAAGCGACCATGTGCTTACTAAATATAGTAGACTTACCTCTACCTTTTCTTTGAGCAGCTTGAACGGGTAACCATCCTAGCTTCTCTAAATCATCTACAATCGTTTCAGTATTAACGAATAAGTATTTACCACTAACATCAGGGTTAGTTGGTGCTTGTGCGAATGCCAATGGACAGGCATCTTTTAATTGCTCTTTAGACATATACGTCTGATTGTCTGCGAAGCTTAACATTACATCTTGTGACATAGTAATAACCTTTTATATTTAACTAATTATTTATACTTAAATATACGAAAAAAAACTCAGTTACGCAACTTATATTAGTGAAAGTTTTAAACTTTTTTGGTAAGTCTCAGTAAATAATTTGTTACCCGTAAGTTCTTCATACAGCATCTCTCCAGGTAAAAATCTCAGTTTTATATTCTTATCTTGATCTTTAACTCTATATAGCTCAGCTACTCTTAGTACCGGTTCTTCACCAAAATTCTCTACTAATGTATTTATGATCATAGCTTGCCATAAAGCGTATTTTTTATTTCCTCCACCAATATGTACATACTTATACTTTGATAAATCTAAATTAGATGCTAAATCTTTTTTATTTTTGATTTCGATAATCTGGTTGTGCCAATCACTACACTCACCACACTGGTAATGATGCTTGAAGCTAAATGGAAATTCAGGAATCTTATCTTGCCACTGCGGTTCATCTTTTGGGAATCCTGTACACGTGAAAGGATCTCCTGAAAAGCTATAAGGTGAGTCGATGGCTTTTGTTGCTTTTAAAGCTTTTCTGTAATCTTCATCTAAAAATTCTAGATATAACGGGATGGTTAGTTGCTCTATAAAATTTGATGCTAACCAATTGTACCTAAATATTTTTTTATTATTATCAGCAATATCCATTGCAATTGCTGTAGCTTTCTTAAATGTCTTTACATTCTTTACCCCAATATAGTTCATGTTTGGTATATTCTGAGGGTTAATAAGATGAGAAGGGTAATCTTCAGGAAGGTTTTGACAATTATAGTAAGCCAATAAGTATGATTCAACTAGATTATCAAACCATACATCTGATACCATCGCAGATACAGCTTCATGTTTCTTTCTTGGGAACCTTCTATCTTTTTTAGTAAACCCATGATTTGGCATATCTCTATGAGAAAACAGATAAGGAGAAGTTCTTTCAAATAGCCCAGGTTTATTAAAAACTAGTGTATCTAAATCAAAATGTACGAACGGTTCTGTTTGCTTCATAAATGCCTTAAGTTTAGGCATAGCAAAATATACTCCTGATTCTCCTTCAAGAGAGGTATCGTACTTATAAGGAAAATCCATTTGCGATAAAAACGCAGCAATGTTCTTATTAGTATACAAAGTAACCTCTCCATAAAGTTTTTTAAGTTGTAGAGAGCTTAATAGAGCTAAATAGGTATAGGGTTTACCAAACACCGCTTCAGGATTTAACCCTTCGTTGAAAGGTACAAAACTTTGTATTGCTTTAACTTTAGTCATATGTTTTTACTATTTCAAGAATCTTCCAGGTATCAATGGATTTATCTGGATCACAGTTGTTTGCATCGTAGAAATCTAAGCAAGAACTTAATGCATGATTCCATTCTCTAGAAGGTAATGATATAATAAATGCCTCTTCACAATCAGAAAATGTTATTTCAAATAAATCAGCAATTTTTTTCTTTTTTTCTAGAGCTGTACGTATTCCTACTACGATAGTATCTGTTACTCGTTCATTTTTAGTTTTAAATAAAGTACTAAATTCCTCAGGGGTGTTAAAATGTAGCTTTGTCATTATCCTCTACTTTCTGAAGTTTTACGGTTATTTTCCCAAATCTTACCGGTGTACATAGAACCGGAATTAGTATAAGCCATTTCCTTATTAGTACCGAACATATATACCGGACCCCAGTATTCAAAAGTTTCCATTGGTACCTGAACTCTTCCTAAATGAACCTCAGTAGGTAGAGTGATTCTTCTTGGACCATCGAATGATCTAAATTCACGTCCAGTAACTCTATACCAACCTTCTAGCTTAGGCATATAAATTTCTAGCACACCAGCTGTGTTAAAGTCGTATATAAGTTTTTCTGTTTCGCCTCTTTTTTCTGCCATAACCTTTAATTGATATGTAAATATACGAAATTTAAAGCTGATTTACAACTAATTCTTTGAGTTTATGGCCTATTTGCTTTTGAGCAGAAGCATCGAAATACTTACCGTCATATTTTCTCCAATAGTATGCATTGGTTAAGAGGGACTGTAAATTTCCTCTATGAACTAATAATAACATTAAGTCCATTAGGTAAGGGTTGTGATTAGGGTCATACAGCTCTTCCGGAAAATCTTCTGTATGCATATATAGAAAGTCTCCTCCTCTATTCTCTACATACTCTTTCATTAACATGATATGAGAGGCAATATGTTTTATAGTAATATTTTTTAGCTTTTCACCCTTTTGTTGATAAGATAAGTTTTCTACAGCATTAGGAATACCTGCTATGACTAGAACGTTTTTTAAATTATCATGATTACAATGGTACTTAAAAAATGGAAGAATCTCTGAGATATCTGATGAACCTTGTGCGTAATTTTCATACTTTACTCCTAATTCCTTAGCAAGTATAGGTCCGAAACTAGATGATTTTCTTATATCAATAACAGCATCTTTTTGTTTCAATACTTTATCCCCAAGTGCTGAGTAAAATTGTTTGTTTAGCTCTAATAATGTTTTCTCGTCAGCAGTTTTAATCTTAGTTGACCAAATGTTTGATCTAAATTCATTTGGGACAGGACCTAAATGACCATATAACTTTGGCCATTCAGCTCCGTCTCCTCTAAAATGTGCGTCTCCTATTAGTATTAATTTGTTATATTCCATACAACTTTAATTTATAACCGGAAAATTGAGTCAAGTAAGATGTCATTCTAGTTCCGTACCCATCTTTAAACTCATATCCTTTTTTAAAAAATCTTTTCACATTACCAGCACCAGCTAAATGTGCTGCTGCGAGCACTCCAGATTCAGTAATGTATATTCCGTGTACAACTTTTCCTTCGTACTCTTCAATTAATTTACGAAGTTTTTTTCTATTATGCAACAGTAATTTTTGCATAGCTTTCTCCTGTATGTAAGGACTGTTAATAAATTCATCAGTAGTAACATCAAAGCCTAATCCTTTAAGAGTAGCTTTACCAAATTGATACCTGCCCATATACCCATATGAGTTTACAATTTCGTACCTGTTACCTGATTCTCTATGTCCTATTGCTTCTAAAAAGGCGTCGTGTCCTTTTAACTCTATCTTCACCTCTGGTAATTTTACCTTTGGTGTGATTACCTCTACGGGTTTAGTTTGTAGAGATATGATCGTGTGTTCTTCTTTAAAACTTCTTGAGATCGTAGTGAAGGCCATCATTAAACACAATATTAGCCCGCTCATTACGATTTTCGGAATGTTTCTCATAAAATATAGTTTAGTTAAACATGTCAAGGAAGCCAGTTCCTATCCTTTTTTCGCGTAACTTTTCATTACGTTCATGTTGCTTGACCAAATCGTCAGCAACTTTTCTTTCCAGAGGTTTTTTCTTTTTCCAAGTCGAAAACTTATTGTTTTTCTTCTTTTCCATATTGATAAATAGATTTATAATTTAGAAATATATTCGGATCCGTCATCATCCTCATCATACAGCCCTAATTCCTTAAGGTGCTGGATGTGATGATTATCCATTTCCCAATCTGGTTCATCAACTTTGGTTTTAACGTAGTCTTCCATTGCCTCTGCTTGTTTCTCTTCGATAGGTGATACTCCATAAAGAAAAGAACAATTATAGCAGAGGAACTCTAAATTATCTAAATGCCAATTTTTTTTATTCCCATCTTTAAAATTAAGTATTACTGGTACTTTAGCATCAGTAACTCTTCTTTCTGAGAATCCACAATTCTTACAGACTTCTTCAAGCATTGCCTCATGGAGAAGACGTTGTTTAATTTTCCTGGCATCAAAATGTTCAATGGGAACTCGTCCTTCCAATAAATCCATTAGAGGTATTTTATCCTTTCCAGCTAAAGCAAACTTTGGTATGCCTTCTCCAGCTTGGTTCTTATGAGCTTCTAGTAAATTAATACCGTCATCATTCTTATACATCTTTGCATACTTCTTATAATGATTATAAGAGACATGTAGATACCTGGCGGCTGCCATATTAGAACGAGTTACCTTTTGAGCTCTTTGGATATCTTCTTTAGTGATTATTTTAGAAGGACGTGCCATTAATATTCTTCACCGTAGCCGTCTGTATAGATGTCGTTCAGACTATCTTTTAATGACTGTGATACTTCATTTTCGTCTTTATCCGAGTCATCTTCTATATCTAACAGTTCTAGCATTGCTTTTTTGTTGCCTTTCAACTCTGCTTCTGCGGCAGCTATTTTTCTAGCTTTAGAAGCATCCATAATTATAAGATCATTATAGGTATGGTCGCCAGTACCTTCAACAGTAGTAATACCTACTACCTTTTCAACTGAAGAACAGTTAACGCAGGTGTTATACCCGTATTGAGTTAATCTTAATTCTGGGAAGTCATCGCCACACTTAGGGCAAGGAATCATTTTTAATGGTTCATTCATATATAACATTTATTTAAGCTTAAATATACGAAAAAAAATGCAGACGAGCAACTTTTTTACTGTATTTCGCTAATTACTTTCCAAACATCTTCAGGAGTTCTGAACCTTACTTTTTGTTCAGTTTTATTTTTTTCGATTGTAATTGTACCGTCCCAGTCTTTGTCTGGTTGTAGTTGAAAAAGGTACATTTGTATTAGAGCTAGTTGCTCTTTATTAAATACTAATTTAAATAAGTCTTCTATAATAGCAAAAAACTGATCTTCATATAAGGTCATGTCTAATCCTATTTCTGATTGCATAAAATCTCTTCTATCTTCGATTTTCTGTAACCCTTTCATTATTCTTATAAATGCTAATTTAGTCATAGTCTCCTTATCAGGTGATATTTTTCTTATTCTGAATTTGAGTGGGTGAATAGAATGAAGTGTGCTTCTTAATACTTTTCTAGGATCTTTAGTGTTCATCTACAGAAAATATTTTTACAAAGTCATCTACTATGATTCCTTTGACGTTAGCAAAATAAGCAATAGCATCTTCCTTACTGATTGCAGTAACAGAGTTTATTGCTTCCTTTAATGAATCCTGTTTAGAGTAAAACTTATATCTCTTCACCTGGTACTTGCTTATCTGGATTTTGTCCTGAAAGAGCTTTTCTGATGATCTTATCAAAGTACTCAATGTAGATAAAAAAGCCTATGATAGTCTTATCTTTAAGGTTTCTATCTCTTTCAACTCTAAGCTCATACTCCGCTAAGCCGGATTCCAATCTCTTTTCTAATTCAATAGCAATATCATTCTGCTCAGTAGAGGTGATCGAACCAAACTTAGTAGGTAGGAACTGAACCTTAACTCCTTTCTTCTGTGGGTCTTCATTTGTATCAATCTTTAATATAAATGTATGCCCAGCAAAATTAATCTTAGCTGCCTCTGAAAGGAAATTTTTAACGTATTTTTCTATTTTGTTCATCGAGTAGTCTTTTATATAAATATCAGCTGAATAGCATTTGTTTAGTAGAACTGGTGCCTTCTTCTAATATTTGATGGTTAATTATTTGCCTGTTCCTACAATACTGTTCTATCGTCCATTTAATATTGTCAGTTGTAAGTTCGACTTCTTCTTTTTTGCCGTCGTTGTAAGTAAATTCAACTAAGTACTTTTTCTTCATATTTGATAATATTTAGTTTTAGATTATTTAAATTAAACTCTCCAGGAGTAGGTTTATTCTGATTTAGTATTGCACTCAACTGTCTAATATAAATATAATCTTGCTGAGTGAATGTTTCGGCATTTATTTCTACTAGTACATCATTAGCTTTTTCAGCATTGTAAGGTTTAATCTTACTCCAAAGATCTATAACTGTTCTTTTAGATTCTTGATCGATATATTCTCTATACTCACAGTCAACATATATTGTATCCGCCCAAGGTTCTAACATACCAAGTAGTTCTTGATTACAATTTTTTATGGTAATACCTCTATCGTACTTAGGATTAATTATAGGATGCTGATATTGATCATTAGAGATCCAGTCCCCCCATTTCCTAATAAACTCTCTTTCACATCTTGACATAGTATCTCTATAGTCTGAGTTCTCTATACCTACTCCTGCATTCCATCTATGACCTCTACAAGTCATATGGTAACATAAAGCATCTCTAGACTGGATCATTTCATATCCGGAAAGTATCCATCTATTGAATATGTCTGAGTCTTCATAACCATAAGGGGCAAATCTTTGATCATGACCTCCTATCGATAAATGATCTTCTTTATATAGCATCCAAGGAGCAAATATACCTTTGGTAGTCAAACCGACACTATCAGCTTTTTCCTGTATAACAAACTTTTCAAAAGCATCCCACATGAAGTTATGAGCTTCATCTCCAAAGTTTCTAACTATTTTTTCATTACTAGCTGGATGAATAGGAGGTTCAATTCTTGTTGCACATACTATTTTACCTCTCTCTAGATGCTTTAACATATTGTCAAAGTACCCAGGTCCTATTATCATATCTGAATGTAGAATAGAAACTACCTCTGTCTTAGCTATTCTCATACCTTCATCATACCAGTATGTGTGTCCTTTTCTTTCTCTAGATATTATTGCTTGTACTTTATCGTCTTTTAATTCTTTTAGTAACCAATTAGCTGTACCATCTTCTGAAGCATCATCGATTATGAGTATATCTACATCCCCACCGTATCTTTTTAAGCTCTCGTAAGTATTCTTAAGATGAGGTAACGTATTGTATGAAGGTATAATTACTGTATGTCGCATATCATTCCGTATTGATCAAACTTAGGCATTCCTTTCCACTTATCGTAGAACTTCTGAGCATTTATTCTTTCATACTTAGATTGCCTCTCTGATGTTTTATTATTATTTTCTTCTAATCTATGAGAACCTCTAGCACCAAAATGCCATACAACTGACTTAGTTGGCATTAAGAACTCTACTCCATTTTGAATCATTCTCCAGAATAGATCATAATCATCCCAACTAGTAGGAGCAAACCTATCATCATTTCCTCCAGTTTCATCCCATATACTTTTCTTCACCAGACCTGATACTCCTTCTCCTTTTGGGATTAGGAAGTCATTCATGTTTGCTATCTCAGATGCATACTTCAGCATTTGCGTAGGTTGAAAGTCGTCATGGTATGCTCCAAAAGCTTCCTTAGGAACAAAATGAGTACCAGGCCTGTCTTGGTCACCAAACATATTCGGTTCTATTCGAAACGAATTGACCCAAAGTTTCTTATCGGGGAACTTTTCATGAACTTTCATTAGTTCTAAGTCCCAATTTTCAGTGACATAAAAGTCTGAGTGAAGAAAGTTAATATATTCTGTTTGTACATGTTCAGCACATATGTTCATTCCAGGTCCTATCCCAGAAGGATTAAGATCTTTAATGATAGGTGTTAAGTTAAACTTATCTTTATTTTCTATCAACCACTCATTAGTTCCATCGTTATTAGATTCATCTGAATGGATGATAAACGGAGCATCCTTATAATAAGAGTGCTCCCTAACTGACTTAACGGCTAGTTTTAGGTAGTTTAAATTTCTATATGTACTTATACAGTGTGTAATCATTTATTTCCATTTAAAATTATTACCCATATGACCAAAGGCAGCAGTTTCAGAGAATATTGGCATTCTTAATTTTAAAAAATCTATAATTCCTTTTGGTGATAAATCATAGCCAGTGATAAATTCATGTTTCCCATCTACAAGCGCACTTGCCTGTAAAGGTTGATCATATCCTATAGCATAAGCAAGCTGTACAAACACTTCATTTGCTTCTGGTCTTTGTTCTAGAATATCTACTGCAATTCTTCGTGCCATATATGCAGCACTTCTATCAACTTTGGTAGCATCTTTGCCTGAGAAGGCTCCTCCTCCAATTGGAACTCTAGGTCCGTAATTATCTACTGCAAGTTTTCTACCAGTCAATCCAGCATCAGCAGTAAACCCACCAATGTTCCAATCACCTGCCGGATTACAATGTAATTATTCAATTCTGTACTGCGGGAAGTTATTAAAGAATCTACCAACTAAATCTTCTAATTCTTCTTTAGGAGCATTTTGAAATGAACATACTACTCTTAATGAGTTCCCATTTATTGTTACCTGTGTCTTGCCGTCGTAAGGAAACTTATCAAATATAAACTTATTAAGTTCTCTTGATAAATAATATTCTTGAGGTAGGAACTGTTCGTTTTATCTACAAGCATAACCAGTCATAATTCCTTGATCACCAGCACCGCCAGTATCAACTCCTTGAGCAATCTCTGGTGATTGTTGGTTAAGATTAGTTGTTACCATAATCTTATCATCTTTTGTAATTTCATGAACAATATCTTCAATTTCTTGTTGAGATATTTTATAGTTGGATGTAACCTCACCTGAAATATAAACTTCCATATTACCACCCATAGTTTCAATTGCTACTCGTGAATATGGGTCGTGTCTTAAATGTAAATCTAATAATGTATCTGAAATCCTATCGCACATTTTGTCTGGGTGCATCGGTGATACACATTCTGCTGTTGTAATCATAATTCGTTTATAAATTTTTCCATGGCTGCGATACTAATATCTGCATACTGTTTAAATACCTTATCGTTTCTAGTAGAACTAGTACCAACTCTTTTGTTAGGGTGTTTGTAATTATGTCCCTTAAGTCTGGTAGTTACACATACTTGAGGTATGTTCTTTTTTCTCAAATAATACTCCAAGCATGTGTCTTCTCTTACAAAATGCATTCCTGGTGCAATGAAAGGAGTCATCATTCCTTTAGAAATGCAAACAGTACTACCGTCTATCTTCCAAGGAACCTGAGATAGTTTAATATCTCCGCTTTCCTCATTAAATTTATCTAGTTCTTTCTGAGTTATGTAGTCTTTATATTTAAGTGGTGCTTCTAATAGTTCAATACAATCTTTTCTATGTTCTTCCCCACATTGACATGGTTTAGAATACCCTAATAATTTTTCATGCGTGACTACATCCCAAGTGTTATCCCACATAGGTCGACCTGCAAAGGTTAAGACATGAGGTTGGTCTATTTCTACTTTATCTAATATAGCAAAAAAGTCTCTAGGTAAGATTGTATCACTTTCTCCCCATACGGTATATTTAGCTTGCGGGTCATATACTTCTCTTCTCCAATCAGCTATATTATAAAACGGATCGTCGTCAGTCTTTATTGTAACATCAACATCATAATCTTTGAATAAAGGATGGTTCTGATGTTTTTGTAATAACACTTTTACATCTTTTACTTCTGGTTCTTCTATATAGGTCTGAAAGTTAAAGCATATCTTTATCTTAACATCTACCCCAGGAGCTGATTTTAATGCACCCAACACAGAATGCCAGCATTCATCTATCATGCTAGTTTCATACCACATATGATGTACTTGATATAATATCATAGCCAGTTACTTTGTAATACTACTCCTAAGTAGTTCTGTTTAATTTTATCCATATGTACCATATCATTCTTAAGCTCAAAGTCATACATTTCCTTCCAGTGGTAGCATTTAAACAAAGGACCACAAGGAACAATATCAATAACTTTAGTAGCAAGAAGATATTCACCGTACGTTAATGTCTCTCTGAAATGAATATTGTATTGCTGCTTCATAGCTAAGCAAAACTGTTCCATAGTCATTCCGTACTTCTGTAGGTAGTTCTCTTTAAAATGCTCTAATACTTTCCTGCTCCATAAATGAGGATTAGGGCCGTAATCGTAAATTCTATTTGATTTACCTCCGAATAATTCTCTATATGCTTTTACTGCCTTAGCATACCCAGTCTTTTTATAATCTCCGTTCTTTAAAAATGTTTCATATTCAGCTACTTGAATATTTTCATGTATTATTGTATAAGGAACATCACCGTATGCTATAAAATCACTCTCATAAAAATCATCTATAAAGAAAACATCTGAGTCTAGGATTAACATATTCTCAGCAGGTATTTTATTAAAAGCACTTAATTTAACAAGCATTTGATTCTCCCATCCTGCTACTGCTACTGTAGGCTTAAATATATCTTCATCTGCAATTAGGGTAGCTTCGAAGTCTAACAGCTCCTTTTTTAAAAAATCCATATCGTCCTTAGGACAAGAAATAAATACAGGTATGTTATCCTTATTATGATCTTCTAATGACCCTATTAGCTTGGCTAATCTATGAATATCATTCCTATATGTTTTACAGTAAAGAGCTAGTTTATATTTCATCTAATGTAATTCTTTCAAATCTTTTATCAGCAGGACTACTATTAGATAATATACGAACTTTTATGCCCTTTTCAAAGAAATAATCGTACATTTCTTTAGTACTATCGATAGTCTCTTTTAACTCTCTATAATCAGGGCCAGAACCAGCATGAGTCTTATACAAGGTATGAGCATGCTCTTTAACCCACTTTTCATCTCCTAACTTAAAATTGTTATTTTTTTCAAACTTAGATAAGTCTCCTATATCCCAACCTATTGTAACAATCTCTTTAGCCCCTAAATGCATTGCAAGAGGGAAACCTGATTCATACATAATACCAGGACCCCATATAATTCTTCCATCGCTGTATGTTTCAAATTGGCTGAATCTTCTACTAAAGGCTGTAGTATTGAACATATCTACCCAAGGAGTGGAGTAACAAGGAACCATTATATCTGCTTTATGTTTCCATTCATTCTTAATTCTATTAACCTCACCGTCAAGATTCATAGCGGTTAGTTGCCAATGCACTATGGTATCATCAGAATAATATTCATAAGGTTGATATGAATATGCAGACATTAGATGGAATGTAGCTACTTCTTTTACGTACTCATAGGATTGCTTACAAGCTAATACTACTTTTCCTTTAAGCTTTTCTAATAGTTTAGTTCTATCATGAGTAGTTAAAGAAGGACCAGGAGTAACTAAGTAGATAGTCTCCCCTTTATATACATCTTTAAGTAACTTTATTCTTTCGTAACTATCGTCTACTTTGTTTATTAGTTTTCTTAAGTCCATAACTGCTAAATTTGTACCATGCTCTTTCATGAAAAAAGTAAAGAATCATTTTTGTTATTACTTCTACCCCACCAATGGTCATTCCTACTTTTAAATTCCCAGTAATAATCCAAGATAGTATAATAGTATCTAATGTGCCTATTATTCTCCAACTAATAGTTTTTGCGATATGTCTTTTATAGCTTACCATTATATTAATTCTATTTTTCTTTTTTGTCTATACCTATTTTTATTACTCAAATCAAATATATCTTCATAGTAGGTTATAGGAATGTTATATTCCGTTGAAAGAAATTTAAGAACTTTATTCCACTCATCCAACTCTCCTTGTGCTATTTCTTTATCTATCTCTGAATGCTCATTAGGATTGAAACTATATTTAACTTGAGAATTAAATTTGGTTTTATCTCCATATTTAGTATTCTCCTCCCATGATGAGCTTGTATTGTGCTTTTTCATATGAAGCCAGCTCTCTAAATGTTCTACATTGTTTCTTCTAGAAAGTAATATAACTTTATCAAAGCCGGGGATTAACTTCTTATAAAACTCTACTCTATCTTCAAATAATAATCCATCTGGGTATAGTACACCAGATTTTACTACTATGTTTTCTTTTAGTATTACTTTAGTTCTTCCAGTATTATCGAAAGGGTTAAATATACCGATTGCTTTCTGCTCTTTAACTAATTTAGTATGAAGAGAAGTTGAACCTGTTCTCGGTAAATTTATTATCAAAGTTTTCATATCAATTTAACCTGAAATTTTCTTTGTCTTTCATTTGAAGATATATTAAACAGATCTTCGTAGTAAGAAATTTCTATACCTAATTTATACCCTAATCTTCTGATGTATACTTTACTCTCTCCTATAAGGTTCTTAGCAATTTTTATATTGTGAAAATCTACTAACCCAGATTCGTAAATGTATATCTCAGAAGTATAATCGTATATGGATTCCACATTAAGAAACTCTGCCTTCCACGCAAGGCTCTCTATTTGCTGTTCTCTATCGCGTCTATCTAAGAGTATTACATTATCAAACTTGTATGTACTAATTGTATCTTTGAAGAACTGTATTCTCTTCATGATATTTATAGGAAATGTAGCTTTAAAGTAATTATCATTAGGGCAAGAGATATCTGCTTTAACGACTATATCACTACTGTCCTTAGGTATAGAAGTTCTTCCAGTACCGTCAAAAGGATTAAAGATAGCAGGTACATTTTGTTCTTCAGCAATTCTTCTACATAACCCGTTACCACCGCTTCTTGCTGTACATACAATTAAAGTTCTCATTAGAGCTTTCCTTCTTTTTTCATTTGATCTCTTATAGAAGTAGCAGAAATATCTCCTATTTCTTTTGGTGGGACGTGTTCGATTACATCGTATCCTACCCCTCTTCCATAATTGATTGATTCAATGTCAGGTACAACTGATATAAAAACTCTTCCTGCTTCGATGAGTGCTTGTAACTCTTTTGAAAGATTCATAAGTACTTCATGTGCAGTCCAAGGATTTTTATCATCAGGTTTTACATCTCTGATTGCTACCCATACGTTTTTACCTTCCCTTAACCTTTCATTAATCAGCCAATAATGACCCTTATGAAATGGTTGCCATCTACCAAAGAATACTGAATACTTCTTCTCTGTTGATGAACTTTCTTTATCTGCTTTTGCTTTAAATTCCGCCATCTCTTTCTAAATTATAACATATTGCCCGTTCTCCAGGATTATTAGGATCCATATCGTTTATTAAATATCTAGGACCTCTTTCGATCCCCATCAATAAATTATGATAAGGAATCTCATTACTATCTAACTCATACTCAGTATGTAATCTTAAATAGTTAGGTCTAGCAGTTGTTAAAACTATCATGTGACCTTCTTTATATCTATCAATTAAAAACTGTTTAGTAGTTTCTATAACCTCTACTTCACTTTGCATATACGTTTCAAATTTTCTATATTTGAATATAGTACCGTCTATATCTACAAAGTATGTATTTTTCTTTTCCATTTTATAGCTGTTAGGAGGTTATTAAAACTTTCTTCAGGTGTATCTTCTGTAGTATCAATATCTATATAGTTATCTTCTGGTGCAATATAAGCTATCGCTTTGAAGTGATCTCTTTCTCTTGGCTCAGAAGTATGAACATAAATCTCTATTAGATCTTCACCTATTAGTTTCTTAAAATCTTCTCTTTGATCAATATACGGAGCAACTAAAGATACTATAACATCGTGTCCCTGATTGTGTAGGTAGTGAGCGATTTTCTGTGCTGTACCAACATTAATTACTCTACCGTTGATTGTATAGTCTTTATTAGAGAACAATTCTCTCATATCATCTCCATCTATCCTAAAAGCATTAGGTAGCTTTTCTTTTAGCATATTAGCTAATACTGTCTTCCCGTGAGCTGGTTGCCCTGTAAACCAGTATATCATAATGTTTCGTATAATTTTTCAGCTACATTGAATTGCCATTCATAATCTATATCAAATGCTTCTAACTCCTCCATACGGAATAATTTAATACCTCCAGGAGTTTGAAAATCTCCCATAAATTTATTTTCTTTTATGAGGTCTAATTTTGAAGCATAGAGTACATGAGCAGCTTCATATGTAGGTTCGACTGCTTTAGTGTTCATAATTGTCTGACCTTCAGGCCATGGAGTTACTAACATACCTTTTTTATTCCAGTAGTATGTGTTTTTCTCTATTACAGCAAATAAATTTTCTTCTTCCTGCTGAACTAGCTGATTATAGAAGTGCTTGATAGTGGCAGGTTTAAGAAGTGGGTTACAGCCGGAAACTAACATAACATACTTGTAGTTAGAAGGTAACTTATCGTGCCATTCATAAATTGTCTGTAATGAATTATCATTATTAGCTGATACTCTACTTCTATTAAAAATATTAATGCTTTTATTCTTAGCAATATCGACTAATTCAGGCTCATATACTGATGCCCATATATGTTCTTGTTTAGATGGTAGTGCTTCGATTACTTTATCTAAAACTAAATCAAATAAAGTTGTACCTGCAAACGGTCTAATCATTTTCTGTGGCACTCTTTGACTATTAAGTCTTGCTTGTATTATTATTGCTATACTATCTAATGGCTTCATAAGTTTCTTCTGTTAATTTAAAGTATTGTTTACTCAACCTAGTTCCTATATTATAATCCTGTCCTTCACCTAAGTTCTGAAGTCTTTTATTATCTTCTCTGGATGCTAAGAGCCTAAAAGCATCTTCAAAAACGTTTACATAAGACATTGGAGTACCGTCATAGTCCCTTCTTTGATCAGTATCTTTAAGACCAACGTGACCTGTGAAGGCATGTTTGTTAGAAAAGTCTTTATTGAAACCATCAAACCCAACGAAATATATTTTCTTAGCTCTAGTAGCTAATGCTAATATAATTAACCTGAGTACAGCTCCTGCTTTTTGAGCAGGTCGGTACGAGTACATAGCGCCACCATAATTATAAGTCCTTTCAGAGGCAAATAAAGTGCTGTAGTCTATGTTCATACCATGCACCTGGTATCCTATTGCTTTTTCAAAGTCTTTAAACTCTTTAGTCTTCTGCTTATTACGATAGTGTTCAGGTTCATAGTAAACAAATGGTTTATTTGTCTTAAGTTTTTCTATTAACTCTTTACTTTGTAAATCAGTTAGAAATCCTAATTGGTATAAATCAATATTTTGATTTAAGACTCTTTCATTTAAGTAAAAATCGTTACATGTCCATATGTAGGTATCTGGTTTAATTACTCCTTCCCATTTTACATCTATAGTAGATGTCCCACCGCCTACAACTAGTATCTCTTTATTATTATATCTTTCCCAAAAGTCCATACCTTTCAATGTTTAAGTAATCTAAAGTAGAAACTGTTCTTTGTACTTCGTCTATATTTACTAAACCTCTATCTACTACATCGGTAAATTCACCTAGGGTGCATATTATATGCCCTTCAAACAGAGGTTGTAAGTCATTATAACGTTCATCTAATAACGCCCTTTGTGGTTTGTATCTGATGAGCGTATCTTTGCAGTAAAGTGTTAACTGCTCTTCATTTAAATCTTCAAATCTAAAGTAGTCAAAAGGTCCATACAGTAACTGATCTCCTTCTGTCTTCCACATATTCGAATTAAAAGACATAAAAGGAGTCTTTCCAACAAATGACATTACAGCACCATGATGTCTACCTGTCAAATTTATCTTTGCTCTTTTAACAGAATGGTAATAAGATTCAAAAGTATTTTCTTCTATCTCTATATCAGTTAAGTGCCTACTAGCTAACGAACCGTCAGAGAATGGATTACCTGGAAAGCCTAAGTACTTGATTGAATATCCTTCTGATTTTAAGTTACTTATTACTCTAAAATACTTATCAGTTTGAGCTTTTATACTATTATGCTGTTTACTAATAGAACCAAATCCTACGCAGAAATCTATATCTTTTACAGTACTCTCTTCTTTAAAATATGCTGTACCTAAATCTGGATATAGTCTGATATTTTTGAGTTTCGTATTCTTTAATAAAAACAAATACGATATAGGTTCTCTTAGACCTATTGTTGTAAATTTACTAAGAAATGCTTCTACTTCTTTTAAAAACTGTAATGGTATTTGTATACTAACATTCACTAAATGTACTGGTATGCCTTTGTCGAAATAGTAGCTAGTTATTTTATGCAGTTTAGTAAAACCAGCAGGGTTTTGAGTATGATGTCCATAACTTCCTTCACCGTTTATAATAACAACATCAGGATCCTCGGCTGGTGGAGTAGGGTTTTTTGTTTGAAAGCCTATATAATCTACTTTACTTTCAGGGTAGTATTTACCTATTACTTTTCTAACCGAGTTACTGACTAATTGACAACCGAAATTTTTACTCCCGATTGTGTCGTTAAGAACAAGAACTCTATGCATTAGCCTCTCAATTTTTCTCTTACTGGTTTTTCTGATTCAGTTACTCTTATGATACCGTCACCGTATGCTTGTTCTAATTCTCTAATACCGGATACAAGTTTAAAAAGACCGTGAGGAGTTACTGATGCACTGTGGTCTGAACCTTCCATAGTTCTGTCTAATGTAATATG
>Ga0181607_10001341_pt1 | contig 22088 bp, 23 predicted proteins | sample 041ome_9_FD_132420 | JGI IMG/M metagenome (GOLD analysis project Ga0181607, IMG submission 132420) | Coastal salt marsh microbial communities from the Groves Creek Marsh, Skidaway Island, Georgia - 041413US metaG (megahit assembly) | ecosystem: Environmental > Aquatic > Marine > Intertidal zone...
CCCTACCCCAGCCGCTGAAGTCTTTGAATGGCCTCATCGAGCGTGGTCTCTTGCTTGGCAAAACAAAAACGAATGGTGGTCTGCTCAAAGCCATTGGCATAAAAGACCGACAACGGTATGGCTGCAACGCCAATTTCTTTAGTAAGCCAAATGCAAAAGTCGTATTCATTAAGGTTGCGCTCAGCAATGCGCAGACCATCGTAACGCGCGCACTGAAAGAAACTGCCCTGGCAGTCAAGCAGCTCAAAGGCGGTGGACTGCATACCCTTCCGAAACCGGTCACGCTTGGCCCCGTAAAACGCGGGCAGGCTTAGGTAGGTTTCTGGGTTCGTCATGTAGCTTGCGACCCCGTGCTGCATGGGCGTGTTCACCGTAAAGACATTGAACTGGTGCACCTTACGAAACTCTTCGGTGAGCGCAGCAGGTGCTACGCAGGCGCCCAACTTCCAGCCCGTGACATGAAAGGTTTTGCCAAAGCTTGAAATGACAAAGGCCCGCGCATAAAGCTCAGGGTACTGGCTCACGCTTCTGTGCTGACCCGGCGCATACACCATGTGCTCATAGACTTCGTCACTAAGCAGCAATGTGTTGGTGGGCTCGAGCAGCGCCTGCAGTTGCAACAACTCATGGTCTTGCCAGACCACCGCACTGGGGTTGTGCGGCGTATTAATAATAAGCAACCGGGTCTTACTGTTTAGGGCAGACTCAATGGCCGCAAAGTTGGGACGAAAGCTGCCTGGTGTTAAGGGCACAGTAACAACCGTACCCCCTGCAAGTTCAATGGCGGGAATGTAGCTGTCGTAGCAAGGCTCAAGCACAATCACTTCGTCGCCGGGGCGCACCACCGCCTGCACTGCACTAAAAATAGCCTCGGTGCCTCCCGCTGCAATCGTAATTTCGGTTTGTGGGTCGTAATGCACGCCATAAACGCGTTGAATTTTTTCGGATACCGCCTGACGCAGCGGCAGCGCACCGGCCATGGGCGGGTACTGGTTAAAGCCTTGCTGCATGGCCTGGGTGACGGCATTCACAATGCCCGGGTCGCAGTTGAAGTCGGGAAAGCCCTGGCCTAGGTTAATGGCCTTGCGCTCGGTGGCAAGGGCCGACATCACCGTAAAAATGGTGGTGCCTACATTGGGCAACTTGGAATTTAAGTGGGGACTGCGAGCGTTCATGGGTCAGACTAACCTTGGTTGTCTGCGGCACTCGCGCCGCCTGCAGCATTGGCTGCCGAGCCAAGCTCTTCAATGACTTCAAAGCTGTGCGAAATCTGCGCGGTCAGTCCAAGCATCTTGGTGGCCGAGCAATACTTCTCGTGCGAGAGCCCAATGGCACGCTCCACCAAATTCGGCCTGACGTTATGGCCTCGTACCTTGAAGTGCATATGAATACGCGTGAAGACCTTGGGGTCGGTCTCGGCACGGTCGGAGTCGGTATGCACCTCGCAGCCAGTAATGGCCTGACCGCTCTTACGCAGAATAAGAACCACGTCGTAGGCGGTGCAGGCTGCCGTTCCCGAAAGTACAACCTCCATGGGCCGTGGGCCCAGGTTACGGCCACCGCCTTCGGGGGCTCCGTCCATAACAAAGCTGTGGCCCGAGCCCGACTCTGCAATAAAGCTCATGGTGTCCGCGCCCGCCCAACGAATGGTGCAGTTCATACAATGCTGTCCTTTAACTTAAGGGTCTTTACGTTCATGCACTTCAACATCAATCACGTCGTCGCTGCGCGAGGCAGATGAATAGCCATGGCTTCGACCCGAGCGCGTGGCGCCCCCGCGGTAGCTTTCTGAGGCCTCTGTGCGCTCGGCGCCCGAGCCCGACCGAGGGGGGCGTGCGCGCCTACCACCAAACCGTCCACGTACCTGAATACGTCCAATTGCAAGATTAATTAGGAACGAAATAAGAGAGATGAGCAGCGCTGCCACCACTGCTACGCCATACCCCGCCAAGTGAAATCCGAGCACAAGCTCGTCAACAATCATTAGCAAAAGGCCATTCAAAAGCGGCAAGGCAAGCCCAAGGGTAAAGACCATAAGAGGCAATGTAAGCACCATAAGAATGGGCTTTAAAAACATGTTCACAAACGCAAGAATAAGGCCGCTAACAAGAAGGCTTACCCAGCCATCAAGCCAGACGCCCTCGAACATGGCGTCGGTGATGTAAAGGCTTAGACAGGCGCTAAGCCAAAAGAAAAGAAACGGAGGGAGATAAAGACGAAGCCAGGCCATGGGCAAAGCCTAGCTTGACTGCCAGTTCGGTGTCCAGCCCTTATAAGCCATTTCGTTTAGCCAAAAGGCAAACGACAAGGTTTTGGAATCGGTGATGCTCCCGTCGCGAACCATGGTGAAGAAGTCGTCTTGGCTTATGCGCTCGAGGGTGAGGCATTCGCCAGCCTCAAGGGCTGCTGGACCCTTAACAAGACCGCGAGCCGCCAATAAATGAATAACCTCGGTGGAATATGAAATGACCGGATGCATACTACCCAGATAGGCCCACTCGGCAGCCTCATAACCCGTTTCTTCACGCAGTTCACGACGTGCAGAGCCTAGAACGTCTTCTCCCGTCTCAAGCTTGCCGGCCGGAAACTCAAGAAAGCTCCGGTTTAAGGGATAGCGCCATTGACGTTCCATAAGCAGAGTGCCGTCTTCGAACATGGGCATAATCGCAGCCGCCCCGGGATGCAGAGTGTACTCACGAACAGCCTTATGACCATCGGCGCACACCACCTCGTCACGATGGATCTTTAATAAAACACCGTCGTAAATGGCCTCGCCCGATAGCCGCTCTTCGGCAAGCTCAGCCCCCTCGTCATGGGCAAGGGCCAAAGGCCTGGGGTCATCCCGCTTAGGGGCTGGGCTACTCTGGCTCACCCTTGCTTACCCTCCTCTGTCTCGCTACTGACGGTTGTACGACCTACGCGACCACGCCGAAGGTAGCGCCAGACAAAGCCTGGGTAGGCAATGAGCAAAAAGACGCACAAGCTGATGGCGTAGAAGTTCCACGTTTGGGTCTGCAGGCGACCAATGGAGGCTTCAAGACCAAAGCCGATGGCCAACAGCAGCGCAAAGCCCACCGAAAGCTCGACGATGCGAAACCCCATGGTCTTGAACCCCTGTCCAAAAAGAAAGAATTTTTTCTCAGTAAAGAAGGGCCAATTGGCAAGGACGAACCCCGACACCAGCCAGACAACTGCCGCAGCGGTAATGTTCATCCGGCAAGCGAGCTGCGCACGGCATAAGCACAAAACGCCATAAGGGGACCAGGCAGAATGCCCAGGAGCACAAGCCCTACACCATTGAGCCCAAGGACAATGGATTCAGACATAGGTACGGGCTGAGCGTTTGCACTGTTGGTACTTGCTGGATCGAAGAACATGAGCTTGATAAACCTTAAGTAAAAATAGGCACCCACCAGCGACATCAGAACAGCAAAGACAGCCAGCTCGATGTAGCCCGCAGCCACTGCGGACTCAAGAACAAGGAGCTTGGCGTAAAACCCTGCAGTTGGTGGAATACCCGCCATGGATAAAGAAAAAATGAGCATAGTCCATGCAAGCAGGGGGTGTGTCTGGGCAAGCCCCTTAAGGTCATCTAGGCTTTGCAGCTCGAAACCCTGGCGACTTGCCAGCAACAAAATAGCAAAGCTGCCCAGAGCCGTGACGGCGTAAATAACAATGTAGAAGAGCGACGAGGCATAGGCATCGATGGCGCCACCTGTTTGCTCGCCAACAACACCCGAAGCAATGGCAAGAACCATAAAGCCCATATGCGAAATGGTGGAGTAAGCAAGGATGCGTTTGATGTCGGTCTGCACCAAAGCCACCACATTTCCAACAATAAGCGACAGCACACAAAGAATAAGCAGCATCTGCTGCCAGTCTGTGGCAACGCCAAGCAGGCCCGACACTAAAAGCCGGATGGTAATAGCAAAGGCCGCGAACTTGGGTGCCGCGCCAATAAGCAGTGTGGTGGCTGTGGGTGCACCCTGGTAAACATCGGGAACCCACATGTGAAAAGGTACAACGCCGAGCTTAAAGGCGAGGCCCGACAACACAAAGACGGTACCAAACACCATGACCAGCTTGTCGGCACCACCCGAGCTAAGCTTGTCAGCAATTTCTGGCAGGTAGAGGCTGCCGGTTGCCCCGTAAATCATGGACATTCCATAAAGCAGAAATCCCGAGGCCAAAGCACCAAGAACAAAGTACTTCATTGCAGCTTCGGTGGAGCCGGTGTCATCGCGTCGAAGTGCAACCGCGGCATAGAGCGACAAGGACAAGAGTTCAATGCCAAGGTAGATGGTAAGAAGGTGAGAGCCGGAGATCATGACAAACTGACCAAGCAGCGCGAACAAGGCAAACAACTGAAACTCACCCTGCCCCATCGACTGGTGCTGCAGGTAACGTCTGGCATAAAACAAACTTGCCGCCGTTACCAAAGAGGCCATGGCCTTTAAGAACTGACTTAGAGGGTCGATCACCATCAGGCCATTCATGGCGGGCATGGGCTCGACCGTCTGGGCCTCTAAGGCAAGACCAAGGCCAAGCACCAAGAGGCCTGCAATGCTGACAGCAAGACTGAAGGAGGCGTAACGTGAACGGCCAAAAGCCTCAACGAGTAGAACGACGGTAAGCAGACCGAAAAGAAAAAGCTCGGCCCATATGGCTGAAAAAACAATGGAATCGACGCTGGGCATGGTCATGGCTAGTTCACCGGAAGCTTGGACTGAGCGACATGCCGCAGAAGGCTATCGACCGACACTGTCATGGGGTCAGTAAAGACAGCAGGCCAGATACCCATAAACAAAACAAAGGCGGCAAAACCCATAAGAAGAATGAACTCGCGCTGATTGAGATCTTTAAGCTCATTCACATGATCGTTAGCCACATCGCCAAAGACAACACGCTTAATCATCCACAGCGAGTAGGCCGCCCCAAGAATAAGTGTGGTTGCCGCAAGCAGGCCCACCCAGAAGTTCACCTTAATAGCAGCAAGAATAACCATGAACTCACCCACAAAGCCACTGGTTGCAGGCAGCCCTGCATTGGCCATGGCAAACAGTACAAAGAGGGCCGCAAACTTGGGCATGCGATTCACCACGCCACCGTAATCGGCAATTTGCCGGCTGTGCATGCGGTCATAGAGCACGCCAATGCAAAGGAACATGGCGCCCGACACAAAGCCATGGGAGATCATTTGCACAATGCCACCCTGAACCCCCAGGGGTGAAAACAAAAAGAAACCGAGGGTTACAAATCCCATGTGAGCCACCGACGAGTAGGCTACGAGCTTTTTCATGTCTTCTTGAACAAGTGCCACAAAGCCAATGTAGACCACGGCAACTAAAGACAAGCCAACCATGAGATCGGCAAGCTCAAGCGATGCATCGGGTGCAATAGGAAGCGAGAGCCTTAAAAAGCCGTAGGCACCAAGCTTAAGCATGATGGCAGCAAGCACCACCGAACCGCCCGTTGGCGCTTCTACGTGGGCATCGGGCAGCCAGGTGTGCACAGGCCACATGGGCACCTTCACCGCAAAGGCCGCAAGGAAGGCGATGAAAATAAAGATCTGCTCGTTCAGACCAAGGGGCAAAAGATGCCAGGCAAGAATGGAAAAACTGCCCGACTTGGCATAGAGGTACAGAATGGCGACAAGCGTTAGCAAGGAGCCCAATAAGGTGTAAAGGAAGAATTTAAAGGCCGCGTACACACGGCGCGCCCCACCCCAGATTCCGACAATAAGGTACATGGGAATAAGTGTGGCCTCGAAGAAGACGTAGAACAAAATACCGTCCAGCGCGGCGAAAACGCCAACCATCAGACCCGAAAGAATCAGGAAGCTGCCCATGTACTGGGCCTGTCGATCTTCAATAACCTCCCAGCCCGCGGCAACGACCACAATGGTAATAAGCGCTGTAAGAGGGACAAACCATAGCGAGATGCCGTCCACGCCAAGGAAGTACTGAATTTGAAATCGCTCAATCCAGGCCACCTGTTCAACAAACTGAAAGCCCTCAAAGCTCGGAATAAAGCCCACTAAGACAGGGATGGTGACTAAGAAGCTAAGAACAGCCGCGGCCAGCGAGGCCTGACGCACCCGCTTCTGGTTAAGAAGAGGGCTAGCCCCCGAACCCGCCAGTGCGATGAAGAAGCCCAATAGGATGGGCAGCCATATGGCAAGGCTAAGCCAAGGAATCGAGGCAGGTAGTAGCATGGGGAGTGTCTGCGTTGTCATGCTTGCCCCTTAGCCCGCTGTGCCGTTCAAAGCCAAAGGTGCGAACCACCACAGAAGAAGCGCAACGCCAAGAATCATGGCAATGGCGTAGTGATATAAAAAGCCCGTTTGGCCAAGCCGCAAGACAGCCGCTACCGAGGCGACAAGGCGCGCCGAACCATTGACAAAAAAGCCGTCAATCACCCCCTGGTCAGCTTTGGCCCATAGCGAGGAGCCCAAGCTTCGAGCACCGCCCGCAAAAAACCACAAGTTAAACCTATCGAGGTAATACTTTTCCATCCACAGGGTGTGCAGCCAGCCGAAGGACTTCTGAATGGCTGCGGGCCACTGCGTGCGCGCAACATAAAAAATGTAGGCGGCAAGCACGCCAGCAAGCATGAGCCAAAAGGCAGGTGTTTGAAGGCTGTGCAGGGTAAGCCCCAGGGCACCGTTAAAAAGCTCTCGCAGGCCCTGCATAGACGTATGGCTGGGTAAGACTGTTATGGGGCCGGTAAGCACCTCGCCAAAGACAAAGGGACCAATCATGACGATGCCCAGCAATACCGAGGGTACGGCTAAGGCGATGAGTGGACCTGTAACCACCCAAGGCGACTCATGAGGGTGATGCTCCTGGGCCGACCAGCGCGGTGTGCCGTGGAAGACCAAGAAGAACATACGGAAGCTGTAGAAAGCCGTTACAAAGACACCTAAAAGCAGCATGGGGTAGACCACAGCGGCCGGTCCTTGGCTAGAGAACTTGACTGCTTCAATAATCATGTCCTTTGAATAAAAGCCCGAGAAAAAAGGCATGCCGATAAGCGCCAAGGAACCGAGTAAGGAGACCGCGTAGGTAATGGGCATGTGACGCCAAAGCCCACCCATCTTGCGCATGTCTTGCTCGTGATGCATTCCAATAATGACCGAGCCCGCTGCTAAGAAAAGCAGCGCCTTGAAAAAGGCATGGGTGACCAAATGGAAAATTGCCACGGAATACGCCGAGGCACCCAGAGCAACGGTCATGTAGCCAAGCTGCGACAAGGTTGAATAGGCCACCACCCGCTTGATGTCGTTTTGAACAATGCCAAGAAAGCCCATGAAGAGCGCGGTAATAGCACCAATAATCATCACGAAACTAAGTGCGGTGTCGCTAAGTTCAAAAAGTGGCGACATACGTGCCACCATAAAAATACCTGCTGTCACCATGGTGGCCGCATGAATAAGGGCCGATATGGGCGTGGGGCCTTCCATGGAATCGGGCAGCCAGACATGCAAGGGAAACTGGGCCGACTTACCCATGGCACCAATAAACAAGCAAATGCAGGCAACCGTTAATAGGGAAACCTCGCTGCCCGGAACGAGGCTAATGGTCTGACCCACGAGGCTGTTGGACTGGGCAAACACTTCCGCGTAATTAAGGCTGCCTGCATAGGCCAGTAAGAGCCCAATGCCCAAAAGGAAGCCAAAGTCACCAACCCGGTTAACCAAGAAGGCCTTTAGGTTGGCATGAATGGCCGTGGGCTTTTTGTACCAAAACCCAATGAGCAGGTAAGACACCAGGCCAACAGCCTCCCAGCCGAAAAAGAGCTGCAGGAAGTTGTTACTCATGACGAGCATGAGCATGCTGAAGGTGAATAACGAGATGTAACTAAAGAACCGTTGATAGCCCTCGTCTTCTTCCATATAGCCAATGGTGTAAACGTGCACGGCCAATGACACGCTGGTCACCACCACCATCATGGTGGCTGTAAGGCTGTCGACTAAAAAGCCAACCTCAAACCTTAAGCCCCCTATGGTGGCCCATGTGTAAATAGACTCGTTAAACACCGTGCCCGACAAGGCGTCGAACACCACCACAAACGACAAAAGACAAGAGAGCGCAACACCTGCAATGGCAATGCGGTGACTGTTAACCCGGCCCAGCCTGCGCCCGAAGAAGCCAGCCGCAATGGCTCCAATAAGGGGCAAGAGAACGACAAGGAGATAGACCGTTTTCAAAAAACTAACCCTTTAACTGATCAAGCCGCTCAACTTCCACGGTCTTAAGACTGCGAAAAAGCACAACAAGAATGGCAAGGCCAATGGCAGACTCGGCTGCTGCAACTGTAAGAATAAAAAAGACAAACACCTGACCGGCCAGATCGCCAAGAAAATGCGAAAAGGCAATGAAGTTAATGTTGACCGCAAGCAGCATGAGCTCAATGGCCATCAGCAGAACAATAAGATTCTTGCGGTTCATGAAGATGCCGACCACGCTGATGGAAAACAGAATGGCGCCCAGAATGAGGTAGTGAGCAAGCGTAATCATGGCTTCCCCTGGGAGTTGGAACCGCCGGCTGCCGCGCTTGGACCTGGGCCTGCTGCGCTAGCCTGCGAGGCCTCTGACGAGCCAGGTGCCGATGGAAGACTGGCTGATGGGCCCGAGTCGCTTACCGCAGGAAGACTGGCGCCGGGCTTGAACTGAGCAAATCGCAGCCGCTCGGCAGCGGTTACACGCACCTGCTTACTGGGGTCTTGCCCTTTAACATCCTTGCGTCGGCGAAGGGTAAGGGCAATAGCTGCCACCATGGCCAAAAGCAACAAGACGGCTGCAACTTGAAAGGCGATGAAATAGTCAGTGTAAAGAACCCGCCCAAGAGCCTCGGTGTTGCTTAGCCCCTCGTGCATCTCGGGGGCAGCCTTCTGTGGCATTTTGAAGCTACGCAGCAAGACGGCCGTCATTTCAAAAATAATGAGTAGGCCAACCGGCAAGGCCACTTTTAGGTTTGACCAGAAGCCCTGCCGCAGTCGGTCGAGATCAAGGTCGATCATCATGACGACGAACAGAAATAAAACCATGACAGCGCCCACATACACCAGCACGAGCGTAATGGCGAGAAACTCGGCCTCTAAAAGCAGCCAAATGGAAGCCGCACTAAAAAAGGAGAGCACGAGATACAAGGCGGCATGCACAGGGTTACGGGCCGTAATAACGCGTAGAGCCGCAAACACCAGAATGGCCGCGAAGCTGTAGAAAAGGAAGTCGTTAATAGACATTTTTGTTATATGTTTTTGTAATGGCGCCGGGCTTTATCGGTACGGTGCATCCTTGGCTCGGTCGCGTGCGATTTCTTCCTCGTAACGATCTCCCACCGCTAAGAGCATGTCTTTGGTGAAGTAAAGGTCACCGCGCTTCTCGCCGTGGTACTCGTGAATATTGGTTTCAACAATGGAATCCACGGGACAGCTCTCTTCGCAAAAACCACAGAAGATGCACTTTGTAAGGTCGATGTCGTAACGCGTGGTTCGACGGGTGCCGTCCTCGCGCTGCTCGGACTCAATGGTTATGGCCTTGGCCGGGCAGACCGCTTCGCAAAGCTTGCAGGCAATACAGCGCTCCTCACCATTGGGATAACGACGCAGGGCGTGCAGACCCCGAAAACGAGGCGACATAGGTGTCTTCTCTTCCGGGTATTGAATGGTGATTTTTCGAGCAAAAAGGTTACGCCCTGTCACCGACAGGCCCTTGAGCATCTCAACCAGCATGAATGACTTGAAGAACTGAACAATGGGTTTCATGGCGTGCCTAACTCTAGTTGCCCCAGATGGACCATGGCGTCTGCATCCATATACCAATGACAACAAGCCAGACGAGCGTAACGGGAATAAAGATCTTCCAACCAAGGCGCATGATCTGGTCGTAACGGTAGCGTGGGAAGGAGGCGCGCAGCCAGATAAACATGCTGACAACGAGGAAAGTTTTGAGGCCTAGCCAGATCCAGCCGGGAATAAAGGCGAGCTCGGCCAAGGGTGCATCCCAGCCGCCAAGGAACATGATGGCCGCCAGCATGGAAAGAAGAATCATGTTGGCGTACTCGGCCAAGAAGAAGATGGCAAAGGACATGCCTGAGTACTCCACCATGTGGCCTGCAACAATCTCCGATTCGCCCTCCACAACATCAAAGGGATGTCGGTTGGTTTCAGCAACTGTGGAGATGAAATAGACCACGTAAATGGGAAGCAAGGGCAGCCAGTTCCAGGACAAGAAGTTAAGGCCAGCCTCGTGGAACTGCCCCTTTTGCTGGCCCAGAACGATCTCTGTAAGGTTCAGACTTCCAGAAACCATAAGCACCACCACCATGGCAAAGCCAATGGCAAGCTCATAGGACACCATCTGGGCCGAGGCGCGCATAGCGGCGAGAAACGCGTACTTGGAATTGGAGGCCCAGCCCGCAAGAATGACGCCGTAAACTTCCAGCGAGGTAATGGCCAACAAGAAGAGAAGCCCCGCATTAATGTTGGCAAGCACCACATCGGGTCCAAAAGGAATGACGGCCCAGGCCGCCAATGCCGGCATGATAGTCATCACTGGGGCAAGCAAGTAGAGACCCTTGCTGGCCTGTGTGGGCAAGATAATTTCTTTGGTGAGCAATTTAAGGCTGTCGGCAATTGGCTGAAGCAACCCCAGGGGGCCAACCCGGTTGGGGCCCAGGCGAACGTGCATCCAGCCAATAAGCTTGCGCTCCCACAAGGTAAGGTAGGCCACGGCCGCAAGAATGGGTAGCACAATAAGCGTGATCTTCAGTAGGTCGTAGACAACCGGCCAGGCAAGCCCAAGATGGGTCTGGCCGAGCGTTTCAAGCGAGACAAGAAACTCGGAACTGAAGTCACCCATAGGCTACGAGGGTTCCTTAAGAAGCGACTTACCTACAGCCGAGGCCTGCCCCTGAGAGGCCTTGGTGACGGGCTTAATGAAGACCTTCCCGTAACCAATATGAATGGCCTGAAGAGTGGGATGCCCGAGGCTGAATCGAATGACATCAAGGGCAAGACGAGGGTCACTTGCGAGCTCAAGGACCACCTCAGAATCGTCTTGCCGCACCTTGGCAGACATTCCAGGAACCAAAGACAGTTCTTTGAGCTTTTCCGGATGCAGCCAGGCCTTCGGCGCCCCAGACTGCTGGGTTTGACGTAGGCTGTCCGCGCGGCGGACGATGCTATCGACCATGTAAATAGGAAGATCGGGCAGCCGCTCGAGCTCGGCGTGGCCAAGACTAAGGGGTGCCTGGGACTGCGCCTCGAGTTTGGATTCGTCCAGGTTCCAGCCTAGGTTAAGAAGACCATTGGCCTGCGGCGCGTAACCCTCAAGGGCTTGGGCTCTCACTTGATCGGAGCTGTTCTGATCGAAGCCTTCAAGGTCAAGCATGTTGCCCAGCACACGCAGAATTTTCCAGCCGGGTCGCGTCTGACCCGCCGGAGGCACAGCCGCCTCAAAGCTTTGCAGGCGGCCTTCCATATTGACGAAGCTGCCAGAGGTTTCAGTAAAGGGTGCCATGGGCAGCATAACGTCAGCCACCTGATCCACCGCAGAGCGATAGCTGGTTAAGGCCACAACACCGAGGCCCGACTTTAGTCCGGCAACAACAGCAGGTCCATTAAAGCAATCGAGTGCCGGCTCGAGCTGGCATAGAAGATAGGCCGAGGCGGGGTCTTCAAAGGCATGCACGGCCGACTTACCGCCGGCATTGGACTGAGGCAATGCGCCTGCGAGGCTTGCACCCACCCAGTTCGCCCCCGGCGTAAGCACTGCAAGCTTCCCACCACGAGCGCGGGCGAGCTGTTGAGCAAGCGCAATTAAACGCGAAGCCTCTGGATGGCGAACCGCCTGCTCCCCCACAACCACAATGAAGGAAGGCGTTTCATCGCCCGACTGGGAAAAATTGCTTGCCGAAAGCCAGCTATGCAAGGCCTGCATCTGAGAGGACTCTGCGCTAGAGTCTGCCGCCTCGACCTCTTTCGCCTTGGCCTTTGAGCTCTTTGCCTTAGTGGTTTTCGCCGCGGGGTTATGACTGAGACCGGTAACCAGTGATTCAAGCGCCGTCACCCAGTGCGAGGGAGGGATGGCCACCGAGGCGTGAACGGGCATCAAGAGCGCATCGTGCATGGCCGAAAGGCTTGCCAGCTGAGCCCCCTGCCGGACGGCCTGGCGAATGCGTTGGGCGATAAGCGGTTGCTCGGCACGCAGTTGCGAGCCGACGAGCAGGACACGCTGCGCCGAGGAAAACTCGGCCACAGGAAAACCGAAGGCAAGCGAGCCCGAGACCGCCTGATCGAACTGCGGGTCGGAGAGCGCAACACGAAAATCGATGGACTGACTCTTGAGCCCTCGTATAAGTTTGGAAGCCAAGTGGGCCTCTTCCACCGTGACCATGGGGGACATAAGGGCACGAACACGATTCGCACCTCGAGCCGAGGCCGATTTCAAAATACTGGCGGCTTTCTCAAGGGCCTCATGCCAGTCGGCCTCACGCCACTGGCCCCGCTCATCGCGCACCATGGGGGTGGTGAGGCGGTCATCGCTGTTTAATGCCTCGTAGCTGAAGCGATCGCGATCGGAGATCCAGCACTCATTTACCGCCTCGTTCTCAAGCGGCACAACGCGAAGTACCTTGCCTGCCTTGGACTGAACAACTAGGTTGGAGCCCAGACCGTCGTGCGGGCTAATACTGCGCCGACGGCTAAGCTCCCAGGTGCGGGCTGCGTAGCGGAAAGGCTTGCTGGTTAAAGCACCCACTGGGCAGACATCAATCATGTTGCCAGACAGTTCGCTTTGCACCGCGCCACCCACAAACGACATGATCTCGGAATGCTCGCCACGATGGGCCATTCCTAGCTCCATAACCCCCGCAATTTCTTGGCCAAATCGAACACAGCGCGTGCAGTGAATGCAACGCGACATTTCTTGCGCTGAAATAAGCGGGCCCATGGGCTTGTGAAAGACCACCCGCTTGGCCTCGCTGTAATGCGAGGCTGAGGGACCGTAGCCCACAGCCAGGTCTTGCAATTGGCATTCCCCGCCCTGGTCGCAGATGGGGCAGTCAAGCGGGTGGTTGATCAGCAGGAACTCCATTACGCCCTGCTGGGCAAGCTTGGCCTTCTCAGAAGCTGTGAACACCTTCATGCCTGCCGCAACAGGCGTTGCACAGGCAGGCAACGGCTTAGGTGCCTTCTCAACTTCAACCAGGCACATGCGGCAATTCGCCGCAATGGAGAGCTTCTTGTGGTAGCAGAAGTGCGGCACATAGAGCCCGAGTTTGTGGGCCGCATCCATAAGCATGCTGCCTGCCGGCACCTCAACCTTCTTGCCGTCGATTTCGAGCTCAATCATAGCCATGCGGACTCACCAGACAGGTTTTGTGAACGATGTGATGCTCAAACTCGCTACGAAAATTCTTAATGAAGGCACGAACCGGCATCGCTGCCGCATCGCCTAGGGCACAGATGGTTCGACCTTGTATATTGTTGGCCACGCGGTTGAGCTGCTCGAGGTCGCCCTCGGTGCCCTTGCCTTCCTCGATGCGTTTCACCATGCGCCAGAGCCAACCCGTGCCCTCGCGGCAAGGTGTGCACTGACCGCAGGATTCTTCATGGTAGAAGTACGACAGACGCAACAGGCTGCGCACCATGCATCGGGTCTCGTCCATCACAATGACCGCACCGGAGCCCAGCATCGAACCCGCCTTGGCAATGGAGTCGTAGTCCATGTCGGTGGCCATCATAACCTCGGCGGTTAACACAGGCATGGACGAGCCGCCGGGAATAACGGCCTTCAGTGCGTTGCCGTTACGCATACCGCCTGCAAGCTCAAGCAATTTGGAAAATGGCGTACCTAAAGGAATCTCATAGTTGCCTGGCCGCTCGACATCACCACTAATGGAAAAGACTTTGGTGCCGCCGTTGTTTGGGCGACCCACCTCAAGGTATGCCTGACCGCCGTTACGAATTATCCAAGGTACGGCCGCAAACGTTTCGGTGTTGTTGATGGTTGTGGGCTTGCCGTACAAACCATAGCTTGCCGGAAAGGGAGGCTTGAAACGAGGTTGACCTTTCTTACCCTCAAGGGATTCGAGAAGGGCCGTTTCTTCACCGCAAATGTAGGCGCCATACCCATGGTGAGCATGGAGCTCGAAATCAAAGCCCTTGCCAAGAATGTTTTTACCGAGAAGACCTGCGGCACGGGCTTCGTCAAGGGCCTCTTCAAAACGCTCGTAGACCGAAAAGATTTCACCGTGAATGTAGTTGTAGCCCACGGTAATGCCCATAGCGTAGGCAGCAATGGCCATGCCTTCAATAACCACATGCGGGTTGTAGCGAAGAATGTCCCGGTCTTTGAAGGTTCCCGGTTCGCCCTCATCGGAATTGCAGACCAGATACTTTTGAACAGGAAGCTTCGCGGGCATGAAGCTCCATTTAAGTCCCGTGGGAAAGCCTGCACCACCACGGCCACGCAGGGCCGATGCCTTAACCTCGGCAATGACTTCTTCTTGGGTCATGCCCGGGCCGCCGTCGGTGCCGAGAATTTTGCGTAAGGCCTTGTAGCCACCACGGGCTTCGTAGTCGCGCAGACGCCAGCCGTCGGGGCTAAGGTCGGCAAGAATTTGAGGCGAAATATGTCGCCCATGGAAACAGGTGTCAATAATTGGAATATCAGGCGCGCCCATTGAGTTTGGCCTCCTCCTTGAGTTCTTCCAACAAGGCATCAATACGTTCAAACGACATAAAACTGCACATGCGATGGTTGTTAACCAACATAACCGGGGAGTCCCCACAGGCACCCATGCACTCTCCTTCTTGAAGAGTGAACAGACCGTCATCGGTGGTCTGGTTCAGGCCAATGCCAAGCTTGGCCTTTAGGTAAGACGCAATTTTTTCGCCATCACGAAGAGCACAAGGCAGATTGGTACAGACCGTGAGCTTATAGCGACCAATGGGCGACTGGTTGTACATATTGTAGAAGGTGGTCACTTCGTGCACGGCCATTGGGGCCATGCCAAGGTAAGCCGCAATTTCAACCTCCACCTCGGGCGAGACATAGCCTTTTTCCACCTGTGCAATTCGTAAGGCTGCCATCACAGCGGACTGACGTTGGTCGGCGGGGTATTTGGCGATCTCTCGATCGATCTGCCGGTAGGCGGACTCCGATAAAACCCGCGCAGGAGGACTGAGCCCGCCCGCAAGGTCGATGGGCATCTGCGCCAACATAGGCTGCTGCTTCACCCCCTGCGACTTATTTCCGGCACTCATCGGTCGATCTCTCCAAAGACGATGTCTTGGGTTCCAATAATGGTGACCACATCGGCAAGCATGTGACCCTTGGACATTTCCTCAAGGGCCTGCAGATGGGCAAAGCCGGGGGCGCGAATTTTCACCCGCCAAGGCATGTTGGCTCCATCGGAGACCAGGTAAATACCAAACTCGCCTTTAGGATGCTCAACGGCCGCGTAGCATTCGCCCTCGGGCACATGAATACCCTCGGTAAAGAGCTTGAAATGATGAATCAGCTCTTCCATGTTCGACTTCATGGACTCGCGGTCGGGTGGGGCCACCTTGTGGTTGTCGGAAATCACCGGGCCCGGGTTGGCACGAAGCCATTGCACACATTGCTGAACGATGCGGTTACTTTCGCGCATCTCGGCCATCCGCACCAAGTAGCGATCGTAGCTGTCGCCCTCGGTTCCAATGGGTACATCGAACTGAAGGCGGTCGTAGACCTCGTAGGGTTGGGTTTTGCGCAAATCCCATTCCACGCCCGAGCCACGCAACATGGGCCCAGTAAAACCCAAGGCCTTTGCCCGCTCGGGACTTACAACGCCAATCCCCACCAGCCTTTGCTTCCAAATACGGTTGTCGGTAAGTAGCGTCTCGTATTCATCGACGCAAGAAGGGAAACGCTGAGTGAAGTCGTCAATGAAGTCAAGCAGTGACCCTTCACGATTTTGATTCAGCCTGCGCACCTTGGAGTTACTGCGCAGACGATTCACCTGGTACTTGGGCATGGTGTCGGGAAGGTCGCGGTAAACACCACCTGGCCTGTAATAGGCCGCATGCATGCGTGCACCTGAAACGGCCTCGTAGCAGTCCATCAGGTCTTCACGCTCACGGAAGGCGTAAAGAAAAACGGCCATAGCGCCCACATCGAGACCATGGGCGCCGATCCAGAGAAGGTGATTAAGGATACGGGTGATCTCGTCGAACATCACGCGGATGTACTGCGCCCGAAGCGGGACCTCGATGCCCATGAGCTTCTCGATGGCCATGACGTAGGCATGCTCGTTGCACATCATCGACACGTAGTCGAGCCGATCCATGTAGGGCACCGACTGCAAAAAGGTTTTGGATTCGGCGAGCTTTTCTGTGCCGCGATGAAGCAGACCAATATGCGGGTCCGCACGTTGCACCACTTCGCCATCGAGCTCAAGTACAAGCCGCAAGACACCATGCGCGGCCGGGTGTTGTGGCCCGAAGTTGAGCGTGTAGTTCTTAAGCTCGGCCATAGTGTTCCTCGCGAACAACACGCGGTGTAATGTCGCGAGGTTCAATGGTGACAGGCTGATAGACCACACGTCGCTGCTGGGCGTCGTAGCGCATCTCAACATAGCCCGAGGTCGGGAAGTCTTTACGGAAAGGATGACCTACAAAGCCGTAGTCGGTAAGAATGCGGCGCAGATCGTTATGGCCGGCAAAGACAATGCCGTAGAGGTCGAAGGCCTCGCGCTCATACCAGCCCGAACCCGGCCATACCGAGACGAGGCTTGGCACCTGCGGCAGGTCGTCGTCGGGACAGAAGATCTTTAGTCGAATACGCTGGTTTCGCACCACGGAGAGCAGATGAACCACCACAGCAAAGCGGGGGCCTTCATAGCGACCTTCCTTGAAGCCCATGTAGTCCATGCCACAAAGATCGATGAGCGTGTCGAACTCAAGCCCCGGGGTGTCGCGTAATGCAAGCCCAAGCTCAACCAAGCTGGCGGCAGGCGCTTCCACGGTAACCTCACCAAGGCTTTCGTAGGCATGCGACACCAGCCCGCCAAGCTTTGCGCTTGCGGTTTGCGCAAGCTGACCGGCCACGGTAAGCACTAGGGCTTGGGGCTCCGTGGCTTCAGCAGTGTCTTGGCTGGCACGCGTATCAGGCATGGTGGTAAACGAGAGTTTCTTTAACCGCGCGCAATCGTGCTTGTGCGTTTGATTTTGTTTTGAAGCTGAATAATTCCGTACATCAGGGCCTCGGCCGTGGGGGGACAGCCAGGCACGTAGATATCAACGGGCACGATGCGGTCGCAGCCGCGAACCACCGAATAAGAGTAGTGATAGTAGCCACCGCCATTGGCGCAAGAACCCATGCTTATGACCCAACGCGGTTCCGGCATTTGATCGTAGACCTTGCGAAGCGCAGGTGCCATTTTGTTGCACAGGGTGCCCGCGACAATCATGAGATCGGACTGACGAGGGCTAGGACGAAAGACCACACCAAACCGGTCGAGGTCGTAGCGCGCAGCGCCCGCATGCATCATTTCAACAGCACAACAGGCAAGGCCGAATGTCATAGGCCAAAGCGAACCCGTGCGGGTCCAGTTAATAACCTGGTCGGCCGTGGTTGTGATGAAACCTTGCTTCAGAACGCCGTCTATAGCCATGCTTTACTCCCAGTCAAGGGCTCCCTTCATCCACTCATAAATGAAGCCCAATACTAAGATGGCAAGAAAGGCCATCATGGAAAGAAACCCAAAGAGCCCAATGGAATCGAGACTGACTGCCCAGGGGAAAAGAAAGGCAATTTCGAGATCAAACAAAATAAAAAGAATGGCAACGAGGTAATAGCGCACGTCGAACTGCATACGAGCGTTCTCAAAGGCCTCGAAGCCACACTCATAGGGCGAGAGCTTCTCTTCGTCGGGCCGACTGGGCCCAATTAACTTGCCTAACAGCATGGGGCCAACGCCCACCGCAATGCCCACCAAAATAAACAGCAAGATGGGAAGGTAAGACTCGAGACTCATAAACCCCCCTAACTGGTGCCGACGGCGAGACTCGAACTCGCACAGCTTTCGCCACTACCCCCTCAAGATAGCGTGTCTACCAATTCCACCACGTCGGCTTAAACCTAGACCATCAAAGCACTACTTCTCCGGGCTCGTCTTTGTTGTGTCCGAAGAGCCAGGCATCGGAACCTCGGGGTTCGCTGCCGGTGACTTTTCTGCCGGAATATTTTGCATGATACCGCCAGAATCCCCCGTTGTTCCCAGGCTACGGCTACCGAGATAGGAAAGCCCTAGGGTTGTTGTGAAAAAGACGGCCGCAAGAATTGCTGTCGTTCTTGAAAGAAAGTTACTGGAGCCGGAGGCACCGAAGACCGAGCCTGAACTTCCGGACCCAAAGGCTGCCCCCATGTCGGCTCCCTTGCCCTGCTGTAGAAGTACAAGAACAATAATGGCCAGGGCAGAGACGACCTGAACGATGATGAGTAAGTTGGTGTACCAAGGCATGGCGTTGAGTTGTCCTAGTGAAGGCTTTGAGACGCGGGGCAGGCCGATTGAATAATATTGGCGAATTCGGTGGCATCAAGGGAGGCCCCGCCTACAAGCGCACCATCAATATCGGGCTGCGCAAAGAGCTCGGCGGCGGTCGCTGCCTTAACACTGCCTCCATAAAGAATGCGAACAGCCTGGGCCGCAGACTGCGACTGCTGGGAGAGCTCGTGTCGAATGGTGGCGTGCATGGCCTGGGCATCGGAACTGGATGCAGACCTGCCGGTGCCGATGGCCCAAATGGGCTCGTAGGCAATTACCAGGGCGGCAAGCTGCTGCTCGTCTAAGCCCTTGGTGGCCGCCCTTACCTGCTCAACAACAAAGTCTTCGGCTGAGCCCTGCTCGCGCTCCGACAGCGGCTCGCCGACGCAAACCACCGGCATAAGGCCATTGTTAAGCAGCTGACCAAGCTTGCGGCCAACCAGATCGCTGGACTCCGCTGCCCGCTCACGACGCTCGGAGTGCCCCACAAGGGCAAACTGGCAGTCGAAGTCTTTGAGCATGTCGGCCGAGATCTCGCCGGTGAAGGCACCGGCGATCTCATTGGAGCAGTCTTGCGCACCCCAGAGAAGCCCGGAGCTGCGAAGACGCGTCGCCGCCTGAAAAAGATACGGTGCAGGCACAGCAACACCGGCCTGCAGGTCGCCCTGCTTGATGGCGGCATCAGCCTGAGGGCTAAGGCTACCGAGCAAGCCCTGAAGCAGGGCCTCGTTCGCCTGAACCGAGCCGTTCATCTTCCAGTTTCCGAGAACAAGCGGCACGCGTTGCATACGGGCTAGGCCTCGCTCCCTGTATTGCCCTCGGCAGCAGGTGCCTCGGAGCCGGGCTCTTCAAGCAAGGCTTTCATCGAAAGACGCAGCCTGCCCTTCTCGTCGGCCTCAATCACCTTCACGCGAACCTGCTGGCCTTCTTTTACAAAGTCGGATACTTGGTTCACACGCTCGTGGGCAATTTGGGAAATATGCAGCAGGCCGTCTTTGCCGGGAAGAATGGAGACGATGGCACCAAACTCAAGTAGGCGCAGAACCGTACCCTCGTAGACCTTGCCAACCTCAACTTCGGCCGTGAGCTCTTCAATGCGCTTGATGGCATGACGGGCGGCCTCGGCCGTGGTGGCGGCAATGGTAATGCTGCCCGACTCGTCAATGTCGATGGTGGTACCGGTTTCTTCGGTAATGGCACGGATGGTGGCACCACCCTTACCAATCACATCACGAATACGCTCGGGGTTGATCTTCATGTTGTAGAGACGGGGCGCGAACTCGGAGAGCTCTTCACGGGCCGTGCCCATGCAGTCCTTCATCTTGCCAAGAATATGAAGACGGGCGTCTTTGGCCTGGGCCAGAGCAACCTGCATGATTTCTTTGGTGATGCCCTGAATTTTAATGTCCATCTGGAGCGCGGTAATACCGGTTTCAGAGCCCGCCACTTTGAAGTCCATATCGCCAAGGTGATCTTCATCGCCAAGAATGTCGGTCAGAACAGCAAACCGTCCGCCCTCTTTAATGAGCCCCATGGCAATACCGGCCACATGCGCCTTAAGGGGAACGCCGGCATCCATAAGCGCTAGGCAGCCACCGCAGACCGAGGCCATGGAAGACGAGCCATTGGACTCGGTAATCTCACTAACCACACGCATGGAGTAGGCAAAGTCTTCGGGCTTGGGCAGAACTGCCACCAAGGCACGCTTGGCAAGCCGACCGTGACCAATCTCGCGACGCTTAGGCGTACCCACACGGCCACATTCGCCAGTGGCATAGGGAGGCATGTTGTAGTGAAGCATGAACCGGTCGCGGTACTCACCGCCCAGGGCGTCAATAATTTGCTCGTCACGGTTTGTGCCCAGGGTTGCAACAACAAGCGCCTGGGTCTCACCACGCGTGAATAAGACAGAGCCATGCGCACGTGGCAAAACACCATTGCGAATGGAAATCGGACGAACTGTTCGGGTGTCGCGACCATCGATACGGGGCTCGCCACCAAGAATCTGGCCACGAACCACCTTGGACTCCAGCCCGAACAGGGTGTCGTTCAAGAGGTTACCTGCGGGTGCAGTAAGGCTCCCCGCCTCAACCAGCTCGGCCACCTTGGCTTCCACGCTGGCGTAGATTTCTTTAAGCCGTGACGAGCGCGCCTGCTTGTCACGTAGCTTGTAGGCCTCTTCGAAAGAGGCCTGGGCAAGCTCGGTAATTTTGGCAACAACCGCCTGGTCTTGGGCCTCGGGGCTCCACTCCCACTCGGGCTTGCCGGCTTTTTCAACAAGCCGGTTAATCGCGTCAATAGCGGCCTTCATCTGCTCGTGGCCAAAAACCACCGCGCCTAACATGACATCTTCGGGGAGCTGATCGGCCTCGGACTCAACCATTAGAACAGCCGATTCAGTGCCTGCGACCACGAGGTCCATTTGCGAATTGGGCATGTCAGAAGCGTTGGGGCAGAGAACATACTGGCCATTGATGTAACCCACACGGGCGGCGCCAATGGGCCCATTGAAGGGGACACCGGAAATTGCGAGCGCGGCCGAAGCGCCAATCATGGCAGGGATGTCGGGGTCGATTTCGGGGTTCAGCGACATGACCGTACAGACCACCTGCACCTCGTTGTAAAACCCTTCGGGAAAGAGAGGACGCAAGGGCCGATCGATGAGCCGTGACGTAAGGGTCTCTTTCTCGCTTGGACGGCCTTCACGCTTAAAAAAACCGCCGGGAATTTTGCCGGCGGCGTAGGTCTTCTCCATGTAGTCGACCGTGAGCGGGAAAAAATCCTGCCCGGCCTTGGCCGACTTAGCGGCGACCACGGTAGCCAATACGACGGTGTCTTGCATGTTGACCACGACAGCCCCCGAGGCCTGGCGAGCGATTTCGCCTGTTTCAAGGGTAACAGTGTGCTGCCCGTAGCTAAAACTCTCGGATGCGATATTGAACATGCGCGACTTCCTTTTTGACCGGTTAACGTAACGACGCCTGCGCAAACAGGCAACCCGGACCCTTTAAAGGACCTAGGCTGCCGTTTTGTACGACAGGCAAGATGAAGGGGGCAGACGCTTTGCGGGTCACTACTTACGCAGACCCAGCTTCTCGATGAGATCGCGATAAGACTGCAGGTTCGTGCGCTTAAGGTAATCGAGTAGCTTGCGACGACGGCTAACCATTTTCAGCAGCCCACGACGGGAGTGATGGTCTTTCGCGTTCGACTTGAAATGCCCGGTAAGGTGATTAATACGCGCGGTAAGAAGGGCAACCTGAACTTCTGGGGAACCCGTGTCGCCCTGGGCGCGTTGAAAACTGGCGACGATATCGCCCTTTGTCATTTCGGCAACGGTCATGAGAATCTCCTATAAATATGACCGGAAGGTGGCAAATCACAAGGTGATGAGTTGCACAACCCTCCATACGTGCGATCGCATCTGCCGGATGCGTCGTGTAAGCGTTTGATTTTAGGTTAAAACTGGGGATTACGCAAAAACCCTGATGCCGAAAACCCGTTTTCGGGCCGCCCTGGCCTTATGGCCAGGGGGAGGCCCATTCGGACTA
>Ga0181607_10001342_pt1 | contig 22085 bp, 21 predicted proteins | sample 041ome_9_FD_132420 | JGI IMG/M metagenome (GOLD analysis project Ga0181607, IMG submission 132420) | Coastal salt marsh microbial communities from the Groves Creek Marsh, Skidaway Island, Georgia - 041413US metaG (megahit assembly) | ecosystem: Environmental > Aquatic > Marine > Intertidal zone...
AAATTTTAATATGTAAATGTTTATATCACAACGAAAATGTCCTATATGTAACTCAAATAAAAATTTGTTTATTAAAAACATAAAGTTTAGTTTATTTGAAGGACACCCAATGCAGGGGGGGTATGATTTGATTCAATGCAAAATTTGTAGTTTTATTTATGCTGACACTAAAGTCACTCAAACAGAATTAGATGAGTATTACTCAAATCTCTCAAAATATGAATGTAAATGAAATATTTTCTTGCCTGGAGCTTAAAAAAGAGAAACTAAAATTTCTAAAGAAATCTATAAAAAATAATTCTCCAATATCCTACTTATATGTAAGATCGCATCAATATGATGGTCTAGATTTTGTTTTATATGGAATTCCAAATAATTTATCAGAATAGACTTAATGAAGTTATCTAATTATGTATTTTCTGAACTCGTATCGCAAGGGATAAATACTGTCTTTTTAGTTACTGGCGGGGGTGCAATGCATTTAAATGATGCTATTGGAAGAGTTCAAGGGTTAAAATTTATTTGTAATCATAATGAACAAGCATCTTCAATTGCAGCAGAAGGCTATGCAAGGGTTAAGAATAAGCCCGCAATTGTAAATGTAACTACAGGTCCAGGTTCAATCAATGCATTAAATGGCGTACACGGTGCATTTACAGATTCAATACCCATGATAATTATTTCTGGACAAGTAAAGACACAAACTATGATGTCAACATATGGAATAGAAGGGTTGAGACAGTTAGGTGATCAGGAAGTAGATATAATTAACATGGTTAAGGGGATTACTAAATATGCAGTAGAAATCAAAGATCCAAATAGTATAAGATTCCACTTAGAAAAAGCAATTTATCTGTCAACATCTGGAAGACCAGGACCAGTTTGGATTAGCATACCAGTTGATATTCAAGCTTCAGAAGTAAATATTGAAAAATGTGAAGGATATAAGCCGGAAATATTAAAAATCAATCAATTTAATTTAAAAAAGGATTTAAAAAAAATTATAGAAAAAATTAATCAATCCAAAAGACCAGTTATTATTGGTAGTACAGGCGTTAGGCTGTCAAATGCCTTAAAGGAATTCGAAGAGTTTATTAATTTAACCGGTATTCCAATTGTGACAGCTTGGTGTCATGATATTATTCATCATGACCACCCTAGCTATGTTGGAAAACAAGGATCAATTGGAGACCGTGCAGGAAATTTTGCTGTTCAAAATTCTGATTTATTATTAATTTTAGGAAGCAGGATGCCAATTAGGCAATTAAGTTATAATTGGGAAAATTTTGCTAGAGAAGCTTATAAAATTCATATTGATATAGACCCTGCTGAATTACAAAGACCTTTCTTAAAATCAGATTTACCGTTAGTTTATGATGCTAAATTTATACTCACTGCATTAAACCAGTATATTAAGAAACAAAACAAAACATTTAATTTTAAAAATTGGTTAGATTGGTGTTTTGAGAGGAAACTTAAATATCCTGTAGTTCTTGATCATCATAAAGATCCTAAAAAACCAATTAATCCTTATAATTTTATTTCTTCACTTCAATCATTACTTGGAAGTAATGATATTATTGTATGTGGCAATGCTACAGCATGTATTGTTCCATTTCAAACTTCTCATATTAAAAAAGGTCAACAATTATTTAGTAATTCTGGTTCGGCGTCAATGGGATATGACTTACCCGCTGCAATTGGAGCTGCAGTTGCAGAGCCAAGTCGAAGGATAATATGTTTTGCAGGTGACGGAAGTGTATTGATGAACATACAAGAGCTTCAAACAATTTGGCATAATAAACTAAATATTAAAATTATTATATTGGATAATGAAGGTTATTTATCCATTAAGGCTACTCAACAAAACTTTTTTGGTTTGGGTATTGGTAGTTCACCGGATAATGGCTTAAGTCTTCCTGATATGGAAAAAATTGGGAATTCGTTTAATATACCTTCATTTAGTTTAAAAGATTTTGATTTTAAAAGTGATCTTAAAAAGTATATTAATATTGATGGACCAGTTCTTATAAATGTTAAATTAGATTCATCACAATTGTTTGAACCTAAACTTAGTTCGAAAAAATTGCATAATGGTAAAATGGTTTCTGCTCCATTAGAAGACATGTTCCCATTTTTAAGTAAAGAAGAATTAATGTCAAATATGATCATCAAAACTATGAAACATTAAAAATGAGTTATAAAAATTTCTTATTTGATCTAGATGGGACTCTTGTTAATTCTGCTCCAGGGATAGAAGATTCTTTTTATAAAGCATATTTAAATATTTATAAAAAAGATTGTCCGATAAGTATTACAGATTTTATTGGACCTCCAATTGAAAAGATTTTATATAAAGTAAATGGAGAATTAAACAACCTTACAATAAAAAAATTTATTGACAAATTCAAAATAAATTATGATAGTAAGGGTTATTTAAAATCCTTTCTTTATGATGATGTTGATATGGTTTTAAAAATTCTTTCAAAAAACAAAAATTTGTTTATAGTTACAAATAAAAGAAAAAAGCCAACAAATTTAATTTTGGATTACTTGTCAATAGGAAAATATTTTAAAGAAATATGTTGTCCTGATATGTTTGAAAATAAGTTTCATAATAAGGAAGACCAAGTTTTTTCATTATTACAGAGAAATTCTCTACAAATAAATAAAACAATAATGATAGGTGATTCAGAGCAAGATGGTTTTGCTGCTGAAAAAAACGAATTGGATTTTGTGTTGGTTGATTATGGTTATGGAGACTATAGAAATTTTAAATTTAGGATTTCAAAAATTAATAAATTAATTAATATTTAGATAAATTTTGTCAAGATCAAAAAATGATATTTTCGAAAATCTTTTTGTACTTGAACTTGCAAACAATCACTTAGGTGACGTTGAAAGGGGGCTAAGTCAAATAGAAGAATTTTCTCAAGTTGTAAGATTTAATAATGTAAAAGCTGCAATTAAACTTCAGTTTAGAGATATGACGAGCTTTGTACATCCTGATTATATTGGCGATCAAAATATTAAGTATATTAAAAAAACAACAGAAAAAAAACTTACTAAAAATGAATATAAATCTTTGATAGATAAGATTGCTAGAAGTGGGTGTATTCCAATGACTACACCTTTTGATGAAGCCTCAGTAGAATTGTCTGAAGAGTTTAATTTACCAATAATTAAAATTGCAAGTTCTGACATAAATGATTGGCCATTAATTGAAAAAATTGCTAAAACAAAGAAGCCAGTAATTTTATCTAATGGAGGTTCTTCATTAAAAGATATGGATGATGTGGTTGAATTTTTTTTAAAACGAGATATACCTTTAGCACTAAACCACTGTGTTTCTTTATACCCATGTGAAGATTCTGATTTAGAGTTAAACCAGATAGATTTTTTAAAAAACAGATACCCTGATATAATAATTGGATTCTCGACTCATGAATATCATGATTGGACTAATTCAATGTTAATTGCTTATGCAAAAGGAGCAAGAACATTTGAAAGACATATTGATACTCATATGAAAGGATATAAGATGCAACCATATAATTCTACTTCTGAACAAATTGATATTTGGATAAAAGCTTTTCACAAGGCGGTTGAAATGTGTGGAGGCTCACCAACTCAAAAAAGAAAAAATTCTGAAAAAGAAATTAGATACCTAGACGCTTTAGTCAGGGGAGTTTATGCAAAAAAGAATATTCCAAAAGGCTATAAAGTTAAAAGTGAAGATTTTGATAAATATTTTTATTTAGCAGTCCCTTTGCATAAAGGGCAATTGTCAGTTAGAGAAATTAAAAATGGCGAAGAGTTTATTAAAGAAGTAAAAAAAGATGATAAGATTATAATTGATCATATTGATTCACCTTATTCTAAAATAAAATCTTTAAGAAAATTAATTTATGAAAGAGGAATTTAAATTTTATTAATAAAAGCATTTAAATAAAACTATATTAAAAAATTATAGATAATAATTTCAAAAAAAGCAATCCAAATTTATGAATAACATAAAATAATGAAGTTATTAATTATTGGTGGTACGGGATTTTTTGGTAAATCTATTTTGGATTATTTAATTAAAAACAATTTTTTAAAATTTAATTTAGATAAAATCATAGTATTTTCTAGAAATACAGATTCATTTATACAAAATTATCCAGAATTAAAAAATGAAAAAATAACCTATTTAAATGGAGATATTTCAAAAATATATAACATACCTGAAGCTGATTTAATAATACATGCAGCCAGTTCTTCTAACAAAGAGAAATATATTCATAATAGTTCATTAGAAAAAAGTAATAATGAGGAATCGGTATTCAATTTTTGCAAAATAATTAGAAAGATAAAAACAAACACAAAAATTTTGTATTGTAGTTCTGGAGCTGTTTATGGACAACAACCAAGTAATGTTTTAAAGATTAAAGAAGACTTTGTTTTTCAGAATGTTGATACTTTAGAAAAAGATAAAAGAGATTATGCTTTATCCAAAAGAAATGCAGAAAAAATGATTCAAGAATTAGGTAAAGACGGGTATAATGTTTCAATAGCTAGGTGTTTTGCCTTTTTTGGCAAATACCTACCAAAAGATCAACATTTTGCATATGGTAATTTTATCAAACAAGCAGAAAATAAAAACGACATAAAAGTAAACGCAAAACATCAAGTTATTAGAAGTTATATGCATGCTGATGATTTAGTTGAAAGTTTAATTAAAATTGCGAATAATGCAAGTCCAAAATGTCCTATTTATAATGTTGGATCAGATGAGGCTATTTCAATTGAAGAATTGGCAAATAAAATTGCAAAGCAATACAATGTAAATGTTATAAAACCTTTAAATATTGATTCTAAAATTATAGATCGTTATGTTCCAAGCATAAATAAGCTTAATAAATTAATGTCTAAATGAAAAGGTATATTAAACCTATTTCGAATGAGGAGAAAAAAATTTCAAGAACACAAAAATGAATAAATGAAAAGTGTTTTAGAAAAAATAAATTTTTTAATAACAAAAAGACAAAGAAGATTGATTATTCTTCTCGCGATTTTAGTTTTAGTAGGCATGTTTCTGGAAGCTTTCGGCCTGGGGATATTAATTCCTGGACTATCAATTTTATTAGATCCAGAAATGGTTGAAAAGTCACAATTTTTAAGTTTATTGAAAGATTTAACCCCAGATTCATATAAGGAATATTTTGTAATACTTTTTTTAATTGGGATTTGTATTTTATATTTTGTGAAAACTGTATTCTTGGTTGTATTAAGTTTAAAACAAAATAGATTTTTAAATAATATAACTACAAGTGTTAATAATAATTTATTTTCAACATATTTAAATCAACCTTATTCTTTTCATTTAGTTAGAAATAGTTCAGAGTTAATTAAAAATCTTCAAGTAGAATCAAGTTTATTCCATTCTTTTATTTCATCACTAATAACAATTTTTACTGAATTTTGTTTTGTTTTATCAATAGTATTAACAATAATCTATATTGAGCCTTTAGGAGCAATTTCAATAGGCTTATTTTATATTATTTTATCTTTGATTTTTAATAATATAACAAGGTCACGTCTAAATTTTTGGGGTATACTTAGACAAGAATTGGACATTAATTTATCAAAATTTGCCCACGAAGGCTTAGGAGCTATTAAGGATTTAATAATATTAGGAAAAGAATCTTATTATATTAATAAATATTCATCAAATAATTTTTTAAAATCAAGGATACAAGCAAATCAAGGAGCTTTAACTCAATTTCCAAGACATTTTCTTGAATTTATGTCAATAATAGGTCTAATTGGATTTATTATAGTTCAAATGTTAATTAAGACAGATGTTAAAGAAATGTTCACCATTTTAGGAGTTTTTGTTGCAGCTACTTTTAGAATTATACCTTCCATTAATAAAATTATTTCTGCTTCACAGGTTATTAAATTTAATATGCCATCAGTAGATATTGTTTTTAATGAAATTAAAAACTTTAGAAATTCTAAAAAAATAAATAACAATGATATAAATCATTATTTTCAAAGTGTGATTGAATTCAAAAGCGTTAGCTTTGGATATAACAAAACGAATATTTTAAATAATATTAGTTTTAAAATAAAAAAAGGGGAAACTATTGGAATTATTGGGGAATCAGGTGCTGGGAAAAGCACTTTGGTTGACTTATTAATAGGTTTACATAAGCCCTCTTCTGGAAAAATATTAATAGATGATATAGAAATTTCGGAACTGGGACAAAAATGGAAAAATACAATAGGTTATGTTTCTCAGAATATTTACCTTATAGATGATAGTATTGAAAATAATATTGCGCTTGGTGTTGAGCAAGATCAAATAGATAAATCAAGAATTGATCAAATTTTAATTCAGGTTCAATTAAAAAAACTCGTTGATTCCTTGGAGTTAGGTAAATTAACGAAGGTAGGAGACAGGGGGATTCAACTATCAGGAGGCCAAAAACAGCGCATTGGACTGGCTAGAGCTTTGTATAATAAAGCTGAAATTTTGATTTTGGATGAAGCAACGTCTGCATTAGATATTGAAACGGAGACTAGAATAATGAAAACTATATTAAATTTTAAAAGAATTAAAACAATTATTATTGTTACTCATAGATTATCAACACTCAAAAGAGTTGATTCAATATTTAAATTAGAAAATAAAAAATTAAATAAAATAAGATAGATTTTCTTTTTTCAAACTGTAGCCAATTATTTAATCTGTATCAAATACTTCCTTCATATTCTAAGCTTATAGAATAATTAAGGTTATATATCCTAAGTTTATATTTTAAACGAAAAAATTATTCAATGAATAAAATAGCATTAATAACAGGTGTCACCGGTCAAGATGGCGCATATTTATCCGAGTTTCTTTTAAAGAAAAATTATATTGTTCATGGTTTAAAAAGAAGAACATCTTTATTCAATACAGATAGAATTGACCACTTATATGAAGATCCTCATGTAGACAATCAAAAATTTATTCTCCATTATGGAGATATGACAGACTCTACAAAACTTATTAGCCTTATCAAAGAGATACAACCTGATGAAATTTATAATCTAGCTGCAATGAGTCACGTTAGAGTTTCTTTCGAAATGCCAGAATATGTAGCAGATACTGATGGTATTGGGACTCTTAGAATACTTGAAGCCGTTAGACTCTTGGGGTTAGAAAAAAAGACCAGAATTTATCAAGCCTCTACATCAGAATTATTCGGAAAGGTTCAAGAAATCCCTCAGACAGAAAATACACCATTTTACCCACGTTCACCATATGCAGTTGCAAAGATGTATGCATATTGGATTACCGTAAATTATAGAGAGGCCTATGGATTATTTGCTTCAAATGGAATACTTTTTAATCATGAGTCTCCAATTAGGGGTGAAACATTTGTTACTAGAAAAATAACAAGGGCGGTTTCAAGAATCGCACTTGGTCTTCAGGACAAATTTTATTTAGGCAATCTAGATTCTAAGAGAGATTGGGGTCATGCTAAAGATTATGTTCGAATGATGTGGTTGATTCTTCAAGCAGAAGTACCAGAAGATTGGGTAATCGCTACAGGAAGAACAACTACTATTAGAGACTTTGTAAAAATGGCTTTTGGTTATATTGGGGTGGAATTAAAATTTAGTGGAGAGGGTAAAAATGAAATTGCAAAAGTAGTTTCTTGTTCTAATGCAGACTATAACTTAGAGATAGGAAAAGAAGTATTATCTATTGATGAAAAATACTTTAGACCTACCGAAGTAGATTTTCTTATTGGTGACCCAACAAAAGCCAAACAAAAACTTGGATGGGAACCTCAGATTACTTTAGAGGAACTAATTGAAGATATGATGAAATCAGACCTTCAATTATTTAAAAAAGACAAATATTTAAGAGACGGAGGTTATAAAACCTTTAACTATTATGAGTAATGATATCAATATTGATTCTAAAATATACATAGCAGGTCACAATGGGATGGTAGGCTCTGCATGCCTGAGAGCATTAGAGGCGAAAGGATATAAAAACATAATTGGTTTTAACTCAAAAGAATTAGACTTAAGAAATCAAAAAGATGTCTTTGAAATGCTTGAAAAAGAAAGGCCAGAAGCTATAATAGATGCAGCGGCTAAAGTTGGGGGTATATTAGCAAATTTTAAATATCCATATGAATTTTTAATGGATAATATGCTTATACAAAACAATCTAATTAAAGCAGCTCATGAATTAGATATACCCAAGTTTATCTTTTTAGGAAGTTCATGCATATATCCTAAGATGGCACCTCAACCACTTAGAGAAGAAGACCTGCTTACTGGACCACTTGAAGAAACAAATCAGTGGTATGCCATTTCAAAAATCTCAGGTGTAAAATTAATAGAGTCACTTAGAGAACAATATAACAGAGATTATATATCTCTAATGCCAACAAATCTTTACGGTCCTGGAGATAATTATGACCTTGAAACTTCACATGTTCTCCCAGCTATGTTAAGAAAGTTTTTAGAGGCAAAAGAGAATAATCATGCAGATGTAATGCTCTGGGGAACAGGAACCCCTAAAAGAGAGTTCCTTCATGTAGATGATTTAGCAGATGCAATATTATTTGTATTAGAAAAAAAACTTGAAAAATCCTTTTACAATATTGGATCTGGAGAAGAGATTTCCATAAATGAACTGGCATACCTAATCCAAGAAATGGTAGGCCATAAGGGAAAAATAATTTGGGATAATAGTAAGCCTGACGGAACCCCAAGAAAATTACTTAATATAGATTTATTTCTAAAATTAGGATGGGCTCCAAAAATTTCATTAACTCAAGGAATTTATAAAACCATTTCTGAGATTTTAAATAGAAATTTATTATGAGAAATTACACAGTTGTAATGGGAATCTATAATGAACCAATCAGAATAATACCCTTATTGGAGAATTTTAAACATATTCAAAACCTTCTTGTATTATTGGATTCAGCTGATACTCAAACTGAAACTATTTTAATAAAAAATGCTGTTAAATTTAAAAAAAGACCATTAGGCTTTAACTCATTTAGTGAACCAAAAAAAGTGAAATGGGTATTAAATCAAATATCAACAGATTATTTTTTATGTGCTCATGCTTCAATGTATTTCTCTAAAGGACTTTTGGATATTTTTGATTTAGTTTCAAATGAGAAAATATATGATGGAATCAAAACTTCAATGTGTTATTATAGTCATAAAAAATTGGTTCAAAGACCTTTTTTATTTAAAAAATCAACAGCTTGTTACTTTTATAAAACTAAATCAATAAAACCTGAATTAGCTCAAATCCATGATGAATATAAATTATCAAAAAGTGCTAATTTTTTAATTTTAAAACCAACTGTGGATAATTCAATTCATGTTTTCAGGGATGATGATATGCCTATAATTACATCAAAACATATTGGTTATGCCAAAAGAGAGGCTATGGAGTTTATAAGAGATTCTAATCAACCAAAAATGACAATTATTAAAATTTTATTTTCAATAATTAAATCTTTTTCTTCAGGCTATATAAGGATGGGTGGGTTTTTGGCAGGAATTGAGGGTTTAGTATATCATTTGAATTTCGCAATATATAAATATTTAGTCTGTTCCCATATTTGGGAGTTGCAGAACAAAAAAACCTTTATAAATAACAGACAATATCACTCAAATTTTAGATTGGAAAAGATAGGCTCTAAGCATAAGATAAAAAGTGAATAATTATAATGTATATATAATCATACCTACATTAAACAGAAAACAAATCACTGTTAAATGTGTTAAAAAACTTTTAAAAGGATCCTTTTCGAATATAAATATCTTGATTTGTGACAGTGACTCTGATGATGGAACTCAAAATGAATTTTCTAATTACAATAATGTTGAGTATATAAATGTTGGAAGAAATAAATGGTGGAGTGGTGCAATTAACAGAGGTATTAAAAAAGCATTAGACTACAAATCTGATTTTATATTATTATTAAATGATGATGTTGATTTTGGAGAAACACTTGTTGAAGATTTACTAAGAGATTATTCAAAAAATAAGAACTCAATAATTTCACCAATTCAAAAATCTATTGAAGGAGATTTTCTTGGGATTAGATATAACGGGTTGTTTAAGAGGCCAAATTTTTTATTTTTAAATGCCTTTAGAGAAGAGTTTACATCTGTTGAATCAAGTAATGGGTGTTGCTTGTTTATGCCATCTAAAATTTTTGATAAAGTAGAATATATTGACGAAAAGTTTTGTCCCCATTTGGCTGGTGACTCAGAATTCCAAATTAGAGCTGGGTTAAAGGGTTTCAAAACTATAGTAAGCTCTAATATTAAAATTTTTCAAGGTGATCCTACAAATTACTATTCAAAAGTTAGCTTATTAAATATGTTTAGTTTCAATGGGTCACCTGTTCATTTTTTAAGTTATTGGAAGTTTGGAGTAACACTATTTGGCAGTAAATTAAACTTTATTCTACTTGGTATTTTTTATCATTATAATTATTCCAAATCAGTATTCAAAACTTTAACTTTTCTAATTAAAAAATATTTTAAAACTCAATAATATGATAAAAAAATCATTAAAATTTATTATTAATAAATTAGGATATCAAATAATAAAAAAGCAGAATCATTTAAATTTAGTTGAAAAATTAAATTCTTTAAATATTGATATTATATTCGATATAGGAGCAAATAAAGGGCAGTCAGCAATTGAATTTTTTTCAAAGGGGTTTAAGGGACGGATTGTAAGTTTTGAACCTCTTTCAGAAGAGCATAAAGAATTAGAATTAAATTCTAAGAAATACAAAAATTGGATAGTTGCACCTAGAATGGCTATCGGCGACAAAGATGGACAGGTTAATATAAACGTAAGTGGAAATAGCGGGTCTTCTTCAATCCTACCTATAAGTGAAACTCATACTAATGCAGCTCCAGATTCAGCTTATGTTGGAGTTCAAAAAGTTGAAATAAAGAGATTAGATTCAATAAGTGAAGTCTATACTAAAACGAATGATAAATTTTTTATTAAAATTGACACTCAAGGCTTTGAATATCAAGTTTTAAATGGGGGCTCTAATATATTAAAAAACACTATAGGACTTAAAATAGAATTATCTTTAGTTTTACTTTATGAAGGACAGATTTTATGGAAAGAATTAATTGAAAAGATTAATAAAATGGGTTTTGAGCTATGGCAAATTGAGCCTGGATTTTCAGATTTTTCATCGGGTAAAATGCTTCAAATAGATGCAATCTTTTTTCGTAAATAAATTTATTAAGAAAAGAATTCTTAAAGTAAGAATTTTTGGAGGCATTGGAAATCAATTATTTTGCTATGCAGTTGCCAAATCATTAGCTATACAAAATGACGCAAAATTACTAATTGATCATTACTCAAGTTTCAAAAAAGATCCTTACAATAGAATTTACCAACTAGACAATTTTAATATATCAAGTAAAAAGTTTATTAAAGGACGATTTTCGGGAGTTTTTTACAAAATATACTACAAATTTCTATATCTAATTTCTAATCTAAGTTCTTTTGAAAATAGAATTTATATAAAACATGAAGGAGTTAATTTTGATAAAAGAGTATTAAATATTAGACCAAAAAGAATAACCTATTTAGAAGGATGTTGGCAAAGCGAAAAATATTTTAAAAAAAATCAATTAATTATTAAAAATGAGTTTAAAATAAAACCTCCCAAAGACAAAAAAAATATTGATCTTTTTATCAAAATAAAAAAAACTGAAAGTGTTTTTATTCATTACCGTTTCTTTGACAATAGTGATAAGAGTTTAAATAATACTAACCCAAAATATTATAGTAAAGCAATTGATATATTGGAAAACAAATTAAATAACCCTCATTATTATATTTTTACAGATAATTTTGAAAGGGTCTTAAAATTCCTTCCGCTTCAGAAACAAAGATATACAATGGTAGACTTTAATCAAGGAGAATTCAATGCATACAAAGACTTATGGTTGATGACTAATTGTAAGCACGCAATAATTGCTAATAGCACTTTTAGTTGGTGGGGAGCATGGTTAATTGATAATCCATCTAAGACTGTTATCGCTCCAAACTTCAAAATTCAAAAAAACAAATCAACAGTCACAGCATGGGGATTTAAGGGTCTATTACCTAAAAACTGGATTAAAATTCAATTATGATCCAGAAGTGTATAATTGCTGGAGACTGGAGGCATCATATGTACGAGGATGCATGGCGTAAAGCTTTTGTAAAAAATGGTATAAAAGTAATACCTTTTTCATGGGAAAGATCATATAGGAACTTATTCACAAGAGCTCAGGTTAAATATTCCATACCATTTATAACTCTCTTTAAAGTCAATCTTATGTTGTTTTTAAGAGTAAAGAATGAAAAACCTGATTTATTAATAATTTGGATAGGCACACAAATTTTCCCAATTACAATAAAGCTTATTAAAACTTTAAATATTAAAGTTATAAGCTATGTACATGATGATCCTTTTTCTCACAAGGCAAACCATAAGTTAAATAGTTTTTATAAATATTATTGGAGACTTTATTTAAAGTGTATTAAATACTATGATCTTAATCTTTATAGTAAGCAACTTAATGTAGATGAATCCTACCATTATTTATCACCCAAATCAGAAGTTTTTAGACAATATTATGACCCGGATTTTCATAAACAAATCAACCTAGACAAAAATGATTTTAAAAAATATAATTGTGAGGTCGCTTTTGCAGGTCATTTTGAAAATGATGGAAGACTCGAGTTCATTAAATATTTAGTTGATAATGGGGTAAAACTTAATTTATATGGAGACAACTCATGGGACTTTGTTAATTTTAATAAATGGCCATCAAATTTTAAAAAATTCAAAAGAGTTTCAGAGATAGAATACACTAAAGCACTAAATGGTGCAAAAATTTGTTTATGCTTTATGTCTAAACTTAATAGAGATCAATATACTACTAGATGTTTTGAAATTCCAGCATGTGGATCAATTTTATTGGCTGAAAGAACTGAAGAATTAAAAAAAATATTTCATGAAGGAGTTCATGCATTATATTTTCAATCAAAAGAAGAGTTACTTGAACAGGTAAATTTTTTAATTTTCAATGAGGAGATCAGAAATAGAATAATTAATAATTCTTTAGATAGGTTAAAAAAAAATGGAGATGATGTGTATTCTAAAATAAATAAATTGATTAGAGATTTAAATAAAAATTAAAGTGATATACGTTATAAAATTTTACGCAAGATTTTACGAAATCGTTAAGAAGTATTTAAAAATTAATCTTCCTGGTCTTGGAGTATTATATCGTTTGCTAAAAAAAGATGATTATTTTTTGGTTAAGGGTAAAAAGTTATTTTTCAACCATAAAATTTCTGACAACTATGGGATGCTAATAAATGGAAATTTTAATGAAAAAGAAACACACTTATTTTTAGACAAGGTATTTGATAACAGAAATATTGAAAATTTTCACTTTATAGATATTGGGGGAAATATAGGAGAATTTGTAATTGATTATTCAGATCATGAAAGAGTAAAGAATTTGACCGTATTTGAACCTCAAAAAGAACAGTGTATTACAATAAAAAAAACTATTGAAGCAAATAATTTTAAAAATACAGTATTAATTGAGCAACCCGTCTCAAATGAATCTAAACTAGTTAATTTTAATTTTAATGTTACTAATTCAACAGCATCAGGTATTATTAATATTGATAATATTGATAATATTGAAGCTTCAATATTATCTACAACAATAGATCAGAATTTCTTTAATAATTCATCAGAAACTTTTGTAATGCTAATTGACATTGAAGGTCAAGAATTAAATGCAATAAGAGGAGGTAAAAATTTTATTAAAAATGAGCTTCCGCTTATAATATTTGAATATAATCATGTAACTAAAAAATATTTTAAAATTCAGGACATGCAAAATCAGTTAGGGGATATTTACAAAATTTATAGACTAAATAGCTTTGGAAGGATGGATTTAAATTTTAATAATACATGGAACCTTGTTGCTTTACCTCAAAATAAGACTTTCAAATATTTGTCTAATTTAATTGACAATTAATGATTGTTTCTATATGTATACCTAGTTTTAATAGACCTCTTGAATTAAAAAGATTATTAGAGTCAATTGATTGTAATAAAGACGATATTGAAATCGTAATTTGCGAAGATAAATCACCATTAAGAATTGAAATAAGAAAAGTAGTTGAAAAATTTTCTTTGCTTTCTTCATATGTAGTTAAGTATTATGAAAATAAAACAAACCTTGGCTACGACGGAAATCTTCGGAATTTGATAAATCATTCAAATGGTGAATTTGTCATTTTCATGGGTGATGACGATAGATTTTTCCCAAAAGCTCTTGATGAATACATATCTTTCATAAAGGTAAATAAAGATTCACACTATATACTAAGGTCATATTATTCAGAGCACCCTGATGGAAAACTTGAATTATTTAAATATCTAAATAAATCACAAACCTTAAAAAAATCAATAAAAAATTGTTCGTTTTTATATAAGAGGACTGTTTCAATAGCGGGTGTAACTTTTAGAAGAAAAACTGCTAATTATTTATCAACTTCAATATTTGATGGAACATTATTATATCAATTATACCTAGTCTTAGAAATTAGTTATCATAATCTTACTGTATTCTGTGATATACCCTTTACAATTGTTGCTCAAACGTTTAGATTAGATAAACCAATGTTTGGAACTTCAAAATTGGAAACCAAGTTTTCTGCAGGAAAAGTCACACCTCAAAATTCAATTGCTTTCACAAAAGGTTTTTTTGAAATTTCTGAATATTTTGATAAAAAATATAATCAAAATATCACAAAAATTATAAGATTAGATTTATCGAAGTATTCCTATCCAATTTTGTCAATTCAAAGAAAAAACGGTTTTTTTAATTTTATTTATTACTCTATTAGATTAGCAAATGAAACTAAAATAAATAAAAGCTTTTATTATTATTTGTATACAATTTCTCTTTTAATTCTTGGCGAAAGAATCTGTGATAAGATAATTTTAAATATCAAACGTGTATTAGGGTATACACCAAAACTTTAAATTTTAAATGGAGGTATTAGGAATAGAAGCAGTAAACATAAGAAATAGTGGAGGATTAAAACATTTAATATTTTTTTTAGAAGGGTGCTCAAACTCTAATTTTTTTAAAAAAATAATAGTCTTTACAAACTCACATACAAAATCTAAACTCACCCATATCAATAACATTACAATTATATCTAAGCGTTCGTTTAACTTGCCCTATTATTTGTATATTTTTTATCAATTTCTATTTTTCAAAAGAGATCTTAAATTTTTTAAATGTGATTTGGTTTTTGTGCCAGGGTCTATTTTTTTAAATAATTTTCCTAATGTTTTAATGCCTCAGAATATGTTGCCTTTTGAAAAAAATGAATTAAAAAGGCTTAAATTTTCTGAAAGGTTGAAACTTATTTTAGTTGGTTATGCTCAGAAGTATAGTTTAAAAAAGACTGATGGAATTATTTTTTTATCAAATTATGCATTTTCAAATATTAGTAAATATTCACCTTTATCAAAAAAAACTATAATTCCACATGGAATAAATGATCTTGGAACTAATTTTAAAATTAATTCTGAGTTTGACTCAAAAAATCCAATGAGACTTTTATACGTTTCACCTTTATATTCATACAAGCACCATGAAAAAGTAATTAGCGCTGTAAACGAGCTTATTCATGAAGGATTAAATATCCATTATAATATAGTTGGTAGTGGTTCTAAATCTGCTATTATTTCATTAAAATCGAAAATTACAAATTCAAATATTCATTATGTTGGAGGAGTATCACCAAATGAAATTTCTCATTATCTATCTGAAGCAGATGTTTTTATTTTTGCATCAACTTGTGAAAACCTTCCTATAACATTATTGGAGGCAATGTCTCATGGTTTGCCTATCATTTGTTCTAAATTTGGGGTAATGCCAGAAATATTAGATAATTCGTCGAACTTTTTCTTTGATCCAACAAATTTTGAATCCATAAAATATGTGATCTCAAAAGCTTACTTCGATATAGATTCCTTAAATTTAGAAGCCAAAAGAAATTTAAAACTTTCTAAGTTGTATTCTTGGGAAACTAATATTTATAAAACCAATAAATTTCTTAGAGAAGTATATGATGAAAGAATCTAAAAAGCTGTTAATTACAGGAGGGACAGGATCATTTGGCAAAGCCTATTTAAAAAGAGCTTTAATAAACGATTTTTATTCTGAAATAAGAATATTTTCTAGGGACGAAAAAAAGCAAGATGATTTCAGGAAAACTTTTAATTCTGAGAAAATCAAATTCTATATTGGAGACGTTAGGGATAAAGAATCGGTTTCTAATGTAGTTAAGGGAGTTGATTATATCTTTCATGCTGCAGCACTTAAACAAGTACCATCATGTGAATTCTTCCCAATTGAAGCTGTAAAAACAAATATTTTAGGAACCAATAATGTACTTTCTGCTGCTGAAGAGTTTGGTGTTATAAAAGCTGTGGTATTAAGTACAGATAAAGCTGCTTACCCTATAAATGCCATGGGTATGACAAAGGCTTTAATGGAAAAGACTATGATGGCAGCAGCTAGAAACTTAGACCCCCATAAATCAATTTTTTGTGGGACTCGCTATGGTAACGTAATGGCTTCAAGAGGGTCAGTGATTCCCTTATTTATTGATCAAATAAAAAAGAATAGGGCACTAACTATAACAAATCCTGACATGACAAGATTTATGATGACTTTAGATGATGCTGTAGAACTGGTACAATTTGCTTTTGAAAATGGGAACAACGGAGATTTATTTATTCAAAAGTCTCCAGCATCAACTATTCAAACTTTAGCTGAAGCCTTAATATCACTTTACAATTCAAAATCTGATATACAAAACATTGGTATTCGTCATGGGGAGAAAATGTATGAAACTTTGGTAACCAAAGAAGAGATGACCAAAAGCGAAGATCTTGGAGATTACTACAGAATATCAGCAGACAACAGAGACCTTAACTACGAAAAATACTTTTCAAAAGGGTATAGATCAACTATTAAAGAAGAATATAATTCCGAGAATACAAATAGATTGGATGTTGAACAAATGAAAGAATTGTTACTTAAGCTTCCTGAAGTTCGAACAGATTTAGGTTTTTAATATACTGATGTGAGAATTGTAATTTCAGGACATACCGGATTTGTTGGAGGACATCTTCTAAGAAATTTAAATCTTCACATCCCAAACAATAATAATATAACTCTAAGTAAAGAAGATTTTCTTTCAGAGAATTTTAATAATAAAATTCAAAAAAAAGATTTTATCTTTCACTTAGCCGGAGTCAATAGAGCCGAAACCGATCAAGAAGTTTATAGTTCAAACAAAAAAATTAATAACAAATTATTAGATCACCTTGAAAAAATAAATTTTAAAGGGAAATTGTATTTTTCATCATCACTCCAAGAAGAATCAGAGTCCCTTTATGGTAAAGCAAAAAAGGAGGCTAGAGAAGATTTTGAATTGCTTTCTAAAAAATTAGGATATACTTTTTACTCCTCAAAAATTCCAAACATTTTTGGCACTTTTTGTAAACCCTTTTATAATTCATTTATAGCTACTTTTTCGCATCAATTATTAAATAATCAAAATCCTACAATTATTACTGACAATACAGTAAAACTAATATATATTGATGATTACATTAACCTTCTATTAGATCTATTAAAAGGTAAAACAGAAACCATAAACTTTGATTTTCTTGAGGAAATTAAAGTTTCTGAAGTTTTAGAAAAACTGAATTTGTTTTTTAAACAATATATTGAAGAAAATAAAATTCCAAATCTTGAATCAAAATTCGACAAAGAGCTATTTAATACTTTTAGGAGCCACATAAATCTTAAAGAATTTTTTCCAAAAGCGTATCAATTACATTTAGATGAAAGAGGAAGCTTTATAGAACTTTCGAAAGCTTTATCTATGGGGCAATCTTCTTATTCAATGACCAATATTGGAATAACTAGAGGGAATCATTTCCATACTAGAAAGATTGAGCGTTTTTCTGTGATTAAAGGAAAAGCTAAAATTCAGCTTAGAAAATATTTAACAGACGAAATTTTTTCTTTTGAGCTCGATGGTAATTTTCCATCATATGTTGATATACCGATTTGGTATACTCATAATATTACTAATATTGGAGACGAAAAATTACTCATGTTTTTTTGGATTAATGAGCCATATGATCAAAATGATTCTGACACCTACCCTGAAATTGTTTAATTTAGTTAAATGGGACAAGAACTTTTACATGTTGTAACTATTGTTGGCACTAGGCCAGAGATCATAAGATTATCAAGAATCATCTCTAGGCTAAATGAATCTAAGTCTATCAAACATACACTAATTCATACTGGACAAAATTATGATTACAACTTAAATCAAGTTTTTTTTGAAGAATTGGCAGTTAAAAAACCCGATGTTTTTTTGGAAACAGCCGGCAACACTGCTTCTGAAACAATAGGTAATATTATTATTAAAACTGAGCCTGTTCTTAAAAAGCTAAATCCTGATGCACTACTCGTTTTAGGTGATACTAATAGCTGTCTTTCAGTAATAGTTGCAAAAAAGTATAAAATCCCAATATTTCATATGGAGGCTGGAAATAGATGTTTTGATCAAAATGTTCCAGAGGAAACCAACCGTAAAATTGTAGATCATATAGCTGATATTAACTTGCCTTATTCATCAATAGCAAGAGAGTATCTTTTAAAAGAAGGTATCAGTGCTGATCGAATTATAAAGACAGGTTCTCCTATGAATGAAGTATTAAAATTTTATTCAAATAAAATAAACCAATCTTCAATTCTTAAATCCCTTGGCCTTATAAAGGGTGCCTATTTTGTAGTTTCATCTCATAGAGAAGAAAATGTAGATAATCCTAAGAGGCTTGATGAATTAATTACAACTTTGAATAGTTTAGCAGAAAAGTATAATTATCCAATAATATTTTCTACCCATCCAAGAACTCGAAAACAATTAGAGAAAATCAAAGTAAGTCCTTCAAAAAAAATTCAGTTTTTAGACCCTTTAGGTTTTTTTGATTATAATGCACTTCAGTTAAACTCATTTGTAGTAATTTCTGATAGTGGTACAATTTCAGAGGAAGCTGTTATATTAAACTTTAAAGCCATAAATATTAGATCTTCTCATGAGAGACCTGAAGCAATGGAAGAATCTGTAGTAATGTTAACTGATTTAAATAAACAGAGAATATTAAGGGCAGTTTCTCTTTTGGAAAACACATTTCTTCCAAAAACAAATGAAATTTCTGTTCTAGATTATAGACCAGAAAATGTTTCAGAGAAGATTGAAAAAATTATCCTTTCTTACACCGATTATGTAAATCAAAATGTGTGGAAAAAAGAGTCTTAATTTTTACTAATCATTTCTATCCCGAATATTTTAAAATTAATGATGTTGTAGATTGGTTATCAACTGAACATTTTACTACATCAGTAGTTACTTCTAATCCAAACTATCCAAAGGGTAAAATTTTTAAAGGGTTTAGCATTTTAGGAAGTAAAAAATATCATAAAACAGCCACTATTTATAGACTTCCGGTGATTCCAAGGGGAATTGGAAATAAGCTCACCCTTTCGCTTAACTATCTATCCTATTTTTTTTCATTATTATTTTTCACTTTTTGGCTTATAATTACCCATAAGAAATATGACACTTTATTAATTCATCACACCTCCCCACCAGCACTTTTTTTACCAGCAATTATTTATAAAATGATAAAAGGGGCTAAAATTATATTATGGGATTTAGATATGTGGCCTCATACGCTTAGCTCTATTGGAATTATAAAATCTAAACAGCTAATTAATTTTTTAGAAGGATTCTTTAAATGGTTTTATAATAGTTTTGATCATATTCTCTTAGGCTCAGAGAGTTTTAAGGAATTTGCCCAAAAAAGAGTAAATCTTAATAAAACACTTTATTTTCCTAATTGGGCAGATTTAGATTTTGAATCTCAAAAGCCAATAAGAAGAATTTATGACCCCACTAAAAAGACAATAATTTCTTATGCCGGTAATATTGGTTTAGCACAAGATCTTGAAAGTCTAGTAGAAGCTGTAAAACTATCTAAAAATAAAAATTACGAAATAAGGTTAATAGGTGAGGGAAGAGCTAAAGAATCTCTAAAAAGATTAGTTTTAATTGAAGGATTAAATGTTCAGATAAAATTTTATGATACAGTAGATTCAAAAAATCTTTTAAGGTTATTTGCGGAGTCTGACTTTCTTTATTTATCTCTAAATAAAAGCCCTTTATTTTTTAAAACGGTCCCAGCTAAATTTCAAACGTATTTAGCAAGTGGAGTTCCAATTATAGGTTTAATTTCTGGAGAGACCAACTCTTTAATTGAAGAAAATTTTTTAGGATTTTCTTCTAATGCAGGGGATACAAATGCTTTATCAAAAGTCTTTGACAGTTTATCTAATTTAAAAGATAATCAGTATCAAAAAATGAAATCTAATTGTAAAAATTTATATAAAAGTAGATTTTCTTCTTCTTTAAGAAAAAAAGAGTTGCTTAATTTATTATAATAATTTTCTATTATTATTTTTTAAAAATTTGGTTTATTTTCAAAGAATTAATTTAAGTTTTAAAGATAACTATAACGTTTAAATGTATTAAGTCAAAGTCTATTTGAACCTATTTATCTGTTATTTCTATTGGGTACAGTTTAAATCTGATTTGCTATAAATTTCAATTTTAAATTATTGTTTATTAGACAATCAATAGACATAGTCTTAATCATTTATTTAAACGATTTATTAATATGAATCCAATTTAAATCCTGTATTTTTATCTGAAAGCGAACTATTTTAATTTTTTCATTGATCTTTTTCGCCTCTTTGTATAGGGCAATAACCGCTGATTTTTATTATACCAAAAACTAGGATTGGTAAAAAAGCGGCAAAGGAGAGATTAATTTTTCCTATTTGAAAGGGGAAAAATGATATAGATTCGTATCTTTCTTTTTTGTGCCGATAAAAGCCCAAACTCTATTTTTGTAAAATCTAACATTTGTTAAATTATGTTATTGGTTTTTCTTATAAATCGCTAATGTATATTTTTATTCAGCTTAAACTATTTGAGACACGTTATTCTATGTCAGAAAACAAAAAAAAATTAGTATTTATATGGGTTAACAGGGGATTTGAATTTAAAACAGGTGTTAAAAAATGAAAGGCATCCTCCTGGCGGGCGGCACAGGGTCGCGACTTTATCCGGTAACCCGAGGGGTATCAAAGCAATTATTACCGGTTTATGATAAACCCATGGTGTTTTATCCTTTATCGGTATTAATCTTAGCCGGAATTCGAGAGGTATTATTAATAAGTACACCAGAAGATTTGGTGAATTATGAACGTTTATTGGGAGATGGTAGTAGCTATGGCATCAGTATACAGTACAAGGCTCAACCCAAACCCAAAGGGTTGGCCGAGGCCTTTCTTTTAGGGGAAGAATTTATTGGTGAAGATCCTGTTTGCTTGATTTTGGGCGACAATATATTTTACGGCTTAGATTTCTCAAAACAATTAGACTCGGTAATGGACCGTACCCATAAGGGTATTCTGGCTACAATCTTTGGATACACCGTTACTGATCCCCAACGTTATGGAGTGATTGAATTAGACAAACAGGGCAAGGTCCTTTCTATTGAAGAAAAACCACTATACCCTAAAAGTAATCAAGCTGTTGTAGGGTTGTATTTTTATCCCAATTCGGTGATTGATATAGCAAAGCATATTACTCCTTCTTCTCGAGGAGAATTGGAAATTACCGCTGTCAACCAACACTTTTTAGAGCAGGGGGTACTTAAAGTAGAACCCTTAGGCCGAGGATTTGCTTGGCTAGATACAGGAACACACGAGTCACTTTTGGAAGCCAGCCAATTTATTGAAACCATTGAAAAGCGCCAAGGGGTTAAAGTTGGCTGTTTAGA